>Ga0335081_10004403_pt1 | contig 22215 bp, 19 predicted proteins | sample Lox_Sample_35_FD_206713 | JGI IMG/M metagenome (GOLD analysis project Ga0335081, IMG submission 206713) | Soil microbial communities from Loxahatchee National Wildlife Refuge, Florida, United States - Lox_Sample_3.5 | ecosystem: Environmental > Terrestrial > Soil > Wetlands | place: USA... | reverse complement strand
CTTGATCCAGTCGTTGGTGGCACCGCGGCTCAGGTTCCACGCGTAATGATGGAGCGCCCAACCATAGACACCGCGCAATGCGAATCGGCCTTTGCGCGACATCTCCTCGAAGAAGCCGCGAGTCCAGGACCAGTCGTCCACGTTCGGTCCGGAGGCGATGAAAGACAACTCTTCCCTGCTGTCTGGCGCTGACCATGCTCGATAGCGCGGGACCCACGTCGTGAATCGACGGAACTCGACCGCATATTCCTGGGCCGTGAAATTTCCCCCACAACCCCAGGACTCGTTCCCTACTCCCCAAAAGCGCACGTCGAAAGGCTCCTTGTAGCCGGCTGCGGCGCGCGTATCGGCCAGCGTAGTGCTGCCCGCGGGAGAGTTGCAGTATTCGACCCAGCGATAAAATTCTTCCGCGGGCAGGCTGCGAACATTCGCCGCCAAATATGGCTGAGCGCCGATGAGCTCGCAGAAATGCGCGAACTCATTCGTGCCAAATTGGTTGGGATCAAAGCGATGACTGGCGGGAGCACCTTCGGCCTCGCCCTGGTTCCAGAAGTTGGTTCGTCGCGGACGCTTGTCCGCGGGACCAACACCATCACGCCAGTCGTAGCTGTCGGCGAAACATCCGCCGGGAAACCGTACGACGGGAGCCTTGATTTTGCGCATCTCGTCAACCAATTCCTTGCGAATGCCGTCGACATTCGGCACCTTCGAATTCGGGCCCACCCAAACACCGTCGTAGATCACGCCGCTCAGATTCTCTGTGAAATGTCCGTAGATGTTGGGAGAGATCGTTCCCAAGGGTTCGTTCGTCAGGACTTCGATGCGAGAATCCGCCGTGGAAGCTTGAGTCCAAGCCAGAGGAAAAGATAATCGCGACGCGGCGAGTGCTCCCGCCCCTGCTAAACCTGCCTGAATGAATTGTCGGCGCTTCATCACGGCAAAACCTCGAACGTAAAAAAGAATTGGAAGGAAGATCCGGAGGCATAGTAAACGTTTGCTGGAAAGGATGCTATAGTTTTCTCGAATTATCATTTCCCGAGGATGTGCAATCCGGGCTTCCAAGAACAACTCTTTGGACCCGGCGGCCCGCCTCTCCGGTACACTCGTCCAAAGCAAATGTTCCGTGTCTTCCAGTATCTTCTGCTGACCCTCCTGACGTCCGTTCCGGGCCCGCTCTTCGCGCAAGGCAACGCTTCAGAACCGGTGGAGTTGCGAATCATTGTGGTGGAATCCGCCCACGAAGCTGAAACCGTACTACAGCGCTTGAAGAATGGAGAAGATTTCGCCCTGCTCGCCAAAGCGGTCTCCATCGATCCCACAGCTTCAGACGGCGGATACATGGGCGCAATTGATCCCGCCACGCTTCGCACTGAATTGCGTGACGCTCTCAAGGGTAAGGCCGCAGGAGACATCACCGGCATTGTTCACACTCAGTCCGGCTACGCGATCCTGAAAATCATTTCGCCGACTGAAGCCGGGGCTTTGCGCAATACAGCTCCCGCCCGGCTCTTGCCCGAATCCACGATCGGAACCATCCGTTACGCGCCCAATGTAGGTGGCAAGGGAGAAGCGGATCTAGCCTTTCGCAGCTTTCAAAAGCCGGACGAATGGAATCAGGACCTGCGCGAAATGTGCGAGATTCGCCAGAACTCGATGTCCTCGGTCATCGACACGGTTGAAAAGCAGTTGGACCCATCTAATCCCGACGGTGTCAGCAAGAAAAGCCCTCTCGATCAGATCCAGATGCACTACGCGTTGGCGAATCTTTGTTCCTATGGCGGGGAAATGGACAAGGCCGTCGAACAGTGGCTCGCGGCATATGACGTCGCAGGCAAGGAACTCCCGGCTGCAATGCCTGAATTGGAAGAAGTACTCGGCATAGCCTATCTGCACAAGTCGGAAATGGAGAACGACGCTTATACTCATCCTGGAGATCGTTGCATCTTTCCTCCGGTAGCAAACCGCAGTTTTTCAAAAACAGCTGATTCTGAAAAAGCCATCGAGTATTTTCAGAAGTATCTGCAACGAAAACCGGATGTGCTCGATGTCAAGTGGATGCTCAACCTTGCCTACATGACACTGGGAAAATATCCGGCCGGCGTTCCCCAGCAGTATCTAGTTCCACCTTCGAATTTTGAATCTCCCGAAGATGTCGGAAGATTTGTGGATGTGGCGCCAGCGGCAGGAATCAATCTCTACTCCATGTCTGGCGGGCTGATCGTCGACGATTTCGAAGGCAATGGCCTTTACGACATTGTGACTTCAGATTACGGTGAGTGTGCGCCGATGCATTACTTTCACAACAATGGTGACGGCACATTCTCCGATCGAACGGCGCAGGCCCGGCTCAGCGACCAACTCGGTGGGCTCAACTTATTGCAGACCGACTACAACAACGACGGATGCCTCGATATCCTCGTCCTGCGCGGTGCATGGGAGTTTCCTCAGCGCATGTCTCTGTTACGCAACAACTGCAATGGAACTTTCACGGATGTGACCAAATCCGCAGGCCTCGACGTTCCCATCCAGACTCAGACTGCGGTATGGGCCGACATCGACAACGACGGCCACCTGGATTTGCTTGTCGGCAACGAAGACGGACCAAGCCATCTCTTCCGCAACAAGGGAGACGGCACGTTCGAAGACATCTCTCATGCCGCAGGCATCGATCGTGCCGCCTACACGAAAGGAGTTGTCGCCGCCGATTACGATCGCGATGGATACGTCGATTTCTACGTTTCAAATCTCAACGGCGACAACTACCTGTTTCACAATAACCACAATCGGACTTTCACTGATGTCGCTGCCAAAGCCGGAGTTCAAAAACCATGGCAGAGTTTCGCCGCATGGTTTTTCGATTATGACAATGATGGCTGGCCGGACTTGTTCGTCACCAGCTACTACGTCTCCGTTGAGGAAACGTTGCGCAGCTATTTGGGACTCAGCCCCAATTCAGAGACGATGAAACTATACAAGAATCTCGGCGACGGAACCTTTCGAGACGTCACTGCAGACGTCGGCCTGGACCGCGTCTTCATGCCAATGGGATCGAATTTCGGCGATCTCGACAACGACGGCTTTCTAGATATTTACCTCGGCACCGGTAATCCGAGCTATGCGTCGATGCTGCCCAACGTGATGCTCCATAACAAGGAGGGACTGTACTTCACCGATGTGACGGCATCGTCCGGAACCGGAGAGCTACATAAAGGCCACGGAGTCGCGTTTGCCGATATTGATAATGACGGTGATGAAGATCTGCTTGAGGAAGTCGGCGGTGCGGTTCCCGGCGACAGGCACGCCTTTCGCCTGTTCGAGAATCCCGGCAATGAGAACGACTGGATCAGCGTACAACTCGTGGGCGCAAAGACCAATCGAGCCGCCATCGGTGCGCAGATCAAAGTTACCGTGACAAATGGCAAGTCGACGCGATCGATTTACCGGACGGTAGGTAGCGGCGGCTCTTTCGGCGCCTCTCCCTTGACGCAACACATCGGTCTGGGAAAGTCGGCTCGAATCCTCGATCTTGAAATCACCTGGCCAGCAAGTCAAACGCACCAAGATTTTCCGAATGTCCCGGTCGATGAGTTCCTACGTATAAAAGAGTTCGCCAAGGATTACGAAAAACTGGATCGACCCAAGGTTCGCCTTGGCGGCCCACGAGCGCAGAATGCGAGTTCACGGAACCCTGGCGATTCCAAGTAACTTGAAGCAAACATGAGAACTGGATCCAAACTGAGATGTTGCGGAACGATCGTGGTGCTGTGGCTTACGGTCGCGACTGCTTGGGGCGCTACCTCGAAACACAATGTGACCGGCTTGCTGCTTTCAGCGGATGCCGGGAAGCATACGATCACGGTGTCCTGCAAAGAGATTCCGGGCTACATGGACGCGATGGTCATGTCGTTTCCGGTAAGAGACGCATTCCCCGAAGGTCTTCACCCCGGAGCGACAATAGGATTCACTTTGGTTGTTGGCAAGAATTCATCCTATACCGAGAAGTTGCGGATCCTTCCTTTTGAAAGTCTCGAACTCGATCCCACCGAAGATCGCCGCTTGAAATTATTGGAGGATGCTACCAGCGCAAAGCCGCCGTCCAAGGATGTGCTCGGTGTGGGCCAACAAGTACCGGATTTCCGGCTGACCGATCAGAATCACCAGCTCGTTTCTCTGTCGCAGTTCTCAGGAAAAGTCGTCGTCCTGACGTTCATCTATACAAGGTGTCCGCGGCCGGATTACTGCCTGAGGCTGTCGAACAATTTCGGCGTACTTCAGAGGCGCTTTGGCAATCGCATGAATCGCGACCTGATTCTGCTGACGGTCGTCATCGATCCGGTCCACGATCAGCCGGACGCTCTCAAGACTTATGCGCACTCTTGGAAAGCGGATGCTCGCAGCTGGCATTTTCTGACAGGCTCAGTTACCGATATTCAGCAACTGTGCCGCCGCTTCGACATGTCGTTTTATCCCGACGAAGCGCTATTCGTTCATTCCTTCCACACAGCCGTGATTGGCCGACGAGGAGAACTGGTGGCGAATCTTGAAGGAAATACTTTTACGGCGAAGCAACTCGGAGATCTTGTCGAGTCAGTCATGCAGCGGCCGGAGTAATTTTTGCGCGATCGTTTGCAGCAACTTTTTCTGCAACTTCACCAGCTCAGACGAATCAGCGAAAATCCTTCTCGAGGCAAGCTGAAATGAATCTCGAAGGAATCGTGCTCTATCGAGATCCATTTCGGCGAGGTAAGAAGCTGCAGCTGACCAGCCGCCTGCAGTCGTTCGTATTGGCTTGGGGTTAGGCTTTCCGGTGATCCGCTGTCTCGCCACACAGTGAATGCGTTGCTATGATCGCTGTCAACGCGGAAGTGCTCCAGAAGAGCGCGTTTCACTTCGCCGCCCAGACCGCTGATCTCCAGGTCGACATTCGCCGCGGCGGAGGGAACATCCTCATCGTGATAATTCCACACCAGGATCTCGACCTCTCGCGCTCTTCGCGCGGCGATCGCGTTGATGTCAGCACTATTCCGGACGCCTTCGCGCACAACGCTCTCTGTGGGCAATGCGGCCGAACTGGTAACGTTCAATCTTTCGTTCCCAAGCATCCCAAGCATGCGGAAGGCATTGAGCACAGGTTTGTCGACGCCGCTGGTAGCCAATTCGCGAAATCCCGCGAATGTTGGCTGATTCTCAAACTCGAAGGCCCACGTGACCGCGCCCTTGAAGTTAATGTGCTCACTCTGGGCGAGCGCAAAAATCTTATCGAGCACCTCGATGGTGTATGCACCGTAAAGCGGGCCGTTGCGGTATGCGTTCGCGGGATTCTGCTGAGCAGAACACGCTGCACAGCCCTCCGGATCTGACTCACCGAGAATGATCGGAGTCTGCCTCCACTCAGGAAAAGATGCAACGATCTTGAACCCATCTTCAATCGCCTGAAGGTGGTGGCTGATTCCCATCTGCACGTGGTCGCTCTCCCATGTCGGCGAACCCTTGGGATGAAAACTGATGAAGTCCAGGGGGCATCCTGTTTTTCCAGTGGCGTAGTTCTGCCCGTGAGCACAGTGATTGAGAAATGCCCAAAGAAATTCAGCCGCTTTCGCATTACCAGGACCGGTTGTATCAGGTCCTCCGATTGTTGCGCCTGGCAACGCGCGAAGAACGGATGCAACCGAGACATCGTAGAGCTTGAAGTACTCTTCCTCTGTGCCCTGCCAGTAAGCAATATCGGGTTCGTTCCACACTTCCCACAACCACGTCTTCACTTCGGAGTCACCGTATCGCTGCCGTAGATGCCGCACGAACTCGTACACAAGTTCAGACCACTTTTCATAATCCTTCGGCGGGTATGCCCATCCGGTGAAAATGCCCGTCGCCGACGGATGCGGAAAATTAGGGCGATACGGCTGCGGATGAGTGGAGAGAGCCTCCGGCATGAATCCAAGCTCAACCAGAGGCTTGTCGCCGGCATCGTGAAACGCATCGAATATCTGGTCAACAATGTTCCACGTGTAAATCGGATGCCCGGACGCATCTTCGGTATAGACGTTGGTTGACCCCCACTTCAGCGATGCGGAACCATCACCGCTGGTAAATAGGTTGTGAACTCGAATGTAAACGGGTGAGGGATCGAGTGCCGCGACTTCACCCAACAGTTTTCGGCCATTCGGGGCGTAGGTATAGTTCGGTTCGTCATATCCGAAGTAATTCCAAGCCCGGTTCAGCGCTCCTTCTGCGCGTTCAACGTCAACTTCGATTCTGACCGGATTGTGTTGCCCGCTTGCGGCTGACGTGACAAGCAGACTAGCAAAAACCGCGAGGGGAGCGATCCATCGCTTGCGAACGAACTCCTTACACATTGTCTATGCAACCTGGGATCAGACGCAGATTTTGTTCGCTTGCAATCTGTCTTAGCTCAGAATGGTACCTAGCTGCTTTGTACGATGCTATCGAAATCCCACCAGACCGGGTACAGAATCCGCCCGACTAGACGTACAGAAGCAGGCCGGGGGCGAATTCCGGCGGTTGACGCCCCATGCAACGCGGCACGCCTTTGGAACGATTCCGCACTGGGGACCCATGAAGATTCTTCTCTACAATCCAGACAACGGTGTCACGCGCGATTTCATGCCTCACCTCTGGATGTTCTTGTTGCAATCCCTCACACCAACTGAGCATGAAGTTCTTTTGATCGACGGCAACGCCCAGCCTCACACGCCATTGAAAATGAGTATTAAGGAAGCCCACGACGAAGTCCGCTACGGCTGGGAAAACTCTTATACCCTCGAGCGCTCGCTCACGCCGTCGACTCGTTGAATGACCAACCGCTCGGCTACCGTATCAACATCTTTCTCGCTCGTTTGTGTTTCCGCGGAATCTACTTCCCAATGATGAATAAGCTCGCTTGGCTCAAAGTTCTCGCGCAAAATCGGCGGACCATTCTGAAGTTGACCACAGAAGCTGTTTTTGGTCGGCCCGTTGCCGAACGCGAGACCATGGATGCGCCGATCTCGTTGGAAACTCCTCTTGGCGAGGAGAGTGCCTCCCACCTCAGTGATCTCATCTCTTAAGAATCTGGGGCGAAAAGCGGTTCGGAGTCATTGGCGCAGAAATATTTGAGTCAGTACTTTTGCTCTTCTTGCAGAATCGGTTAATGTGGCCTTGTAGACTCTGCCACTGCGATGAGCGTTGGCAAGATCTGACCGAGGTCGTTATCGCGCTGCCCTAGCGCGAAATAGAACTTGCTGTACAACGGATAAAGCTTCTCGTAGGTGCGGCATTCCGACTCCTGCGGCGTAAAGGTTCGATTCGGTGGACAAATGTTGTCCTGCGCCTCTTCAAGCGTCTTGAACGTACCTGCGGCCATGAATGCGAAAATCGCCGAGCCAAGACTGACCACACTCTTGCTGGGAACCAGCACTGGACGTCCAAGAACGTTCGCATAGACCTGGTTCAGAATGTTGTTTTTTTGCGGAATGCCTCCGGCATTGATGATGCGTTTGATCTCGACTCCGTGCGCCGCCATGCGGTCTAGGATCACCCGAGTATGGAATGCAGTGCCTTCGATCGCAGCGAAGAATTCGTCCTGTGCCGTGCTCTGAAGATTCCAGCCGAGCGTGACTCCACGCAGATTCGGATTCACGAGAACCGTCCGGTCTCCGTTGTCCCACGTCATGCGTAACAGCCCGGTCTGCCCCGCGCGATAGTTCTCAAGACCGGCACTCAACGTCTTCACGTCCGTTCCAGCGCGCACTGCGATCGCGTTGAAAATATCCCCCACCGCGGAAAGACCGGCTTCGATTCCCGTCCGCAGAGGATGCACGCTCCCTTGTACGACACCGCAAACTCCGGGCACGAGGTTGGCAGACGGAGTGATCCCAATAATGCAAGTTGACGTTCCGACGACGTTGACCATATCGTCAGTGCGGCAACCGGCTCCGATCGCGTCCCAGTGCGCGTCGAAAGCGCCGACGGGAATCGGAATCCCAGCACGCAATCCCAGTTTTTCAGCCCACTGCGGAGATAGCGTTCCGGCGATTTTGTCCGATGTCGCGTACTCGCCATCGAGTTTTTCGCGAACACCCTTGAATAGAGGGTCGACCTTAATCAGGAAACTCTCGGGTGGGAGACCTCCCAGTTGCGCATTCCACAACCACTTGTGCCCCATCGCGCAAATGCTGCGCTTCACTTGGCGTGCGTCTCTGATGCCGCACAAAGTGGCGGCAACCATGTCGCAATGTTCGAATGCCGTGACAAAGTCGTCTCGCTTCTCCGGATTGTTCCGAAGCCAATGCAGGAGCTTTGAAAAGCCCCACTCCGAGGAATAGACCCCGCCGCACCATTCGATCGCTTTTAGCTTTTCTCGTTGCGCCGCTTCGGTGATTTCTCCCGCTTCAGCTTTCGCGCGATGGTCGCACCATAAATAGTATTCACCAAGGGGCTGCAGATTTTCGCCGACCGGAATCACCGACGACCCTGTTGTATCGAGGGCGATCGCCTGCACCTGATCTCCGCGAACACTGCTCTTTTTCAGGACATCACGGGTCGCCAGCGCGAGAGCGCGCATGTGATCGTCGTGCGATTGCGTCGCATATTCCGGATCGTCCCGCTTGCGGTGCAGCGGATACTCGGCAGTCGCCGACTCCAGAAGGCCTCGTTCGCTATCGACAAGAGAAACGCGGACGCTCAGCGTCCCAAAATCAACTCCGGCAACAATGGCCATCAGCAGGCTCCGTTCTCACATTTGTGCCAATACATTTCCCATCCAAGATACCCCGTCGTCGCCTGGTACACAGCAGACGCAATGGAGGGGATGGCTTCTACAGACATCGCCGTCGGCGCGGTGCAATGCTGGACCTCCATCGAGGAGAATCTCGGGCGTCGTTTCCTTCCGCCAGTAATTGGGTAATCGTTTACCCAAAAATCGCCTTCTACATTAATCTCGTGCTTCGCTAAATTGCAACCCCTTGTCGCTGCTTAAAGTATCAGCTCCAGGGATCTCCCCGCTTTATCTGGCGGTAAGGATTGCAGCAGAAGGTGAAGCATCCCGCACTGAAGCAGCTGAGGCTTAGCGCTGCGGAGAAGAGCGCTTCCGCGACCGGTTCATCTCCGAGGAAAGCGCCAATCCTCCGATTCCGGGAGCCAACGCAGTTGACCGGCGCAAGACTAGACTAGTAACCAGCTCATATTTGTGGAGTGCTTCGGATTTGGGTGTGTCCACTTCATTCAACAACGCCTCGAATGCGATCCTCGCCAATTCCTGTTGTGACATCTGCACCGTCGTGAGCGGAGGAATCGTGAATTCGCTCAGATGGATGTCATCAAAACCCACGACCGACAAGTCTTCCGGCACCCGAACATTCTGTTCGTAAGCTTCCCTCATGACGCCAATGGCGGTCATGTCATTCGAGCACAGCACAGCTGTCGGTGGACTGTTGAGATTATGGAGTTCGTGAAATGCCTTCATCCCGCCTTCCATCCGGTGGTTGCCGATAACCATCAGGTCGGGAGAAAGGCCGATTTCCGTCATCGATGTCTTGAACGCGTCCCGCCTTGCAAGCGCCGACTTGAGTTCTAAAGGTCCTGATATAAATGCAATTTCCGTGTGCCGAAGTGCCGCAAGGTGTTGCACGGCCTGACGAATTCCGTTCAGGTAATCGATTCGGATGTTGGCAATGCCCGGAACATCGGGACCAACATCGACAAAAACCAAGGGCACTTTCCGGTCGCGGAGATGCTCAATGAGCGACTCCTCCATGCCGAAAGTCAGGATCGCCACCCCATCAACCCGCCTCTCAATCATCCGTCGCACCGCGGACTCCATCCGCTTCGGGTTGTGCACGGTTGAGGTCAGCAAGATTTCGTAATTGTTTTCGACCGCAAGATTCTCGAAGGTCTGGACAATCTCCGGAAAGAATGGATTGGTGATCTCTGAAACAATCAGCCCGAAGATACGGGTTCGCCCGGACACAAGAGCTCGTGCCTGTGTGTTGGGGTAGTACCCGAGTTCATCCACCACCTTCCATACCCGCTTGGCGAGTTGAGGGTCGACTGTGGGGACGCGGTTAATCGCCCTCGAAACAGTGGCAGTGGATACTTTTGCCCGCCGGGCGATCTCACGGATGTCCATGGGCTGGAAGCGTAGAAACGCGAACATCTTAACACAAGCTGAATGAGGAACAAGGAAAACGTTTTCCTGCCCTCGACGATCACGAACACCTCTTTCGGCGAAGTGAAAATCAATCTTTCGCGCAGGTCTGAATCGACGGTGTAAAAGCTATTGAAGCGCCGTAGCAGCAGCTTGCCCGAACCAAACGCCCAGACGTATCGCCGCGAGTCATGCAAATACCAGTCAGACTGCTTGACTATTCTCCCAGTGAGATCTTAAGCACGGCGACATGGACGAGACGATCGTCATGAGTGGGAGGACGGACATTGTCTGCTCGCCCGGTATTTGGAGGAACATCTTCCGACAAACGTCGGACACGGCCAGTAGAGGTAATAACCAACCAAATATCGCGTCAGCCGAATTCCAGTTCGAGAAGCGCTGCGGCAGCTCGACGCGGAGGGCCTGATTGCGATCGTTCCGAATCGCGGCGCGATCGTGCCGGCATTATCAGCCGACGACATTGGCGAATTGTTTTCGATCCGCGCTCTGCTGGAACCTGAGGTTTTGAAGCTTTCGATCCCGCACCTTACCAACGATGATCTTTCAGAGGCAGAATCTGTTTTGACGAAGTATGTGAGTGAGTTAAAGCGGGATGATCACGTATCAGCGTGGGGGCGGCTTAACTGGCAGTTTCATTCGAAGCTCTATTCACGGGCCAACCAGCCTCGCTTTATGGCCATTATCCGCAACGTGAATAATAGCGGCGAGCGGTACACACGGCTGCAGCTGTATCTCACTCACGGAATCAAACGCGCGAATGAAGAGCACCACCAGATTCTGGCTCTTTGCCGGCAGCGTGATGTCGTTGCCGCCACCAAATTGATGCGGGAGCACTCGGTGAGTTCGAATCAATGCGGCCCCGTGGTGCGGGATTTCTTTCCGTATAGCTTCCAGCAAATGATCCGATATCGTTGTGCTGCCAACACCAACGATCATTTTCCCGTGACCCAAGTCACCGAAAAACATCGGCGCCCCTTAAGTGTGTTGCATGGGCCACAAATGTGATCAGGATCATAGCCGATTAAGGGCATCCGCCAGAGAATGGCGTAAAGAAACTTGAGTCACCCCGAGCTCGACGAGGTTTCAGCCATGATCCTCGCGTCAGATCTGCATGCCGGAATGGTCATTCGTATCGATGGGCAAATCTTTAAAGTCATTGAAGTCGAGTCGAAGGCGGGCGCGGCCAAGATGGGCGGGATCGTAAAAACCAAGCTGATCAACGTCAGGAGTGGGCGTATGTGGGAACCGCACTTCCGCCCTCAAGAGAAGCTGGAAGATCTGGAACTTGAGCGGCGGAACATGGACTTCTTGTTTGCCGATGGGGAGAGCTGTACTTTCATGCGCCCGGATACGTTTGAACAGATCGAGGTGCCTGCCGCGATCGTTGGCAATGGCAGGGTTTTTCTTCAGGCCGGAATGCAAGTGCCAATCGAGTTCTTCGAGGGAGAGCCCATCAGTGTGGTCCTTCCGGATGTTGCAGAGGCACGGATAGTAAACACTGCATTGCCTTCCCACTCACAACAAGACAGTGCATGGAAAGTGGCTGTCCTTGAGAATGGTCTCTCAATTCGCGTGCCTCTTTTTATCGCTCCCGGCGAAGTCGTACGCGTGGATGTAAAGACGGGGCGATATGTGGAGCGAGCACGCTCTGACCGGAGGCGCATTGCCTAGCTCCATCGGCGGGAGAATAAACATGTTGCAAATGCACTCCGTACGGATGGAATCTCCGCCCGATGCAAACATCATCGTGGGACAGTCTCACTTCATCAAGACAGTCGAAGACCTCTACGAGGCGGTCGCCGCGACGGTGCCGGGAGCGAAATTCGGCTTGGCATTTAACGAAAGCTTAGGTGCATGTTTAACGCGTTATGACGGAAATGATGAGAAATTGAAGGAAGCGGCAGTACGAAACGCGCAGGCCTTGGGCTGCGGCCACACGTTTGTGCTTGTGCTGCAGAACGCTTATCCAATCAACGTTCTTAGCGCAATCCGCAATGTGCCGGAAGTGTGCTCAATATTCTGCGCCACTGCGAATCCGGTGGAAGTCATCGTGGCTCAATCCGAGCAAGGCCGGGGCATTCTTGGGGTAATCGACGGCAGTTCTCCCAAAGGAGTGGAAAGTCAACCAGACGTAGCCTGGCGGCATGATTTGCTGCGCAAGATTGGTTACAAGCGATAGAAGCGGCAAGACCGCCAAGCCCAAGCGTCAGTATCGAGGCCCGCGATGACGCGAGGGAAGAAAAACGAAAATGAACCGCGTCTGCTGCCATCCAGTAAGTTGGCCTGTCTGTTTGAGGCACTCACACGCCGTGACTATGACGTGATCGGTCCCACTGTTCGGGACAACGCGATCGTTCTCGATCGGCTTCAGTCGCCCGAACAATTGCCAATCGGCCTGGAAGACGAGCAGAGTCCTGGGCACTACAGACTAAATCAACGTCAACAGGATGTGTATTTCGGATTCACCGTTGGCCCTCAGAGCTGGAAAAAATACTTCCTTCCCGCTGAATCAAGGCTCTGGTCGGCGGAGCGTCGCAACGCGTCGTTTCACATCCTAAACAACGACTCGCCCCCACGTCGGCATTTGGCACTCGTTGGAGTGCGGTCTTGCGATCTGGCGGCCATCGCGATTCAGGATCGCGTGCTGATGCAGGATCGCTATATCGATCCGGTATATGTAAGCAGGCGGCAGGGAGCGTTCATCGTCGTCGTGCAGTGTACGCATGCTGCGGCGACGTGCTTCTGCGCTTCACTTCACTCGGCGCCTACGGCCAAAGCTGGATTTGATTTGTCCCTGACAGAACTCCTGCAACCTGGAGATCAACATTCATTTGTAGTCCGCGCGGGTAGCCCGCGGGGCGCCGAACTGCTGGCTGAACTCGAAACCGAACCGGCCACCCCCGGAGATCTTCAACAGGAGTCAGATGCCATCGAGACGGCGAGACGCGAACAGGTACGGACCATCGACCTCAACGGACTGAAAGAACTCGTCGACAAGAAATTCGATGATGACTGCTGGGACAAAATCACGGCTCGCTGCCTGACCTGCGGCAACTGCACGATGGCATGTCCGACGTGCTTCTGCAGCACGGTGGAGGACACGAGCGATCTGTCTGGAACGACGGTGGAGCGTTGGCGGCACTGGGATTCGTGTTTCACACTCAGTTTTTCCTACATTCACGGGGGCAGTGTGCGGACCTCCGCGAAAGCTCGGTACCGCCAGTGGCTGACTCACAAACTTGTTTACTGGGTCGATCAGTTCGGTACGCCAGGTTGCGTGGGCTGCGGGCGTTGCATCACCTGGTGCCCAGTCGGCATCGACCTGACTGAAGCGGTCCGTGCGATTCAGGAGGGCAAAGACAATGGAAACGCTTGAACGAATTGTCGCGGAACATCCATTCTTTAAGGGCCTCGAGTCAAACTACGCCGAACTGCTGACGGGCTGTGCCTCCAACGTACGGTTCAGCGCGGGAAAGTACATATGCAAGGAAGGCGAGGAAGCCAACCAGTTCTACCTGATTCGCGGCGGCAAGGTGGCGTTACAGATCTTTGCTCCGCAGAGCGACCCACTCACGGTTGAGACGCTCGAGGAGGGCGACGTGCTGGGTTGGTCTTGGCTGGTGCCACCGTATATCTGGAACTTTCATGCCCGCGCCATTCAGGAGACCCGCGCGATTGCACTGGATGGGAAGTGCCTTCGTGCCAAATGCGAGCAAAATCACGATTTGGGATATGAAGTACTGAAACGTTTCTCGCAACTCATGGTGCGACGCCTGCACGCAACGCGCTTTCAATTGCTGGATGTTTATGCCAGCCGCTGAGTCTATGCCTTCGGCGCAAGCTGTCCGCGTGGTCACGGATCCGCTGCTGCCGCAGTCGTATGTGGTCAAGCGGGCAGAAAGGGAAACTCCTGACACGTTCTCCCTCGTGCTCCATCCACAAGGGCACGCCGACGGAAATGCTTTCCTGCCCGGGCAGTTCAGCATGGTTTCTGTATATGGAGTGGGTGAGTTGCCGATCTCGATCAGCGGCGATCCAGTTCAGCAGAAGAACCTGGTTTACACCGTGCGTTCTGTCGGCAAAGCCACGCACGCTCTGGTAAGCCGGAAAATCGGAGAAGAAGTCGGCGTACGAGGTCCCTTTGGCCGAGGATGGCCGCTGGATCTGGCGCACGGCAAAGATGTCGTGATAATTGCCGGAGGAATCGGCCTCGCTCCGCTGCGTCCAGTAATCTATCAAGTTCTGCAGCATCGCGATCTCTACGGACGTCTGGTTGTTCTGTATGGCGCCCGAAGTCCGCGTGAAGTTCTATACCGCAGCGAATTGAAAACTTGGGCTCGCCACCGCGAAACGCAATTCCTCATCACCGTCGACTATGGCGGGTTGAATTGGCATGGCCACGTAGGCGTGGTCACCACTCTACTGAAGTACGCGCGACTACAGCCTTCACGGTCCATTGCTATGATCTGCGGTCCGGAAATCATGATGAGATTCGTCACCCGGGATCTTGAAGCGCAAGGCGTTAGGCGGGAAGACATTTACGTTTCTATGGAACGCAACATGAAGTGCGGTGTCGGTTTCTGCGGACACTGCCAATACGGCCCACATTTCATCTGCAAAGACGGACCCGTGTTCTGCTATGAACATATCCGCCCCCTATTGGATAAGTATGAGCTCTAAGTCAAATTCGGAATCCCGACGCAAACCACGGATCGCGGTGTTCAAGTTCGCGTCGTGCGATGGCTGCCAACTTTCTCTGCTCGATGCCGAGGACGAATTGTTGACGATGGTTGGAGCCGTGGAGATCGCCTATTTCCCTGAAGCCTCCCGGACCATGCTGAAGGGACCGTATGACGTCGGACTCGTGGAAGGGTCAATCACCACGCACACTGACGCACAACGCATTCAGGAGGTGCGCCGGCAATGCAAAACGCTCATCACAATCGGTGCCTGCGCCACCGCCGGTGGAATCCAGGCGTTACGCAACTGGAAAGACGTCGATGAATTCATTCGCGTCGTGTATGCAACCCCACAGTTCATCAGCACTCTGAAACTCTCGACGCCGATCGCAGAACATGTGCCAGTCGATTTTGAACTGCGCGGCTGTCCCATTAACAAGCGGCACCTCGTTGAATTGATCACTGCTAGCCTGGTCGGACGAAAGCCGAGCATTCCCACTTACAGCGTATGCATGGAATGCAAACGCAAGGGCAACGTCTGTATCGCTGTCACGCGAGACGCGGCCTGCATGGGACCGGTGACACAGGCCGGCTGTGGCGCGATCTGTCCGAGTTACAACCGAGCGTGCTATGGGTGTTTTGGCCCGATGGAGAGTGCGAATAGCGCATCTCTGGCCAATCACTTTCACTATCTCGGGCTTCCTTCGGACGTAGCGGTGCGATCATTCCGGGGATTCAACGCGTGGGCGTGGCAGTTCCGAAAGGCCAGCGAGGAGTGTGAACGGCAATGACTGGGCGGACAATTCGGGTCGACACGCTGACGCGAGTCGAAGGCGAAGGGTCTCTGTATATAAAGATGTCCGGCAGCCGAGTTTCCGATGTGAAACTACGGATCTACGAGCCACCGCGTTTCTTCGAAGCTTTCCTGCGCGGGCGCCATTACTCGGAAGTGCCCGACATTACATCGCGAATTTGTGGAATCTGCCCGATCGCGTACCAGATGAGCGCGATCCACGCGATTGAGCGAGCCTTGGACGTGCGTGTCGAGCCTGCGATCCGTTTGCTGCGCCGTCTATTTTATTGCGGCGAATGGATCGAGAGTCACGCGCTGCACATCTTCATGCTGCATGCGCCGGATTTTCTGGGATACCCCGATGCCATTGCGATGACAGCCGACAACCGCGAATTGGTTGAAAAGGCCCTACGGCTCAAGAAGATTGGCAATCACCTTGTGACTTTGCTCGGCGGCCGCGAAATTCATCCCATCTCTGCAACGGTGGGAGGGTTCTACAAAGTCCCATCGAAATCCCAACTGGAGGAACTCATAACGGATCTCCAGTGGGCGCTGCAGGCCTCGTTAGAAGCCGTCGAGTGGACGTCCAAGCTCGAGTTTCCAGATTTTGAGCAGGATTACGAATTCGTCGCTTTGCGACATCCGGACGAGTATCCGCTCAATGAGGGAAGGCTGGTCTCGAACCACGGTCTGAACATCGATTGCGCGGAGTACGAGGACCACTTCACCGAGTTGCATGTGAAACATTCGAACGCACTGCACTCGATTATCCGCGGGCGCGGATCGTATCTCGTGGGGCCTCTAGCTCGTTTTAACATGAACTTCGATCGTTTGCCGGTCGTGGCCCAGGACTCAGCAAAGTCTGCCCACCTCAGCCCTCCGGTTCTCAATCCGTTTCGCGGGATCATTGTGCGCGCAGTCGAACTGGTGTTTGCATGTGCAGAAGCGCTACGAATTATTCAAGAGTACACACCTCCGCCCCGATTTGTGACATACCCACCCGGGCGGGCATAGGCCAAGCCATCACGGAAGCACCCCGCGGAATTCTCTACCATCGCTACGCTTTCGATGAGCGCGGGCTCATTCTGACGGCCAAGATCGTTCCTCCAACATCGCAGAATCAGAAAAGGATCGAAGACGATTTGCGCGAGTATGCATCCCACCTTGTGGGCTGGCCACAGCAGGAAGCAACCTGGAAGTGCGAACAAGCAATTCGCAACTATGACCCGTGCATCTCTTGTGCCACGCACTTTCTCAAGCTCGTTGTGAACAAGGAAGGCTGAAAATCCGCATCATCTGCTGCGGAACCCCTCGGGGTGATGATGCTCAGGACTCGTGGTTGCCGGCCGATTACATCAACTTGGCGTTGAGTCTCCGAGAGCACTGCCGAAGAGACTGATCTCTGCGCCGGTCCGGCATAGACGAGCGCACCTCTTTGGCATCTCATGACTATTGGTGGAACTGCTGCACATTGTCTTGTGTAATCCCAATCACATCTTCAAAATGACACTGCACGCGCGTGTTGTCCCGACGTGACCTTAATCACCTCCGCGGGTGATGCCCTTCATTGTTTGCCGATAGCCAGTCAATAGAGCATGAAGGAGGTTCCGTTATGGTCACCTGCGGCCGATCCGGGCAACCGTATGAACGGCGGAAGGTTCAAAACCAGGCTCCTACTTTAGTATCCACATCCTCTCTGTTATTCCCCTTCCCTTCAACACAACCGCTCACACGATTCCCGAATACTGTCAAAACAAGAATGGGACCAATGAAGGAGTATCCCCATGGGCCAACATAATTTTCTTTCGATCAGGGATTACTCGCCCGAAGACATTCGTTATTTTCTCGACCTTGCGCGGGAGATAAAAGCGCACCCGTCCGCCCACACCGGGGCGCTGAAAGGCAAGACGCTGGCGATCATCTTCGAAAAACCGTCGCTGCGCACCCGTGTGTCATTCGATGTAGGCATTCAACAACTGGGAGGATTTTCCCTCTATCTCTCGAGCGCGGAAATCCAGTTGGGCAAGCGCGAATCACTCTACGACATCGCCAAGAACCTGGAGAGGATGGTACAGGCCATCACGGTTCGCACATTCGCGCACGAACTCGTCGAGAAGATGGCCGAATACGCCAACATTCCGATCATCAACGCGCTTACGGATTACAGCCATCCCTGCCAGGCCATGGCAGACTACCTGACCATCATGGAACTGAAGGGCCACGTCGCTGGATTGAAGATTGCGTTTATCGGTGACGGCAACAACGTCTGCCACTCGCTGATGTTTGCAGGTGCGCAACTGGGAGCGAAAGTTTGGGCAGCGACTCCCTCCGGATACGAACCGAAACCGGACGCAATTCGCTGGACCGTTGAACGCGGCGCGAAGACTGGCGGCACCTTCCGTCTGACCGACGATCCGGCGGAAGCTGCAGCGGATGCCGACGTTATCTATACCGACGTGTGGGCGAGCATGGGACAGGAAACCGAAGCGCTGTCGCGCAGAGCAATCTTCGCGCCATTTCAGGTGAACTCTGCTCTGTTCCGGCGCGCGAAGTTTGACGCACTATTCATGCACTGCCTGCCGGCACATCGAGGAGATGAGGTTACCAATGAAGTGATCGACTCACCGCACTCGGTTGTGTTTCAGCAAGCCGAAAATCGGCTCCACGCGCAAAAGGCCCTTTTGCTTGAACTTATGCAATACCGCGAGGTCGCGGAACCACTGCATGCGGATCACGTCGTTCACCAGTAGAACCGAGGACATTCGTTCACGAGCGCAGTAGCATCCGCTGACTCGAAACGCTGAATAAAGAGCTTGCCGAATTCGATTCTCATCGCCGTCGGAGGAAACTCCCTGATCCGCTCGGGAGAAACCGGGACCATTCCCGAGCAGTGGGCGAACGCCCGCCGAACTGCTGTCGCGATCGTTTCGCTGATACGGTCCGGGCATCGCGTTGTCGTGACGCACGGGAACGGTCCCCAGGTGGGGGCGCAGTTGCTCCGCTCGGAGCGCGCCTCTGATCAGGTTCCCGGACAGACTCTCGACGTTTGCGGTGCTTCCAGCCAAGGAGAAATTGGCTATCTGCTCTCACAATCTCTCTGTGATGAGTTGTCAACCTGGAGCTTACACGTGCCGGTCGTAAGCGTAGTTACGCAGACGGTGGTGCAGGCGGACGATCCTGCGATGCGTCATCCGACGAAGCCGATCGGGCCGTTTTATTCACGCGAGCGGGCGGAAGAGCGAAAGCGCAGTTTGGGATGGGAAATCGTTGAAGATGCCGCACGTGGTTATCGACGCGTCGTTCCTTCTCCAGACCCGCTGGAGATTGTCGAATTAGAGGTGATCCGGTCATTGATGAGTCAAGGAACCCTAGTGATCGCCTGCGGAGGCGGCGGCATCCCTGTGGTCCGATGCCAAGGACAATTAAAGGGAGTAGAGGCGGTCATTGATAAAGATCGCGCGTCGGCGCTACTGGCATCGAGCCTGGGCGTCGATCTTTTTGCGATTTCCACGGACATTGATTGTGTCTATCTCGATTACAAGAAAGCCAACCAGAGGCCGCTGCGAAGAGTGACCGTGTCCGAGTTAGAAGAACACTACACGGGAGGCCAATTCCCTCCCGGAAACATGGGTCCCAAAATCGAATCCGCTCTGCGCTTCCTCAAAGCTGGCGGCAAATCGGTAGTGATCACGTCCTACGAACACTTGGCTGAAGCGATCGAGGGCAAAACCGGAACTGTCATCGTTCCCGATCCTCCGGCTGGGCGGTTCGAAGTCACAGAACACGAAATTCCTGTTGGAGGATAAGCATCCCATGACGAGCCCGAACCTGATCGCCGCTCGCACTTCCGCTGGAGATCGGCTGGAAAATCCGAAATTACGGCACGTCATTGAATCTCAGCAGTTCACTCTGCCGCTGTTGACGGACTTGTTTCAGCGCTCTCGCGGAATGGAGCGGGTAGTCGGCCGTGGCGGCACTCTGGAATACCAGAACAAGATTCTGGCTAATCTCTTTTATCAGCCATCGACGCGCACGCGTTTCTGCTTCGAGTCGGCAATGTATCGTCTCGGAGGCAAGGTCCTCTCCACCGAGCAAGCCTCGGCATTCTCGTCGGAAGTCGCCGGCGAGCAAGTAGAGGACTCAATCCGCATCATCGCGAACTATTCCGATGTCATCGTTGTTCGGCATCCGCAGGCTGGCGGGGCGGAGCGTGCCGCGCAGGTTTCTTCCGTGCCTGTGATTAACGCCGGAGACGGAGAAGGCGGACAACATCCAACGCAGGCCCTCCTGGACCTTTACACCATCTATCGCGAACGGCCTTTGACCGGTCTCAGCGTGGCCATTGTTGGAGAACTCGATCGCGGCAGGACAGCACGATCCCTGGCTTACCTGCTCGCAAAGTTCGATCGTGTGAGGCTTTTTTTTGTCGCTCCTGCCGAATTGCAAATGAGGCCCGACATTCTGGGCTATCTAGATGAACACGGAGTCCGGTACGAACTGGAACCCGAACTAGGTCGCGTTATCAGCGAAGCCGACGTAATTTATCTGACTCGCATCCGGCCGGAACGCGTGGCGGACGGCGGGGGAATGAGACGGTACGCCGTCGATCGAGCACTACTGAGCAAGATGAAATCTGACGCCCTCATTCTTCACCCATTACCGCGTACCGTCGAATTGGACAAGGAAGTCGATAACGACCCGCGCGCTCTGTATTTTCGGCAGGCAGCCAATGGGCTTTATGTGCGCATGGCCTTGCTGACCATGATTCTGGATAAGAACTAAAGCTGCATTCATACGAGGAGAACCTATGCCAGTAGTCGAGACAACCAAAACTCAGGAACTCATTGAACTGGAGAATCTGTTCGGGGCCAACAACTATCATCCTCTCGACGTCGTCATCGAGCGCGCTGAGGGAGTTTGGGTCTATGACATTGAAGGCAAGCGCTATCTCGACTGCCTAGCTTCGTATTCAGCGGTCAACCAGGGGCACTGCCATCCCCGCATCCTTGAGACCCTGATCCGGCAAGCTCACAAAGTGACTCTTACCTCGCGGGCCTTCCGCAACGATCAATTGCCTCTTCTCTATCGCGACCTGCATAACCTGACTGGCTTCGAGATGACACTGCCGATGAACTCTGGCGCCGAGGCGGTGGAAACTGCGGTAAAAGCGGCGCGCAAATGGGGATATAAGGTCAAAAACATTCCCGACGGGAAGGCCGAAATCATTGTCTGCGCCAACAACTTCCACGGGCGCACGGTGACGATTGTCAGCTTCTCGAGCGATGAGCAGTATCGTGACGGCTTCGGGCCTTTTACTCCAGGCTTCAAACTGATCCCTTACGGAGATGCTCAGGCATTGCGCGGCGCAATCACTCCCAACACCTGTGCATTCCTTGTTGAACCCATTCAAGGCGAGGCCGGCATCATCATCCCGCCAGATGGATACTTGCGAGAAGTTGCATCGATCTGCCGTGAAAATCGCGCCCTCCTTATCTGCGACGAAATCCAGTCAGGACTGGGCAGGACGGGAGAATTGTTCGCCTACATGCACGAAGGTATCACGCCGGACATGCTCATCATTGGCAAAGCTCTTTCCGGCGGCTTCTATCCGGTGTCGGCAGTGTTGTCATCGGCAGAGGTTCTCGGAGTCTTTCACCCCGGAGATCACGGCAGTACGTTCGGCGGTAATCCGCTCGCCTGCGCCGTCGCTCGGACTGCTCTCCAGGTCCTTATCGATGAAAACCTGGTGATGCGATCGGCGGAATTGGGACACTATTTTCTCGAGCGGCTCCGCTCGCTCTCCAGTCCCGACGTAAAAGAAGTGCGCGGAAAAGGTCTCTGGATTGGCATTGAGTTGAGCAAACCTGCGCGTCCTTTCTGCGAAGCCCTCAAGGACCAGGGTATTCTGTGCAAGGAAACACATGAGCGCGTCATTCGAATCGCTCCTCCGCTAACGGTCACGCGAGAGGAAATCGACTGGGCCTTTGAGAGGATGAAGAAAGTAGTCGATCGCTAATCCTATTCTCGATATAGGAGCGGACCGATCGGCGTGCTCCGCCCCAAGTGGCTCACATAGAATACATCCCTACACGCTTACGCGAGCATGGGAACGCGTGAACTCTCTCAGAATATCGACCAGATTGCCACGGCTCGTATCCTCGACCTCGTAGGAGACCCGCAAGCTCGGCTTGTTCATCTTTATAAGATGTGACAGATCGATTGGCGTTGCTATCAGCACCAGGTCGCATTCCACGCGGTTGATCGTTTCTTCCAGTTCGTGCTGCTGCAGAGCACTGTATCCCATCGCAGGAAGCAGGCTCGTCAGGTGCGGATATCGCTCGTAGGTTCCGCGAATTGATCCTGTCGCGTAGGGGCGCGGATCAACCAACTCAGCAGCTCCAGATTGACGGGCAGCGACTACCCCAGCCCCGTACGGCATTTCGCCGTGGGTCAGAGTGGGGCCATCCTCGACCACGAGAACCTTGCGCCCTTTTATCATCTGCGGGGCTGTCACAGAAACTCGGCAAGCTGTTTCCACAACAGCTGCGTGCGGGTTCGTCGTACGAATATTTCTTCGA
>Ga0335081_10004402_pt1 | contig 22216 bp, 18 predicted proteins | sample Lox_Sample_35_FD_206713 | JGI IMG/M metagenome (GOLD analysis project Ga0335081, IMG submission 206713) | Soil microbial communities from Loxahatchee National Wildlife Refuge, Florida, United States - Lox_Sample_3.5 | ecosystem: Environmental > Terrestrial > Soil > Wetlands | place: USA... | reverse complement strand
AACGAACGCTCCGCCCGCCGACCTCGCATCCGATACGCAAAATCCCGGATGGCCTGCGCGTGAGTTTGGACATTGTCTTCCCGATTGGGAATCTTTAAGAAAACGTCATAATCCAGATCATCCAGATCCGTATCTTTGTAAGGCACGACCATCGGAAGACCATAGGCCAGATATTCCCGACTCTTCAATGGAGAAGCTTCTTCTAGCCCTACGCGGTGAAAGGCCAGGGAACTCAGCGCAACATCGGCGCCCGCCAGCAGGGGTCGATACCTCTCCGGCGGCAGATAACCGTGAAAGACAATATTCGAAGGAATCCGATGGTTTCCAGAAGGACCATTATAACCAATAACATCAATGCGAAGATCCGGACAAAGTTCTGCCAGGGTGAGCAGCTTATCAATTCCGTGCGCCGCAAAACCCGCCGTCGGGGTTCCCATATAGACCAAATGCGGTTCGGTGTTGGAGGGGGCAGGCAAAGGCTGGTAATTCTCCAGATCAACCCCATTGGCGATGACAATGGTCGGCTTGTGATAATGAGCAAAAACCGGCGAAGCCGCCAATTCATCGCTGATGGCCACCAGCCCCTTCACCCGGCCGAGCAGGATCCCACGCGTCAATCGATTGTAGAAGCTGTAGACCCATCCCAACTCCTCGTACTGGATCAAATCGTTGGTCGTTACATCCGCGATCACCGGTGCAATACCCATCAAGCGGTGGATTGGATAAACGTAGATGCCATACCGCAGGTAAATCAAATCGGGCCGATAGGTTCCGACCGCCTCCACCAGCTGCCGGGCAGCCCTGACCCGGCTGAGCTCCAAACCCAGCTTGTTCGTTGCTTGATATGTGAAGACCTGAGCCGGGACCAATTCTTGCTCGGGCTCATATTTCAAAGTGTGCATGAAGAACTGGGCCTGATTGCCCGCCGTCCGCCAAGCATTGATCGTCCTCTGAATCTTCTTGCCCACACTGCCGGTGCGCAGACGAGGCCAATGCAGCGAAATATACGCAATACGCATAGGAGTTAACTAACTTCCTTCAATCAACTCGCCCACAATTTGGAGCACCCGCGCCCCATTGAACTCGGCATTCAATTTCAGAGCCGCCTTGTGTGATTGCTCCTTGAAGTACATAATCCTCTCCTCGGACAGGAGCAGGTTCAGGGCTCGCGCCAAAGATCGAGGGCTGAAATCCTCGGAAACAATCCCACAATTATACTCTTGCAGCATTCGTTTCATTTCAATGCTGGGGCCGATCGCCAGTGCCAGTCTTGCCTGAATGAATTCAAAGAACTTGTTGGGGAGCGTATAGCGGGTATTAAAATTGGTAGGGGGCAGCAGGTACACGCCAATATCATACTGGTTGATGGCCGTGACCACATCGGCGAGCGGCACGGGGGGAACGATCCGGACATTCTTTCTACGCGCCGCCATCGCATGAAGTCTGTCCAGGTATTCGCCCTGCCCCATTAGCATCAAATCGAGAGAAAATCGCTCATCCACGTAATCCATCATTTCGATCATGAGATCGAGTCTGCGCGACCTGCTGACGATCCCATGGTGGATCATCCGAAATACCCCCGGCCGCACCGGGACAGGCTTTAAGGCACGAGCCTGCGGCATGCTCATCACGACCTCCGGCTCGATCCGATACATCTGGCCGTATTCGCGCGCCAGGCCGTCGCTCACGGTGATCACCTTGTCGCACAGGGAAAGATATTTTTCACAGAGATATTGGTTTACCGGCTTGACAAATATCCGCCAAAGCAGCTGATCGTCAAAATTCCGTGGATAGTAATCTCTGGCATCCAGCATGACGGGGGAGGCTTTATCCCCCTTGATCGAAAATGCCAGCGGCAGAAGGGTGCAGTCATGGGTGATGATCAGATCAAAATCCCGGCCCGCCAGCAGATCCCGCAGTTCGCGCGGCCCGCTCAGACTTGCCCAGATCAAGCCTTCATAGTCCCTCCGGATGAACATAGAGAGTCGGGACAGGAAGGTCTTGATCTTGGAGGGCAGGCTGTTGCCCCGGATCAATGAGCCGAACAGACCGGAAGGAATGATCACGAAGGAGTCCACCACCCCTTCGAGCTGGACGGCCCGGCGGCCAACAACGGTTACCCGGTAGGTATCCTTCAACCAGCGGATCATCCGGTTGGGACGCGGGCTGGCATTCGGATCTATATTACACATGATCAAAATATTTTTCATGAAAGGCGGTGCCACTCCTCCTGCAGGAAATCACAGATCAGGCCTATTGGTCGAATTTACCAAATAAGCCCCCGATTCGCAATAGACTGCTTCGGATCCGAGGCTCATCTTTGAGGCGGTATCCGTAGTAAATGCAGATGAGAAACGCAGCGGCAATGACCGGCACCCAGGCCAAGGGCTGGACGGCCTCGAGCACCAGGAGGATGCCGCCGCCCGCCGCGAATATGACCAGATTTTGAAGCAAGGTCCCCCTGATTCGGTGCCAGGAGCATCCCGCCTTCCGCAGGATCCAGAACGTGAGGTAGCCGTAGACCAACGCACCGGAGATCGAGTAGAACATCAATGCCAGACGCGGGCTTCCCAGGACCGCGCCCAGCCAGATGGAAAGCGCCCGGCTCCCCGCGGCAGCCACATTCCAACCAAAGAAGAATTCGTTCTTTTCCAGGATATTCACAAGCTGAGCCATCGGCGAAGAAACAAACCAGAACACCACCCACAAACTGAGGATCTGGGTATAGACGCCCGCCTCCGTCCACGGCGGGCCAAATACCAGCAGAAACAATTCTTTTCCGATAACGGCCAGAATCAGGATCGGAAAGAAGCTGTACTCCACCAGGCGGCGAAAAGTGGACTCCACCAGCGGCGCCAGTTCCCCTCTCTGATCTGCAACGGCGGCATGGGAAAAAAAGGCTTGTGAAATGGAAGCGCCGATCAGGTTCATGGGAACGCCCAGCAGCTGATTGCTGAAAGCAAAGAATCCGAGGGTCGACGTGGAAAAAAACGCCGAGAGCAAAAAGGAGGGGGCCTGCCAGGAAACGGCGTTCATCAAAGCCGAAGGAGTATTGTATATCGCGAACTTGCGGTACCGCTTGAGATTTTCCCAGATCCTGGAAAAGCGGACGGTCTTCAAGAACAATCGAGAATCCTCGCGCCAGATCTGCCAGCCAAGCATGAGCGGCGTAACGATGGAGCCAATTAGACTGCCGCCGATCAGGCCGCCGCCGGAATTGAAGCCTGCAAACCCGGCCGCAAGCTTGGCAAGGGTGGATGTGACGGTCCCGGTAACGCGCGTTATGGAAATCTGCGTAAAGCGGCGAGTGCGGCCCGCCCAGACATTCAAGGCAGGATGTCCGGGCGCAATACCGCCAAAAAGAAGCAGGGGCGGTATCAGCCAGAGATAGTAGGCCAGGGACGGCGCATTCAACAGCTGCGCAAGGGCAGGACCTGCCAACCAGACCAACGGCACGGTCAGCAGGCTGAATAAGGAACTGATGCCCATGGTTCCCATCAGTAGATTGGCCGCATCCGCATCATCCTGGGGCAGCATGACCGCCAGTTCATATTCCAAGGTGAAGACCGCCGCCAGGATGCCTATCACCGAAGAAAACAATGCAAAGATACCGAAAGCTTCGGGGGCAAACAAGCGCGCCAGGACCGGCGAGGCAAGGATGCTTGCGATCTGCGCAATGCTGGTCCCGGAAACCAATCTCAACACATCGCCCCTGAAACTTGCGGGCTTATTGGAGGGGGGTCCGGAAGACGGATCGAAATCAGCCATAGATCGCTTCAGTTTCGCACAAACCTTTTGGCCTGCGTCCCCTTCGGGAAGTTCTTCATCACAGCCACCTCGCTCCTCGTTTCACCACCCGAGCACCCCACCTCCAGGCGATCAAGCCCTGGCAGTGGAGGCGCCAAGCAACTGCTGAAAGAATTCCAACCGCTTCCTCTCCTTCGGCCCCACATCGATACGCGCCGCAAACCGCGCACGTTCCGCCCGCCGTCCTCTCATCCGATATGCAAATTCCCGGATCACTCCCGCATGGGTCCGAATATTATCCTCGCGGTTGGGGATCTTTAACAAAAAGTCGCAATCCAGATCATCCAGATCGGTGTCCTTATAGGGCACGACCATCGGAAGGCCATAGGCCAGATATTCCCGGCTTTTCAGCGGAGACTGCTCCTGCATCCCGACCCGGTGAAACGCCAGGGAACTTACGGCAACATCCGAACCAGCCAGCAAAGGTATGTAACGCTCCATGGATAGATAACCATGAAAGACGATATTCAACGGCAGTGCCCGGCGCGCCCGGATCCCGTCGTAGCCGATCACATCGATGTGTAGATCCGGACAGAGTTCGGCCAGGGTGACCAGCTTATCAATCCCGTGCGCGGCAAAACCCGCTGTGGGAGTCCCCATATAGACCAGGCGCGGCCGGGCATTCGCCGGAGCCGGCAGCGGCGCGTAATTCGCCAAATCAATCCCGTTCGCAATCACAATCGTCGGCTTGTGATACTGAGCAAAAATCGGCGAATCAGCCAGTTCGCGGCTGATCGCCACCAACCCACTCACCCGGCGCAGCAGTATGCCGCGCGTCAGTCGATTGTATAAACTATAAATCCAGCCTAATTCCTTATGCTGGATCAGGTCATTGGTGGTCACGTCCTCAATCACGGGCGCAATCCCTGCCAGTCGGTGTATCGGATAAACATACATGCCATACCGCAGGTAAATCAAATCGGGCTGGTAGGTCCCAACTGCCCCCACCAGACGCTGAGCTGCCTTCATCCGGCTTAGCTCCAGCCCCAGTCGGTTCGCTGCATGAAACGTGGAAATTTCAGCCGGGAGCAAGGCCTCGGCGGGCGCATATCCCGAGGTGTGCATGAAGAACCGGGCTTCATGGCCGGCTGCCCGCCAGGCATTAAGTGTCCTTTGAATCTTCCGGCCCACACTGCCGGCACGCAGGCGAGGCCAGTGCAACGAAACATACGCAATTCGCATTTGATCGCCGCGTATTTCCAAGGTATCAAAAAAGGTCCTTCAAACGACGCACTGCTTCCGCATACATTTCCCTCCAGGGCGCGTGCAGATCGCCCAGAGTTGCATTATGCCAAAGCAAGGTGAATACACCTTCCACTTCTACGCATCGTTCAGCCAGGCCCAATAGGCTTGCCAGAGCAGGGCGGGGTTCCAATTTCTGATATTGAATCAGGGTGGCATCCATAACGATCAGAGGGTTTTCGAGGATATCGATCTCCCGGTCCTGCTGCAAATTAAATGGGCGATACGGCCGGCATGTTCCACATCGAAATCCGGCCTGGTCCGCATATCCCAGAGTTGAATCGTAAGTGAGGCCGGCCTCCTTCCAATCCTGCCATGTGGCAGGAACTCGAAAACGAAGATAATGTTGCCGGCCGCCTGTGATCCTTCCCCCGCAGGCAGCCTCCAATCGTTCTTTCTCTGCGGTAAGCTGGCTGAAGTTCTCAAATGTGGAATAGCCTGGATGGAAGCCAATTTCGTGTCCGTCCTCCCGCAGGGCCTGCAGACTGCGCCGGATCAGCGGGTGGTTGGGGTCGTAGCCTTGCTGATATAGACCGGGTTTGGCCGCCATAAAGTAAAAACTGCTTTTTAACCCGTTTCGGTTTGATATCTCGGCCAACTCAAAGATCGCGCGATATCGTGTTCCAGCTTCGGGTCGGTACCACTGATCCGACAGGGCCTTAAGTTCGCGCGACACGTTGGCCCACGGATGTTTTGATGCCAGCGCAATACCTGCCGATCGCGCAAAGGAAAGCGGGGTGGAATACTGGTAGACATGGTCAATATCGTGAGTCAAGTTGAGCCTGGGCGAGCTGGGTCTCGGTTGCCAGCCGGGCAGCATTGTCTTGAGCCACGCCCGGAGGATAAAAGCGTATTGATCCACCACGGGTATGTCTAGAAAGCCCTGCCGATAGGCGGTCGACCGCCGGCCGGGGAAACGGTCGTATTTATCCCGGTCAGGAAGGACCGTTTCCTCCCAGCGCGCAAGCATGAACAAACAGGCCGCCAGAATATCGGCATAAAAAATAACCGAACCGTTCGGAAGCCGCTCTGCAAACGGATGGTGTTCCCGATCAACGCCCTGGCCCCAGAACAGCACAGGGATCGGATTGCGGAAGGGAAGTCCGGCCCCGGAGGGAATCGTCTGGCTCGCAGGAATCCATCGCAGGCTGCGCTCCGCGGTAAGAATGAGTTTTTCCCAATCCGCAGGGTCCGCCCGGCAAACGATCAGGGCGGGGCATGCCAGGCGGGCGCGCTGTGAGTCGCCGTAGAACACCGACAGGCCCAGCCCTTCGACCTCCAGGGCATGAGCCTGGCCTGTCTGAGCACCGGCCCGTTGCATCAGCTGGTCCCAGGCATAGGCCTCGGCAGAGGCGGAAACCTTCACCTTGAGCCGCCTCGCTGGTAAATATGCCTGGTACGCAGCCAAAGATCAAATGCAGCGCCGACCAGGGTCGAGTTTATCTTGCGAACATCGAAATATGGTCTCTGCTTTGCTCCGAAGGCGCGGAAAAAATGCTCTACATCCTCTAGCATGGAGCCTTCAAAATCAAAAGAACTTGTGACACTGCCCGCGAATTTAATGGCCCGCCACAGGCACAGACTGGAGGCCCCGCTTCCGCGAAGCTCCGGGTCCCCCCCGCCCATCAAGTAATAAGCTGACTGATCATCCCAAATGATATAAGCCGCCGCATGCAGACTGCCATGAGCATCTTCGGCAAAAAACATTCTGCGGCAATTGTGAGCCAGACAGGCTTGATCGAGGCGTTCGAGCAGCTCCACGGAATAGGGCAGGGCCCTGCCCTGCCTCTTGAAGACCATTTCCTCCAGACCTACAAATTTATCCAACCCAAGGTCGTCCCGCACAATCACTTCTTTTTCCGCTTTACGGATGCTGGTCCGAACGCTTTTCTCCAATCCCTCCCAGATCGAGTCGAGATCGGTCAATTTTTCAATGACATAGCTGTAACGCGTCGTCTGCTCAAAACCTTTCCAGTAAAAGGGCAGCCAATTGGTAATGGACGGGTGGAATCGCTGCTGGAAAATATCGAAAGGCGGCAGCCTTTCGATCAGTTCCGTCATCAGCTCCTTCTCTTCCCCCAGCCGGCTCGCATATTTGCCAGCGTGCGGTCTCAGCCAGGGGCCCAGCGTCTGAGTGAGGGGCGGCATATCCAGGATCCGCAGCCCCCATTTTCTTCTTGAGACATAGGGCAGGCGGGCATAGAGCGTGCCTCCCTTTTCAACGAGCACTTCCCCCCAGGCGCCCGGCGCGATTGCCTCAAGCCACCATGACTGAGAAAAAAACGGAAAATTCATAGCCGACCGAGATATTATATCAAGCTCCGAACAGGTCCATTCTGGCGTATCCGGGGAGTCCCGATCCCAGGGAGCGGAGAGCCTTTTTGACCAGGGGCCAAACGCGCAATTCTTTTCACCCGGTTCAACGAACTATTGTCCGGGACTTCTAAAACTCCTTTCCCTTTACAACCTCCCTGTTATCTGCGTACATAGTTCACAATCTGATCATAGAGTGCTTTGTCAATCCGAATCTCGGTTCGGCGCTCAAACCTGCCGGGAACGACCGCGGCGCCATTTTTTATAACCAGCCGGTGCTGTTCAAAGAACCGATCAAGTGTGCTTAGTGTTCCGTAGACATCATCACAGAAATCCTCGTATTGAACATCAATAAATCTGGATGGATCGATCTGCTGCCGATCGCGGTCAATCAGGTCATTGATATGCCGAACCTGTTCCACAGCCTGCTCGGCTGGAGGTCTGCGTTTTAGTTGTTCGACACCAGGCGGCTCCGCCGACCACCAGCTTGAATAATCGCCCTTTACGTTTCCCCGGCCTTCAAGGATTGAATGAGCATTATCGATGATTTCACGCCGAATGACGATGAATAGCGCCTCGGGCAAAACAGCTGCAATGGGCCTCAGGCGAAGAGCGCAATACAGGTTCTTGAAGATCATGGGCTTTTGGAAGGCTTTGCCCAAGGCAATCATGGCCTGCCTTAACTCTTTCATTTTCCCGGGATCGGCCTCTTCGAGCGGCACATAGGGCGGACGGCGCCTGAAGAAACGATACCAGAACTCTCCGCACTCACTCGGAGAGGACCAGCCCTCCGTTTTTCCAAAGCGCGAGGTGTAATCCGCAGGACGGCCCGACCGGTTTGAATGAACAATGTTCTCGATCAAAGAGGGACCCCCATAAAAGAAACAGTGGAGATTGGCGAGGAAACCGAGGTCGTAATAATTCGTCAGCACCTGATACAGGACCGTGCTCCCCGAACGGGGCGCGCCGATAATGAATACTGGAGCGTATGGCAATGAAGCCATATTTCCGCCCAAGAAGCGGCATTCAACGACATGCAGCCCCTGGTTCAGCAATCGATAGGGTGCGGAAAGCAATCCGCGTAACAATGGGTTCATGATTTCTTCCAAGCATGGTCGATCGGCGGAACAACCAACGAAAGAACGATTCTGTCAATATCGCCGGACCCCTTGCATTATTGCCTGCCGCGATAAGGGGCAGTCCGTTTGATCACCCTGGCTGGAACACCACCGAGCACAATGTCGTCATCATCGAAACTCTCCGTGACCACCGCGCCGGCGGCCACAATCACATGATTCCCCAGCTTCACTCCCGGCAGGATGGTGCAGCCGGTTGCAAGCCAGCAATTATCACCAACCACCACGGGGCCGGCAGCGGTGTAATTGTCATAATCATAAATATCGTGATTCATGCTGATTATACTCACCTTGGGTCCGATCCATACATTCCGGCCAAAAATAATTCCATTGCGTCCATCCAGATAACATCCCATGCCCAAACCCGGGCAGCGGGTGCCACGCTGGATCCTTTCAGGGCTCTTGATCTCCGATGTCCAGTGGACCGGCCAGGGCACATGATGATTGATCCGCAGAAATTTCTGGGCCACCACGCATTGAAGCAGGACCTTCGCCGAATATTGTCGATCGGCGAACGCCGGGCCGAACAGGCCCAGACCTATATATGCGATATTTTCCATCCAATGTCTGATCTTGTGATTCATCTTTTATCCATGTTCCTGAAACAGCCCGAGGTACGATCAACTTTTACCAGAACCAGGAACCCTTCGACGCAGCCACAGCTTGACACTTCGCGACCAGGGTTCATCGTTCTCATAAAAGCGATACAAATAATAAATGCCGATCAGACCACCCGCCGCCAGAACCTGAACCCACCCGGGGAAGCCCAGCAGCTGCATCAGGATCAACAGCCCGCCGGCGGGCGCAAACAGGGCGAGGTTATTGAGCAGGATTCTACCCAGTTTCGCCCAGGAGACCCCGGCCATCACCATGACCCAAAAGCTCATATACCCGTATACCAGCACGCCCGTGAGCGAAAACAACGCGATGGCCAGGCGTGCGCTGCCCAGGAATGCCCCCAGCCAGATCGCCGCGATCCGGGATACCAAAACGACAATATTGATGCCAAAGGAATATTCGTTCTTCTCGAGGATGCTGAACAAACCGCTGAGAGGCGATGAGATGAACCAGAAACACATCCAAACACTGAGAATCTGCGTGTACACCCCGGCCTCGGCCCATTGGGAACCGAATACGATCACAAATAGCTCCCGGCCGATGACCATCAGGATCAGGATGGGGAAAAAACTGTACTCCACCAGGCGGCGGAATGTGTTGACGACAAATGCGGGCAGCGTCCCGTCATTTCTGGCAGTGGCGGCGTGAGAAAAAAAAGCCTGCCCCACGGAATAACCGATCAGATCCATCGGAACGCGGAGCAGCTGATTGCCGAGCGCGTAGTAGCCGACGACGGTCGTGGAGAAGAAAGCCGCCAGGAGAAATGACGGTACTTGCCAGGATATGGTATTGAGCAGGGTCGCAAAGGTGTTGTAGAAAGGGAACTTTCGGTAAAGCTGCAGATTCTCCCAGATCCCCTTCCAGGAGATGCCCTCAATAAAGATCCGGTGATCCTGCCGCCAGATCCGCCAGCCCAGCAATATCGGAGACAGGATGGACCCCACCAGGGTTCCCTCGATCAGACCGCCCGCTGAGCTGAATCCGGAGAGCCCAATCGAAAGCTGTGTTCCCACGACCGCGATGGTGCCTACGACCCGCGTGATCGAGATCTCCTTGAAGTTGCGAGTACGGCTGGCCCAGGCATTCAGGGCCGGGTGCCCGGCCCCGATCCCGCCAAAAAACAGCACGAGAGGGATCCACCATAAATACGGAACGATCTGTGGTGCGTTGAGCCACCTGGCCAGAGCCGGACCGCCCAACCAGATCGCGGGGATCGTCAGCGAGCTGATCAGGGTCGCAATTCCGAAACTGCCGGCCAGCAGGTTGGCCCCATCCGCATCGTTCTCAGGCAGCATGATGGCCAGTTCATACCGCAGGCAGATGACTGCATCAATGATGCCCGTCAGGGAGGAAAAAAGAGCGAAGACCCCAAACGCAGCCGGCCCGTAGAGGCGCGTCAGAATGGGTGAGGCGAGCACCAACAGGCCCTGGGCGAGCATTGTCCCCGAAACCAGTTTGAATACGTCGCCCGTGAAATTCGTCTGCCGGGCAGAAGCTTTTATCGGAGGAGGTTGCAGGTCATCACTCATAGAATACCGGTCTTGCGATCATCAAAACTGCGGTTGCCCGCAGCATTTCATCAGCCGCCGCCCTGCCCGCCTCACCAATTGTGACGAGGATTCCTCCAGTTAAAAACATTCGGTTTCAAATGGGATCAGCCCACCGATCCAGAGGATTCAGCCAATCCCCAAAGAAAGGAAGGCCCAAAGCTTGAATGCTTCCAGAGTCACGGGCTTTTTGCTCCGTCCGGGGCGCGGCCGAAACGATCTACAACGCCTCCACCAGCGTCTCGACGACCATTTGAACCCGATTGTTATCTAAAGCTGGATAAATGGGCAGCGAAAGAGTGGTCTGGGCCACCTTCTCCGCATTCGGAAAATCGCCGCGCCGGTAGCCGAGGAATCCGTACGCCGGCTGCAGGTGAAGCGGGACAGGGTAATGTACGCCTGTCTCAATCCCCTCCTTTTTCAATTTGTCCTGCACGTCATCACGATGATCAATCGTCACGGCATAATGATGCCAGACCGGATGAATGCCCTCCGGTACGACGGGTGTCTGCAGTGAGGCGCCTTTCAACAGCATGGCGTACAACGCGGCAATCTCCCGGCGCCGGCGATTCCAGACCTCGAGATTGGGGAGTTTGGCCCGCAGGATGGCCGCCTGAAGCGCATCCAGGCGCCAATTGAAACTCAACAGTTCATGTTCATACTTGGTGGTACGCCCGTGATCCCGCAGCAATCTGACCTTGCGGGCGAGGCCGGGGTCATCGGTGGTGATCAGCCCCGCATCGCCATAAGCCCCCAGGTTTTTCCCGGGATAGAAGCTGAAACAGGCCATGTCCGCCAGCGTGCCAACGCACCTTCCCTTGTAATCCGCCCCATGCGCCTGGGCGGCATCCTCGATGACGATCAGCTGGCGGCGCCGCGCCACTTCCAAGATTGGATCCATGTCTGCCGGCTGACCGTGCAGATGCACCGGGATGACCGCCTTGGTGCGCGGCGTGATGGCCGCTTCCAGACGGGCAGGATCGATGTTGTGAGTCCCGGGATCGATATCTACGAAGACCGGCCGGGCGCCGCGCAGCGAGACCGCCTCGGCGGTCGCGATGAAGGTCATCGGCGTGGTGATCACCTCGTCGCCCGGGCCGATATCGAACGCCGTCAAAGCCACATACAATGCATCGGTGCCCGACCCCACGCCGATGGCATGGTCAGCATGGGAGAATTCAGCAAACTCCCGTTCGAAGCTTTCCACTTCCTCCCCGAGGATAAACCTGGCGCTGCTGACCACGCGGCGGAGGGCATCGTCAATGGCAGGTTTGATTTCATCATATTCCGCCTTGATGTCCAGCAAAGGGATCTTATTCATGCTCACTCTTTCGATTGATACTCCGGTATATCCGTCAGGCGCTTGATCAGGCGGGCCGGATTGCCCGCCACAACAGCATTTTCCTCGACATCCCGCACGACCACTGCGCCCGCACCCACCAAAGCGTTCCGGCCGATCGTGATCCCCGGCAGAAGCACGGCCCCGGCCCCGATCTTGGCACCGCGGCGGATCAGCGCCCCCTGCAGGCGGTCCTTCACGCCCGGCGAAAGCGGATAGTTCGCGTTGGTCAGGATCACAGCCGGCCCGACCCAGCAGTCGTCTTCCAATACACAATATTCCGGAATGAACACGCCGGAATGGATACGCACATTGTCCCCGAGGACGACATGGTGCTCCACGATGGAATGGGTGCCGATGCTGACATGATCGCCTATCCGATTCAATTCGCGGACCATCACACCGTGCCCGGTCTCAAAGCCGCCGCCGATCTGATTGCCCGCATAGATCACCGTGTGGGAGCGGATGACGGCGCCCGGGCCGATCAGGGTCTGCAGTTCGCCCGGGAGGGCGCCGCGCGGCGCCTCCCCCAGGATCGCAAAATCGCCCACGCGGCTGTCCGCTCCGAGCTGAACGTTGGGATAGATGATGCTGTGTGCGCTGATAGACGACATTAGACCAGCCTTTGCGAGGTCATCCTGACATGGCCTGGAGGGATACGGGGGATCCCGTTTTCGCCGATTCATACATGGCTGTGACCAGGACCAGCGATTTTCGGCCCTCGCTGCCGTTCGTCGCGGGTTCGCGATCCGAGAGGACGGCATCGATCATGTCTTCTATGACATGGGTATGGCTGGTTCCGTAGACCGAGGGCGGATCGATCTCATCGTGGATCAGAAGTTCCTTTTCATGCTCAAGTTCGCCGTCAATTTTCCAGAAGATCTTGCGGTTGAGGGCCGTCCCGCCGACTTTCAACGAGCCCTTTTCGCCAAAGAAGGCCAGCGAGGCCTCAAGATTCTGGGGAAAGGTGATGGTGGAACCTTCCACGGTGGCCAAAGCTCCGCTGGCAAACCGCATCACCACCACTCCCACGTCTTCCGCCTCCATGCGATGCGCCAGCGTGCCCGTATAGGCGAAGACCGTATCCACGGGTTCGTTCATCAACCATTGAAGGGCATCGATATGGTGAATGCTCTGGTTCATCAAGGCGCCGCCGTCCATGGCCTTCGTCCCATGCCATCCATCCTCATAATATTCCTGCGGGCGATACCAGCGCACCGTGACGCTGGCGAGCAGCACCCGCCCGATTTTGCCGGCGCGCAATGCCCGCTGCAGATCCTGCATGGGGGGATTGTAACGATTTTGGAGGACCACACACAGCTTGCGGCCGGCATCCCGGGCTGCGTTTATCATGCGATCCGCATCGTCCGGATCCATGGCCATGGGCTTCTCCACGATCACATGCTTGCCCGCCCGGAAGGCCTCCAGGGCCATCGCAGCATGCAGTCCGCTGGGAGTACAGATGTTCACGCAATCAATCTCAGGATCGGCCAGCAGATCGTGGTAATCAAAGCAGGGTTTTGCGTTGTACGTTTGCGCAAAATGCAGGGCGCGGTTCCTCAGGATGTCGGCCACGGCAACGAGCTTGGCCCGCGGATTGTCCGCCAGGGCGGCGGCATGCCGGGGGGCAATCCGGCCACAACCAACGATTCCAAATCTTATCTGCACCAATCTATTGAGACCTTTCCTGGCTGCCAGTGGTTGTTCTATGAACAGATCCTGCAGAGCGCTATAATAATCTGTAACATTGCTATTGTCTACGGCGTTCCGCCATGACGGTCACGGGCGACCCGATCAGGCGCAACAAACCGAGGACCGCAAGCGCATGTTCTGCGTTCAAGGTAAAGGGGCGCGATCCGATCAGTTTGTGAAGAGCGATCGGCAGGGCGAATTGGCGGTGGATTTGGGTGATCTCAAAGCCGTTTGCGCGCAACACCGAGTTCACTGCGCCGGCGGGGATCACATGGTAGGCCTCCACCCGCCGGCCTGCACCGTGAGCAATTTTGCGCAACCCGGCTTGGAGAGCGGCGAAACTTATCAGTGGCGGGTAATCAAAGATCACACGGTGACGCGCCACGCGGCAGATTTCCGCCAGGCACCTGCGCCAATCCGGAGTATGCATCAGCATGCGCAGGCTGACCACCACATCGAATGAGCGAGCCGCAAAGGGCAGGGCGTGAGCATCGCCGGGCAAAAAAGCAAGCGGCAACCCGCCTTCCGCCGCGTGAGCCCGGGCCACCTTGAGCATCTCGCGCGAAGCATCCGCGCCTGTGACGCGCAAGCCCCGCCGCGCCATGGCAAATGCGGCACGGCCCGTCCCGGTTCCAACGTCCAGAGCGGTGGGGGGAGGCGGATCGCCGAGGAAGTCCAGGAGAACGCCTTCCTGCATCTCGCCGACCAGCCGGCCGATCGGCCCGCCGAAATGAGAGTCGTCAAAGCGCTCGGCGGTCGCAGAATCAGCATAGATGCTGTAGCTGTAGTGGGCAGGGTGCTTAGGCTGGCTCACGGGATCCCTTCGACCACTCGGTCGATTTTCGCAGAATGGCCTCGTATTGCTCGGCAACGCGCGTCCAGGTAAATGATCGTTCGACCCTCTGCCGCGCGGCGTGCCCCATCCGTTCACGCTGCGCGGCGTCTCCGACCAGCACCCGCAGGGCCCCGCGCAGCGCATCGACGTCTTCCGAGGGGATCAGCCGGCCGGTCTCGCCCTCCACCACCAGTTCATCACTTCCGGAGATTCTGGTCGCCACGACCGGCAGGCTGCTGGCCATGGCCTCCAGGACCGCATTGGGCATGCCTTCGTGACGCGAGGGGAACAGAAACAGATTGGCCGCGGCGTACTGCACCTTGAGCTGCTCCTGGGAAAGCCAGCCCTGAAAATGCACGCGCTCCTGGATCCCGTATTCCCGGGCCATGGTCTTGAGCATGGGCATCTGCGGCCCATCGCCGGCAATTGTCCACATCCATTCCTGGTCCTTCAGTTGGGACAAGGCCCGCATCGCCAGATCCAGGCCCTTCTGATAAACCACACGTCCGACCGATAGAATATGCGGCGGGGACCAGTCGCGTTGAGAGACGGTGAATCGAACCGCATCCACGCCGTTGGGGATCACGGGGATCTCATAGTGCGAGTCAAAAGCCAGCGCAAGCTCCTGCAAACCGCGGCTGTTGGCGACGATCGAGGCGGCGCCCCTCCAGATGCGGTGCAGCAGAGGTGCGGCAAGGCGATGATAGAACCGGAAGTCGTAGGGACGGAAACCCGGCACGTCCCCGCCGCGCAGCGAAACCACGTAGGGGATGCCGTACAGCCTTCTCAGCAACAGGGCAACCGCGCCGGAGGGCAGGCCGAAGAAGGCCAGCGTGACATCGGGCCGCGGCTGGCGCGCCAGGTGCCTGGCGTGCAGCGAGGCGGCCAGGATGAATGAAATCTGTTCCCATGCCGTCGAACGATCCGCATGCCGGCGCAGCGACCGCACGCGCAGCAGCTTCACGCCCTCCTGCAGGGCGCGCACCGGCAGGCCGTCCCAGGCCGAGGTCATGACAGTCACCTCGCAGCCGCGCTGGGCCAGCAGGCGCGCGATGTTGGCGCTGGCGTTCCCCGCACCGCCGCCGATCGGCGGGTATTCGCTGTTGATCAGCAGGATCTTCATCGGGCTAGGGACGCTGCCCCCGGGGCTTTTCCAGTAAGAACGCGTTGAGAAAACACCAATTGGGGTAGGCCAGCAGGCGATTGTAGAGTCTATGCAGGCCGATGACATTGGACGGCATGATCACGGTCAGCACGGAAAGCATCGGGAACGTTGGAAAAATTCCCTTGCGCCAATGAATGTGGAAGTGTTTTTCAAACATCCTCACATACTCGCCGATGGGCCGGTCGCCGGGGTGGCGGTCAATGCTGGAGGTGCGCACCAGCTTGCCCGTAAAGAAGAACGAGATGCGCGAGGCAAGATGGGCGAGGTTGGGGACGGTGATCAGGGCCCTGGCGCCCGGCTTCAGAATGCGGGCAAATTCGGCAACGGCGCGTTCCTGATCCCAGAACGGAAGATGTTCCAGCACATCCAGGCACATCAGTACGTCGACCGATGTGTCCGCCAGGCCCGTCTCAAGAAAACTTCTCTGAATAATGTACTGGGAGGAATAATTCAAATCCATGCCGGTGATCTGATAACCCCGGGCGCGGTATGTATTGACCAGCACGCCCTCCCCGCAGCCCATATCGTAGACGGCTGCATCCTTGTCACACCCGTCCAGGAATTTATGCGCCAGCCTCATCTTTTCCAGATAGACCGGCAGATAGGGCCAGTCGTTTCTCAGGTGGACGTGGTAATCTCCGCGATCAGCATATTCGCCAGAACGTTTCACAGCATTCCTCTAGGTTGAACGATTATGGACAGGATGGGGCCTGGCCGGACCTGGGCGCATAGACCTGCAGGTTATTGCTTGGCAGGCTGAGGACGGGCTTATACTCACACAGGATCGGTGCGGCGATGTTCTGATTCCAGGCATTGTTCTCCTCTGAAAATGCGGCACCGGTTTTGATGCCGGTATTCAACTTGCGGGAAACGATCAACGCAAAACGATGCTGATGGAGGTCCGAATAAAACTCCGACAGGGCGGGCCGGTTCTCGGACATGGCAAATTCCATCAATGCCACCAGCTCATCATCCGCTACCAGCGGCACGCCTTTGACATAGCCGAAGGTGATCAACTGACGCTCGGAGATAAAGAGGACCTCACCGCCCCGTGCGGCGGCGGGAGCGACGGCGGCTTGCAGGGCCTTTATGTCAGCCTGCGCCTGGCGGTCGTCATAGGTGATCCACTTGCCAACATAATCGAGGGGGAACGCAAAGGGCACGACCAGCGCCAGAACCAGGACGGGCCAGGGCATCCGCCCCCATTTTGCGGCTCCGGACTCGGGCCGGACTTGATTTGCAAAGAAATAAAGGGCGATCACCTCCAGAAGGACCTCGTAGGAATCCATGTCATGCAGGTCCGCGCCTCCGCCGATCTTGACGCTGACCGCCAAACATCCCAGGAACAAGATCAGCAGCATCAGACCCAGGCCGATCCAGCGGATCGGATGCAGATGGGTCAGGGCGCCGCGCAGCGCGAACCAAAGCCCAAGCCATAATGGAAGCGAAATCAAAATGATGCCCGGCAGGATGCCCAGCGGGAACGCGGGGCTTGGGAACAGGCGGTTCCATAACAGGGCCGAGTCCAGGCTGGAATGAAAGGCACTGAGGTCCCTATAACCGGATATCAGGATATAAAATGCCTGACCCGCAAAGGCGCCGCCCAGGCCAACCACACCCCACAGCAGCGGCTTGACAAGATAGCGCCAGATGTTCGGGGATTCAGAAACCGGCTGTTCGAGCAGGTACAGGGCCGCGCCCAATGCGGCCGGGACGGGATACCAATTCACGCCGCTCATCCCCGCCCAAAACGAGGCGGCCAGCACCGCGATCAACGACCGCCACGGATGTTCCCGCGCGACCCCCCACAGGACCAGCACGACACAGACCTGCAAATAGTAATACACCGGACCCTGCAGGAGATAAATGAAGCTCCAACAGGCAACGCAGAACGCCAGGGCCAGGCTGCCGAGACGCAGGCGGCGCACAAGAAGCCAGGACGATGCCGCCGTCATCCCGATCCATAACATCGCCTGCCAGAGGCGATGCGCCCAGAGTGGGAGACCGCGAACCAAAAAGGGAATCGCCAGCAGGATGTATCGAGTGGCATGCCACGGGGAAAGCGGCACCGTCATCCCATAGAGAGATTGACTCACCCATAAGGAACCATAATAAAAACGGCTGGTCTCAGAATAGCTGATGGAAAACGGATCGGGCGTGACCAGGCACAGGTTCTCGTACACCTGATAAGCCACGCCTTGAAACAGGATCGCCAAAGCAAATGCAGCCGCCCAGGAGGAGCGCAGCCATGCTTTCCAGCCAAAAGTCTGAAGGAGGGTCAGCCACCAAAAAATGCACAGCAAAGGAAGGAATTGCCGGAAGGACCTGGCAAAGACGAAGATCTTGATATAGGGAACGGCCAAAAATGCACCCAGGGCCAATACGGCGAACAGCGACCGCCGGAGGAGGTCCAGAGGCCCAAACTCGAGATGCTCGAAGAGCTTCTGCGCCCGCCCGGACCGAAAGCCCCCCAGCAATACAGCGCAGGCGATGACCGAGGCCAGAAACATTGCCAGCAGGGCGGACCCTTTCAGCCAGCTGGTCGAAGGCCCCAGGGTCCGAAGCCACTGCACCGTTTGAAAGATCGCCAGCAGGCCGATCAATATGCTGATGGCAAGAAAGGTCTGCCAGAACGTTTTGGCTGTGATCGGTCTCATGGTCAATCCTTGAGGCTCGTTTTTTCATCCGGTTCCATGGCCGCCATAATGGTTGGCAGATAAACGGCACCCGGCAGGCTGGCCGCCATGTACATTACACGGATCAACACGGCCAGCGTAAGCCCGATCGCGGCACTTAAGTTTCCCACCCTGGAAAACAAAAACGTCAAGGAAAGTTCCTGGACACCATAGCCGTTGATGGAGATCGGCACAAGGGTTACAAAATAGGCGATGCTCCACAGGCCCACCACCAATCCAAAAGGCATATGCCCACCGAGCGCGGAGATCAGCACGGCAAGAGCCAGGCAGGTGCAAAGCACATGTCCCCAGGTGCATGCCAGCGCCGCGAACAAGGACAGCGGATTTTTAAACCAGATCGAAAAGGTCCCCACCGTGCGCTTGATGAAATCCCAACTTTTTTGAAAGACCGGCGGCAGGGTCGTCGCCGAGGCGGCGGAGGCCGGCCCGAGAATATGCCAGGCGGGAACCAGGCCAAAAGGCAGGGCAAAGACCATCGCCAGCGCACCGATCAATCGGTCCGCGACCAGCGAGGCGAGGGTGACCGGGCGGTCGTATCCCATCTGCATGGCACCGGCCAGGCGAACCACGTCGCCGCCGATCGTGGTGGGCAGGAAGTTGGACGAGAACAGGCCGGTGAAGGTCAGGGCGAGCGCATCCGAAAAGGAGATTTTCACATTCCCGGCACGGAGCAGGATGTACCAGCGCAGAACCACGCAGAAACGGGACAGCAGGATCAGAACGAACGCAAGCAGGATCTGTGAAAACGAAATTTGTTTAAACGCGCTGACGATCTCATCCCAGCCCTGACCTCGAAAGAGAAAAACGATCAAGCCGATCGCGAGCAGGGTTCCCACAAATCGCAGAAGGAAACGGCGATTATCCGAAAGCCAATCGGTCATTTGTGTTCCCTTTTGCCTTCGATGATCTCCCGCACGGTGTACGTCGGCTTGCGCTGAGATTCATGATAGGTGCGCACCAGCAGTTCCGCGATCAGCCCCATCAGGATGGATTGAAAACCGAGGATCAAGAACATGATGGCCAATGGCAGGAGCGGTGAGGCAGTGACGGAGGTGCTTTCAATGATCTTGCGGATGAAAAGATACGCAAAGGTCACAAAACTTGCAAACATCAACACCAGTCCCGTGCCGCCGAACAGGCGGATCGGTTTGTTCCCGTAGCTCAGCAGGAATTTAACGGTGAACAGGTCGAGGATGACCTTCATGGTCCGCTCCAGGCCATATTTGGCTCGGCCATGCAGGCGAGGATGATGATGAACCGGAAGCTCGGTAATGCGCGCGCCCACGGAATGCGCAAAGACCGGAATAAAACGATGCGTCTCACCATACAACCGGAATTCGTCCAGCACTTCGCGGCGGTAGGCCTTGAGGGTGCAGCCATAATCGTGCAGATGAACCCCGGTCACCCACGAGATCAGGCCGTTGGCGATCATCGAAGGCAGGGTGCGGGTCAGGGCATTGTCCTTGCGATCCTTGCGCCAGCCGCTGACCACATCGTAGCCCTGCTCGAGTTTGGCCAGCAGCATCGGGATGTCCGCCGGATCGTTCTGGAGATCGGCATCGAGCAAAACAATAATATTTCCCCGGGCGTGGTCAATGCCGGCCGAGATGGCCGCCGTTTGTCCAAAGTTGCGCCGGAACACGACCACCCGGGCATGTCGCGCATCTTGATGGACCAGGGCCCGCAGCACTTCCAGGCTTTGGTCCGTGCTTCCGTCATTGACAAAGATCATTTCCCATGATTTCTGCGAGGGCCGCATGGCCTCTGTGATCGCCTCAAAAAGGATCGGGAGATTTTCCTCTTCGTTGTAGACGGGAATGACCAGGGAAAGATACGTCACAAAATCTCCTAATTCCGAGCCAGCGCTTTCAAGCGTTCGATATCCGCATCCACCATCATATGGACCAACTGGCTGAAATTCATCGTCGGCTCCCAGCCAAGAACATTGCCAGCCTTTTTCGGGTCAGAGACCAACTCATCCACTTCCGCCGGACGATAATATAACGGATCTCGGACCACGTGTTGATTGTAATCCAGTCCCACATGGCCAAAGGCAAGCTCGCAAAATTCCCGGACGGAATGGGTCTCGCCGGTGCCGACCACATAGTTATCGGGCTTTTCCCGCTGCAACATCAGCCACATGGCCCTGACATAATCGCCGGCAAAGCCCCAATCGCGGCGCGACTCCAAATTGCCCAGACGCAGTTCCCTGCCCAAACCGAGCTTGATGCGCGCCACGCCGTCCGATATTTTGCGCGTCACAAACTCAAGCCCCCGGCGCGGGCTTTCATGATTGAAGAGGATCCCCGAAACCGAGAACAAGTTAAAGGATTCACGATAGTTCACGGTGATCCAGTGGGCGTACACTTTCGCCACCCCGTACGGACTGCGCGGATAAAACGGCGTCGTCTCACGCTGCGGGACCTCCAGCACTTTCCCAAACATCTCGCTCGAGGAGGCCTGATAGAATTTGATCTTCGGATTGATGAAGCGGATCGCCTCCAAAAGACGCGTCACGCCCAGCGCGGTCACATCGCCGGTCAGGACCGGCTGATTCCAGGAGGTCGGCACGAATGATTGCGCCGCGAGGTTATAGATCTCGTCCGGCCGGTATTCCTCCAACATCGAGAGCAATGAGCCCTGATCGGTCAGATCCCCTTGAATGACCGTAATATCATCCAGGATATGTTGGATCCGTTCATAGGTCACCGTGCTGGCGCGGCGCGCCATGCCAATGACCCGGTATCCCTTTGAAAGCAGTAACTCCGCAAGATATGAACCATCCTGTCCGGTGATTCCCGTGATAAGGGCAGTGGACATCCAATCTCCTCTTCAAACCAACTCAAAATTCAAGAGTTGAATTATAAACCCTGTCAAGAACGTGTCAAGCGGGACTTCGAAGCGCCGCGGCGATCCCAAAGCCATCCCCCCCCGAGGATCGCAGCGCTGACCAGCACGATCAAGCCGATCATCAGGAAGAACGGAACCTGCCCGCCCCAATGATAATAACGGCTGATATACCATTGCAGGAAGATCAGCACCGCCAGCGCTTCGACCGCAGCCAGGCGCGGCAGCCATGCATCGCGCTGGGCGCGCCACCGGACCCAGGCATAACCGGCAGCCAATGCCTGAAAGCCAAACAGCATCAGCCGATAACGCGGATTATCCCATTGATCGCCGCCGCCGCGCATGGAGCAGATCAAAATCCACAGCCAGGAAACGGACACAATCCACAACCAGATGCGGCGTTCCACGCCGCGCGGCGTGCGCCAGGCTGCGATCGCGCTGTAGATCAACAAGGGCAAAATCGCATACCAGCCCAAGGCGCGCAGGATCGCGATGATCTTCCAAGTCAGCGTGGTGGGCTCGATGAACGCGGCGGGCAGAACCGGCTGCAGGATGCCATAAGAAATTGTGAACAGCAGCTGCTGGCTTGGATCCATTTTTCTGAACAGCGCCTGGATCCAGCCCGAGCCGCGTTCGAGGCGGTAGGTATCGTACTTGGCGGCGCCCCGGAACCAATCCAATATCACGCCGAGGGGAGAGCCCGTGCCGAAATCGTGACTGCGGTTCAGACTCCATGAAAGAACGAGTAGAGCGAGAACGAAAATCACCGCGAGCGTCACCGATGCCTGCCATGGGATGCGCTTATATTCGCCGCGCAGATAAACCCAGCCGGCAAATATGACCAGGGCTGCCAGGGCAATTCCCGGCGAAACCATCAGCATGCCGACGAAGCCGATCGCCATCCACAGCCAGCCATGGCGTTTGCCGTGCGTGAGCCAGTCGGCGAAGCCCCACCAGGACATGGCGATAAATGTCAGAA
>Ga0335081_10004401_pt1 | contig 22216 bp, 17 predicted proteins | sample Lox_Sample_35_FD_206713 | JGI IMG/M metagenome (GOLD analysis project Ga0335081, IMG submission 206713) | Soil microbial communities from Loxahatchee National Wildlife Refuge, Florida, United States - Lox_Sample_3.5 | ecosystem: Environmental > Terrestrial > Soil > Wetlands | place: USA... | reverse complement strand
GCCGACCCTCCCCCTGCAGGGGAGGGTGGGAAGAAGCGCGCATCGGCTTCGGCGTGTTCGGGAAGGCGCGCGCGAGGTGTTTGCCGCTGACATTGCCGTTGTCGACCGGCTTGAGCGGGCGGCCCTCGTACTCCTCGATGCCGCCGCGCTCGCGCACCCACTCGACGCGGGTGCGCTTGAGGCCGTGCTCGACGTCGATCGCGGCATCGTTGTCGGTGTAGGGGCCCGACGTGTCGTAGACCGGCAGCGGCGGCTCGCCCGACTCACTTGACAGCGCGATCTCGCGCAGCGGCACCCGCAGGTCGGGCGCGGCCTCCGGCACGCTGTGGATCTTGCGCGAGCCGGCAATCGGGCCGGTCGTGACCTTCGGCGTCGCGAGATCGGAGGCGGAGAGGGGCTTGTTCATCGCATGGCTCCTGCGGAAGCGTGACGCTTCCATGACTAATGTCTGAGCGGGCATGCGAGTTCGGGGGGTGAACGTCCCGTCCCTTCGCCGGCATGACCCGGATCAGGTTCGAAGGGTTTTCGCGGGTATGCGCGAACTCTCAGCTCCCTACGGAGCACCCCTCGGAACTGGGTGTAATGTAAGCCGATGGGTGGGGGTGTCAATGCGATGTCCGCACGGTTGCCAAGCGTGGGGTGCAGGTGTTGTGCACCCCTTGCTCCGCGCCTGCCACCCTCCCCCCACGCACGAAGCGCGTGGCGGGGAGGGGTAGGGGTGGGGGGCGCCACAGGTGGGGAGCTTGCGTCTTGCAACACAACAAGCACCCAACGAGTTTGCGTCCTGCCATACTGCATGCACAGAGCAAGCGTAGTCCCCCCACCCCGTCCGCCGTCGCTGCCGCGACGGCGGCCGACCCTCCCCGCCAACGGTCACCAACGGGCGGGAGGGTAGCCGCCCCGCCTGGCGAGTGACGCTAAACTGACCGCGCCGAAACCAAGGACCCCCCGATGACCGACGCCGCCACAGACGACCCCTACCTCTGGCTCGAGGAGATGGATGGCCCGCGCGTGCGCGAGTGGCTCGCGGCGCGCAATGCGGAGACCGTGAGGGCGCTCGAGGATGCGCGCTTTGCGGCCGACCGCAAGACGGCGCTCGACCTGCTCGATGCCGACGACCGCATCCCGTTCATCGGCCGGCGCGGGCGCTTCGTCTACAATTTCTGGCGCGACGCGGCGCATCCCAAGGGGCTGTGGCGGCGCACCACGCTTGCCGACTACCGCAATCCGCAGCCCAACTGGGACGTGCTGATCGACGTCGACGCGCTCGCGGCGGCCGAGAAGGAGGACTGGGTGTGGCACGGCTGCACGGCGCTGCCGCCGGCCTACGCGCGCGGCCTGGTGCTGCTCTCGCGCGGCGGCGCCGACGCGAGCGTGCTGCGCGAGTTCGACCTCGACAAGAAGCAGTTCGTCGCCGACGGATTTACCCTGCCCGAGGCAAAGACCGGCGCGGCGTGGATGGACGCCGACCGCCTGCTGGTCGCGACGCCGCTCGGCGGCGACGAGTTCGCGACCGACTCCGGCTATGCGCGCACCGTGCGGCTGTGGCGGCGCGGCACCCCCTTCACCGAGGCGCCGATCGTGTTCGAGTGCGAGCGCGCGCACATCTATGTCGGCGCCGTGCAGGAGCTCGACGCGCCGCGCCCGCGCACGAGCTTCGTGCGTGTGCTCGATTTCATCAACTCCGAGATATTCGTCGAGGAGGAGCCGGGCCAGCGCCGGCGGGTCGACGTGCCGACCGACGCCTCGACCTCGGTCACGCGCGACACCCTGATGGTCACGCTGCGCACCGCTTGGACGGTCGGCGGCAAGACCCACCCCGCGGGAGCGTTGCTGGTGATCGGCTTCGATGCCTTCATGGCGGGCGATCGCAACTTCACGGTGCTGTTCACGCCGAGCGAGAGCGCCTTCCTGCAGGGCGCCTTCATGGCGGGCGACGTGGTCGCGCTCAGCGTGCTCGACGACGTGCGCTCGCGCATCACCATGGCGCGGCCGCAGGGCGCGGGCTGGCAGATCGAGAAGCTCGAGGGCTTCTCCGAGGAGGCGGTGGTCGACATCGGCGGCTTCGACCAGGATTTCAGCGACTCGGTCGTGCCGCCGCAGGAGGCCGGGCAGTTCACGCTCTACGTCAACAACGCCGTGACGCCGATGACGGTGTCGCTGGTGCGCTTCGGCGAAAAGCCGGTGCCGCTCAAGGCGGCGCCGGCACGCTTCAATGCGAGCGGGCTCAGCGTGACGCAGCATCACGCGCAGGCCGACGACGGCGCGCGCATCCCCTATTTCCAGGTCGGGCCCGCCGATCTCGAGCGCGACGGCAACCATGCGACGCTGCTCACCGGCTATGGCGGCTTCCAGGTCTCGCTGCAGCCCCATTACGCCGGCATCACCGGCAAGCTGTGGCTCGAGCGCGGCGGCGTCTACGTCATCGCCAATCTGCGCGGCGGCGGCGAGTTCGGCCCGGCCTGGCACATCGCCGGCATGCGCGCGGGCAAGAAGACCGCGCAGGACGACATGGCCGCGGTCGCGCGCGACCTGATCGCGCGCGGCGTGACCAAGCCGGCGCGGCTCGCCTGCGAGGGCGGCAGCAACGGCGGGCTCCTGGTCGGCAACATGTACGCGCGCTATCCCGACCTGTTCGGCGCGGTCATTTGCCATGTGCCGCTGCTCGACATGCGGCGCTATACCAAGCTCTCGGCCGGAGCGAGCTGGGTCGCCGAGTACGGCGATCCCGACAAGCCGGAGGACTGGGAGTTCCTGCGGCTGATCTCCGCCTACCAGCTGGTGCAGCCGGGGCGGACATATCCGCCGATCCTGCTCACCACCTCGGCGCGCGACGACCGCGTGCATCCGGGCCATGCGCGCAAGATGGCGGAGAAGCTGCGGGCGCTCGGGCTGCGCGTCTGGTTCCACGAGCCGCCCGAAGGCGGCCACGCCGGCGCCGCCGACAATGCGCAGGTCGCCTACAACGAGGCGCTGAGCTACGCGTTCTTGCGCCACACGATCGCGCCGGAGATGACTTGACCGTCATTGCGAGGCGCGCGCAGCGCGCCGAAGCAACCTCGATCCGCTGACGCATGCGCAAGTGAAGCGGGATTGCTTCGCTGCGCTCGCAATGACGGTTGGTTGATCTTCTTGGTAAACAATTCGATACGCCGGAATCCCGCCCCGTCTTCACCCCGCCGAAACCTCTGCCTCGTACCGTCGCGCTTCGCATCCATCATTGCGAGCGCGCCGCATGCTCCCGAAGGAATCTCCGCTGGCCCTCGACATCCGCGGGCTGGTCAAATGCTTCGACCGGCCGGCGGTCGACCATCTCGATCTCGGCGTCCGCAGGGCTGAATTCTACGCGCTGCTCGGGCCGAACGGGGCGGGCAAGACCACGACCTTGCGCATGGTGGCCGGACTGCTCAAGCCGGACGCGGGCGCGATCACCGTCGCCGGCATCGACGCGCTCGCCGATCCGGTCGGGGCAAAGCGCGTGATGGCCTGGGTGTCGGACGAGCCGATGATCTACGACAAGCTCACGCCGTTCGAGTATCTCGAGTTCGTCGCGGGCCTGTGGCGCATCGAGGCGCGCGCCGCCGAGCTGCGCGCGCATGCGCTGATGGCGTGGCTCGGCTTGTCGCCGCACGCGCACGAGCGCTGCGAGGGATTTTCCAAGGGCATGCGGCAGAAGGTGGCGCTCGCCGGCGCGCTGGTGCACGAGCCGCAGGTGATCATCCTCGACGAGCCGCTCACCGGCCTCGACGCCGGCTCGGCGCGCCAGGTCAAGACCGTGCTGCGCGAGCGCGTCGCCGCCGGCGGCACCGTCATCATGACCACGCACATCCTCGATGTCGCGGAGCGCATGGCGGACCGCATCGGCGTGATCGCGCACGGCCGGCTGATCGCGCAGGGCACGCTCGACGAACTGCGCCGCCAGGCCGGCGCGGAAAGCGGCAGCCATTCGAGCCTGGAGGACACGTTCCTCGCGCTCGTCGCCGAGCAGGCGCAGGCGGCGTGAGCGCGTCGCTGTCATTGCGAGGCGCGCGTAGCGCGCCGAAGCAATCGCGATCCGCAGGGGCATGCGCCCGCGGATCGAGATTGCTTCGCTTCGCTCGCAATGACGTGGAAGGGGTTGCCGCATGACCCAGCCCGCCTCACTCACCTGGTTCGCGGCGCATGAGCTGCGGCTCTCTTGGCGCGACTGGCTCGCGATGATGACGGCGGGGCAGCGCTGGCGCGCGCGCAACGTCGCGCTCGCGCTCGTCGCCTTCGGGGTGGTGATGCATCTCATCGCCTACGCGATGGTCGGCCCCTATGCGGCGGCCGGCGCCGACCCCGACAAGGCGACGCTGGTGACGATCACCGGCTGCGCGCTGCTCTCCTGGTCGCTGATGGCCTCGCAGGCGATGGAGTCGGTGACGCGCGCGTTCTATTCGCGCTCCGATCTCGATCTCATCCTGTCGTCGCCGGTCGCGGCCGAAAGGCTGTTCGCGGTGCGCATCGCCACCATGGCGGGCGCGATCATCCTGATGTCGGTGCTGCTGGCCGCGCCCTTCATCAACATGCTGGCGCTGCGCGGCGGCGCGCACTGGCTCGGCGCCTACCCGGTCGCGGCCGCGATGGGCGCGACCGCGGCAGCCTTCTCGGTCGCACTCACGGTCGCGCTGTTTCGCCTGATCGGGCCGAAGCGCACCCGGCTGATCGCGCAGATCGTCGCGGCGGTGATCGGCGCCGGCTTCGTCATCGGGCTGCAGCTCGGCGCGATCGTGTCCTACGGCACGCTGTCGCGCACGGCGTATCTCAGCTCGACAAGCCTGGTCGCGCTGGCGCCGCCGCTCGACAGCCCGCTGTGGTGGCCGGCGCGCGCCATGCTCGGCGATCTGCGCGCGCTCGCCGCGGTCGTGCTCGCGAGCCTCGCGCTGCTGCTTGCCGCGATCGCGGTCTTTTCCGGCCGCTTCGGCGAGCACGCGGTGGCGGCGCAGAGCGCCGGGCTTGGCCCGGCGCGCGAGCACCGCGCCGGCGGCTTTCGCGCCGGCTCGGCGAAGCGCGCGCTGCGGCGCAAGGAATGGGTGCTGCTCGCGCGCGACCCGTGGCTGGTGTCGCAGACGCTGATGCAGCTCCTCTACCTGCTGCCGCCCGCCTTCCTGCTGTGGAAGAGTTTTGGCGACGGTGCGAGCGCGCTCGTGCTGCTGGTGCCGGTGCTGGTGATGGGCGCCGGCCAGCTCGCCGGCGGGCTCGCCTGGCTCGCGATCTCGGGCGAGGACGCGCCCGACCTCGTCGCCACCGCGCCGGTCGTGCCGGCCGACATCGTGCGCGCCAAGATCGAGGCGGTGCTCGGCGCGATCCTCTTGGTGTTCGCGCCGTTCCTCGTCGCCCTCGCGCTGGCCGCGCCCTATGCGGGCGGCGTCGCCGCGATCGGCATTGTGCTTTCGGCGGGCTCCGCGACGGCGATCCAGTTCTGGTTCCGCGCCCAGGCAAAGCGCAGCCATTTCCGCCGCCGCCAGACCTCGTCGCGCATGGCGACGTTCGCCGAAGCCTTCGCGTCGATCACCTGGGCCGCGACCGCGGCGCTCGCCGCGGCGGGAATGTCGATTGCGGTGCTGCCGGCGATCTGCGCGGTGGGTGTATTGGCGGGCGCAAGGTGGATGAGCCCGCGCCAGTAGGGTGGGCAAAGGCGCGGAACGCGCCGTGCCCACGCGGACACGTTACTACGGACGTTTCACGCATCTGCATTGTTTGGCGTCCAGGCTCTCGTCCGGCCCAACGCAGGTGAGCGCGCAAGGTCGCGGCGGAAGGACGGATGGCTTGACGCATTTGCAATTGTCGGCGTCGAGTCTTTCCGGCGGCGCGCAGACGAGCGCGCAGGGCTTCGATTGCGCCAGCGCAGCATCGGCGGCAGCGAAGAGAAGGGCGATTGCGAACAGCAATAGGGTGATTGATTTCATGGTGGGCTCCATCATTGCGCCTGTCATTGCGAGGAGCGAAGCGACGAAGCAATCTCGCGCGACAGGTCACGCGCGGCACGAGATTGCTTCGGCGTGCTGCGCACGCCTCGCAATGACGATTCAGTCGGGAATCACCGACAGCAGCACGTACGGCATCTTGCCGGGCGAAAAGTGCAGCGTGTTGGTGCCGCCGAAAATCGCTGCCGGCCGGTCCTGCGGATGGGTGTGGGTGAACGGGCCGACGCCCTTCATCGTGTAGGGCGCGTGCGGCGGGGCGGCGTCGGTGCCGTCGTATTCGTAGTCCTTGCCGCGCACCGTGAGGGCGAGGCGATAGCCGGGCGGCACGACGATCGAGGTCGGCCAGATCTCGACGTCGAGCTCGACCGGCACGCCGGGCGTGAGCGGCTGCAGCTCGTCGTGGGTGTGCCAGGGGCGGTAGGGCAAGCTCCGCGCCGGATCGAGCTTGCGGTGCGAGGCGCGCAGCCAGCCGAGGCCGACCGGCGTGCGCGGATCGTTCGAGCCGATGAAGACGACTTCTTTTCCGGCCGGATCGAACACGCGCAGCACCAGGAAGAGATCGGCGTCGGTCGTGTCGGAGGAGACGAACAGTTTTGCCGCGACCGGGCCGGTGATCTCGAGTGGCGCCTGCATCGGCGGCGTCGAGAAGGTGAGGCCGTCGCCGGTCGTCGCATAGGCGAGCGTGGTCGCGGCGTTCGGCAGCTCGCGGCCGAAGCCGTGGCCGGCCGGATCGAGATAGAATTTGGTCCATTGCGTGCGCGCGAGCGGCCACTCGTTTTCCGCGCGCGGCACGAATTTCTCGCCGGGATGGCGGATGTTGAGCAGCACCTTCGGCTGCTTCTCCCAGCCGTTGTCGAGGCCCTTGAGGAAATGATCGTAGAAGCGCTTCTGCAGCTCCTGGCCGTAGCGCGCATAGAATAGTGTGAAGTGCGTATCGCCGTGCACCTCGAGCCATTTCTGCCTGGAGCCGGCGCGCAGATAGCCCTCGAAATTGCCGCGCGGATGCAGGCCCATGCCGCCCCAGTTGGCGGCGGAGAGCAGCGGCGCCTCGATGTCCTCGAAACGGCACAGGCGCGGCAGGTAGTGCGCGTCGATCAGATGGTGCCGCGCCGCATCGCCGTCGGCATCGGCGCGGTTTTTCGCAAGCTCGGCCTCCGACAGCGTCTCCGGGCCGGCGACCGGCTCGCCGGTGACGACGCTCTTCGGCCCGCGCGCGCCGACGCCGTGCTGCATGGCGGTGACCTGGCGCGGATACCAGGACGAGAGGAAGTCGGAGAGAATGCCGCCGTGGCGCGCGACCTCGCGGTAATAGTCGGACGAGCCCTCCCAGGCGCACAGCGCCGCGAGATGTTTCGGCTTGAGCGGCGCCGCCTGCCACTGGTTCATCGAATAATACGAGATGCCGTTGAGGCCGACCTTGCCGTTCGACCACGGCTGCGTGCCGGCCCAGTCGATGCACGACGCGATGTCCTGCGCCTCGCGCGCCGACCACACGTCGATATAGCCGGGCGAGCGGCCGGCGCCGCGCGAGTCGACGCGCACGATCACGTAGCCGTCCGGCACCCAGCGCTCGGGATCGAGCAGCTCCCAGTTCTGGTGCTTGTTGGACGAGCCCTGCTCGATCTCGGGGCAGGCCTTGACGATGCGCAGCCAGGCGTGGCGGTAGCCTTCCTGCATGCTCAGGCCCTTGGCATAGGGGCCGTAGCTCAGGATCACGGGATACTGGCTCGCGGCGAGCGGGCGAAACACGTCGCAGCGCAGCACCACGCCGTCGTCCATCTTGATCGGTGCATCCCACTCGATGGTCATGCCGTCGCGGGTTTCGGTCTTGTGCTGGTTCATGGCTGGTCCGGATGCAGAGAGGTGGGGCGCGATGTTAGCAAGCCCGCCGGTGTCGTGTCCCGGGCGCAGCGCAGCACGCAGCGCGAAGCGCGGAGTGGTGCGCTGCAGAACCGGGACCCATGCGTGTTTGGCCCCTGGGTCCCGGGTCTGCAGCGCACCGCTGCGCGCTGCGCTGCGCCCGGGACGCGAGGCATCGCAGTCCACCCATGCCGGCAATGCACTGTTCGCCGCCGCGGCCGTGGCGTAGCCTGTTGCAAAAGAAGCATTCAGCGGGAGGAACGATGATGCGTGTTGTGCGCGTTGCGTCGGCGGTTGCCGCGGTATTGCTCGCGGGCGGCGCCGTCGCCCAGCAGCCCCAGCAAGTCACGCTCGATGCAACGCAGGCGCTCGGCCGCAGCCTGTTTCTGCAGTCGTGCGGCGAGTGCCACCTGCCGCCGCAGCTCGGCGCGCCGCGCTATGCGCCGCAGCTCTCGCGCGACTCGGCGGGCGGCAATGAAAGCGCCATGCAGGAAGTGATCGCCAACGGCACGCCGCGCATGCCGGGCTTCAAGTTCAATTTCACGCCGCAGCAGATCGCCGCCATCGCGTCGTATCTGAAGACCGTGCCGGCGGCGAGCGCGGCGCCGCACTCGGCCGCCACACCCGGCAACGGGCGCGGCCAGGACTAGAAAAGGGTGGCGAATGGCGAATAGCGAATAGCGAGTAGAGCTCTTTCCATTGGCTATTCGCCATTCGCCATCCGCCGAGATAACGGAGGACACGCCATGACACGCAAAGGTGCGACGCTCGCGGCGCTCCTCGCCGCGCTCGTTTCGACGACCATGCTCGTGCCGGCGCACGCCGCCGACGCGATCCTGTCGGGCACGATCGCGGGCTCGGGCGGCGACAAGATGGGCGGCGTGACGGTCTCGGCCAAGGCGGACGGCTCGACCATCACGACCACGGTGTTCACCGACGCGAGCGGCGCCTACTACTTCCCGCCGCTGCCGGCCGGGCACTATCGCGTGTGGGCGCAGGCGCTGTCGTTCGCGACCGCGAACGCGCAGGTCGACCTCAAGGCCAACGCGGCGCAGAATTTCACGCTCGCCCCGCTCAAGGACTACGCGCGCCAACTTCCCGGCGACGTGTTTCTCGCGAGCCTGCCGGCCGCGACCGAGCATGACAGGAAGATGGCGCACCTCGTGCGCAACAACTGCACGAGCTGCCACACGCCGAGCTACCCGCTGCAGCACCGCTTTGACGCGGCCGGCTGGACCGCGATCATCGACCTGATGAAGATGGTCAACGTGTCGGGCGTCTACCAGGGCGAGAAGGCGAAGCCGAACGGCCTGCTCCAGTTCAACGAGAAGGAGCTTGCCGCGTATCTCGCCGGCGCGCGCGGGCCGGGCGCGAGCACGATGCAGATCAAGCTGCCGCCGCGGCCGAGCGGCGAGGCGGCGCGCGTGGTGTTTCGCGAATACGCCGTGCCGTCCGACGCCGACGCGCCGGCGCGCCCGAACGATGGCCACGACTGGTCGCTCGGCACGCCCTCGCGCATCGGCGCGCTGGTGCATGATGCCTGGTCGGACCTCGACGGAAACCTGTGGTTCACGTCGAACACGCCGAACAAGCATCTGACCGTCGGCCGCATCGATACCAAGACCGGCGCGGTCAAGTTCTTGGCTGTGCCGAAGCCGGGCGGGCTCGCCGCCAACACGCACGGCATGACCCGCGACAAGGACGGAAACCTCTGGTTCAACATCAACACCACCAAGGGCGGGCTCGCCAAGCTCGACCCGAAGACCGAAAAGATCGAGGTCTTCCTGCCGCCGCCCGGCATGTCGCCGACCGGCGGCGCCGTGACGGTCGACATCGACGGCAAGGGGTTCGTGTGGGCCTCCTCGCCGGTCGGCGCGCTGCGCTTCGATCCGAAGAGCGAGACCTTCAAGGAGTTCAAGTCGATCACCTACGAGACGCCGAACGGCACCGGCGTCACCTATGGCGCCGCCGCCGACCGCGACGGCAACGGCTGGTGGGCCGAGATGCAGCTCGACACCATCGGCCATGCCGATCCGGACACGGGCAAGATCACCGAGATCAAGCTGCCGCCGGTCGCGGCGCAGCTCGCGAGCGCGACGCCGGACGAGAAGAAGTTCTACGCGACCTACAAGCAGCCGGACTTCAACAACCCGCTGCCGTGGTCGGAAGGCCCGCGCCGCATGGGCACCGACAAGAACGCCGACGTGCTGTGGGTCGGCGACTCGTGGGGCGGCTCGCTCGCGCGCATCGACACCAAGACGGGCGCGACCTCGTTCGTGCCGCTGCCCGACCACATGCAGCCCTACCACATCGCGGTCGACAGCCATCACGACGCATGGCTCAACATCTGGATGGCGGACTCGATCCTGCGCTACGACCCGGCGAGCAAGGCGTGGACGCGCTTCGACCTGCCGACCCGCGGCACCGAGGCGCGCTACATCTCGCTGACCGAGCACGGCGGCGCGCTGCAGGTGGTCGTACCCTATTCGCGTACCAGCAAGGTCGCCGTGATGAGCTTCCGCAGCGAAGCGGACCTCGCCAAGCTGAAGCAAGCGGCGGCGAAGTAGAAGTCTCCGTCATTGCGAGGAGCGCGAAGCGCGACGAAGCAATCTCGATCCGCGAGCGCATGCGCAAGTGAAGAGAGATTGCTTCGCGGAGTTTATCCTTGGGCTCGGCGAAGGCGAGACCCGAGGGCTCGCAATGACCACGTATCATCGCATCGTTCTCGATGCGAAAAGCGGCGGGTGGGAGAGTTCTTCATGGCGCGGTTGCGACAATGATCGTCATTGCGAGGCGCGCGCAGCGCGCCGAAGCAATCTCGACCCGCGCGCGAATGCGTCTGCGGATCGAGATTGCTTCGTCGCTTCGCGCCTCGCAATGACGCTATTGCGCCGTGATGCCGAGCTCCTTGATCAGCTTGCCCCACTTGTCGGCGTCGCGCGCAGTCATCGCGCCGAGCTCCTCGGGCGTCGACTTCGCGACCACGACCGCGAGCTTGTCCATGCTCGCCTTCACCTCGGGCAGGAACAGGATGCGGCTGATCTCGCGATTGAGCCGCATGACGATGTCGCGCGGCATGCCGGCCGGGCCATAGGCGCCGTACCACACCGCCATCTCGTAGCCCGGCAGGGTCTCGGCGACGGTCGGCACGTCGGGCAGGAGCGGCGAGCGCTTGCCCTCGGTGACGGCGAGCAGGCGCAGCTCGCCCGCCTTCACGTGCGGCAGGCTCTGCGTGCCGGCGGTGAAGAAGAGCTGCGCGCGGCCCGCGACCGTGTCGGCGACGGCGGGCGCGCCGCCGCGATAGGGCACGTGCACCATCTTGACCCCCGCCATCTTCTCGAACAGCGCGCCGCACAGGTGATTGGTCGAGCCGGGGCCGGCGGAGGCGTAGTTGATCTTGCCCGGGTGCTGCTTGGCGTAGTCGATGAATTCCACAACGGTCTTCGCCGGCACCGACGGATGAATCACCATGGTGTTGGTGACATAGGCGAGCAGGGTGATCGGGGCGAAATCCTTCACGCCGTCGAACGGCATCTTGGCGAAGAGCGCGTGATTCATCGTGTGCACGCTCATCGTGTTGAACAGGAACGTGTAGCCGTCGGGCGCCGCGCGCGCGACGGTTGCGGTGCCGATATTGCCGGAGGCGCCGCTGCGGTTCTCGACCAGGACCGGCTGGCCGAGCGCCGCCTTGAGATGGCCGCCGACGAGGCGCGCCAGAATGTCGGTCGAGCCGCCGGGCGCCCACGGGACGACGAGGGTGAGCGGGCGATCCGGCCAGGCCGCCGCGCGAGCGCCGGAAAACCGCGCCGCGGCCGCGAGGCCGGCTATTCCGGTCAGGACGGATCGGCGGTGCAACGCTTTCATCATCCTCGTCATTCCTCGGTGCAAAATCGCGGCGGAAACTTCGCGCGAATGTGCCAGAGTGGTCAATGCGACCCCTTGGCGACCCCTTGGCGGCCCATTCGACCACGAGTCCAGCATGCAGACCTTCACCACCCGCCCCGAGATCCGCGGCACCTTCGGGGCGGTCGCGACCACCCACTGGATCGCGAGCGCGGTCGCGATGGCGGCGCTGGAGCGCGGCGGCAATGCGTTCGACGCCGCGGCCGCGGCCGGGTTCGTGCTGCAGATCATCGAGCCGCACCTGGTCGGGCCCGGCGGCGAGGTGCCGATCATTCTCAAACGGCATGATGCGCCCGCGCCCGAGGTGATCTGCGGGCAAGGGCCCTATCCGGCGGCGGCGAGCCCGGCGCGCTTCGCGCAGCTCGGATTGAAGCAGGTGCCCGGCACGGGACTCCTGCCGGCGGTAGTGCCGGGCGCGTTCGACGCCTGGATGCTGCTGTTGCGCGACTACGGCACGCTCGCGCTCGCCGACGTGCTCGCGCCGGCGATCGGCTATGCGGAGAACGGCTTTCCGGTGCTGCCGCGCGTCGCGGCGTCGATCCTCGCCGCGAAGGAGTTCTTCACGACGGAGTGGCCGACCTCGGCGGCGGTGTGGCTGCCGGGCGGCGAGGTGCCGCGGCCGCGCGCGCTGCTGCGCACGCCGCAGATCGCCGTGACCTATCGGCGGATATTGCAGGAAGCGACCGCGGTGGGCGCTGACCGCGTGGCGCAGATCGAGCGGGCGCGCGACGTCTTCTATCGCGGCTTCGTCGCCGAGGCGATCGATCGCTTCTACCGCACCGCCAAGCTGATCGACTCGACCGGCCGCCGCAACGGCGGGCTCCTCACCGGCGACGATCTCGCGCGCTATCGCGCGACGGTCGAGCCGACCGTGTCGCGCCGCTATCGCGGGCTCGACGTCCACAAGACGCGTCCCTGGGGGCAGGGGCCGGTCTTCTTGCAGACGCTCGCGCTGCTCGACGGCTTCGACCTCGACGCGATGGCGCCGGCGGGCGAGCGCTTCGCCCACACCTTGGTCGAATGCCTCAAGCTCGCCTATGCGGACCGCGAGGTCTTCTACGGCGATCCGGACGTGGTCGACGTGCCGCTCGCGACGCTGCTGTCGGACGACTATGCGGCGGCGCGGCGCAAGCTCGTCGGCGAGGCCGCCTCTCGGCAGATGCGGCCCGGGGATCTTCCCGGCGCGGCCGAGCGGATGGCGCGCGTCATCGCGATGGCGGGGGCGGAGACGCCGTTCGGCATCGGCCAGGGCGAGCCGACCTTCGCGCCGCTGCCGGTCGAGTGGGGCGACACCGTGCATATCGACGTGGTCGACCGCTTCGGCAACATGCTCGCGGCGACGCCGTCGGGCGGCTGGCTGCAGAGCTCGCCGGTCGTGCCTGAGCTCGGCTTCCCGATCACGACGCGCGGGCAGATGGGCTGGGTCGAAACCGGGCACCCGTCGACGGTCGCGCCCGGCGCGCGGCCGCGCACGACCTTGACGCCGACGCTGATCACGCGCGACGGCGAGGCGTTCCTCGCCATGGGCACGCCGGGCGGCGACCAGCAGGACCAGTGGACGCTCGCGGTGCTCATGCGCCACCTCCACCACGGCCTCGACCTGCAGGCCGCGATCGACCTGCCGCTGTTCACCAGCCGGCACTTTCCGCAGTCGTTCTATCCGCGCAAGGCCGAGCCCAACCGCCTGCTGGTGGAGGAGCGCTGGGGCGAGGATGTGATCGCCGCGCTGCGGCGGCGCGGCCACGACGTGCAGGTCGAAGGCCCGTGGTCGCTCGGCCGCGTCTGCGCGGTCAAGCGCGAGGACGGCATGGTGATGGCTGCAGCGACGCCGAGGTTGATGCAAGCTTATGCGATCGGGCGGTGAGCTTTTCACCTGCCTATCAAGGCCACGAGCACGGTGCCTGCGCCCCCTCCCCCGCTTGCGGGGGAGGGCGGGGAGGGGGAAGCCACAGGCACCGAGCAAGCGGCTTCCCCCTCTCCGGCTCTCCCCCGCTTGCGGCCGCAAGCGGGGGAGAGGGCGAGAGATCGTGCGCTCCTCACCTCAGTTCCCATGCACGTCCGTCTCGTTCGTAGCACAGCACAGGTAACAAAAACGCACCGAGCAACAGTCCTGTCGCCTCATCCTGCTCGGTGTACCACCCCGCCTCATGCAGCAGGTTCATCGTGCCGAGGCAGCGGCCGGCGAGCACGAGCGGGATGTTGAGCACCGCGCCGAGGCCGAGCGACGCGATCGTCGCGTGATCGTCGAATGCGGCGCGGATGTCGTCTGGCGTGTTTCCGCGGAACACCTTCATGTTGCGCAGCACAAAATCGCTCCACGCCGTGTCCCTCTTCGCCTTGCGGCCGGCGACCGGATAGACCGCGGGCATGCTGCTATGCACGCGCTCGACCTCGCCGCGCGCGGCGTCGTAGCGCATCACCGTGAACAGGCGATGGCCGATCGCGGCGGCGCTGACGGTCTCGACGGCGGCGAAGATGCGCGGCGGGCGATCGGGGCTGCGCAATGCCGCGGCAAGACCGGCGAGATCGGCCGGCCGCAGCTCGCGCCGTGCAGTCACGCGCTCTTGCCCATGCGGTGCGGCTTGAGCACCGTGTAGACGGCGGTGTTCATCGGCGTCGGCACGCCGAGCTCGCGGCCGAGCGAGACGACGCGGCCGGCGAGCCAGTCGAGCTCCATGCGGTTGCCGCGGTCGAGGTCGTGCGCCATCGAGGCCTTGAAGCCGTACGGCGTCGTCGCGGCGTATCTCATCCGGTCTTCGACGAAGTCGGCCGGCAGCGCCACGCCCTTGGCGCGCCCGACCGCGACGATCTCGGCGAGCAGATCCTGGAACATGGCGCGCGTGTCGGGATCGGCGAGGATTTTTCCCAGCGGCTCACGCGTCGCGCTGGTCATGCCCGACATGGCGGCGAGGAAGACGAACTTCTTCCAGCGGTCGACCTCGAAGGTGGTGGTCTGGACGATGTCGACATTGGCCTGTTTTGCCGCGTCGACCAGCGCGGTGAGCATCGCGTCGGGCCGGCCGTCGACGCGGCCGCAGCGGATCTGGGCGAAATCGCTCGTGTGCGAGACGACGCCCGGCGCCGACAAGACCGTCGCGCAATACGCGATGCCGCCGACCACGTTGTCGCGTCCGAGGATCGGCGCGATCCGCTCGACCGAGTCGACGCCGTTCTGCAGCGTGATCACGCGCGTCGCCGGTCCGACGATCGGGCGGGTCTGCTCGGCGGCGCTCTCGGTGTCCCACAGCTTGACGGCGAACAGCACGATGTCGACGGACGCCACGGACGTCGGATCATCGGTCGCGTTGACCTTGGGCAGGACGAGGTCGCCCTTGACGCTGTCGATCTTCAAGCCGTTCTGCCGCAGCGCCGCGAGGTTGGCGCCGCGGGCGAAGAACACGACGTCGTGCCCCGCCGCCGCGAGCCGCCCGCCGAAATAGGCTCCGACCGCCCCCGCCGCCATCACACCGATGCGCATGCCAACTCCTGTGGTTAACCGGCCGTGCATCATAGGGGCGCGCGCACAGCAATCCAGTCACTCATATGGCGACAAACGCCGCGATCCCGTCACGATTCCGCGCCCACGCGCCCACGAATTGGTCGCATCGATTTGGTGACTTCCGGTCCGACTTGGGGGCGTGTGCAAGCGATCGTGGAGGGGACATGCGCCGCGTCATCGCTGGTTTCGCCATCGCGTTCGTCATGATCATGCCGGTGGCGCCGGCCGCGGCCGCGCCGCCTAGGCCCGGCGCGTTCGCCTCGCGCGAGGCGGTGCTCGGCTGGATGAACGACTATCGCATGCACCGCGATCCGGCACATGTGTCGGACGCCGTACACGCCATGAGCCAGCTCGGCATCTTCAAGGATCCGGAGAACGCCGGCGCCTTCATCGGCTTCATCGCCGGCGCGCTGCACGACAACGCGGCGCAGGCGGACGCGCTGCTCGACCGCATGCTGCCGTTGCCGCCCGAGGACCAATGGGCGCTGGTGCAGGCGATCGCCTACTCGGAGCTGCCCGGCTGGAAGGACCTGCTCTACCGCTACACCATGCGGCTGCCGGCGCGCCGGCTGATGATCGAGAAGTATCTCCTGGGCGAGCTGCCCACGCTCGACCAGGCCGGGTTCGAAAAGCCGCCCGGCCCGTTCGCGAAGATCGGCGGCTATCTCGGCTTCGGCCGCAAGGACAGGAAGAAGCCGGCACTGCTGCCGACGCCCGCGCTGCTCGACGTGCTGTGGGGCTACTACTGCGCGACGGGCGCGTTCAACCCGGCGATCTCTGACATCATCGCGATGGTGTCGTGGGCGAAGGAACGCAACGACGTCGACAAGCTCACGCTGGGCGGCATGGCGAAATACACGCTCGCCGCCAACGCGTCGCGCGATGCCAAGCTGCTCGCCATGCTCAAGAGCGTGGGCAAATACTATCCGAAGGACGTGAAGAAGGAGCTCGACGAGGTGACGCTCGCGGCCGAGACCATGGATCTGGCGCGGCTGCGCAAGGAGGCGCTCGCCTCGATCGAGGATCTCAAGCGCAAGGGCCCGGGCTACAAGCGCGACGTCTCGATGTGGGGCCAGATCGGCGAGGGCGCGCTCGCGGTCGGCTGCATCGGCGCGGCGGCCGCCGGCCAGGTCGAGCTCGGCATCCCGTGCGTGGTCGGCGGCGCCGTGTCGTCGGCGGGCCTGCACTATTGGGATACGCAGAATTGACGAAGGCGCTCTTGCGCCTTCGTCATGCCCGCGCATGCGGGCATCCACGTCTTTCTTGCCGCGGTGCAAAGACGTGGATGGCCGGGACAAGCCCGGCCATGACGTTGAAGCGAGGGGAACTACCTTACCTCAAGCTCACCCGCGCGTCGGCGCGGTGCTCGATCGGCAGCACGACGACCTTGGCGCCGACATTGACGCGGCCGTAGAGGTCGATCACGTCGTCGTTGACGAGGCGGATGCAGCCGGAGGAGACGCGGGTGCCGATCGTCTCCGGCGCGTTGGTGCCGTGGATGCGATATTCGGTGCCGCCGAGATACATGGCGCGGGCGCCGAGCGGGTTGCCGGGGCCGCCGGCCATGAAGCGCGGCAGATAGGGCTGGCGCGCGAGCATTTCCGGCGGCGGCGTCCAGTCCGGCCACTCGGCCTTCTTGCTGATGGTCTGCACGCCCGACCAGGCAAAACCTTCGCGGCCGACGCCGATGCCGTAGCGCAGCGCGCGACCGTTGCCGAGCACGAGGTAGAGATAGGTGTTGGGCGTGTCGATGATGATGGTGCCGGGCGCCTCGCGGGTCGGATAGTCGACGACCTGGCGCTTGAAGCGCTCGGCCTGCACGAAGTCCTGGTCCTGATCCTGCGGCGGCATGACCTCGATCGGCCGCGGGTCGCTCGACTGGCGATCGGGCGCGATCAGCGCAAGCGGATTGGCGGCAGCCGTGACGGTGAGCGCGGCGCCGGCGAGCGCGGCGAAAGCGAAGGAGCGGAGAGCGCGGATACGGGACATCGGACGACCCCCTGTTTCTGCCTCTATGTCGTCGCAGCCCTGTAAAAGGTTCAAAAAACGCGGGGAAAATTTGAGTCGGATTTTCCGCAGCTGGCGTTTCCGCGCGCTTGCGCAGCGCCGCGTCGGCCGCGCTCGCGGCCCGCGCGCGGCGCGGGCGTGCGGAATCGCGCGGCATTCCAGGCGTTTGCGTGGTTGACGCGAAATAACGATTTTGCCGCGCCGCCGTTCAGCCCGCGGCAAGCAGTCCGGCCGAATTGCGCTATTTGCCAGGCGGAGGCGGCGGCGTGCTGGCCTTGAAGCTCGGCCGCTGCGCGTGGCGCGCGTAGTAGCCGGCGAGGTTCTGCGCCCCCTTCACCATCTCGCCGCCCTCGGGGCAGCGCTGCACGTAATAGAGGATGGGCATGAGGTTGATGTCGGCGAGCGTGAAGGCGCCGGCCGCGAGGTAGCCGGTCTTCGCCACCGCCTTGTCGAGCAGATCGATCTGCTTGCGCATGGTGGGCAGCACGCCGTCGATCGCGGCGCGGTCGGGCGAGCCGTCGGGCGTCTTGGGGAAGAAGTAGCTCAGGAGATACGTGCGCACGAGGCAGGGATCGATCGAGGTGTTGACGAGCGAGACCCATTGCTCGACTTCCGCCGCGCCGCGCGCATCCTCGGGGATCAGCTTCGGGCCGGGAAACGTCTTGTCGATATACGTGACGATCGCCTTCGATTCGCACAGCGCGACGTCGCCGTGGCGCATGCCGGGAATCTTGCCGAGCGGATGCAGCGCGTCGATGTCGGGCGTGTGCGGGCGCACCGGCACGATGTCATAGGGCACGCTTTTCTCCTCGCAGGCCATGCGCACGACCCAGACGTAGTTCGATTGCGGCACGCCGACGATCTGGATTTTGTCCATGGATGTCTCCCTGCTGGAAATCGCGTCAGGCGATTATACGCGCGAGGGATGACAATGTTTCAGCAGGCTCGGCTATTTACCCTCCCCTGAAGGGGGAGGGTCGGATCGCATTGAGCGAAGCGAAATGCGATCCGGGGTGGGGTGGCGGCGCCTCAGTCACCCCACCCCGCTCGCTTCGCTCGCGACCCTCCCCCTGCAGGGGAGGGTGAAGAATCACCGTTTCGCGTGCCAGCCCACCACGGCATCAGGGACCGCATCGGTCGAGGCGAAATAGGGCTTGAGGTCGAGGAGCGGCGTGCCGTCGCGGCAATCGAGGCCGATGACGGCGAGGCGCAAGTCCTCGATCTTCACGAGTTTGACGACGCTCGCGGCGATCGGGTTCGGGCGCACCGGCGAGCGCAGCGCGAAGGTGCCGCGCGGCTCGCCGTAGTGGCGGGGCGCCTGCACGACGAGGTCGCGCCGCGCCTCGTCCATCCAGTAGAGCACGAGCAGATGGGTGCTGCTCTCGACGCCGGCGAGCGCGGCGGCGTAGCGCGGATCGACCTCGATGGTGCAGACCGCGTCCGACTCGCGGCCGTTCTTCGGGCAGTCGTCGCGCGTCGGCCAGGGCGTGCGGATGCGGCCGATGAAAAAGAGGCCGGCGTCGACATTCTTGGGCAGATCGATCTTGATCTCGCCCGGGCGGATTCCAGCGTCGTCGGCCATGCGGTTCTCCGAAGGACTCTGGCTTAGCCAATCGGCCAGCCGGTTGCCAACGCCCCGCCCGATGGGCTATGTCCCGCTTGCAGAAGCGCGGTTAACAGCATAAACATATCTTTATGTGAGATGAATCGTGGGCAGTTTCCGCCCACCTTGGGAGATGTCCCACCCATGTCGGGTCAAGAGCTGGTCGGCTTCGATGATCTCAACGCGGCGCTCAAGGCGGCCGGCGAGGAGACGCGGCTGCGTATTCTCGCGCTGCTCAACGAGGCCGAGCTGACGGTCTCGGAACTGACCGAGATTCTGCGCCAGTCGCAGCCGCGCATCTCGCGCCACCTCAAGCTGCTCGCCGAGGCCGGGCTGGTGGCGCGCTTCCGCGAGGGCGCCTGGGCGTTCTTCCGCCTCGCCGAGCACGGTGCTGCCGCGCTCGCGGTGCGTTCGCTGATCGGGCGGCTCGATGAGCGCGATGCGGTGATCGCGCGCGACCGCGAGCGGCTCGCCGAGGTGCGCGCCGCGCGCGCCGCCGCGGCGCAGGCCTATTTCAAGGCGCACGCGGCCGAGTGGGACCGCATCCGCGCGCTGCATGTCGCCGACGAGGCGGTCGAGGCCGAGGTGCAGGCGGCGCTCGCCGACAAGCCGTTTCGCTCGCTCCTCGATCTCGGCACCGGCACCGGCCGCATGCTCGAGCTGCTCGGCGGAGGCCTCGAGCGCGGGCTCGGCATCGATCTCTCGCTCGACATGCTGGCGCTCGCCCGCGCGCGGCTCGACCGCGCCGGGTTGAAGCACTGCAGCGTGCGCCAGGGCGACATCTACGACCTGCCGCTGCCGCGCGACGCCTTCGACGTCGTCATCGTGCACCAGGTGCTGCATTTCCTCGACGACGGCGCGCGCGCGATCCGCGAGGCGGCGCGGGTGCTGCGGCCGCAGGGCCGGCTCATGGTGATCGACTTCGCGCCGCACGATCTCGAGTTCTTGCGCGAGGAGCACGCGCACCGAAAGCTCGGCTTTGCGCTTGAGGCGGTGACGCAGTGGATGGAGCAGGCGGGCCTCGAAGTGCTGCGCCACCGCACTCTCGCCCCCGGGCAGGACGATAAGATCGCGGTGTCGCTGTGGCTCGCGCGCGATCAACGCGTGCTGCTCGCCGGCGCGCGCGAGGTGGCGTGACATGAACGGTCGGTTGGATGGCGTGGTGCAGGGCGCAGCAGCGCGGCGCAGCCGCTTCGTCGGCGGCGGACGCGACATCCGTGTCTCGTTCGAGTTCTTCCCGCCGAAGACCGCCGAGATGGAGAAGACGCTGTGGGAGTCGATCGAGCGCCTCGCGCCGCTCGCGCCCGCCTTCGTCTCGGTCACCTACGGGGCGGGCGGCTCGACGCGCGAGCGCACGCACGCGACGGTGAAGCGCATCCTCGCCGAGACGGCGCTCACCCCGGCCGCGCATCTCACCTGCGTCGCGGCGACGCGCGCCGACATCAATGCGGTGATCGCGGGTTATCTCGCGGCCGGCGTGCGCCACATCGTGGCGCTGCGCGGCGATCCGGTCGGCGGCGTCGGCGAGCGCTATGCGCCGCATCCGGGCGGCTATCGCAACGCGGCCGATCTGGTCGCCGGCATCCGGCGGCAGTGCGATGCGGAAATCTCCGTCTCCGCCTACCCGGAGAAGCATCCCGACAGCGCGAACGTCGACGCCGACATCGACATGCTGGCCGCCAAGGTCGACGCCGGCGCGAGCCGCGCCATCACCCAGTTCTTCTTCGACAACGATCTCTACTTCCGCTACCTCGACCGCGTGCATGCGCGCGGGATCTCGATACCCGTCGTTCCCGGAATTCTTCCCGTGCAGAACTTCAAGCAGACGCGCGCCTTCGCGGAGCGCTGCGGCGCCTCGGTGCCCGGCTGGCTCGCCGAGCGCTTCGCCGGCCTCGACGAGGACGCGGCGACCCGCAAGCTGATCGCGGCGGCGGTCGCCGCCGAGCAGGCGCTCGACCTGGTGGATCGCGGCGTGCGCGACTTTCATTTCTACACGATGAACCGGGCGGACCTGGTCTATGCGATCTGCCATTTGCTCGGGCTGCGGCCGGCTCTTCCTTCCCCTCTCCCCGCAGGGGAGAGGGTGCCCGCGCGCAGCGCGGGCGGGTGAGGGGCGCTATGAGCCAGCGAGTCCCATCCCCCATCGAATCCCAGCTCCGCGCGCTGGCGCGCGAGCGCATCCTGGTGCTCGACGGCGCCATGGGGACGATGATCCAGGCGCTGAAGCTCGACGAGGAGGAATTCCGCGGCGCCCGGTTCGATGCGTGGAACCGGGAGGTGCGCGGCAACAACGACCTGCTCAACCTCACCAAGCCGGAGGCGATCCGCGAGATTCATCTCGCCTATCTGCGCGCCGGCGCCGACATCGTGGCGACCAACACGTTCTCCTCGACCGCGATCGCCCAGGCCGATTACGGCATGGAGGGGATCGCGCAGGAGCTCAACCTCGCGGGCGCGCGGCTCGCGCGCGAGGCGGCGCGCATCGCGAGCGCGGAAGACGGCCGGCCGCGCTTCGTCGCCGGCGCGATGGGCCCGACCAACCGCACCGCCTCGATCTCGCCCGACGTGAGCAATCCGGGCTTCCGCGCGGTCTCCTTCGACCAGCTGCGCGAAGCCTATGCCGAGCAGGCGCGCGGCCTCATCGAGGGCGGCGCCGACATCCTGCTGCTCGAGACGATATTCGACACGCTCAACGCCAAGGCGGCGATCTACGCGATCGAGGAGCTGTTCGACGTACGTGGCGTCCGCGTGCCCGTGATGATTTCCGGCACCATCACGGACCGCTCCGGCCGCATGCTGTCGGGGCAGACGCCGGAGGCGTTCTGGAACTCGCTCCGCCACGCGGCGCCGCTGTCGATCGGTCTCAACTGCGCGCTCGGCGCCAAGGAAATGCGCGCGCACATCGCCGAGCTCGCCCGCGTCGCCGACACGCTGGTATGCGCCTATCCGAATGCGGGCCTGCCGAACGAGTTCGGGCTCTATGACGAGAGCCCCGAATACATGGCCGAGCTGCTCGGCGAGTTCGCGTCGGCTGGCCTCGTCAATGTGGTGGGCGGCTGCTGCGGCACCACGCCGGCGCATATCCGCGCCATCGCGCAGGCGGTCGTCGGCAAGGCGCCGCGCGCGCTGCCGGCGCCGCCGCGCTATCTGCGCCTGTCGGGGCTCGAGGCCTTCACGCTGACGCCGGAAATTCCCTTCGTCAACGTGGGCGAGCGCACCAACGTCACGGGCTCGGCCAAGTTCCGCAAACTCGTCACCGCGGGCGACTATGCGGCGGCGCTCTCGGTCGCGCGCGACCAGGTCGAGAACGGCGCGCAGGTGATCGACGTCAACATGGACGAAGGGCTGCTGGATTCGGAAGCCGCGATGCGGACCTTCCTCAATCTCGTCGCCGCC
>Ga0335081_10004400_pt1 | contig 22218 bp, 18 predicted proteins | sample Lox_Sample_35_FD_206713 | JGI IMG/M metagenome (GOLD analysis project Ga0335081, IMG submission 206713) | Soil microbial communities from Loxahatchee National Wildlife Refuge, Florida, United States - Lox_Sample_3.5 | ecosystem: Environmental > Terrestrial > Soil > Wetlands | place: USA... | reverse complement strand
TTGCCAGTCAACGCACGACGTGTATCTGGGGACATGGCTGGATACGAACTGCGGGATCGTGCAGGCGACGCTTGACGGCGGCGCGCCGGTCACGCTTGACTGCTACGGCTCCGGCCAGCTCGTGCGCCGGCGGCTGTTCCAGAACGTGGCGGCGGGTCACCACACGATCATCCTGTCGATGACCGGCAACAAGAACGCCAGCAGCGCAGGGTGGTACTTCTATTTTGACTTCCTTGAGTGTGCCGTCCTGTCCGACGTTCCCGACGCGCCGGAGACTCGCACCGACGTTGGCCTGGCCACTGACTTCGATACCGACAACACGTATAAGCTCTCGCCGCAACGCCTGATCTGGAATCTCCAGAAACTCGGACTCGTGGGCGAGATCGATCACTATTGCGGCGTCTTCTGGTGGAACCAGCGCAAGGCGTCTGGTGGCGTCTATCCGAGTGCGACGATCACGTTCGCCGGAGGCTGGCTGGACCAGGATACGGTTTGGGTTCACATCGGTACGGGAGCCATCGGCAAGACCGTGTTCCCAGCCGACACCTCCGAGACCATCGCGGCGCACTTCGCGTACTTCATCAACGCGACGCTCGTCGGCGTGTGGGCCGAGGCGAATGGGCCCGTCCTCACGATCACGTGCCGGAGCACCGGCGCGAACTGGCTGTACGACCTGTCGGTCGACACGAGCACGGCGCACGGGACCGCAACGGTGGTGGGCGACCTACGAACCGGCGCGGCAGACCCCACGTGGGTCATCGATCCGACCGCCAGCCAGCCACTCAACCGCGCAATCCGCGACTGGCACGCGGATTACTTCTCCGCGCTCAAGGCGGCCAGAATCGGCGTGGTCGTCTCGTTCTCGCAGGAGTTGGTCAACCCGCCCGACGACCCCGCCAATGGCGCGGTGTGGACGCAGAGATATCCGGACGGGAGCCCCGCAACCACGGATACCGGCTTCGCCAACCTGAAAAGCTCGATGGCGGCGTTCAGTGCGCCGGTGCAGGCGTATCTGGCTTCGGTCTACGCCGAGATGGGCGCCCTGATGGCGGCTGCTGGCCTGGCGCCCCGTCTCCAGTTCGGCGAGGTGCTGTGGTGGTACATCGTGGGCGCGAGTGGCATGGGCTTCTATGATGCCGACACTACGGCGGCGGCGCAGGCCGCCCTTGGCCGCCCGCTCCATACCTTCCTGACCGCTAACGACGACCCGAGCGTCAACGCGTATACGGACGCGAACTTCCTCCGGGCCCGGCTGGGCAACTACGTAGCGGCGGTTCAGGAAGCTGTGCTGGCGCAGGTGCCAGCGGTGCAGTTCGAGTTGCTCTGGCCGTTGGAAGTGAACGACCCAACAAGCTGCCGGTTCCTCCATTACGTGAATCTGCCCCCGGCATGGCAGACGCGCGCCGGTTCGGGATTCGACACGTTCCTGTGCGAAGGCTTCCAATATGCTGGCGTGAATCGCAATCTTGACCAGGCGCAGACCTGCGCTTCGTACCCGTTCACGGCGCTCTCCTGGGATCGCGCCCACTGCCGATATCTGGAGGGCTGGTACAACGCGGGCTGGCCGTGGGCGCGCGAATTCCAGGCCGCGCAGCGCACCGCCGTTCCACTGATCAAATTCTGGGCCTACGACCATCTGTGCCTGTACGGATGGCCGCTGCCCTTGCCGAAGCAGCCAAGCAACCCCTCGTTCATTTAAAGCTCCCTCAAAGGACATCGCAATGTTTGAAGATCTGAAGGCGCGATTGCGCCAGCACGAAGGCGTCGTTCCGCATCTCTACCTGGACATGCTCGGGCTGGTGACCTGTGGCGTCGGCCACATGATTCCTTCGCCCGAGGCCATCGCCGAAATCGAGATGGTACGGCCTGATGGCACGGCGGCTACACCGGAACAGAAGACTGCCGAGTGGCATTCGGTAAAGGGCCTCACGCCGGCGATGCTGCCTCGCTACTACGAAGAGCGCACCACGCTGCGCATGACGTCCGCAGCTGTGGATGCCCTGCAAGACGCCGACGTGGTTGGCTTCCAATCGGCGCTCGCTCATCTGCTGCCGGGCCTCGCGCAGTTCCCCGAGCCGGCGCAGGAGGCCCTGCTCGACATGGCCTTCCAACTGGGTGCCGGCGGGCTGATGTCGAAATTTCCGCACCTTGCGCTGGCGGCCAAGGCACAGGATTGGCAGGCCTGCGCGGATCAGTGCCACCGGGCGGGCATCCAGGAGTGGAGGAATACGGCGACGGCGGATCTATTCCGGCGCGCGGCGGAGGTGCCCAATGCGACAGCTTAGGACTGCGCTTGTTTGCGCCCTGTTGGCCGCCCTCACTGGAGTGGCAGTGCAGGCCATACTCCTCCTCCACGCCGCAACTATGGCCGCCCGGGCGTTACCCTTGGCCGTTTCAGGGGAGTTGGCCGCTACTCGCGCGGCCCTGGTTACCGAACTCCGGTGCGCGCGCGGCGAGCTGCTGGCCGCCGCCACCTCGCAGGCCGGCGCCGCCCAGGAAAAAGTGGACCGGGCGCTGTCGATCCTGGACCGGCGCACCGGAGACGTCTTGGCGCGCGTGGATGCCGCGATCGCGGTTACGAACACCGCTGTTGGCGCAGCGAACGCGCAACTGTCAAGCGCCAACGGCACGCTGGCCGGAATCCGTGAGGATTTGAAACCGGCGCTTCAGGAAACTCAAACCACCGTGAAGGATCTGCGCGATTCCTGGGACGACCTGTATTGGGACTTAAAAGCCTCGGTGGAATCGGCGACGGTCGCCGCGCGCGGTGTTGCCGAAGCCGCAGAAGCCACTGGCAAGGCCGCTCCGAAACTCGCAGATGCCGCCGTGAAGAACGGCGAAAGCATCGCCGGAATCACCGCCGATGTCCATACCGCGACCAGCGCCTTCGTCAAACCGAAATCCACTTGGCAAAAGATTAAATCCGCGCTCTGGCTCGTCGCCTACGGCGCGGCGCACGCCATGTAGAGAGGGAACCATCGCGCAACCATGCCCGGCAAGTCGCAGGATGCCGTACTCAACGTTTTGAACGGTGCCGCCATAGCCGGTGTGACGCTGTTCGTCGGCCTGTTTTCCGTCCGCCTGTGAATAACGACGGCGCCGGGGGCGAACTCGCCGGTTCCGGTTGGGCGTCCGGAACCGATGCAGTCCTCAGCACCCTTCACACCACACCACCCGTCATCTGGTTGACCGGACCGCCGATCCGGTCAGATAATGATTAGAGGTGTTGGAGTTCGCCTTTTAACGGCCCCACCAGGGGAAGATGACTCCTACCAAGGGATTCCTTCGGCGGAGCCAACATCTCTCGCGGGTCTATTCTCCTCCGATTGAAATTCCCAAAAGGTAGAGCGGCTCTGTTTGCGCATGAGCGCCGGAACAGAGAGCATTGATGTTGGCGGTGATCTTCGATGCGAGCGACCAACTCGTCCGATGACGGTCTCAATTCTTCCCAGAAACGGCACCTCTTAACGAACGCTCAATACGCCGATAAGCTGTTATCGGAAATTGAGGCAGTTCTCTCTGCTGCAAGCTCAAAATCTCCATTCCCGAAATTCAAGGGCGACATCACTCCGGCGCAAGCCAAGGTGGTGCAGGACTACATTGCGCGATTCCGCAGCCAGATGGTGCGCATGCTCGCCAGCCAGGGACTCACACCGCCTCTTCCCGATCTCGGGTCTGTGCATTCCATTCGCGTGACCCTGGCGTTTATCCGGATCGCTTTCGAGGAGTGTACGCCGGGCCGGATGCGCGGCTACGGGGAGATCCCGGAATCCAAGGTCCAGGAGTTGAACGGCGTCGTGGTGGAAATGACCGCGGCCGCAGAGAAGCTTAACCAGTATCTTGCACAGGGCCTCGGCCAAGACCTCCAGGCCCGCCTGGAGCGCTTGGAACACACTGGCGATGAGATCAACCTGCTCAAGAGCCTGGAACGTATCATCAATCAGCATGGCCTGGTTGAGTTTCGACCAGCGCTGTCGATGATCCTGGACCGCCTGGAAAGCACATCGTTCGAAATCGCGCTGTTCGGCAGGGTAAGCTCAGGGAAATCGTCCCTTTTGAACTACATCGTCCAGGCGGATATCCTCCCGGTGGGTGTGAATCCGATCACCGCCGTACCCACCAGGATGGCTTACGGATCGGAGCCGAAGGTGTTGGTGTGGTTCGCTCACAAGAGCTCTGAGCAGGTAGACATCGACCAGTTGGCGGAATTCGTCAGCGAGGAGCTCAATCCCGCGAATTCAAAGCACGTTACCCGGATCACCGTAGAACTCCCCGCGGCGCGGTTGCGCGACGGCGTGGTCCTGGTGGATACACCTGGCCTGGGTTCCCTCGCCACCTCCGGGGCAGCGGAAACGTTGGCCTACCTACCACGGTGCGACCTGGGAGTTGTGTTGATCGATGCCGGCTCGACGCTGACCCAGGACGATTTGGGTACGATTCGTGCGCTCTACGACGCGGGTGTGCCGGCGTCGGTGCTGTTGAGCAAAGCCGACCTCCTGGCGGCTGAGGACCAAACTCGCGCTTCGAAGTACATCGCGGAGCATATCCATGCGCAGCTTGGACTGAACCTGCCGGTGCACCCCGTAAGTGTGCGGGAACAGCACTCGCGTCTGCTGAACCACTGGCTCGAACAGGAGATCCTGCCTCTCTATGATCGCCATCAGCAGCTCGCCCAAGACTCGATCAGGCGGAAGATCGGGACATTGCGCGAATCTGTGGGAACCGCGCTGAAGATGCGTCTGGAGCGGCCAGAGCGGGCGGGCACGGACGAAGGTCCCAGTCTCCAGGATGTCGACGCGCGACTGCGCAATGCGGCGGGCCGCTTCGAGGAAGCCCGAGACGCCTGTTGGAAAGCAACGGATGAAATCCGAACGTTTGGTGATGCCGGGTTGCAGATTGCCGCCACTGAGATCCTGGAGCGGTGGCAGCGAAACGGCAGTGCAGACGCGGATGTCCGGGCCATCGTGACGGGGGCTATTACCGGAGTGGCCGCAGAAAAGGCCCGGCTGGTATTTGGGACGCTGGAGGCCCTCGCCAAAGATCTCGCACAGGCCTTGCATGCGGCTGCCCAGGCGTTGGACCAACAGGACGTTCCCACCGGAGATGAGCTGAGCACCGTGCTCAAAGAAATGCCGCGCATTGACCTCGGGACGCTGGAACTTGAGGTTCGGCTAAGTTTCTGGGTGAACTTGTGGAAGGCGATGGCCCGGCGGCAGATCGAAAGTAGGCTTCGAAATCAGATCGGAGCTACTGTCTCGGAGGCCTTTTCCTCTTACGGAAGGATGCTTGAGGCTTGGAGTCGGCGGATGCTCGCTGAACTTCAGGGGCGCTTCGATGCCCATGCGGATACCTATCGCGCCTATTTGGACCGACTGACGGCGGAAGGAGCGGCAACGCCCCTGGAAAGAGAGACCATTCAGCGCGACTTGGACAGCATTTCTCAGGAGAGAAAGGCTCAGCTTGTATAGCGAACCGAACGTCGAAACCGGCCAGATCGGGGCCGACCCGAGGGAAGCGGAGGTCGCGCGCCTTGTCGAGAACCTGAATTCACTGACGGAAGGGGAGCAAACAGTCGGGAAGCTCATCGCCTTTGGCCGCTTGGCGATCGAGCCGTTAAGACGGTTCCTAATGAATGGCAAGCCCAGCGTTGTCTATCAGCCCAGAAGGTGGGCGGTCGAGGCCCTGGCCGGCCTCGGCGCCAAGGACATCCTGATCGAGTACCTCAAACGGAAAAAGACGATCCTGGATGCAGCCGTCCGCTTCGGCGAGGAACCCGTTGAGAATGCCGCGGCGCGAGCGCTGTGCCGTTGGCCGACAGAAGACGTGTTTCAAACCCTGCTGGAGATCTCGCGCAGGCGGTCCCAACTCGGATTGGTGGACGCACTCGGGCGGTTTCAGAGAGTAGAAGCTATCCCGTACTTCCTCCACGCCCTGGAGGACGACATATGCCGGTCGGCTGCTGAAGAAGCCCTCCGAACACTGGGCGCTGCGGCGGGTCCAGCGCTGATTGAAGCCGCTCTTACCCGCCTGCCGTCTCCGGAAGAAGAGCGGCCTTCCAGCGCTCGCCGGCGGATGAGCGCCTTGCAGATCCTGTCTGAAATGGATCTTGCAAAGGAGACTTGGCCCGCACTACGTCCCCTGATAGCGGATGTCCATACCGAGATTGTGATCGCGATTTCCAAGATTGCAGTCAAGCTCGGCGATCACCAGGATAGAACCGCCGCGGCACAGCGCCTGTTGGAGGTCCTACCTTCGGCGGATTGGTTTGCTCAGGGAGGAATCGAAACGGCCCTCGCAGAGCTTTATGAAGACGCGAGCGGGATTCTGGAAGCCGAACTGGCCAGGCGCAATTCGTTTCCGGATGAACAACGGGTGATCGATCGCGCGCTGCGCACGCTTTTGCACGTCAAGCGACAGGTAGACGTTGCGAAAGGTACATCCTAAGCGGGTAATCTTATGGCCGCCGACGGGATTCGAGAAAACGGAGTCCAACCGAGAAACGAATCCGCTGGAGGTCTCCGGGACTATGACAGGTTTAAGCTGGAGCTTGCGGCCATTGTGCGTTCGGTCCGGCAGGTGGCGGAAGGCCGAAAGGACAAAGGCAAAGCGGACGAATGCCGGAAATTGCTTGCGCGCCTGGCTGAGGACCGGTTCAACCTGGTGGTCGTAGGCCAATTCAGCCGTGGCAAGACGTCGTTGATGAATGCCATCCTGGGCGTGGATCGGCTTCCAACAAGCATCTTGCCTTTGACCTCGGTAATCACCTCCGTTTCCTATGGCGACCGCGAGCGGGTCCTGATCCACTGGGATTGGTGGTCTTATACCTCCGAGATCTCCCTCAAAGAGCTTCCACAATACGTGACGCAGGAAGGGAACCCAGGAAACCAGAAGCGTGTCCGGTGCGCGGAGGTACAGCTCCCGGTCGAACTCCTCCGTCTGGGATTCTATTTCATCGACACACCCGGCGTCGGCTCCGCGATTGCCGCCAACACGGTTACCACGACGGCATTCTTACCTGAAGCCGACGCGGTCATTTTCCTGACCAGCTTCGAATCTCCGTTGGCCGAAGCCGAAGTTCGGTTTCTGGAGCAAGTGTGCCGTCACGTCCGCAAGATCTTTCTCGTAGTCAATAAGAGCGATTTAGTTCCGTCACAGCAGCACGAGGCGGTCGTTGCTTTCGTTCAAGAGCGCCTGAAAGATGTGTTTGGAGAAGAGATCCCACGGGTGTACTCCGTCTCGGCTCGCGACGCGCTGACGGCGAAGCAGAACAACGATGCGGATCTACTGAATCGCAGCGGGCTGTCGCAGTTGGAAACGGACCTGCTTGAATTCTTGAAGGGGGACAAGACACGTGAGTTCCTGCGACGGGCTGCCGACCGGGCGGCCACGATTCTGTCGCGGCAGGCCATCGAATTCGAAGTGGTGCAAAACCTGCGCGCCGATGACGAGAAGGCCAGAGCCTTCCAGGAGCGCCTCACTGAGCGAGTGAAGAAACTACAGGGGGACCGCCAGAAGGTCAGCAGCAATCTCCTTAACCGGCTTCGCTTGGACCTTTCGCGCCATTTTGAGGCGGATTTGGACCGGCCCGTCACGGAGCTCAAAGCCGCTTTGGATCAACACGCCCGGCAGCACATATTGGCTCAGAAACTGTCGGCCGATTCAGCGGAATCCGTTTTGAACGCCGGCGCTAACACGGCCGCGAACAAGGTTCTACAGGCGTGGCTGAGCGAACATCAGCGGGAGTTTCAGCAGCTCGTCGATGCTGACGCCAGGGAAGAGCTGAGGTGCATCGAAGACGGACTCATCCGCCTGCAAAGTGTTGCTGCCGGCGCCGATACTGATTTGCATAGACCGCAAACGGAAGGGCAGCTCAATGAAGTACTGTGCGAAACCCAGCTCACCTTCCGCGAAATGCGGCCCGACCTGTGGAACTTCCAGATCCCGTGGTGGGTCGAGTTGTTCGTCCCGGTGCCGGCGGTCAGAGCGCTCCTTACCCGACGATGCTTGGCGCGCTTAGTCCCTCTGATTGACTCCTGGCGGCATGAAATCACGGCATTGCTGCAGACAGCGGCAGATGACTGGGTCCTGCGGCTCGACTACAAAATCGGCGAACTGATCGAGGCTGCTGCGGAAAATCAGCGGCACATCATGGAGAGACAAGTGAAGCCGGAGGAACTGGGCGACCTCGAACAACTTCAGCTACGCCTGGATGCCGTGGTGTTGGGGATTGGCCGCGCGGAATCAGGAAACTTCAGTACCAAGCTATCCGGCGCTGCCGCGCTGGATCACGTGCCGCAGTCCGACGTGACGGCGCGCTGCCAAATCTGCATCGAGGTCGAGAAGGAACTGTTTGACTTCATGCGGCGGCGTCAGTACGAGCTAAGCACGAGCGAGACGGATCGAATCCGCCATGCCGAACAGGGGGGCTTCTGCGGGCTGCACACGTGGCAGTATGAGGCCATCTCTTCACCGCAAGGCGTCTGCTCGGCCTACCCGCCGGTCCTCTCAATGTTGAGCCGCCGTCTTCGTTCGCTGGCGGGGTGGGCGTCTTCCGACAGCGCATTGGTAGAAGGCGTGCATGAGGTGCTGCCGCAACCGAGAACTTGCCGCGCCTGTCAACTGATCGCCGCCGTGGAGAGGAATGCAGCAAAGGCCGTGGTCGCGGGAATCGTCCCCGACTCTGATGGCGGATCAAAACGTTTGCCTCCACTATGCCTGCGCCATTTGTATGCAGTACTGCTCTCCAAGCCCGGCGCGGATGTAGCGCGCCGTCTGATTGAGGAGCAAGCGCGGGTATTGGACCGGCTGAGTGAAGACATGCAGAGATACGTGCTCAAGCATGACGCCTTACGCCGGGAACTCGCCACGGAACTGGAGCACCGGGTGTATGAAATTGGCCTGTCACGGCTGGTGGGGCTTCGGAACATCGTGACGCCATGGAAGATCGACTGAGGTTCCTTCGCAGCGTCAGGCGCGTTGCTTTGCGCGGGCTGAAGAGCGCCTTGCGAGGAGCGCTGAATGTTCGGGCGCGTAATACGCCTCCGCGAATTCCGGATAAAGCATGAGCCAGCGGCAAAGGTTGACTAAGTGGCTGCCCTGGAGGGCCGCGCGCAGCGTCGGGTTCTTTAGCCCCCGGCGCAGGATCGTGCGAATCACTTCGTCTCCATCCTCCATTTCAAAACAGTTCTTGAAGGCGCCTTCATTCACAATTCGGTCGCGGAGAATGCTTCGTATGGCGTATCGCACGCGGTGTTCGCGTGCGGCCGGTTCGAGGAGTCTGGGCAGGCGCATTGGCACATTCTCAGGCCATGAACTTCATGAGCGCATCGATTCGCAAGGGTGCAAACTTGATGTGTCTGCCAGTTATGTATTGGGGATTCGCGGCAAGGCGGCACATTTCGACGATCTGTCCGGGATTCCCGCTCGCCGCATCCAATACCTTCTCGCGAAACTCTTCGAGGTTAACGTCCCGCGATCGAAGTCCGGCGCGGTCGGCCGCCAGGTCAAAGAGCTGCTCGGCATCCGTTTCCGATAGGTGCTGAAACTGGAGCACCTTCCGAGGGTCCCAGAACAGGCGCCCCAGAGCGCCTAATGCAAGGACATCCCGCGAGGCCGCGAAAATCGCCATACCCCGAGCGAAGTAAATCCTTTGCAGAAAGCGATATACGGGATGGCTGGCGCCGTCGACTCCGTCGAGAATGATGGTTCTGGGTTCCGCCTCCAGGGAGTTCCACAGGATTCCCTTGAGGTGAATGCTGGTCTGGCGGGACAGCCATGCTTCGGGATCGGGACCGGCCGGCGCCAAACGGCGAAGATTCTTATGGCCTGATTCCAGCAGGGCCCGCGTCAGCGAGATGAGCAGCTCGTGGAGGGTTGATGAGTACTGGACGTAGATAAGGTCATTTCTGGCTGGCAGATCCCGGATCACCGATCGAATGATCTTGGTCTTCCCGGAACCGCGCGGCCCGAGCAACAGGAGCGACTCGCGACTTCGAACGGCTTCGAGCAGGCGCCTGCGCTCAGTCAGCAGCCCAACAAGTGGCAAATCTACATCCATCGGCCTCCTATTTCACGACCACCACGGTACAAGGGGCAAGGCGCGTCAGGTTCTGAGACGTGCCGCCCCACAAATGCTCATAAATTCGCGAATGCCCGGTAAAGCCGACAACGAGAAGATCGAACCCTCCCTCGCGCGCAAAGTCCACGATGGCCTTTACGCCATGCCCCACCACGATCTTAGATTCCAACTCCACGTTGTGAAGAGCGGCGCGCCGCTTTGCCTGCGCCCCGAGTTGGCCGAAGTAGGAATCCTCGTCCTCCTTTTCCTCTTCTATTTCGGATATGGTCTCGGCATAGCGGGGTAGATGCTCCTCCACGCTCACCATGTGGAGCTTGGTATTGAGCCGGGACGTCAGCTCGACTGCCCAATCAAAAGCCCTTTGTGCACCATCGGAACCATCGTGCGCAACCAGGATCTTCTCAAGCATGTTGGTTCCGCCCGGTCTTTTGTACGCGCACAACACTGACGTCCGAAACTGCGATCATTCCCGTATCCAACATCTCCTCCACAATGGGCACGAGGCGTTCGATGTTTTCATGCGTATCGATGACTGTCACCACAATCGGCAGATCGTGCAACAACACGTGGGACCGGTGAATCTCGGCGGTGTTGCCATAGCCTTCCAAGCCGCGGAAGACGGTCGCGCCGGCTATCTTGAGCGCCCGGCACTTCTCCACGATGGCTTCGTAGAGCGGCTTGCCGCCGTACTGGTCCCGCTCCGTGAAATGCAGCCGCAGCAGTTTACAGCGCTGATGTTCTTGCATCGGTAGCCTCCGCCAGGGGGCGGCTGTGAACCAGACGAATGATGTCCACGTCCGAAAGGACGATCAGCCCATCTTGCAGCATCTCCTCCACGGCCTCCGTGGCCTTCAGCAGTTTCTCCTCGGCATCCACCACGGCAATCATAACGGGAAGATCGTGAGCCATGTGGAAAAAGCTCTGCTGGTGTTTGTGCCCTTTCGCGCCGTAGCCGAGGATTCCGCGATAAACGGTTGCGCCGGCGATATCCATCATCCTCAGCCGCTTCACAATGGCATCGTAGAGTGGCTCGTCGTGCCAGCGGTCGGCCTCGCCAATGAAGATCCGCATCAACTTCCCCGTGCCCCGCTTTTCCTCATGAGGGCGCTTGGGTTCCGCTTTGCGCTTCTCCTTCATCGCCGCTTTCACGATCGTGGTGTCGTGCACCTCAATCAGTCCGTCAGTTACCATGTCGTAAAGCGTCGGGAGGAGATCTTCCACCTTCTCCGCGGTTTCGATGAATTCCACGCGGATGGGGAGGTGCTGTGTCAGAACCTCGATTTTGGTTGTATGCATTTCGTGGTGGGCGCCGAAACCGGCCATTGCGCGGCTGGCGGTCGCGCCCGCGACGCCCTTGTGCATGAGGAACGTCAGGATCGATTCGTAGAGCGGCCCCATGTGATGCTGAGTGTCCTCATTGAGGAAGATCGTTACTTTTTTTGCTGGCCCTTTGGGAAGCATCTGCACTCCTTTCTCCGGCACCGTCACGGCCCCCGGGCATCGAAGCGCGGCCCTCTGCGCGATGAAAAGTGCCGAAATGGAACCGCCGGGGAATGACCCTGAGCGCATCCTGCTGGAAGAGGGGAGAATCGCTCGACGTGCATGCGGCAAAATGCAGCGGCCGGCCTACCAGTGGCACGAGTCGTCTCCAAATCGATATTTTCGGGAAATCACTGATGGGCGCACCGACTCCCACAGCAATTTGCCCAGGAGTCATTGGCCGCAACGGGGGGCGACGGTTAAGCGGACTCCACCGCCTCTCCAACAGAATATAGCACGGTCTTGACAACCGCGCTCTGGCGGTGATACGTTGAATTTCGTCGTTGTAGGCGATGGGGTTCGCCTGAGAAACGTCGCAACCAGGACTGATGACCCCTACCAGGAGCCGACCTGGGTAGGGGTTTTGTTTTAAGTTCAAAGCCTCCCCAGATAATAGCTCCCGCAAATTTTAGGCCTGTGCAACCGTCGCCGGTTCGCAGGCAGTGGCAGTGTCGAGCAGCGCTCTTCGACAGGGCGCGGCTCGACCCACACTGTACAGATATGAGGAGCCGGATCTTATTCAATCTGTTGCAGGTCATCACCGTGATGGCATGCTCGCCGCTCGTGGCCGGCGCACTGGCGCGATTGAAAGAGAACATCCAATCAAAGCGTGGGCCGAGCATTTTCCAGCCGTATCGTGACCTCTGGAAGCTGTTCCACAAAGACGAAGTTGTCTCGCAGGACAGTTCCTGGGTCTTCCGGGCAACGCCCTACCTGGTATTTGTCGCACCAATCTTCGTCACCCTGCTCATCCCTGTTCTAACCGCTTATCCCCTGTTCTTGGCCTTTATGGGCGACATGCTGGGCGGCGGTTTTGTTCTGGCGCTCGGTGGGTTCTTTGCCACGCTCGCGGCCGTGGACACCGCCAACCCGTACGGCGCCATGGGCGCCAGCCGCACTCGGATGGTCGGATTTCTCGCCGAACCCGTGTTCATGATCGTCTTCTTCACGGTGTCCTTTATCGCCGGCTCGACCATTCCGTACATCGTTCAGAAATACTGGGTGACGCCGCTGACGAATTTCTTCGAACCCGCGCATGTGCTGCTCGTGCTTGCGTTCTTGATGTTGATCCTCGCGGAGGCTGGCCGAATCCCCGTTGACAACCCGTCCGGCCATTTCGAGCTTGCGATGATCGACGAATCCAAGACGCTGGAATACTCCGGTGTTGGGGCGGCACTCATGAAATGGGGCGGCCAAATGAAGCTGTTCGTGCTCATGTGCATTTTCCTGAACGTGGTTGTCGCGCCATGGGGACTGGCAAGCAGCATGAGCGCGCCAGAGGTTTTTCTTGCCATCGTTCTCGTGCTGATCAAAATCCTGTGTTTGGTATTAGTCCTCGTGGCTATCGAGTCATCTTTGGCGAAGCTTCGGCTGTTTCGGATCAGCGAATTTCTCGGCGCAGCATTCATTACGTGCGTGGCCGCAATGATTACGCAGTTTCTGAAGACGTAAAGGAGATTCCGGATGTCGCTAAATTGGCTAACCATTCCGTTGCTGACCGAGTGGAACGACCTCGCGGCGGGCCTCTTTCTGCTCAGCGCCTTCGGGATGGTGGCGATGCGCCAGACACTCGGGTGCCTCCGGCTGTTCATCATCCAGTCCGTCTTTTTTGGAATGTCCGCATTTCTCATCGGCGTCAAGCCGTTCGCTTGGGACCTCATTGCGGTCGGGGTTCTGAATTTCATCACGAAGCTATTTCTGATTCCATGGCTGCTCCGGCGGACAGTCCGACAGGAGGTCTATGCGAGGCGCGAAATTGTGCAGGCCGTGAACATCACGATGTCTCTGCTAGTTGCGCTGGCGCTGACGGTGGCCGCATATTTCGTGGCCGCCCCGATGCTGAACGCCGTCGGTGCCGGCGGCTACGCAAGAGTGAATCTGCCGATTGGGCTAGCCGCGGTGCTTTTGGGAATCTACACCCTTGCCGTGCGGCGAGAGGCCGTGCCGCAATTGATTGGCCTCCTGGCCATGGAAAACGGCGCGTTTTTCGCGGGCATCGCGATTGTCCCCGGAATATCGCTGATCGCGGAGTTGGCGATCGCCTTCGACGCTTTGATGCTCGCGTTCGTAATGGGCGTTTTGACTCGCGCCATTCACGAGCATATCGGGACGACGGAGGCCGGCGCATTGGCCGCGCTGAGGGAGAGATAGGGAGATGAGCCTGATAGCCATCCTGATCCTCCCGTTGCTTGCCGTGGTGATCTCTTGGTTGCGGCCAACCGCAAAACTCGGGCCACCCGCGACGTTACTGTGCTCGGCAGCCACGTTGATTATCGCTCTGGATGTTTGCCGGCAAGTCGTAGCAGCCCACCAGGTCGTAGCAATCGGAGGTTGGATTGCAGTCGATGGCCTAAGTGCGCTGATCCTCGCGTTGGTTGCCATCGTCGGGTTTACCGCAACCGTTTTTTCCTTGGGATACATCCGTGCCACTGCGCCCGGCATACAGCATTCCCGGATCTACTACGCAAACTACAACCTCTTCGTGTTCTCGATGCTGGCCGTGCCGGTGCTGATTCAGCCAAACCTGGTCTGGACGGCCGTGGAACTTACAACTCTGTTCTCCGTCCTTCTCGTGAGCTTTGAGAATACCCACGAAGCGTTGGAAGCTGCCTGGAAATACATCGTGCTTACGCTCATGGGAGCCGCGATCGCATTGCTCGGTTTCCTCGTGCTCTTTTGGGCCATGCGGCTTGCCGGCACTGGCGCGTATACATGGGATACCCTCAGCGCCGCTGCCCCGCTGATGAACCCGCATCTGTTGAAGGTGGCGGTCCTATTGATTCTGGTCGGCTTCGGAGTCAAAGTTGGCCTCGTGCCCTTGCACACCTGGCTGCCGGACGCCCACAGCCAGGCGCCGTCGCCGGTTTGCGCGCTGCTCTCGGGAGTGGAAACAACCGTGGTCCTTTACGCCATTCTCAGGCTCACGCCAGCGATGAAGGCCGCTCCGGGACTTGATGCTCCGAAGGCGGCGATCGTGTTTGGCCTGCTTTCAACCGGCGTGGCCGCCTTCCAACTGCTTCGCGCGCATGATTACAAGCGGCTGTTTGCGTTCTCCACGGTTGAGCATATGGGGATCGTGCTGACGGCAGTTGGCTTGGGCGGGCAGGATGCCTATTACAGCGCGATGTATCAGATGCTGAGTCACGCGCTGACGAAGTCATTCTGCTTCTATGCGGCGGGCGCCGCCCTGCTCGCGGTGGGCACACGCGACATAGACTCAGTTCGCGGCTTGATCCGAACATCGCGTCTGGCAGGCGCCGGGCTTCTTCTCGGTGGACTTGCTATCGCGGGAGCTCCCCCGTTTGCCGTTTTCTTAAGTGAATTCTCGATTTTCAAAGCGGGGTTGGCCGAAGGGCGGTATGTGGTCACTGGCTTACTGGTTCTCTTCGTGGCGATCGCGTTTTTCGGCGTGTTGTTTCATATTAATCGCATGGTTTTCGGCGAGCCACTTGAAGAGTCGAAGAAAGTCGTCCGTTTGCCCGCTACGTGCGCATTGGCGTTGTTGATCGCAGCAGTGCCGGTCCTAGTGTTCGGCTTTTGGCTCCCAGGGCCGGTGGATGCACTGCTCCGCTTGGCCGCATTGCGTTCATAGGGGAGAGACAGGAGAGCGAAATGGAATTAACGGGGATCGTGGAGCAAGCCGGGCAGCGATGGCCCGGTATGGCGCGTCTCCTCACCCGCCGTGCGGCTGGCGAATGTGAGTTGGAATGCGCGCCGTCAATTGCTCCTGACCTCTGCGGCTGGTTGTTTTCGGAGTTGGGCTATAGCTTTGGCACACTGATTGTCGAAGAGCGGAAATCCGAGTGGGAACTGCGGTACATCTTCTACGGGAACAGTGACGGAATCGTCCAGGTTCTCGTGCGGCAGCCTCTAGCCGAGCGGGTTTTCGGAAGCCTGATCGGCCGCGTACACGCCGCTGACTGGAACGAACGGGAGGCGGAAGATCTATTCGGCCTGGGATTCCAGGGACATCCCCGGCTCGGGGATTTCGTGCTTCACGACGACCGGTGGGATGAGGGAGTCGCTCCCATGCGGAAGGGCGTTAACGGCCACGCTCCACACACCAAGCCCAGGCACGAACGCGATTGGCAGCCTCACTTAGTACTGGAAGCGCCCGGAGCTTTCGTGATGCCGATCGGGCCTGTATACTCGGGCATCGCCGAGTCGGGCCTATTTCTGCTGGAAACGCAAGGGGAGGACGTCGTTCGCACCCTTCCGCGGCTGTTTTACAAGTACCGCGGTATCGAGAAAATCGCCGAAGGGCGTACGGCCGCGGATGTGCTTCTGCTAGCCGAGCGCACCAATGGCACTTCGGCTTTTGCGCACGGGCTGGCTTTCTGCCTGGCGACCGAGAAGATTTGCGGGATCGAGCCACCCGGCCGCGCGCGAAGGTTGCGCGTACTCTTGGCGGAATTGGAGCGTCTACGCCACCACACAGGGGCAATACGCGAGATCTGTGAATCCACCGGGCTGGCCGTTGGTACGAGCCAAGCAGCGATCCTCGAAGAGGAACTGCTATCGCTCTCGTGCGCTTTTACCGGCCATCGGTATCTGTTCGGCGCCAATGCGATCGGCGGCCTCACACGTGATTTTGAAACCGGCGCGTGCCGAAATGTGATCGCCGCGGCTCGCAACATCGTGGAGCGCCTTAGCGAGTTGGAAGAGATGCTGCGGTTCTCCAGTAGTTTTCTCGACCGCCTCGAGGACGTGGGAATTGTGTCCCAGCAGGACGCCCGGACATTCGGCCTCGTCGGTCCAATTGCGCGCGCCTCCGGAGTTTTGCGTGACCTGCGCAAGCTCCTTCCATATTCCGGATATGAAGCCTTCGCGTTCGAAGTCCCCGGCGAGCAGGAGGGCGATGGTTATGCTCGCTTGCGAATCCTGTTCGCAGAAGGCCGGCAAGCATTCCGCGTCATGGAACAGGCGGTAGACGCTTTGCCGGAAGGTGCGGTACGTACGGAGGCTTTCGAAAGCAGGCCGGGCGCGGCGTTGGGGTGGGTCGAAGCCCCGCGAGGCGCGGCGTTTCACTGGGTGCGGATTGGCGACGATGGCGCGGTGGCACGGTACCGGCTGGCCACGCCGTCGTTCATAAATTGGAATGGGTTCCATCTGGCGGCGGAGAATTTCGCGTTCCAGGATTTCCCGATCATCATGGCTTCGTTTGGCCTCTCCGTGGCCGAAAACGATCGATAGGCGGACGATGAGCGACTGGGTACTTAGAGGGCTGAAAACAGGAATCAAGACGACGCGCTACCCGGACGCACCGGAGACCCGGCCAGGAATTTCGCCTGGGTTGCCGATTTTAGGCCAGGAAATAGCCGGAGTCGCCGAGTTGTGCCCCACCCGTGCTCTCTTGGCAGAAAACCGCTGCGTCACCGTGGATTATCGCCGCTGCGTTCACTGCTTTCGATGTGCTCGCCCGCAGGATGTCACCCCAGCACGGTGGCAGCCGGGCTACGAGTGGGCTGCGGTCGAAGCCTCCGGCAACTTAGAGCGAGGCGTCTTCGGGGGCTCTCTGCATGTCCTAGTGGTGGATGCAGGCGATTGCGGAGCGTGCCTGAGCGAGATCGCTCAACTGAACAACCCCTACTACAACATGCACCGGCTTGGCTTTTTTATCACTCCCACGCCGCGGTCGGCGGATGTGCTGTTGGTTATTGGTCCCGTGACCGATCACATGCGGCTGCCGCTCCAGAAGTGCTATGAGGCGATGCCCACGCCCAAACGAGTAGTCGCCGTGGGCGCCTGCGCTCTGTCTGGCGGTGTGTTTGGACCGAGCTTTGTTGCCGGTTCCGGCGCAGCCGACGTGATCCCGGTTGACGTGCTTGTGCCAGGTTGCCCTCCACCGCCCCTCGCTATTTTGCACGGTCTACTGGTCGCTGTTGGACGAAAGCCAGCAGCGCAAATCACTTCTAGCGCAGGTCCGGCGAAGGCGGAAACCGTCGAGGTGATATGAATCTCGAATTCATCCTCTTAGCGACATTCCTTGTGCTCTGCTGCGCTGGCGTCCTCGTGGCGATACTCGCTCCGGATCGCCGGAACCCGTTCGCGCTGGCATGGATCGGATCGCTTGCGTCCGTGAGCATCCTCTGGTTGAGCGTGGACGTGCTCGTGTCTGGGCACACACTTGAAATCCCCCTCTGGACGCTGCCCCGCCTTGGGATGCTGACAATAGCAGTGGGCCGCCTGTCCGCGCTATTCCTGGGCACAGCCGGGATTGTATTTCTGGCCGCATCGGTTTTCTCCGTTGCCTACCTGCGGCGCTACCTCGGTCACTACAGCCTGAAGTGGTTCGGCGTCCTCTATCACACGCTGTTCGCATCCGTCGTCCTGATCCTGGTTGCCGGCGACGTGCTTTCTTTCCTGCTCGCCTGGGAGGTTATGGCAATCGCCAGCTATTTGCTCGTGAATTACGAGCACGAACACGAAGAAAACACCCAGGCTGGATGGCTCATGCTTGCAATGGGGGAAGCGGGCACGTTGGCGGCGGGCATAGCGCTGCTGATCCTCGCGAACAGCGCAGGCTCGCTGACGTTCTCGAAATTCGCCGCCGGATCAGCCACGCTAGCGCCCGGAATGCGTTGGGCCATCTTCCTACTGTCGTTCCTCGGATTTGGAGTCAAAGCCGGCCTCGTACCGTTCAGCGTCTGGCTGCCGCGTGCCCACCCTGTCGCTCCCGCCAACGTGTCGGCGATTCTTTCCGGCGTGATTCTCAACCTGGGGCTTTATGGCATCGTGCGGGTCAACATGGAATTCCTGCCCATGACTCTGCTGGGGCCGGGACTGGTGGCGTTGATACTTGGCAGCATTTCGGCGCTGGTCGGCATTCTTTACGCCACTGCCGAAAATGACATGAAGACGATGCTGGCCCACAGTTCCATCGAAAACATGGGCATCATCGTCACTGGATTGGGCGCAGGCTTCATTTTCACGGCGACCGGTCATTCGGCGCTGGCCGCAATCGCCTTTGTCGCGGCGTTCTATCACATGCTGAATCATTCGGTTTACAAGGCACTCTTATTCCTCGGAGCCGGAACGGTGGATCTGCACGTAGGAACGCGGGATATGGACCGCCTGGGCGGACTCATCAAGGTCATGCCGTGGACCGGGCTGTTCTTCCTTGTTGGCGCCCTGTCAATCTCCGCGCTCCCACCGTTTAACGGTTTTGTCAGCGAATGGCTGACATTGCAGAGCTTGCTTCGAAGCGTGGAGCTGGATTCAGCCGCGATTGGAACTGTGTTCGCGTTCTGCGGCGCGGCGCTCGCGCTCACCGCCGGTCTGGCTGTTACCTGCTTCGTCAAGGCCTTTGCAATGACGTTCTTGGGTATGGCGCGCTCGAAGCAAGTGGATCAGGCGTTTGAGGCCAAGCGAGCGATCACAACGCCTCTTGGCGGGTTGGCTGTATTGTGCCTGGTCCTGGGTGTCACACCCACATTTGTTATACCGGTGCTCGACAATACGCTCAAGCCGTTCACCGGCGCCAGCGCGGCTCAAACCCTCATACCGCCATTTTTCCTGAGAACGGCACCTGCGCAACTGCCGCCGGCGTTTGTCAGTGAGTTTCACGATCTCGGCGCGCAAATTGGGAAGGGAGTTGTGCCGGCCGCCGGCCTCGTGGTTCTCCATCGCGGCGCCGAACGGAATCCCGTGGTGTTTGCCATGTCGACGTCATACATGTTCATAGTCCTGGTCCTGCTTCTGGCTGGCTCATTCGGCATTGTCCGCCTCTGGGTCGCGCGGAAACGGACGGTGACTCGGCGGCTGCGCTGGGACGGAGGAATACGGCGGCTTCTGCCGGCCATGACCTATACGGCAACAGGCTTTTCCAGCCCGGTAAGCGTGATCTTCGACGCCGTCTTGCATCCCACGACAGTCGAGGACACCAGGGAAACGATTCACGAACACTTCCGAACCGCTATTCGTCGTAGCCGCCAGGACATTCACATCTTGGAGTGGATCGTATTCAGACCCTTGGCCGCAGTGGCGGCCTCCATCGCTGACGCATGCGCTCGCATGCACAACGGCAGGCTGAACGCTTACGTGACCTACGTCCTGGTCACGCTGATCGGGATCCTCTTGCTGTCCTTATCGGTCCAGACCTGATCGAATGCAGGCTGCCGAAAGACGATTGAGCAGTTTTCGGAAGAACACATCGGTACTTTGAAAATTCTGATTATCTCCGACCTGCACGGCAACCTCGAGGCAATCGAGGCGCTTCCCAAGGATTTCGACCAGCTCTGGGTCCTGGGCGACTTGGTGAACTATGGGCCGGACCCTTCGGCTGCAATCGAATATGTCCGGGAGCACGCCGCGATGGTCGTTCGCGGCAATCATGATCAAGCGGCCGGATTCGGAGATGACCCGAAGTGTTCAGCGCGCTTTCGCAAAATGGCGGAAGAGACCTGCCGATATACGCGTTCGATATTGCGGGAAGACGAGCTCCGTTACTTGCGGCGCCTGCCGCTGAAAGCCGGGTGCGAAGTCGCAGGCGAACATTTTCTGTTGTGCCACGCAGCGCCATCGAATCCGTTGTACGAATACAGGCCGCCGGACTCATCCCTTTGGTCTGATGCCGGCGCGGAAACCTGGTCTGACGTCTTGCTGGTTGGTCATACACACCTCCCGTTCGAGCGGCGGTTTGGCAGCAAAATGGTTATCAATCCAGGAAGCACGGGGCAGCCGAAGCACGGCCGGCCGGAGGCGTGCTATGCGGTTTGGCAGGATAGAAAAGTCAGTCTCGCTTCGGTCCAATATGATCTGGAACGGACAGTAAAGAAACTCCGGGCCCTTCCACTGCCCACAGACGTTATCGATGATCTCGCGTACGTATTGCGGAACGGTAAAGTTCCGCCAGCACCCGGCGCCGCGTCAGGCTGATCCCGAAACCGATCAGATTTGGGTTCTTGCCGCGAGCGTTGCCGCCGTACGTGCCATACGCTATATTCGAGCTTGGCAGCACGCAGGTGATGGAGCATCACCGTTAACCGTTCCGGGCACCCGGATCTGATAGCTCCTACCTTTCGGTAGGAGCTTTTTCATTTTCAAGGAGTCATACATGACCAAGATCGTGAGCGTTGTGGGCCGCGAGATCCTTGATTCTCGCGGTAATCCGACAGTTGAGGCCGAGGTCTGGCTCGAAGGTGGCGATGTAGGCATGGCGGCTGTTCCCTCTGGAGCATCGACTGGCGAGAAGGAAGCCGTCGAACTACGCGACGGCGACAAGGAGCGTTACGGCGGCAAAGGAGTCCTCAAAGCCGCCGGCCACATCAACAAAGAACTGGCCGCTGCCGTGGTGGGCCAGGATGCGACCAACCAGCGGGCTATCGATCAGGCCATGATCGACGCCGACGGGACCCCGAACAAAGGGAAACTCGGCGCCAATGCGATCCTCGCCGTTTCAATGGCCACGGCACGCGCCGCGGCCAACGCCCACGCCCTGCCGTTATACCGCTACCTGGGCGGCGGCAACGCCTGCACGCTCCCGGTGCCGTGTATGAACGTGCTCAATGGCGGGAAGCACGCCGACAACACCGTCGATTTCCAGGAGTTCATGATTGCGCCGCACAACGCCCCATCATTTGCAGAAGCGATTCGCATGGGCATGGAGGCGTTCCACGCGCTGAAACAGGTACTGCGCAGTAAGGGATACAGCACTGCCGTGGGCGACGAGGGAGGTTTCGCCCCGGATCTGAAGTCCAACGACGAGGCGGTTGAGTTGATTCTGGAGGCGATCTTGAAGGCGGGCTACAAGCCATCGGCGGACATCGCGATTTGCCTCGATCCGGCCGCCAGCGAGATGTGGGAAGACGGCAGGTACGTCCTGTTCAAGTCCACGAAGAAATCGATTACGCCTGACGAGCTGATCAAGATCTACGAATCCTGGGTGAAGCAGTACCCGATCGTGCTCCTGGAAGACGGCATGGGAGAGAACGATTGGGAAGGCTGGCGGAATATCACCGCTTCCCTCGGATCAAAGATCGAGCTGGTGGGCGACGACATTTTCTGCACGAATCCGAAGATCCTTCAGGAAGGAATCGCCAAAGGGATTGCGAACGCCGTCCTCATCAAGCTGAATCAGATCGGGACGGTCACGGAAACGCTGGATACGATGGAACTGGCCGCTCGAAACGGCTATGGGTGTTTCGTCTCGCACCGGTCGGGCGAGACCGAGGACACGTTTATTGCAGATCTCACGGTCGCGACTGGGGCCGGCCACATCAAGACTGGCTCGGGCTGTCGCAGCGAGCGCGTTGCCAAATTCAATCAATTCCTCCGCATCGAGGAAAGATTGAAAGGACAGTCGCGTTTTGCGGGCCGCAGTGCGTTTCGCCGCTGAAATCGGCTGAGCGAGCGGCGAGCCGTTTGCTTGGCACGTCGATAGCACCCCCCGATCCGGGAGGTCCCATCTGATGGCGCAGACACCGCGTACTCGAACGCCAGCCAAATCGGCAGCGCTGAAGTTTGTCCTGATGATCGGCGTCCTCAGCTTCTTCGCCGACTTCACCTATGAGGGCGCCCGCAGCATCAACGGACCCTTCCTCGCCATATTGGGCGCGAGCGCGACCGTAGTTGGCGTCGTCGCCGGATTTGGTGAATTGCTG
>Ga0335081_10004399_pt1 | contig 22219 bp, 17 predicted proteins | sample Lox_Sample_35_FD_206713 | JGI IMG/M metagenome (GOLD analysis project Ga0335081, IMG submission 206713) | Soil microbial communities from Loxahatchee National Wildlife Refuge, Florida, United States - Lox_Sample_3.5 | ecosystem: Environmental > Terrestrial > Soil > Wetlands | place: USA... | reverse complement strand
GAGGACTCAGCCCGCGATGCCCCGGTAGGCCGACTCCACATCGGCGGCCGCGATCGTGGTGAGCTCGTCCGCGCTTGCGTGCTCGCCGAGCTGCGCCACCCGCAGGTCACGCGACGCGCAGGCGCGCTCGTAGAGCGACCTGGCGTACCGGCCGTTGCCGAGCTCGTCGATCCTGCGCTGCTCGCAGGCCTCGGTCAGGATCGCGCCGAGCACCGGGATCGCGTCGGGCGCGAACCGGTCACCGCCCCGCTCACTCAGCATGGTGGTGATCTTGACCAGGTCCTCAGGGCTGTAGCTGGGGAACGCGATCCGGACGCTGAATCGCGAGGCCAGGCCAGGGTTGGTGCGCAGGAACCTGCTCATGTCCTCGGTGTAGCCGGCCAGCACCATCACCAGCCGGTCACGGTCATCCTCGGCCCGCTTCAGCAGCGTGGCGACTGCCTCGGCCCCGAAGGCGTCGCCACCGGAGTACCCGTCGTTGTACAGCGAGTAGGCCTCGTCGATGAACAGCACGCCGCCGAGCGCCGAGTCGATCAGCTTGTTCGTCTTGATCGCGGTGGAGCCGAGGTGGTCGCCCACCAGGTCGGCCCGGTGCGCCTCCACCACACCGGGCCTGACCAGCAGCCCGAGGGCGGCGAAGATCCGTGCGAGGATCCTGGCCACCGTGGTCTTGCCGGTGCCCGGCGGCCCGGTGAACACGAAGTGCCTGACTGGCGGCTGGCTGGTCAGGCCGTGCGCGTCCCGCAGCCTGGCCACCCTGAGCTGGGCCGCGATCTCATGCACCTGGCGCTTGACCGGTTCAAGCCCGACCAGGGCGTCGAGCTCGGCCAGCGCGCTCTCCAGCGTTGGGGTCTCGTCGTAGCCGCGGTACCGTGACGTCAGCTCGCCGTAGGCGTACTCCAGGTCGGAGCCGAGGATCGTGATCAGGTCGGCCGCGGCGGGCTCGACCTCGCCGCCCATCACCCGCACATCCCTGGCCTGGCCGGCCCGCTCGAGCAGGGTGCGGACGAACCTGCCGTTGCCGAGCTCGTCGGCCAGCTTGCGGCGGCCCACCTCCTCGAAGATCCGCCACAGCACCGACCGCGCCGCAGGATCCACCATCTCGCCGCGCTTGTTCAGCGTCAGGTCGGCAAGGTCGAGCAGCTCGGCGGGCGAGTAGCCGCCGAACTTGATCCTGATCGCGAACCGGGAGGCCAGGCCGGGATTGGAGGCCAGGAACGACTCCATCTGCCGCTCGTAGCCCGCCAGGATGATGATCAGCCGGTCCCTGTCGTCCTCGGCCCGCTTGAGCAGCGCCTGGACCGCCTCGTTGCCGAACCTGTCGTTCTGCCCGTCGCCCTCGTTGACCAGGCTGTAGGCCTCGTCGATGAACAGCACGCCGCCGAGCGCCGAGTCGATCAGCTCGTTGGTCTTGATCGCGGTCGCGCCGAGGTACTCCCCGACCAGGTCCGAACGTTGCGCCTCGACCACGGTCGGCACCTCGAGCAGGCCGAACGCGTAGAAGATCTTGGCGACGATGCGGGCGACGGCCGTCTTGCCCGTGCCGGGCGGGCCGAGGAAGACCAGGTGCTGCATCGGCTTCTCGGCGCCGATCCCGGCCAGCGCCCGGCGCCTGGCCGCCTCGATGGACGCCGCGATCGAGCGGACCTGATCCTTGACCGCGGTCAGGCCGATCATCTCGTCAAGCTCGGCCATCGCCTCCTCGACGGTGATCATCGGCAGCTCGGCCGCGGCCTGGTGGTCCGCCCGGTGGTCGGCCGCGGTGGCGCCGGGCGGCGGCTGGGGCGGCCGCCCGGTCCGGCCGGCCGCGGGTACCCGGGGGGCGGCTGGCCCGGCGGCTGGCCGCGGCGCGCCCGGCGCCGGCCTGGTACCGCCACGTGGCTGGCCCGGCCGCGCGGGGGGCTGGCTGGCCGGCCGATCGGCCCTTGGCGCCAGCGGCTGTGGCGGCCAGGCAGCCGGCGCGGCAGGCCCCCCTCCGCGCACCTGCTCCATCCGGCTGTCCTGGCGGCTGTCCTGCCAGGCCTTCGCCAGCCGCCAGCCGAGCACCGCAAGGGCGAGCAGCCAGGCCAGGCCAGGACCGATATAGGAGTGCCCGCCGCCGAAGAGCCTGAACGCCACCACGCCGGGCAGCACCGCGATCAGCAGCACCCATGCGGCCGTGCGGCACGGAACGGCCCGCCGGCCGAGGCTGCCCGCGTGGGAGGCGAAGGCGACGGCGATCGGCAGCGCGAAGAGCGCGTAGTGCGGCCCGCCAGAGTCGGGGTGCGCCAGGCCGGAGACCGCCGCAACCCCCCACAGTGTCACCGACGCCGTCGCCCAGATCGAGCGGCTGGCCGAGATCACCGCGTACGGCGCGAGCAGCATCGCGACCGGGAAGGCAAGCAGGCAGCAGGTGATCACGATTAGCAGCTTCACCAGCAGCGGTGCGCTGTCGTAGACGCGCCGGAGGCGGTCGAGCCCGCCGCGGACCGGTCCCTGACCGGGCGCCGCGGGCACAGACACGTCAGAAGGCGGCATCTCGCTCCCTTGCACCGCTACCTGTATAACGCATGACCGTGCGGCGTCCGCGGAATCGCACCCAGATGGAACGGCAATCCGGTACCCGCGTATCCATTGTCCCCGACAACCACCCGCGCGCCACCTCAACGCGGCCGTTATGGCTGGCAGGGAAGGGAAAGCGGCCGCGCATTTCCGGAACCGCCGAAGCCCGCCGCTCTGGGTCGGGCGGCAGGCGCCCCCAGACCGTGGCCGAGACCGTTGCGGCGGCCTGTCCCGAGCGGCCATGATGTCCTGGGCCGCGCCGGGCCAGGCGCGCCCGGAAGGCTGAGGAGGGCAGTGATGGAGCGGATCGAGGCCGAGCTGCTGATTCCCGGCAGCGGCGAACCGGTCAGCGACGCCGTCGTGGTCATCGACGGCGACCTGATCAGCTACGCAGGTCCGGCCCGCGACGCCCCGCCCACCCCCGGTGCCGGCGTGCACCGCACCGAGACGGTCATGCCGGGAATGTGGGACTGCCACGGCCACTTCCTCGGCGTCAGGTCCCTGGACCTCGGCCGGCTGCCGCTCGAGCCGGTGCCGCTGCGGGCCGCGCGCTGCGTGCGCGACCTGCGCGCGGCGCTCGATGCCGGGATCACCTCGGTGCGCGAGGTCGGCGGCCAGGGCATCCACTTGGCCAGGGCCGTCGGCGAGGGCGTGCTCGACGGACCGACGGTGTACGCGGCCGGGTCGATACTCAGCACCACGGGCGGGCACGCCGACATGCACTCCTACCCGCTGTCGTGGGTCACCGACTTCGGCCACCACTACGGCGAGCTGCGGGTGGCCGACGGCACCGCCGAGTGCGTGAAGGCCGTGCGCGAGCAACTGCGGCGCAACGCCAGGGTGATCAAGGTCTGCGCTTCCGGCGGCGTGCTGTCGGAGATCGACGACCCCATCCACCAGCAGTTCACCGACGCGGAGCTGCGGGCCATCGTGGAGGTGGCCGGCCTGGCCGACCGCGTCGTCGCCGCGCACTGCCACGGCAAGCCGGGCATCATGGCTGCGGTGCAGGCCGGCTGCCGCACCATCGAGCACGGCACGTACCTCGACGACGAGGTGTGCGACGCCATGCGCGAGACCGGCACGATCCTCGTCCCCACCCGGACCATCGTGGAGGACATCCTGGCCAACCTCGCCGACGTGCCCGACTACGCGGCCGCGAAGCTCACCGCCATCGCGCACGTGCACGCCGAGGCGGTGACGCACGCGATCGAGCGCGGGGTCACGATCGCTATGGGCACCGATATTGCCGTCACCGGCCCTGGCCGGCCGAACGCATGGGGCAGCAATGGTGGCGAGGTCGGCTACCTGGTCAAGCTGGGCATGACGCCGCTGCAGGCGATCGAGGCGGCCACCGCGACCGCCCCGCTGACGCTCGGCCCGCAGGCACCGCGCGCCGGCAGGCTCGTGGCCGGCTACGACGCCGACGTGATCACGGTCGGGGCGGATCCGCTGGCCGACATCTCGGCGCTGGCGCGGCCCGAGCACGTCACATCGGTATGGGTACGCGGCCGCCGGGTAAAGGGCTAGACCGCCGCCGGCAAAACTCCCCCCTAGATGCGGCCAAGAACGGCAGGCCGACACGCGCCGACACCCGGTCGGGGCCAAAGAATTGCCAGGTAACGCATCGTCACGTCGCCTGCGGTCCCCGCCGCCAGCCATTCGGGTGCGCTCCGGCGGGCACGGACGGCGGCCATGAACAAGGGGGCGAACGAGATGACGCATGCGCTCTCCGCACGACGTCGGCTCGTGGCAGCGGCCACTGCCACGGCGGCCATCGGGGCCACTCTGGTGATCGCAAGCTCGGCGACGGCGGCGACCTCTGCCGGGCTCGGCCCGGCCGCTGAGGCGCACGGCGCCTCGGCGACCCACGACATAACGGCCAGCCGGGCGGCCGCCGGGACGGCAGGCAGGGGCCAGGGCCACCGCAGGATGGCCGGCCGGAGCATTCCGACCCTGTTCGCCACGGTCCGGGTGTTCAGCGCGCCAGGCACCAGCGACGGCGCGGTCAAGGGTAAGATCAGCGGCCGCGGCACCGCGGTGAGCGTCACCTGCTGGACGACCGGGGCGTTCTACCAGGACGAGCCGATCTGGTACGAGGTGTCAGCGCCGGTGGCCGGCTACGTGTCGGCGTTCAACCTGCTTGCGCACTACTCCCCGGCCGCCGGCGTGCCGCACTGCGTAGCGCCGGTCTTCAAGGAGCAGTTCAACGCGCTCGAGCCCGACCTGCATATCAGGACCGGACCGTCGACAACCGACACGATCACCGGCCACCTGGTGAGCGTGGGCAGCAGAGTCACCGTGGAGTGCTTCGTGAAGGGCACCCCGATCTTCGATGACCCGATCTGGTACCGCGCGGTGGCACCGCACACCGGATACCTCTCGGGCCGCCTGCTCAACACCGGCGGCGACCCGGCCCCTGGCGTGCCGCACTGCTGACCCGCTCCCTGCCGCCGCCGCGCCTGCTGCCCCTGCCGTCGGCGCGCCATAATCGGGCATGACCACGCACCATCAGATCGCCATCGCCGACCTGAGCGGGCTGGCCGCGCTCGTCACCGGCGGAACCCGCGGCATCGGGCTGGCCATCGCCGGGCGCCTCGCCGCCGCCGGGGCGCAGGTCACGGCCTGCGGGCGGTCCCAGCCAGGGCCGCTACCCGACGGGGTCGCCTTCACCGCCGCCGACGTGCGCGATCCCGACCAGGCGGCGGCGGCCGTCGGCGCGGCGGCCAGCCGGCTCGGCCGGCTCGACATCGTGGTCAACAATGCCGGCGGGTCGCCGTCCGGGCCGGCCGCGACCGCCTCGCCCAATCTGATCACCGCCGTCGTCAGGCTGAACCTGCTTGCGCCGTTCTTCGTCGCCCAGGCGGCGAACGCCGTGATGCAGGGCCAGCCCGGCGGCGGCCTGATCGTGAACATCGGCAGCGTGGCGGCCCTGCGGCCGGCCCCCGGGACGGCCGCCTACGCAGCCGCCAAGGCCGGGCTGATCACGCTCACCCAGGCGCTGGCGATCGAGTGGGCGCCAGCGGTCAGGGTCAACTGCGTCACCGCCGGGCTGGTGCGCACGCCGGACAGCGCGGCGCACTACGGCGGCGATGAGTCGCTGGCGGCCGTGGCCGCGACCGTACCGCTGGGCCGGATGGCCGAGCCGGCGGACGTGGCCGACGCCTGCCTGCTGCTCGCCTCGCCGCTGGCCGGCTACATCACCGGGGCGAACCTGGTCGTGGACGGCGGCGGCCAGCGACCGGCGTTCGCCGGCGCGATCGGCCCGTCCTAGCCAGCACGGCCCTGAGCGGCGGCCTCAGCGGCCGAACTCGTCGCGCACCTCGTCGGCCACGCCGGACAGGTTCAGCTCGAAGGTGAAGCCCTGCTCGTAGCGGTAGCTGCGCCGCAGGTCCACCGGGTCGATTCCGTTGAGCGACTCCTTTGCCGCCCTGATGACCGCCGGGTTCTTCGCCGCGATCTGCCTGGCCAGCTCGAGCGCCGCCCCGTGCAGGTCCGCGCGCGGCACCACGGCGAGCACCGAGCCGTAGCCGTGCAGCTCGGCCGCGGTCGCGGTGGCGCTGGTGTACAGCATGGCCCGCATCCGGTGCTGCGGCACCAGCCTGGACAGGTGGGTGGCCGCGCCGAGCGCGCCGCGGTCCACCTCGGGCAGGCCGAATGTCGCGTCCTCGCTGGCCACGACGATGTCGGCACTGCCGGCCAGCCCGACGCCGCCGCCGAGACAGAAGCCGTGCACCGCGGCGATCACCGGGACCGAGCACTCGTACACCGCGGCGAACGCGGCCGCGCAGCCGCGGTTCACCCCGACGATGGCGGCGAAGTCCGTTGCTGCCTGCAGTTCCTTGATGTCCACCCCGGCGTTGAAGCCGCGTCCCTCAGCGCGCAGCACCACGACCCGGACCGCGGGGTCCTCGCCATGCCCGCGCAGTACCCGGGCGAGCTCGAACCAGCCGGCCACCGGCAGGGCGTTGACCGGCGGGTTCTCCATCACCACCTCGGCCACGCCGTCGGCACCCACCGACGAGCTGATCATGACTTCCCCTCTCGCCGCCCGGCCGGCCCGGTGCCCGTGGCCTGCGCACTCCCAGGATCGGCGAGCCTGGCGAGCACAGCGACCGCCTCGGCTACGATCCTGCCGATCAGCTCGGCGCAGCTCGGCAGGTCGTCGATCACGCCGGCCACCTGGCCGGTGGCCATGACGCCGAGCTCGGCCCTGCCGTCCACCATGGCGGCCCGCAGCAGCGCGGGCGTGTTGGCCGCGAGCAGCACCTGACCCCACGGCAGCTCGTGCGTGCGGTGCATCTCGATTCCCTGCCGCAACAGATTGCCCCACGTGCTCCCGGACAGCCGGCGGAACCCGGCGGCGCTGCGAGCCGACCGTACCAGCCTCGCGAGGCTCCCCTGCCCGGCCAACCGGTCGGTGACCGGCGTGCGCAGCAGCCGCTGCGGCACCCCGTCGAGCGCGCTGGTGAGCACGGTGTCGGTGACGGCCGCGGCGAGGTACAGCCGCTTGGTCGCCTCGGGCACCGTGCTGTCGCTGGTGAGCAGGAACCTGGTGCCCATCGCGATGCCCGCGGCGCCGTAGGCGAGCGCCGCGACCAGGCCGCGGCCGTCGAAGAACCCGCCCGCCGCGATCACCGGGATCCCGACCGCGTCGACGACCTGCGGCAGCAGCACCGTGGTGGCCACCTGCCCGGTGTGCCCGCCGCCCTCGCCGCCCTGCACGATCACCGCGTCGGCGCCCCACGCCGCTACCTTCTCGGCGTGCCGCCTGGCGCCGATCGACGGGACCACGACAAGCCCGGCCTCCTTGAGACGGCCGATCAGCTCGGGTCGGGGCGCCAGCGCGAACGACGCCACCTTGACCCGCTCGCTGATCAGCAGGTCCACCCGGCGGGCCGCGTCCGGCGCGTCCGATCGCAGGTTCACGCCGAACGGAGCCTGCGTCAGATCCCTGGTCCGCCCGATCGCGGCGGCAAGCTCGGGGTAGCTCAGCGTCGCACCGGCCAGGATGCCGAGGCCGCCAGCGTTCGATGTCGCCGCGGTCAGCTCCGGCCCTGACACGTAGCCCATGCCGGTCTGCACGATCGGATATCTGACGCCGAACAGGTCGCAGGCCGGCGTGCGCAGCGCGCCCTGCACCGGCTCGCTCACGCGGGGACCTCGGCGTTCCGCGCGCCGTCGGGGTCGATCACGGTCCTGATCAGGTCGAGCTCGGCAGCCGACGGCAGCCTGGTCTGCGGTACCCGCTCGGGCACCATGAGGTCGAAGCCGGTAGCGGCGGCCACCTCGGCGGCGCTTACCCCGGGGTGCACGGAGACCAGCCGCATCCGGTGGTCGGGCGTGGCGAAGTCGAAGACGCCCAGGCTGCTGACCACGCGGCGAAGCTCGTGGTAGCGCTGCGCCGAGGGCCCGGACGCCGCCGCGCGGTCGTAGCCGACGCCGCTGACCATGTCCACCGCGGGCACGAACGCGCGCGGGGTGTGCCTGGGCACCCAGTAGCTGACCGGGTGGTTGACGGTGTTGCCCGGTGCGCCGCGTACCCCGAGCAAGGCCGCCTTGGGCCTGGCGAACTCGCCGATCGCCGAGATGTTGACATTGCCGTACCGGTCGATCTGGCTCGGGACCATCATCGCGTGGCGCTGGCCGTTATAGATGAGATCGAAGATGGCACGGTACGGCAGCCACCCCTCGATCTGGTCGGGTCGCGCGCCGATCGCCCAGGTCCCGGCCGCGAGCAGCGCCTCGCCGTCGGTGAGCAGCAGGTCGGGCGCGAAGGTGGCGCGGGCCAGCCGGGCTCCGATCGACGGGATCACCCCGATCGGGCTGGCCAGGATCTCCCCGTCGCCGCGCCATGCCTCGGCGCAGGCGACGGCGCACACCTCGGCCCTGGTCGGCGGCGTGCCGGTCGCCAGGATGCCACGGTCAGGCTCCTGGCCGGTCATCGCGCGCCCTGGGCGCGCCTGGCGGCCACCGCCGCCTGGTAGCCCGCCTCATCCTGGTCGAGGTACCTGGCGCGGAACCGCTCCCAGGCCGCCATGTCGCCGGCCGCGACCGCGTACTCGCGCTGGAACTCCTCGTCCCTGCCGTAGTCAGGGTCGCAGGAGGTGAAGTGCGCGCCGTGCGGCGCTTCCACCACCCCGGCCACCATCCACCGCTGGATCCGCACGGTCTGCACCGGCGCCGCGGAAAGCTCGGCGGTCGGCACCACGCGCTCGCAGGACACGTACGCCCGCTCGGCGGCCATGCAGAACAGGTCGTCGAAGTACGGGTCGGGCCCGAGGAACTGCGCGTTGCCGCGCGCGTCCGCCCGGCTGGCGTGCACCAGCGCGGCGTCCAGGTGCAGCGCGGGGACCGCGACGAACTCCTCGCCGTCGGCATAGGGCGAGGTGATCGTCTTCAGGCCGGGGTTCACGGCGAGCACGTCAGATCCGAGCCCGGCGCGGGTGGGCAGAAACGGCAGCCGGCAGGCCGCCGCGTAGAGGCCCCATTGCAGCATGCCCTCGTCGTACTCGGCGACCTTGAGGCCCCCGGCCTGCCTCGCCGCCCTGAAGTGCGGCTCGAGCGGAATGGAGTCCAGCGAGACGAAGCCGTAGGTCAGGGAGCGCACCTTGCCGGCGGCGAGCAGCAGCCCGACGTCCGGTCCGCCGTAGCTGACCACGTCCAGGTCGGTGAGGTCGGACCGGCAGAGGGCCCGGATTAGCGCCATCGGCTTGCGTCGGGACCCCCATCCGCCGATCCCGATTCGCATGCCCGAGCGCAGCCCCGCCACCACCTCGGCGGCCGTCATCAGCTTCTGGCTCATCGGCCGCCCCTTCCGGCGGGCGCCCTAGCAAGCGCTTGTTTGCCCAGCTCGCGGATCACTATACTCAGCGGCGGCGCCAGCGTCATCCGCGTGGACGCCAGGACCCGGTGGGGCGTGATGAGTCGAGACAGCGCCGACAGGCACAAGCAGATACTCACCGTGGCAGCCGGCCTGTTCGCCAGCAAGGGCGTCGCCGCCACCACGGTCAGGGAGATCGCCGACGAGGTGGGCATCCTGTCCGGCAGCCTGTACCACCACTTCGAGTCCAAGGAGGCGATGGTCGATCAGATCCTCGCCCCGTACCTGAGGGACCTGCGGGCGGCGTACGCGGCGGTACTGGCCACCAGCGCCGATCCGCGTGCCAGGCTGGCCGACCTGATCGTGGCCTCACTCGAGGTGGTGGAGGCGCATCCGCACGCCACCGAGATCTACCAGTCTGACGTCAACTACCTGTCCCAGTTCGAGAGGTTCGGCTACCTGCGGGAGGCGGCTGGCGAGGTGCGCAGCGCCTGGCTCGCGGTGATCGGCGAGGGTATCGCGGCCGGGGCATTCCGCGCGGACGTCGAGCCGAGCATCCTGTACCGGCTGATGCGGGACGCGATCTGGCTGTCGGTGCGCTGGTTCCGGCCGTCGCGGCAGTACCCGCTGTCCAGGTTCGCCCAGGACTGCACGTCGCTGTTCCTCGACGGCGTCGCCGTGCCCGTCCCCGCCCCCGGCTGAGGTTCAGGCGTCGCGCAGCCGGAGCGTAATGCTGGCCGCAAGCAGCGCGGCGGCGGCCCACCCGGCGAGCACGCCAAGCCCGGCCCACGGCCCGATGGGCAGGTGCGCAAGCCCTGCGGTGGACTGGATCGCGAGCCCGGCGGGCATCGGCGCGTACCGCTGGATCCTGTTGTACCAGTGCGGGCTGGCGAGCAGCGCGTGCGCGATGATCGGGGCAAGGTAGAGCAGGCCGAGCACCGCGCCGATCGACGCCGCCGAGTCCCTGACGATCGCGGCGATGCCGAGGCTGAGCAGCGCGATCAGCGCGAGGTACAGGTCAGAGCCGGCCACCGCCCGCAGCGTCGCCTCGTCGGCCAGCGACAGCGGCGCGAACCCGCGGGCGGCGGTGAACCCCTGGCCGGGCAGGATCAGCCGGCCCGCGAGCGCCGACCCGAGCACGGCCACCGCGCCGGCGGCAAGCACCGCGCCGGTCAGCACGGCGGCCTTGGCGGCCAGGACGGCACCGCGGTGCGGCATCGCCGCGAGCGTGACCCTGATCATCCCCGTGCTGTACTCGGTGCTGATCACCAGCACGGCCAGGACCGCCACCACGGCCTGCCCGAACTCGACCCCGGTGAGGCTGAGCCTGGTCGGGTCGGCCGGGCAGGCGATCCCCGCCGGGCAGCTGGTCGCCGCGACCGCGGCCGTGCTGAGCGCGACGGTCAGCACGGTGACGCCGGCCAGCAGCCAGATCGTGCCGGGGGACGTGCGGAGCTTGGTCCACTCCGCGCGCAGCGCGTCCCCCGCGGCGAGGCTCACGCGTCCCTCCTGCGCAGCATCACCGCCGCCACGCCGACCGCCAGCGCCGCATAGCCGCACAGCACGGCGAAGCCCGCCCACGGGGCCAGCGGGAAGTAGCCGTTGGCCGGCGTGTAGATGGCCGTGACCTGCGGGTACGCGGGTACCGACTGCTGCACGGCGAAGGCGGCCGCCGGGGTCAGCCTGGTTAGCCACTCCCCCACCCCGGCCGGCAGGATCGAGGCGACGGCGAGGATGTAGGGCAGCACGATCGCGACGATCACGACGGCGACCGCGACCGCGCTGCGCCGCAGGATTACGCCGACGGCGACCGCAAGCACCGCGGTGACGGCCAGCAGGGCGGCGGTGCCCGCCACGACCCGCACGACGGTCAGGGCCGGGACATGGTAGATGACGAAGCCCTGAGACCGCGCGATCGCTACCCCGGCCGTGACCGCGATCACGGCGGCGGCGAGGCCGACCACGAACGTCACCGCGGCCGCAACGATCGCCTTGGCGGCCAGCACCCGCCCGCGCCGCGGGCTCGCCGCCAAGGTGAGGCGGATCAGCCCGCGGCGGTACTCGGCGGTGACGAACAACGCCGCGATGATGGCCACTCCGATCAGCGCGGCGAACGCGCCGATCAGGTGCTGCTCGACCGTCACGGTCGGCGGCCCCGGATACTCGTGCCCGGCCGGGATCGGGGCGATGTCACCGGACCCGGTCACTACGAACCGGTCGCCGGCCTGCCGATACTTGCCGCCGGTGAGCTGCTCGCTGTAGTTGCCGCCGCCGCCGACGTCACGCCCCGTCCACGCCGCGTTCTGCCAGGCACCGGTCAGCGCGACATGGTCGAACGTCCCGGTGGCCACGGAGGGCATGATCTGCCCGCTCGACCCGCCGAAGTCGCTGGTGATCCGGGAGTGCAGCGGCGACGTCACGAACAGGCCGGCCCGCGCCGCGGCGGTCAGCCCTGGCACCGTCGCGGCGCCGATCCTGGTCCAGTGCACGCCGTCGGCGGAGTCATAGCCGGTGATGGTCGGGCCGGAGCGGGTCAGCCGCAACCAGCGCGCAGACGCCGAGGAGACCGCACCGCGCAGCCCCGCGATGTCGTGGGTGTAGTCGTATTGCATCCGCACGCCGTTGCTGCCGGTGACCATCACGGCGGCGTAGGCGGAACCCGGCTTCGTGCTGGCGGCGATGATGAGGCCCGCCTTGGACCACGGCTGGAGGCCATGGATCATCGCGGGCTGGCCGCCTGGGGTCGACGCCCGGCCACCCGGGTACTTGCCGGTCAGCGAGGTCAGGCGCACGGTGATGCTGCCGTTCCCGGTCAGAGGCCTCCCGACCAGGTAGAAGCTGTCGGTCACTGGCTCGCCGGCTGGGCCGGACGGCACCGGGCTGACGCAGGCCTTGCCGTGGCTCGCCGGGCCGCCCGCACTCTGGCAGGCGATGTCCGCGGCTCCCGCGGGGAACAGCCCGAGCGCGATCATCGCGAGCGCGGCGACGACCATGCCGATCACCCAGCCGCTTACGGTGCGGAACTTGGTCCACTCGGCGTGCAGCAGCTGGGCGAAGCTGTCGCGCCCTGCTTGCTGTCGCGGGCGGTACGGGGTCATCGTGGCGGTCATCGGGACGCCTCCTGCGCGGTCCTGGCGCGGAACTCCACCGCGTCCTTGGTGAGCTCCATGTAGGCCTCCTCCAGGCTGGCCCGGTGCGCCGAGATCTCCGAGAACGGCACCGAGTGCTCGCCGAGAATCGCGACAATCCGCTCGGATGCGAGCCCCGAGACGGTCAGCGTGTCCCGGTCGGTGGCGGCCACGGTGGCGCCCTGGTTGGCGAGCACGGTCATCGCCTCCGATCGCGCGGCGGTGCGCAGCGTGACCCTGCCGCCCGAGGCGGCGTCGAGCAGGTCGGCCACGCTCGTGTCGGCGATCACCGTGCCCCGCCCGACCACGACCAGGTGGTCGGCGGCGTCCTGCAGCTCGCTCATCAGGTGACTGGACACGAGCACGGCTCGCCCTTCTGCGGCGAGCGAGCGCAGGAAGCCGCGCATCCACACGATGCCCTCGGGATCCATGCCGTTGAACGGCTCGTCCATCATCAGCACGGGCGGGTCGCCGAGCATCGCAGCCGCGATCCCGAGCCGCTGGCGCATGCCGAGCGAGTAGCCGCCCGCCTTGCGCCGCGCGACCGTCTCCAGGCCAGCGAGCTCGATCACCTCGTCCACTCGGCGGCCGGTCAGCCCCTGGGAGTGGGCCAGCCAGAGAAGGTGGTTGCGCGCCGTGCGGCTCGGCTGGACGGCGCTCGCGTCCAGCAGCGAGCCGACATGGTGCAGCGGGTGCCGCAGGTCGCGGTACGGACGGCCGTCGACCAGGGCGGTGCCCTCGTCGGGGGCGTCCAGGCCGAGTATCACCCGCATCGTGGTGGACTTTCCGGCCCCGTTGGGACCGACGAACCCGGTCACTTGGCCGGGCTGGACGGCGAACGACATGCCGTCGAGCGCCACCGTGGACCCGAAGCGCTTGCGCACGCCGGTCACTTCGATCGTTGCTTCCATGCCAGGCAGCGTAGGGACCGTCGGCGTCCTGGCGCGTCCCGCGCTGGTGCGCTCTTCGGCATCGCTGGCGCCGGGGACGCCGCGGCTGCCCGTCCCTCCTGCGGGGGAGGCCGGGACCGCCGCGCGGGGGGACGACACCGCCGCGACCAGCGAGGACAATGGCTTAACGTGGGCGGCGTGCACGAGACGATAGCCGGGTGGAGCGGTGCGGCACGGCGGATGGCCGCCGTGCCCCACGCCCCGCTGCTAGCCACCGCGCTGCTCGCGACGGCCGGAGCCGCCGAGGCGCTCGCCCGCGCACTGTCCGTCCCGTCAGGCGCGCCCGCCCCGGCGGCCAGCCAGGTCATCGCGCTGGTGCTGATCGGCCTGTCCACCACGCTGCCGGCCGGCCTGGCCTGGACGCAGCCGACCGCGGCTGCGCTGACGGCCTGCGCCGGCGCGGTGCTGTCCATCGCGCTGTTCCGCACGCTGACCGTGGCCGGGCTGGTGACCGTGCTGGCCGTTCTCTACCGGCTCGGCCGGGCGGGCCCGAGCCAGCTGCTCGCTGTCGCCCTGGCCGTGCCGTTCCTCGTGCTTGCCCTGGCCGAGACGGCCGGCGGCGAGACGCGGGTGCTCACGATCCTCGCGGCCTGGATGGCGCCGGCCGCGGCCTGGGCGGGGATCGCGCACCAGGCTCGCGTCAAGGCGGCGCAGGACAGCGCCGCGCGCCAGGTCATCGCCGGCACCTTGCTGGAGAACTCGGCACGGTGGGAACGCGCGAGGATCGCCCGTGAGCTGCATGACGTGGTCGCCCACCACGTGTCCATGATCGCCGTGCAGGCGGAGACCGCCCGGCTCACCACGCCGGGCATGCCCGAGGCCGGGGCGCGGCGGCTGTCGTCGATCGGCGACACCGCGAGGACCGCGCTGACCGAGATGCGCCGACTGCTCGGCGTGCTCCGCGAGGACACCGGCGACCCGGTGGCCGACCGGCGCCCGCAGCCTGGCCTGGCGCAGCTCAACGAGCTGATCGACCGGTCCAGGGAGGCATCGGGGACCGGCACCCGGCTGATCGTCAGCGGTCACGCCCGCGCGCTGGATCCGGCCGTCGAGCTTGCCGCGTACCGGATCGTGCAGGAGGCCCTGACCAACGCGCGCCGCCACGCCCGGGGGGCCGCCGTGGACGTGGAACTGGGGTACGCCGGTGACCTGCTGCGGCTCCGCATACGCGACAACGGGCCCGGTCCGCCTGACCAGCCCTCCGAGGGCGGCCTCGGCCTGGCCGGCATGCGGGACCGGGCGGCCGCGGTCGGCGGCGCACTGCGGACCAGCCGGGCCGCGGGCGGCGGGTTCCTGGTGACCGCCGCCCTGCCCGCGGCCGAGTCGGCCATTGTCGACACGGTCCCCGTCGAGGCGGTCCCTGCCGAAACGGACCCTGCCGAAACGGACCCTGCCGAGGCGGCCGCCGCCGGGCACGCCACCGCCGGGCACGCCACCGCCGGGCACGCCACCGCCGGGCACGCCACCGCCGGGCACGCCACCGCCGGGCACGCCACCGCCGAGGCGAGCACGTGACCGGGCCGACGCCGATCAGGATCGTCGTGGCCGACGACCACGAGGTGGTCCGCACCGGGTTCGCCGCCCTGCTCGCCACCCAGCCGGACTTCACGGTGGTCGGTACCGCGGCCGACGGCTCGGAGGCGGTCGCGGTCTGCCGCGACACCCGCCCTGACGTGATCCTTATGGACGTGCGCATGCCGTCCGTGGACGGCATCGAGGCCACCAGGCAGCTCACGGCGACCGGGGCACCGGCGCGGGTGCTGATCCTGACCACGTTTGACCTGGACGACTACGTCTACGCCGCTCTGCGCGCGGGCGCCAGCGGATTCCTGCTCAAGGACGTCACCGCCGAGCGGCTGTTCGACGCGGTACGGGTGGTAGCCGCGGGCGAGGCGCTGCTGGCGCCGGCCGTCACCCGGCGGCTGATCAGCGAGTTCGCCAGGCTGCGCCCCGACGCCGATGAACGCACGCCGCCCGGCCTGGCCGCGCTCACGCCCCGCGAGACCGAGGTACTCAAGCTCGTCGCCGAGGGCCTGTCCAATCCGGAGATCGCCGCCAGGCTGGTGGTGACCGAGGAGACCGTCAAGACGCACGTCAGCCACGTACTCGGCAAGCTCGGGCTGCGCGACCGTACCCAGGCGGTCGTCGTCGCCTACGAGTCGGGCCTGGTCGTCGCCCGCTCCTGGCCCAAAGCACAGCCCTGAACCCGGCCTCATGCGACCACAGGAGCCGCGGAGGACCGATCCCAGCCTCTTCGCAGCAGCACACAGACCGCGAAAGGCGCATCGCCCTGCTCTCCTTCAACCCCTTCAACCACGCCGCGGCTCCGAATTTCACCCGCGTACCGCATGCCGATGCGCTCCATGACGGTGCGCGAACGCACGTTGTGACGAACTGTGCACGACACCACGGCTCGCGCCCCGAGAACGCCGAACGCAAATGCCAGCCCCGCGCGGCCGATCTCAGACGCGTAGCCGCGTCCCCAGAACTTGCGCCGTAGCGCCCATCCGATCTCAAGCCAGTTCGCGTGCGCAGTGAACGGGCGGCGAATCTCGTGCGCGACGGGCACCCACGGCTCTGCCGGCAGCAGCGGGTAGATCTGACCCCAGTCGTCATCGACCGGCGTACGCGACAATCCGCCGCGACCGACAACCTCGCCGGTCACGCGGTCGTATGCGATCCACTTGTGGACACCATGAAGGCGCCACGAGTCGCCCATGAACGTCGCCCACTGCTCCGCCTGCCCCAGGCTCGGCTTATCGTCGCCGTACCAAGGCCATACCGCGTCGTCGTTATGCACAAGCCACAGGTCACGAGCGTTGGCCGGGCCGACCGGCTCAAGCCGCAGTCGCATCGTGAACCGGGAGTAACGGGACTCAGCCACTAGCGGTTCTTCCACGCCGCACAGCGTCCCACGATCGTGACGAAGCTGCATCTGTGAATTGCAGCGGACACCTGCCGACTACTATGCGCGCGATCTGCCGCTGGTCTAGTGGCCGACCCGCCGAATCCGAAGCGACCAGTCCGCCGCCAACCGCCTGCGGTTAGCGCCTGATCAACTGCAGCCGCTGGTGGAGCCGCAGCCCTCGCAGACGTAGCAGCTTCCGGCCGGGCGCATCTTCGTGCCGCAGGTCAGGCAGAGCGGCGCGTCGGCCACCCGGCCCTGATGCGACTCGATCAGCTCGGTGGAGCTCCCGGCGCCCGCCGGCGGCACGGCAGAATCGCCGTGCGCCCCACCTGCCGCGCGGGCCGCGCCCGCGCCCGCGCCGGGCACCGGCTCCTCCCTGGGCGCCGACTGCGCAAGCTCGACCGGGTCGACCTCGTAGGCCGCCGCGGACGGGTCACTGCCGTCCAGCACGGCCGAGCGCTCGGCGACCGACAGGATGCCGAGGTCGGCGCGCTTGTCGTAGGGCAGGTGGTCGAGCGCGAGCCGCCGGAAGATGTAGTCCATCACCGACGCCACCATCCTGATGTCCGGGTCGTCGGTGATCCCAGCCGGCTCGAACCGCATGTTGGTGAACTTGGCCACGTAGGACTCCAGTGGTATCCCGTACTGCAGGCCCACCGAGATCGCGATCGAGAAGGCGTCCATCACGCCGGCCAGGGTCGAGCCCTGCTTGCCGAGCTTGAGGAACACCTCGCCGACGCCGTCGTCGGGGTAGGTGGAGGCGGTCATGTACCCCTCGGAACCGGCCACCGAGAATCGGGTCACGGTCGCCGAGCGCTGCCTGGGCAGTCGGCGCCGGACCGGCCGCGCGGCGACCGGGACGGCCCGCTCGGCCTCCACGACTGCGCCAGCGGCCACGGCCGAGCCTGCCGTGGCGACCGCTGACGCGCCCGCGGCCTTGGACCCGGCGACCGACAGCGGCTGGCCGACCTTGCAGTTATCTCGGTAGATCGCCAGGGCCTTGAGCCCGAGCTTCCAGCCCTCGAAGTACACCTTCTCGATGTCCTCGATGGTGGCGCTCTCCGGCAGGTTCACGGTCTTGGAGATCGACCCGGAGAGCGCGGGCTGGATCGCGGCCATCATCCGCACGTGTCCCATCGGGCTGATCGCGCGCTCGCCCATCGCGCAGTCGAACACCTCGTAGTGCTCGGTCCGCAGCCCTGGAGCGCCGACGACGTGGCCGTGCTCGGCGATGTACTCGATGATCGCCTCGGCCTGCTCTGGCTGGTAGCCCAGGTTCTTCAGCGCCCGGGGAACGGTCTGGTTGACGATCTGCATCGACCCGCCGCCGACCAGCTTCTTGAACTTCACGAGCGCCAGGTCTGGCTCGACGCCCGTGGTGTCACAGTCCATCATGAGGCCTATGGTGTTGTGGCTGATCAGGCCGTTAGCGACGTAGGTGACGTTGTCCGGCACAGACAGGTCGTAGGTGGCCTGCACCCCGCCGTCCTCGTTCGTGGTCACCCGCTCGTACAGGTAGCCAAGCGCCCGCTCCAGTCGCGGGTCGAGCGTCTCTTCGAACAGCCGCGCAGCCATCATCCGCGGGACGCCGCCACCGGTCTTGCGCAGTGACTGCGAGACCGCGGCGTGGGCGCGGTGATGCCGAGGCACGATGTCGGCCCAGTCGCTGGCGGGCAGGAAGACGTAGTCCTTCTTCGCCGAGGCGTCGGGCTCGAGCGCAACCATCAGCTCTGACTTGCGCCTCCCCATGAAGCCGATGATCTCGTCGAAGTTCAGCGCGTGGTCGACGTTGCGCAGCCTGATCTGCGATATCGGGCCGCCCCAGCCGCTCTGCGTCGTGCGCGTGGTCGTGGCGAGGCCGAGGGCGAGGAGCAGGGTGCGCACCTCGGCCGCGAAAGACGAATTGGCCGTCGAAAGGCTCGGGACTCCGTCAAGCACCGTGCCATCGGCTTCGAACAGACCCCTGAGGAACGCGCCGTAGATGCCGGAGTCGTTCGCCTCGAGCAGGGCGGAGGGGATCCTGGGAACCCAGCCCTTGTCGGCGTGACCAGCCTCGGGCAGCACCTTGGCGAACCCTGCAGCCTGCCACCAGCGCGCGAGCCTGACCGACTGGAGCGTCAGCTCCTGGTATCCGTGCTGGGCTGTCCGGACCGCCGTCAACCCGAAGAGCTCCTTGCCGAGCAGCTCAAGCCGGTCAGCGACATCCAGGTCTGCGTCGGCCACGCAGAAACGGATTCCCTTGGAGTGCAGGCTGCCATCTCCCATGAAGTAGCCCACGAGTTCGGCGAGTTCCGCGGTCACCGTATCGGGCACGGTCACCCGGCGGTCATCTGTGTAGTACGCCTCGTCAAGGACCGGGAGGGGAACGCGCCGCGGCTGACCGACCAGCGTCCTCATCTGGACCGGAAGCAGGTCGCCGGCTGCGATGTCCGCCAGCCGCTTCCACTCCCACGCACCCGTCCGGGTGTCGGCGACCTTCACGCGGTGCGTCAGGGTGCCCTGGATCCGGTAGCCCCCGTCCGTAGTGATGAGTCGGGTGGGCTCCTCGCCGTTGATGAAGAACTTGGTCGCCGGTCTCGGCCCCTCGTCGGTGGAGACGTCTACGGTGAGGTCCTGCCATCGATCCCCGTACATGTCACCAAGCTCCCACAGCCTCGCCAGGCCGCGGCTGGTGGTGACAAGGGTGTCACCCGTCAGGCACCCAGTCGGGGCCAAGAGGCTAGCCTGAGCGTTTCTGTACCCATTCTTCTCGCCCAGCTCCAGGCATTCCTGCCATGCCTTGTTCGCGGCATCCAGGATCGTGCCGTCGTGTCCGGCCGGCCTGGTCATCGCCTTGCTCGCCTCGGCGTGCTTGGCCATCACGCGCTTGTGTGCGACGGCGTTCCGCGCGTACCCGTCGTACGGGCCGACCACCGCGGCCAGCTCCGCGGAACGCCGGTACGCGGTGCCGGTCATCAGCGAGGTGATCGCGGCGGCGATCGCCCGGCCGCCTTCGGAGTCATAGGCATGCCCGGTCGCCATCAGCAGCGCGCCGAGGTTGGCGTAGCCGATGCCCAGCTGGCGGAACGCCCGCGTCGTCTGGGTGATCTTCTCGGTCGGGAAGTCAGCGAAGCAGATCGAGATATCCATCGCGGTGATGATCAGCTCGGTGATCGCGCGGAAGGCCTCGACGTCGAACGTGTCGTCGTCCCGCAGGAACTTCAGCAGGTTGATGCTGGCCAGGTTGCAGGAAGAGTTATCGAGGTGAACGTACTCACTGCACGGGTTGCTCGCGGTAATACGACCCGATTCCGGGCAGGTGTGCCAGTCGTTGATGGTGTCGTCGTACTGGATGCCGGGATCGGCGCACTCCCAGGCGGCCGTGGCCATCTTGCGGAACAGGTCCTTCGCCCCGACCGTCTTAACGACCTCGCCGTTCTGCCTGGCCAGCAGGTCGAAGCTGGCGCCGGCCTGCACCGCTCGCATGAACTCGTCGGTCACGCGGACGGAGTTGTTCGCGTTCTGGTACTGAACGCTGCTGATGTCCTTGCCGCCGAGGTCCATGTCGAAGCCGGCGTCGCGCAGGACCCGGATCTTCTCCTCCTCGCGCGCCTTGGTGTCGATGAATTCCTCGACGTCCGGGTGATCGACGTCAAGCACCACCATCTTGGCCGCCCGCCTGGTGGCGCCTCCGGACTTGATCGTCCCGGCCGACGCATCGGCACCGCGCATGAACGACACCGGCCCGCTGGCCGTGCCGCCGGAGGCGAGCAGCTCGTGGCTTGACCGGATCCTGGACAGGTTCACGCCGGCACCCGAACCGCCCTTGAAGATCAGGCCTTCCTCGCGGTACCAGTCCAGGATCGACTCCATCGTGTCGTCGACCGCCAGGATGAAACAGGCTGATACTTGCCATGGCGAGGAAGTTCCGACATTGAACCATACGGGCGAATTAAAGCTAAAGACCTGATGAACGAGAGCGTGCGTGAGCTCGTCCTCGAAGATCCTGGCGTCGTCCTCCGAGGCGAAGTAACCGTACTTGCGGCCGGCGTCGCCGTAGGTGCCGACGACGCGGTCGATGAGCTGCTTGAGGCTCCACTCGCGCTGCGGGGAGCCGACCGCACCGCGGAAGTACTTGGTGGTCACGATGTTGGCGGCATTGACGGACCAGAAGTCAGGGAACTCCACGCCGAGCTGCTCGAAGTTGACCGAGCCGTCCCGCCAGTTCGTCATCACGACGTCCCGGCGCTCCCAGGTCACCTCGTCGTAAGGATGCACACCCTCGCGAGTGCTGATCCTACGGATCCGCAGGCCGTGAGCGCCGCCGCCCTTGCCGTTGTGCGCCGCCGACCCGCTTGCCGTCTCGGTCATGTCATCCCCCTTCGGAACCATCGCTGATTCCCTCATGAGCCGCTTACGGCCCTTGTTCCCGTTGCTTGTCATTTCCGTCCGTCTCTAACCCGTCGGCTGACTGCCGTTGCCGCTCTCCGGTGACCAGGTGCCGACCAGGTCCGCCTGGCTCGGCCGCCACGGGTCGTCCCCAGCATGTTGCGCGCGGAGCGAGGCGATTTCCGTTTCGAAGTCATCAAGCGACTCGAATCCCCGGTACACCGAGGCGAACCGCAGGTACGCGACCTCGTCGAGTGCGCGCAGCGGGCCGAGTATCGCCAGTCCCACCTCATGCGACGGCACCTCGCCGAGACCGCGCGACCTGATCGCCTCCTCCACCCGCTGGGCCAGGATCGCCAGCTGGTCGTCGGTGACCGGCCGGCCCTGGCAGGCGCGCCGGACCCCGCTGACGATCTTTTCCCTGTTGAATGGCTCGGTCGCGCCGCTGCGCTTGCCGACCATGAGGATGACGGTCTCCTGGGTGGTGAACCGCCGACCGCACTCCGGGCACGACCTGCGCCGGCGGATCGCGGCGCCGTCCTCGGCCGTTCGGCTGTCGATGACCCTGCTGTCCGGGTGACGGCAGTACGGGCAGTACACGCGATCACCCCCTGCGCCGCGTCCATGAAGCCGCTTGCCTTGATCACAAACTGTTGAATAACTACAGCGTTGTAACTACTAGATATTGTGGTCCTAAGCCCGGCGGAGCGCAACCCCCTCGGCGGCAGCTTGTGCGGGCACCTGATCGGCCCGCGGTCCGGAGGCCGACGAATGACCAGGCAGCGCGCTCCCGCGCGGTCGCCGGTTGGCCAGAACGGGCACGCCGGGGCCGCCGCCCGCGTACGTCGCCGGCGTGTCGCGCAGCCGGCCGGCGGGTGATCGGCAGGCCCATGAGGTCCTGGCTCGCGCCACGGAGCGCATCTAAGCGCCGCCGAAGGTGAAGAGCGGGCCGTCGGGTAGCGAAGCGGGCCGCTGCGGCCGGACCGCTCGCCCATCCTGCTCGCCCCTGAGCCTGTGCACTCCCACCGAGGTGAGTTTGCTGGTGTCGAGCGCGTCGAACGCCACCTCGTCAAAGCCGCTGTCGGCGAACCACGAACGCAGCCGCGGTGTCAGGTCAGGCGCCCTGCGGTGCCTGGTCCAGATCACTATGCCGCCGGGCGAGCACAGCGAGCCAGCGGCTCGGACGGTCCGCTCGATGTCGGCCTCGCCGACGTTGCCGAAGATCCCGCAGAGCAGAAGCAGGTCGGCGGGCAGGGCGTCGGCGAAGTTCGCCACGTAGCCGGCGTCCGCCTGCCGGACCTCGACCTGGCCGAGCCCGGCCGCGGCGGCGCGCTGCGCCGCGAGGCGGGCGTTGCGCGGGTCGGACTCGACAAGCAGCGCCCGAACGTCGTCGCGACGCGGATGCCCGGACAGGACGCCGATGACGTCGTGGCCCTGGCCTGCGCACAGGCTCACCACCTGGAGGCTGCCCGGCGGCATCTGGTCGATCGCGGCGGCGAGATGG
>Ga0335081_10004398_pt1 | contig 22220 bp, 18 predicted proteins | sample Lox_Sample_35_FD_206713 | JGI IMG/M metagenome (GOLD analysis project Ga0335081, IMG submission 206713) | Soil microbial communities from Loxahatchee National Wildlife Refuge, Florida, United States - Lox_Sample_3.5 | ecosystem: Environmental > Terrestrial > Soil > Wetlands | place: USA... | reverse complement strand
ACGCAGCTCCGTGAGCACATCGAGCTGGCGCGCAACGGCGGGCTGGGCGTGACGATTCACGTCGGCGAGGAAGGCGGCGAGCTCGGCCTCGCCGAGACGGCCGAGGTGCTCGACTACCTGCGGCCCGACCGCATCGGGCACGGGGTGCTGGCTGCGCGCGACCCCGAGCTGATGGCGGCGCTCCGCGACGCGGACGTGACGCTCGAGATCTGCCCCACCTCGAACCTGCTGACGGGCGCGCTCGCCAACCAGGAGTCGGTGCGCGACACCTTCCGGACGTTCGTCGAGCACGGCGTGAGGTTCACGATCGCGACCGACGGGCCCGAGATGATGCGGACGCACCTTAGAGACGAGTTCGAGCTCCTCCTGCGGATCGGCGCGCTCGACGAGGACGAGCTCCGGGAGGCGAACGAGCGAGGCCACGAAGCCTCGTTCATCGGCTCGCACGAGCGCACGCGCGCACGACGCGCCTGAGCGGCCATTTACACCCTTTGACCTATGGGGAGCGGTCGCCGCCGGCCGTAGCCTGCCCCCCATGCAGGCACTCCACGACCCTTTCGTGATCACCGCCCGGCAGCGACAGGTTGTCGAGCTGATCGCCCAGGGACTCTCAAATGACGAGATCGGCGTCGTGCTCGGAATCTCGCCCCGGACGGCAAAGGCACACAGCGACGCGCTGCGACAGAAGCTCGGGGTGCCTCGCCGCCGCCAGATTCCGGTGGCGTTCCGCTTGCTGACGGGCGAGGACCCGTTGGCGAACCGCTTGGCGTCGGCAAGAGCCGACAACGGGGGCTGACGGCGAACGCGCGCCCGCGGCGTCACCCTCCGCCGCGGGCGCGGCCCCCTTGTCGGGGCGAAAAGACGCTGTAGGTTCTCTGCAGCCACAGGGGAACGAACAGGCAGGAGCAGGCAGGCATGGCCGCGACGGCTGTTCAGAAGGGCGAACCGCGCCGAGAACGCGGGATCATCGAGCGACCGCGACTAACCAAGATGCTCGACGAGTGCGAGGCCAGGGTGATCCTGCTGCTCGCACCGGCAGGCTACGGAAAGACGACCCTCGCTCGTCAATGGGTGCGGACGCTAGCGAGCGCGATCTTGGTTTCAGCAACGCCCGCCCACCGGGATGTCGTGACTCTCTCGGAAGACTTGGCGAGCGGCGTCGATGCGCTAGGGGGAAGCGCAAGCAAATTCATTCGCGAGTACATCAGCGCTCAAAGCAATCCCCAGCGCTCTGCCAGGGGTATCGCAGGAGCTCTGGCTGACCAAATCAACAAACAACGCGTTCAGTGGGTCGTTATCGACGACTACCACGAACTCTTCGACTCCCCCGCAGCCGAGCAAATCATCCAGGATCTCCAGAGGCTGGCGAGCCCTCGATTCTTGATTGCCTCCCGACTGCGACCGAAGTGGGCTACCTCGCGCCAGGTCGTCTATGGAGAACTCGCGGAGATAAATCGGCACGACCTAGCGATGACTCCAGCCGAGTCTGCACAGGCTCTCGGTCGCCGGCCCGGAGTTGAGGAGTTGGTTCGGCAGGCCGAAGGATGGCCCGCGATCGTGGCGCTCGCTGCCGCGGTAAAGGACGCCGCACCAGTCCCCGGGATGCTTCCCTCCACGCTCTATCGATTCCTGGCGGACGAACTGTTCCATGCGGCACCGGGTGACGTTCAATCGCAACTGACGACTCTCGCCCTCCTGCCTGATATGACACAGCGCGCGATCGAGGACTACTTCGAGATCGATGCCAGCGCGCTGATCGCGAGAGGGCAAGACCTCGGATTCGTCTCAGGCGACGAGAAACCGTATCTGCACCCGCTGCTTCGAGAGTTTCTGGTTCAGAAACTGTCCGAGCAACCGTTCGCAGAGACGGAGGTGCGAAGAGCAGTCGACTATTGCCTTGGCGTTGGACACTGGGATAGCGCGCTAGCTCTCATCGGTCGCTTCAACCTCGAAGATCTCGTAGAGCCTGTCTTGAGGCGTGCATTCAAGCCACTCGCGCGAAGCGGACGGGTCGCAACGCTTTCAGCCTTTGCTGAGGCTGTTCGGACAGCGCCGAACTTTCCACCACCTCCCGTCGACGTGATCGGCGCTGAGGTCGCGCTGCGCGACGGGCAACTTGACCTCGCCGAGGATCTGGCGATGCGCGTCCGTTCGCAACTAGCTGCGGACGACCCCCTCCGATCGCGCGCCAGCACCATCGCTGGTCACAGCAACTTCCTGAGTGCCTCGTTCACGGAAGCCGAGAATGACTTTATTGATGCCCGAGAAACGGCTTTGGACGAACACGACGAGAACGAGGCACTCCATGGGCTCGCATTGGCGAGGATCTTTGGCGAGCGCCCGAATGCAAGCGAAGTTGTCGATCAACTCGTTGATCGACGGCACAGGTCACCAACTCATCTACTCCGCGCCGCGACCGCAGAACTCGCACGCCGACGGTTCGGCGAAGGGATAGCCGGTCGCCTCTGGCTCGAGGAACCACTCCACGCGCTACCACAGGTTGAAGACCCGCGCGCACGAACTGCATTCACGTATGCCGCGGCATACACACTCGCCCAGAAGGCGCAGTACCGAGAAGCGCTCGCGTGGGTTGATCGATTCAACTCGGATGTCGACGCCTTCGACCTTGAGTTCGCACGGCCTCATGCGGCATGGACTGGGGCCCTAATTCGGCTCGGACTGCGGCGCTTCGGAGACGCTGAACGACTCTTGCAGACCGTTGAAGATGCGGCGGCGGCTATTCAGAGCGTGAGTCACAGCTGCAACGCCCGTATCCTCAGGGCAAGGCTCAGGCTCCAGACTGGCGGTCTCGACGATGCGCTGAGGCTCACCGACGAGCCACCACCAAAGGCACTCATTCCTTCGTGGCGCGCAGAACACTTCGCAACCAGGGCGCTCGCACTTGCTTGCGCTGGAGAAGAGAGAAAGGCGCTGAAGGCTGCAGCAGAGGCGACCGCCACTTCAGGCGCTGTCGAGGTAACGGTGCTTGCTGCCGCGGCGGCGGCGGTGTCGGCTGCTCGACACGGCGACCCTGGGCCAGCCTTACGGTTTGTCGGGCTCGCAAACTCCCTCGGAGCTTGGGACCCCGTTGTCTGCGCTTGTCGTGCCTCGCCGGACATTGCCGGCGCACTGTCGTCAGATCCGGATTCTCGTCGCCTGCTGGAGCCTCTTTACATGGCTTCGGACGATCGGGCCCTCGCTCGTCGTGCGGGCTTCCGAACGCGAGCCACGCGCAGCCCTATCGAGATTCTCTCGCCGCGGGAGCGTGAGGTCCTCGGCCTTATCGCCGAAGGTATGAGAAACAAGGAGATCGCTAGCGCGTTGTTCATCTCGCAGTCGACGACAAAGGTCCACGTGCGAAACGTCCTGGCGAAGCTGGGAGCTCGTAATCGAGCAGAGGCCGTAGCGCGCTACGAAATGTTCAGGGAGAGCGCGTAAGCCGGCTCGGATTCAGGCTCGACAGTCTCCTCGACCATGCTGAGCACGTCGATGTTGAACTCGGCGCCCTTCGCCAACCTGTAGTCCTCGTCCGCCCCTGCAAGGATCGCCTCGAATGCGGCGACAACTGCCGTATCAAACTGTGTCTCGACAGCCTGGGCGAGCCGGAGGCGAGCAACACGGCTTGGCATGGCATCTCGGTAGGGGCGATCTGACGTCATCGCGTTATAAGCATCCGCCACGGCAATGATGCGAGAAAGCTGGGGGATGTCGTTAGTGGTGAGCCCATCTGGATAACCCTGACCGTCAATGCGCTCGTGGTGCGCACGGACAACCGCCGCAATCTCGGAGTAGGTGTCGACGTTCGCAAGGATCCGCTCCCCGATTTCCGAGTGCCGCTGCATCTCTCGCCGTTCCTCGAGAGTCAGAGCACCAGGTTTCTCAAGAAGTCCTGGTGGAAGCCCGATCTTCCCGATGTCGTGGACCAGTCCGCACAGGTGAGCAAGTTCCTCCGTCTCAATACCCAGCCCCATGCGCTTCGCGATATCCCGCGCATAGATGGCGACGGCCGCTGAGTGACCAGCTGTGTACCGATCTCGCGCGTCGAGGGTTGCAATAAGTCCCTTTGCGAATGAAAGGTTCGCAGCCTTGAGCTTCTCGTTCGCAAGACCGAGATCGGTGGCGAGGCGGCGCTGCTCCTCATACATCAGGAACCAGCGCTGGGCGAGCAGGGCCGGGACAAAGAAGAGCGGAAGCGTCCACGGGGAGACGTCTCTGTAGGCGAGCACGAGGAGCGTGACCGCCGGTGCATACAGCGGAACCGACGCGATGATGACGGGGAAAAGCTCCCCTGCTGCATCCACCCAACGGCCGTTGCCACGCAGCCGATGGGTCGTGGAAGCAAAACAGGCATCCAGAAGCTCCGCAACGAGCGCTGCCGCCGTGGCAGCTGCAATGATCTCGCCAACTCCGGCGGACATCAATGCAGCGACGGCCGCCGCTGCTCCCGCGGCTGCTGCCCCGGTCAGGGCGCGTGTTGAAAGGTAGGCAACGCGTCCGACGAACAAGATCGAGAGGCCAGCCACGGAGGCCCCGAAGACGATCATCGCCGGAAGCGGGCCAAACAGGACAGCCGCGAAAACGGCAGGCAGCAGCGAAATTGAGACGTTGAGCTTCCCGCGCAAGGCGATTCCGCCGCGTTCGGCAACGGCGGCCACGACCGCGAGCGCTGCGACAGCCCACCAGTTCACATTGCTCGGAACGCCGGCTCCGATCAACGAGGCAGCAACGGCTGCAGCCGCTAGAGCAACAACGGCGACGTAGACAGCCACCGGGGTCGTCACATCTGCCGTTGCCTGCCTAAAGCGGTCCGAGACTTGCATGTCCCCCAGAAGGGTTATAAGCTGCCGGTGCCGTCAGTCCCAATGAATGGGGGAATCCAAGTGCGCAAGATCGTTGCGTTCGTTCGCCGCGGCACCATTGCCGGTGGCGCAGCCTCCTGGTAAGGCTCGCGTAGTTAACTGGGTCTTCCATCTCTGGACGTCACCCGTTTAGGGGATTGTCCACAGGCGGTGGAAAACCTGCCCGGGCTGGTCAGTTAATGAGCCCACGCCGGAAGCCAACCGCTACGGCGTGGGCTCTGCTGCGCGCTTGAAGCTTCGCAAGCAGGTGTCTGACGTGGCTCTTGACCGTCTCCTCCGAGAGGAAGAGGCGGACGCCGATCTCGCGATTCACGAGACCGTCCGAGATCAGTTGCAACACCTCGATCTCACGTGCGGTCGGCTCCTGCTCCAGCTCCGGGAGGGGCGACTGGAACGGGATGACCTCGGCCACGCTCGCGTCGCGCCGCGCAGCAACGGAGTCGAAGCGCGCGCGGTGCTCTTCGTAGCGCGACAAGATCTCGTTGCGCTGGGCAGCGTCCACAGCAAGGCTATCGGCCTCACCAAACGCCTTCTTTAGCGGAAAATGGCCCCGAACGAGGGAGCGCCCGACTCACCCGCGCGGCGAATTCGAGCCAAATCGCACGCAGCGGCGCCGACGGGCCCGGAGCCACGGCGGCTCGGGCTCCTCGATCACGCCGATCCCGCTCTCCCGGCCGGTCGAATGCAGGATCCGGCCGTCGCCGAGCCAGAAGGCGATGTGGTCGGCCCGGCCCGCCCCCTCCTCGCCGTAGGTCACGAGATCGCCGGGCTCCGGCTCGTCGACTTCCATGCCCGCGCCCTCCTGCTGATCGGCGTCCCGCGGCACGAGCCGGCCCAGCCTGCGGAAGGACATGTGGACAAGCCCTGAACAATCGATCCCGGCCTCGGTCATCCCGCCCCAGAGATAGGGAGCCCCGAGATACCCGCGGGCAACCTCGACCGGCGTCCCGTCGGCGTCGGCGACCAGCGAGCCCTCTCCTTCCTCGATCGCGTCGGTGCGAACCCAGCCGGGATAGTCGTACGCCGTCCGCACCAGGGCCCAACCGCCCTCGACCCGGTCGAGCTCGAGCGGCTCGCCGGCGAGCGCCTGCGTGACCTGCTCGGCATCGTCCCGCGGCTCCGCCCGCAGAGCGGCCACCGGGACGGCGCACCTCAAGCCACGTGCCTCGCGATCTTGGCCTCCAGCATCTCGCGGACGCCAGGCCAGTCGTCGTCGATGATCGAGTACCAGGCCGAGTCGCGGATCGAGTCCGGCAGCACCATGTGCTTGCGGAAGATCCCTTCGAAGGTGCATCCGACGCCGAGCAGGGCGCCGCGGACACGCAGGTTACGGGCGTCGGTCTTGAACTCGACGCGCTGCAGGCCGCAGCCGTCGAAGGCGTTTCGCAGCAGGAGGTACTTCGTCTCGACGTTCGCGCCCGTCCCCCACTGAGCCCGCTCGAGCCACGTCCACCCGATCTCGGTTCGGCGATGGAAGGGCTCGATGTTCAGGTACCGACTCGACCCCGCCGGCCGGCCGTCGACCACGACGGCGAACGGAACCTCGCTGGTCGATTCGAGTGCCATGTCGAACCAGCGATCGAAGCCGAGCGAGTCCATGTTGGTGTAGCGATGGATCTGGCGGTCGCGCTCGGCCGCCTCGCGCAGGCCCTCGCGGTGCGACTCGGCGATCGGCTCGACCCGGACAATGCGGCCGACGAACGGCTCGTCCGGGCGGAGGCCTGCGTTCGGCGCCTCCCTCACGCACCCAAACGTAGCGGCGCGCCGGTCGTGCGGGGATGATAGGTCCCGTCCGATGATCAACCGCAAGACGATCACGTTCTCGCATCCCCAGCTCGCCGGCCGGGAGCACCCTGCCTTCGAGGCACGCGGTGCCTCGGACGGGCCGCGGCTCACACTTCTCGGTGGGATCCACGGGTGCGAGTACTCGTCGATCGCAGCCGTCATCCGCGTCATGACCGAGCTCGATGCGAGCGAGCTCGCAGGCACCATCGTCGCCGTCCCGGTCGTCAGCATGGACTCGTTCCGCGCGCGATCGCCCTTCGTCGTCCCGGCCGACGGCAAGAACCTGAACCGCTGCTTCCCGGGCGATGCGGACGGGACGTTCGCGGAGATCCTGGCGTACTCGATCTTCGAGGAGCTGATCGCGCCGTCCGATTTCCTGGTCGACCTCCACGGCGGCGACCTGGTCGAGTCGCTCGAGCCGTTTGCGCTGTACGACGAGTCCGACGTTCAGGACGAGGCGAGAGCGATGGCCGTCGCCTTCGGGCTGCCGTACGTCATCTGTGAGGCGCACAAGAGCGGCGGGCTGGCCGGCATGACTTCGACGGCTGCCGCGGCGAGAGGGATCCCCGCGGTGATCGCCGAGTCGGGCGGCATCGGCCAGCTCGAGGAGCGAGCCGTCCGGCAGCTCGCCGACGGTGTGCGCAACGTCCTGCGGCACCTGAACATGCTTCCGGGAGCACCGGAGCCGCCGGCCAGTCCGATCCGCCACGTCAGCGGCAACGTCTGGCTGCGCTGCGGGAACCGGGGCTGGTGGGAAGCCGCCGTCCGCGCAGGCGACGAGGTCCGGGCCGATGACGTTCTCGGGCGCGTCCGCGACCTCTGGGGCGACGTCCACGAGGTCGTGACGGCACCTGCCGACGGGGTCGTTCTGTTCCTCACGACGAGCGCCGCGGTCGAGGCCGACGGCCTGCTCCTCGGACTGGGCACGGGCCTGACACCGGTCGAGAGCACGGCGTGACGCGGGCCCTGCTCGTCGCCGCTGCGATCGCGGCGGTTGCGGCCGTCACCGCCGCGGCAGCCTCGAAGCCGCCCAGGATCGCCGGATGCATCCCCGGAACGCCGTCGACCGTCCGGCCAAGCAAGATCATCGTCGCCTGCGGCGACGCGAACTTCTACTTCACGAACCTCAGGTGGTCGTCATGGAACGCGAAGCAGGCGGTCGCGCACGGCCTCGCCCAGCTGAACGACTGCAAGCCCACCTGCGCGGGAGGCCACTTCCACACCTACCGCTCGACCGTCACCCTCTCGCGGGCGAGGTCGTGCTCCGACGGCATCCGCGCATTCACACGAATGGCCTGGCTGTTCCAGGGAACCGTGCCGTCCGGCATGAAACCGCGCGGCTCGCAGTCGCTGCCCTGCCGTTGATCAGCGGTCGGCGAGGCGTCGTCCAAGCCGAGAGTCATGGTGCCTGGCACCCAGGGGCCAGGCACCATGCTCAGTTCATCGCTACGCCGCGAGCCCGGCGAGCTCGCGCAGAGCGGCGAGCCGCGACAAGGCCTGACCCTCGAGCTGGCGAACCCGCTCGCGCGTCAGGTCGAGCTCGTGGCCGATCGCCTCGAGCGTCCAGGGCTCGCCCTCGAACCCGAACCGAAGCTCGAGGATGCGCCGCTCGCGCTCCGGGAGCGCGTCGAGCGCCTTGCGGATGTTCTGGCGGCGGAGCGACTCCTCGGCCTCGTCGAACGGATCCGCGGCCTCGCGGTCGGCGAAGAGGTCGCCGAGCTCGCCCTCGTCGTCGGCGCCGACCGTTTGGTTCAGCGACACCGATGCCGAGGCGGCCGAGAGTGCCTCCTCGACATGCTGGATCGGCAGGCCGGTTGCCTCGGCGAGCTCCTCCTTCGTCGCCTCGCGCCCGAGCTCCACCTCGAGCCGACGCGCGGCGCGGGACAGCTTCTGCTGCCGCTCCACCACGTGCACCGGCACGCGGATCGTGCGCGCATGATTGGCGACCGCACGCTGCACGCTCTGGCGGATCCACCACGTCGCGTAGGTCGAGAACTTGTAGCCGCGGCGCCAGTCGAACTTCTCGACGGCCCGGTTGAGGCCTAGCGTCCCCTCCTGGATCAGGTCGAGGAACGGCACGCCCAGCCCCCGATAGCCCTTCGCGATCGAGACGACCAGGCGTAGGTTCGACTCGATCATCCGGCGCTTCGCCCGGCCGTCGCCGCGCTCGATCGCCTTCGCGAGGACGACTTCCTCGTGGGCGGTCAGCAGCTTGTGCTTCCCGACGTCCGCCAGGAAGAGCTGCAGGCTGTCACCGGCACCGGAAGGCGAATCGGCCTCGTAGACGACCGGCTCCGCCTGAACCTTCGTGTTCTTCTCCTCGACGACCGGCTCGCGCACCTCGAGGCCCGTGCGCTCGAGCTCGCGCATGATCTCCTCGAGCTCCGGCTCGCCGAGGTCGTTCTCGACCGCGAACGCTTCGAGCTCGGCCGGCTCGATCCAACCGCGCTCCTCTCCCGCCTCGATCAGCGCCCGCGCGCTTTCCGTCTCAAGCAGTTCCGTCAGCTGGTTCTGAGTCAAGTACTCGATGTCCTTTCGTTTCTGCTCCCGGCTCCCCAGACCTTCCCACCATACGGGCAGACGACTCCCGTTTCTAGCGGCACTTCAGTGGGGGTGCACCTGAGCCTCAAAACGCGTGCGGCGGCCCAGGCATTCCACTCCCGTCCCTGCTGAGTATGGACGGTAGCGCGTCAAGGATGTTGGTCGGAGCTGTATTGAAACTGTGAAAACCGCTACGAGCTTTCAACTTTTGCGGCGGCGCGGTCGTCGCCCCTTTGCCGGGCCGCGTTCGCGGCGCTCCTGGAGCAGCTCGCGGGCCCGCTCGGGGGTGATCTCGTCGACCGAGTCGCCAGCCCGCAGGCTGGCGTTCGTCTCGCCGTCGGTCACGTAGGGGCCGAAGCGGCCGTCCTTGAGCACGATCGGTTTCCCGGTCACCGGGTCGTCGCCCAGCTCCTTGAGCGGCGGGGCCGCCGCGCGCCGCCCGCGGGCCTTCGGGGCGGCCAGGAGCGCCAGCGCGTCCTCGAGCGTCGCCGTGAAGAGCTGCTCCTCGGTCTCCAGCGAGCGCGTCTCCGACCCTTTCTTGACGTAGGGCCCGTACCGGCCGTTCGCCGCCAGCACCTCCTCGCCGTCGACCTCCCCGAGCGTGCGAGGCAGGGTCAGCAGCCGGAGCGCCTCGTCGAGCGTGATCGTCTCGGGGCTCATCGACTTGAAGAGCGACGCGGTGCGGGGCTTCTCCTCGCCCTCGACGGCCTCCGTCACGTACGGGCCGTAGCGCCCGGCGCGCAGGACGACGGTACTCCCCGTCTTCGGGTCGACGCCGAGCTCCCGCTCCTGCCCGCCCTGGGCGAGCAGCTCCTCGGCCCGCTCCGGCGTCAGCTCGTCGGGGGCGATGTCGGGCGGCAGCGTCTGCCGCCGGCCGTCGCGCTCCAGATAGGGGCCGTAACGGCCGACGCGGACGACGATGTCGCTGCCCGGGATCGGCAGCGTGTTGATCTCGCGCGCGTCGATGTCGCCGAGGTGCGCGACGAGCTCCTTCAGCCCCTCGTCGTCGTCGGCGCCGAAGTAGAAGCGGCGCAGCCATTCCGTGCGCGCCTCCTCCCCCGCGGCGATCTCGTCGAGATCGTCCTCCATCCGGGCTGTGAACTCGTAGTCGACGAGCCGCGCGAAGTGGCGTTCGAGCAGGTTCACGACCGCGAAGGCGAGGAACTCCGGCACGAGCGCCTGCCCTTGGCGGCGCACGTAGCCGCGGTCGAGGATCGTGCCCATGATCGCGGCGTAGGTGGAGGGGCGTCCGATCCCGCGGTCCTCGAGCGCCTTGACGAGCGTCGCCTCCGTGTAGCGGGCCGGCGGCGAGGTCGAGTGGCCCTCTGGCTCGAGCTTCGTCGCGGCAAGCGCGTCGCCCTCGGCGAGCGCCGGCAGCCGCTTGTCCTCTGCGTCGTCGGCAGCCGGCTCGTCGCGGCCCTCCTCGTAGGCGAGGAGGAAGCCCCGGAAGGTGATCGTCGTGCCCGCCGTCGCGAACTCGACGGCGGTGCCGTCCGAGGCGGTCGCGCCGATCCGGACCGAGACCGTCTGCCCGCGGGCGTCGGCCATCTGCGACGCGACGGTTCGCTTCCAGATCAGGTCGTAGAGGTTGAACTCGTCGCCCGAGAGCTGGCGGCGCACCTCGTCGGGCGTGCGGAACGCGTCGCCGGCGGGACGGATCGCCTCGTGTGCCTCCTGGGCGTTCTTCACACGGCGCTCGTAACGGCGCGGCGCATCCGGGATCGCGTCGGGCCCGTACAGGCGCCGGGCCTGGTCGCGCGCCGCGGTGAGCGCAGCCTCGGAGAGGGTCGTGGAGTCCGTCCGCATGTACGTGATGAACCCGTTCTCGTAGAGCCTCTGGGCGACGCGCATGGTCTGCTGCGAGGACAGCCGCAGCTTGCGGCTCGCCTCCTGCTGCAGCGTCGACGTCATGAACGGCGCCGCGGGACGGCGGCGATACGGCTTCTCCTCGACCGAGGAGACGGCGAAGTCGGATCCTTCCAGCGCGGTCGAGAGGCGCCGTGCCTCGTTCTCCGGCAGCTGCACGGCGTCGTCGGTCGCGAGCTTGCCGTCGGGCCCGAAGTCGCGGCCCTGCGCGACCCGCCGGCCGCCGACCGCCGCCAGACGGGCGGTGAACGCACCGGGGTCGAACGTGGCGACGATGTCCCAGTAGCCCGCGGCGACGAAGGCGATCCGCTCACGCTCGCGCTCGACGACGAGGCGCGTCGCCACCGACTGCACGCGCCCCGCGGACAGGCCCTGCATCACCTTCCGCCAGAGGACCGGCGAGACCTCGTAGCCGTAGAGCCGGTCGAGCACGCGCCTCGCCTCCTGCGCGTCGACGAGCGACTCGTCGATGTCGCGCGTCTGTTCCAGCGCCCGTTCGATCGCCGGCCGCGTGATCTCGTGGAAGACCATCCGCCGCACGGGCACCTTCGGCTTCAGCTCCTGGACGAGATGCCAGGCGATCGCCTCGCCCTCGCGATCCTCGTCGGTCGCGAGCAGGAGCTCGTCGGCGCCCTTGAGCTTCGACTTGAGATCGGCGACGACCTTCTTCTTCCGCGCATCGACGACGTAGATCGGAGCGAAGTCGTCGTCGACGTTGACACCCAGGCGGGCCCAGGGCTCGTCCTTCACCTTCGCGGGGATCTCGGACGCGCTCGTCGGGAGATCGCGGATGTGGCCGATCGACGACTCGACGACGTAGTCGCCTCCGAGGTAGCCGGCGATGGTCTTCGCCTTCGCCGGCGACTCGACGATCACGAGCTTCTTGCCGTTCGCGGCAGGCATTTTGGCGCGGCCACCATAGCGGCAGGCCGGGATCCGCGATACTCGCCGCCGGTGACACGTCCCCCGCGCCCCAGCGCGTTCTACTCCTTCGCGGCGGCCATCTCGTGGCCCGTGGTGCACGGGCTGTACCGCTTCAAGGCCTACGGAACGGAGCAGCTGCCGGCCGAGGGCGGGTACGTCCTCGCGGCCGGGCACGTCTCGAACTTCGACCCTTGGGCGCTCGGGATCGCGATCTGGCCGAGGCGATTTCTCCGCTTCATGGCCAAGTCCGAGCTGTTCTGGTTCCCGCTCTCCATCCTCCTCACGGCGGGGGGCGCGTTCCAGGTCAGACGCGGCGCCTCCGACCGAGCGGCGATGGACACGGCCGTCGAGCTCGCCCGCGACGGCCATGTGATCGCCATGTTCCCGGAGGGGACCCGGCGGCGGAAAGGGCTGCGCAAGCGCCGCGAGGCGCAGGCGCACACCGGTGCAGCCCGGATCGCGCTCGAGGCCGGAGTCCCGCTCGTCCCGGCCGGGATCAAGGGAACGGACGGCCTCGCGCGACTCGCCCCGATCCGCGTCCGCTACGGGGCGGCGGTCCCTCTCGACGACCTCGCAGGCCAGGACCTGCGCGAGGCCTCACGGGTGGCGACCGAGCGCCTGATGGAGGCAATCGGCGAGCTCGAGGCAAGCCTGTGAGCGCCGGCACGCTGCTCGCGGTCGACGGCGACTCGCTCGCCCACCGCGCCTACCACGGCCTGCCGAAGCACCTCAAGGACGGCGCCGGCCGACCGGCCAACGCGCTGATCGGCTTCGCCAACTTCCTCCAGCGGCTCTGGGACGCCGAGCAGCCCGAAGCGGTGCTCGTCGGCTGGGACACGCTCGAGTCGCCGACGTACCGGCACGTCGCGCTCCCGGCCTACCAGTCGGGCCGCGAGTTCGAGGACTCGATCCTCGAACAGCTCGACCGGCTACCCGAGCTCGTCGTGGCGTTCGGCTTCCTGGTCGGCAAGGCCCCCGGCTACGAGGCCGACGACTTCCTGGCGGCCGCGGCGGCACGCTGGCCCGGGCCCGTCGTGGTCGCCACATCGGATCGTGACGCGTTCCAGCTCGTTTCGGACCGCGTCAGCATCCTCCAGCCCGTCAAGGGCGTCAGCGAACTCGCGCGCATCGGCCCGGACGAGGTGCGCAATCGCTACGGCGTCGAGCCGGCCCAGGTGCCCGACTTCATCGCGCTGCGCGGAGACGCCTCGGATCGCATCCCGGGCGCGCCGGGAATCGGCCCGAAGAAGGCGGCCGAGATCCTCCGGCAGCACGGATCGCTCGAAGGCGCACTCGCCGACGGCCGCTTTCCGACGATCGCCGACGACCTCCGCCTGTACCTCCGCATCGCCCGCATGGACGCCGGGGCTCCGCTGCCCGAACTCGAGCCGACGCCGCCCGACTGGGCGCAGGCTGCGCGCTACACCGACGCTATCGGCCTGGGCGCGCTCGCTGGGCGGCTCGGCGACCGCTAGCCGAAGCAGACGGCGTAGACCTTGCCGGTATGCGCCGCGGCGCCGTCGAGGTTCGTCAGGGTGACGGTCCAGCCGTCGTCGGCCGCCGTCGGTGCGCTGTCTGCGCCGAGGACGCCGCCGGAGAGGCCGATCCCGCCGTCGGTCGAGTAGCCGCCGCCGACGGCCTTCTGCCCCGAAGGACAGGAGGCAGTGATCGAGGCCGTGTCACCACCAGCCGGGTCGCCGCTCGCCTTCAGGCTGAACGTCTGCGACTGGAGCGCGACCTTCGCGCTGCCCGCCGCGCCTGTCGGGCCGGCCGGGCCTGCGGGGCCGGCTGGGCCGGCTGCGCCGTGCAGGGAAGTCTTCAGCTGCGCAGGCGTCTTTCCGCCGAGCTTCAACGAGTTCGTCGCCGTCCCGGCCGTGATCGCGTGCTTGGCGAGCGGCACGATCCCGGCGGCCACGGCTCCCTCGCCCAGCGCGACGAACAGTGCGATCAGCGCCACCACGAGCGCGGGCCCTCCCAGGTTGCGTCTCATCCCCAGACCCCCTTGCAGTCGTTGGCGGTCCGGACGATAGCCCCGCGCGGCGGAACGTGCGGTGCGCCGGGGCCTGGCCCTCCCTGCGGGCCCCGGCGCAGCTGTACGGGCCGGCCGCTACCCCAGGCAGACCGCGTAGACCGTGCCGGAGTGGCTCGCGTTCTGGTCACCGTTGACGAGCCAGATGCTCCAGCCGTCGTCGGCCGCGGTCGGCTTCAGGTCGAGGTTGATGACCGCACCGGTCGGGTCGCCGTCGTAGCCGCCGCCCACGGCCTTCTGGCCGGCGCCGCAGCTGGTGACGTACGTCTGGTCGGCGCTCGCGGCGAGCGTGTACGCCTGCGTGTGGATCGTGACCGCGGCGGTGCCGGGCGTGCCTGCGGGGCCCGCGGGCCCCGTCGCGCCGGCGGCACCGGCCGGGCCGGTTGCGCCCGTCGCGCCCGTGTCGCCCTTGGCGCCGGTCGGGCCGGCCGGGCCTGCGGGACCGGTCGGGCCGGTAGCACCGGTCGCACCGGTGTCGCCTTTCGGCCCCTGCACCTGGCCGGAGTCCGTCCACGCGCTCCCGGTCCACACGTAGAGCTCGCCGCCGACGAGGTACGCGTCGCCGGTCGCATTGCCGGTCGCCGGCAAATCGCCGGATGTCGCCTTCGTCCCGAGGATCTGGAGCCCGGCACCGGTATCACCCTTCGGTCCCTGCGGCCCCTGAGCTCCCTGCGGGCCCTGCGGACCTGCGGCCCCCTGCGGGCCGGCTGCACCGGTGGCGCCGGTCGAGCCCTGCGCACCGGCCGGGCCCTGGAGGCCCTGCGGCCCGCGCGCGCCGTGCAGGCTCGTCGCGAGCTGCGCCGGAGTCTTGCCGCCGAGCTTCAGTGCATTCGACGCCGTGCCGGCGGTGATTGCATGCCGGGCGAGCGGGACGATCCCGGCGGCGACGGCACCCCCGCTCAGCGCGACGAACAACGCGATCATGGCCAGCACGAACGCAGGCCCACTCAACTTGAGCTTCAAGATAGTTCCCTCCTCGTTGATGGTTCGTACGGGGGCCGACGAACGCGAGACCGTTGACGATCGGTACGACTGACCCGAGTGCGTACGACGCTTCCGGTTTGCGAAGGTTGGTAGAAGCATGCGCCGCCCCCCGATCAGCGCGCTAGCCGTTTGGGGGGATTGATATGGACCTCGTGAGCAACACGGCGTTCTCGCACCTGCACCCGACCGGGACGCATCCCGAGTCGCAACAGCGGCTTTCCGTGCTTCAACACCGGTTCGGATTCGTCGAGTGCGCGCCCGCGACGGTCGAGGACGTGCTGCTCTGCCATGCGCCGGAGCTGGTCGAGCGCGTGCGCACCACGAACGGGCTCATCGACGCCGACACGGTCTGCACGCCGACGACGTTCGAGTCGGCGCTGCTCGCCGCCGGCGCGGCAATCGAGGCGGCGAGACGAGGCGGCTTCGCGCTCGCGCGGCCGCCCGGCCACCACGCCGAGCGCAACCGCGCGATGGGCTTCTGCCTCTTCGACTCGATCGCGATCGCCGCACGCTGGGCCCAGGCGAACCTCGGTGTCGGGCGCGTCGCGATCGTCGATTGGGACGTCCACCACGGCAACGGCACGCAGGACATCGTCGAGGGCGACCCGTCGATCCTCTTCGTATCGCTGCACCAGTGGCCGTTCTATCCGGGGTCGGGCGGGCCGAACGACCAGCCGGAGTCGGTGATCAACATCCCGCTGCCGGCGGGGACGGCGGATGCGGGCTACCTCGAGGCCTGGCAGATCGTCGAGGAGGCGGTCGGCCGGTTCGCGCCCGACCTGCTGCTCGTCTCGTGCGGGCTCGACGCGCACGTCGCCGACCCGCTCGCCGACCTCGCGCTCTCGACGGACTGCTTTCGCGAGCTCGCCGCACGCTCGGCGCAGCTCGCCCCGCGCGTCGCGGCCGTCCTCGAAGGGGGCTACAACCTGCGCACCCTGCCGTCGCTCGTCGAGGCGGTGCTCGAGGGCTTCGAGGGTTAGCCGCCGCGCCGCGCGGCCGCGAGCGCCTCGAGCGCCTCGCGTCGCGACGAGACGCCGAGCTTGGCGAGCAGGCTCTTCACGTGCGACCTGACGGTGTGCTCCGAGATCTGGAGCTCGGCGGCGATCTCGTCGGTGGCGAGGTGCCGCTCGAGGAGCAGGAGCACCTCCGCCTCGCGCGCCGAGAGGATCGCCGCGATCGATGCGGGCACCGTCGTCGGCGCCTCTCCCTCACGCACCTGCTCGAGCAGCCGGCGCGCCACCGCGCCGGAGAGCGGCACGTCGCCCTGCCCGACCCCGCGCAGGAACGAGACGATGCGCTCGGGCGGCTCGCTCTTCAGCAGGTACCCGGCCGCGCCTGCGCGGATCGCCCCCAGCAGGTTCTCCTCGTCCTCCGCTGCGGTGAGCACGACCACCGTGCACGCGGGAGCCGCCTCGACCAGGCGCGGGAGCGTCCGGAGGCCGTCGAGCCCGGGCATCGTCAGGTCGAGCAGCGCGAGGTCCGGCTGCAGCTCGGCCGCCAGCCTGATCGCCTCTTCCCCGCCGGCCGCTTGACCGCAGACGTCGAACCCGTTATGGGCCAGCAGCCCTGACAGCGCCTCCCGGGTGAGCGGATGGTCATCGACGATCAGGATCCGGGCGGCGGTCATCGCTGGGGCCGATTCTGCCGATACCACCCGCGGTGGACCATGACCGCTTCACGGGGCTGCTCTGGGGGCAGGTGATCCTGTTCGCGCTGTTCGGCGCGTCGCTTTGGCTCTTCTTCGCCTATCCCGAGCTGCGCGTCCCGCTCTACGTGCCGCAGCTGAAGCTGATGGTCGACACCGTGTTCGTGCTGACGGGGCTGCTCGTCGCGGTGTTGAGCGGCACCCGGTTCTCGGTCGAGGGGCGCCGTTTCGACTTCCTCATCTTCGCCGGCTTCTTCGTCACGTCGCTCTCGCTGCTCGCGTTCACCATCGGGCCGATGGTCGGTGGCTTCGCCGGGCACTCGACCGAGCTCTGGGCGGGAGTCGTCGGCGCCACGATCGGCTGGGCGCTCGTGGCCGCCGCGACGTTCGTCCACGGTCACATCGCGCGACGCGGCGACCTGATCCTGAGGACGATGGCAGTCGCGGTGGTCGTGCTCGGCCTCGTCTGGGCCGCTTGCCGCTTCCTCGTCGACTCCCTGCCGTTCCTCGACGTCGGCGTGAACCAGGCGAAGCTGACATCGCTCACCTCGGCGCGTGCGGCCCTCGTCCTCGTCCTGCTCGTCGCGGTCGTCGGCTTCACCGTGCGGTTCCGGCGCAGCGGCGACGACCTCGAGCACTGGCTGGCACTCGGCGGGACGCTCACGCTCTACGCGACGCTCGACTTCATGCTCGTTCCGGTCGCGCGGGCCGGCTCCGTCACGCTCGGCGACTACCTCCAGCTGCTCGCCTACGGCGTACTCCTGCTCGGCGCCTGGCGCGCGATTCGCGCAGCCGAGTTCGGCCGCGCCGTCGCCGAGGAGAGAGGCCGGCTCGCACGCGAGATCCACGACGGGCTCGCGCAGTACCTCTTCGCGGTGGCGACACATGCGACGATGCTCGAGTCGGGCGCCGACCCGGCGACGACGCTCCCGCGCCTGAAGGAAGCGGCGGAGTCGGCGCAGCAGGAGGCGCGCTACGCGTTCCTCGCGCTCTCCTCGGCGGCCGGCCGGTCACCGTTCGACGCCGCTCTGCGGCGGTACGTCGAGTTCCTGACGAGCGACGGCGAGCTCACCGTCGAGCTGGACATCGATCCGAAGATCGTCCTGCGCCCCGACGAGCAGATCGAGATCTTCCGCATCGTGCAGGAGGGCCTCGCGAACGCACGCAAGCACGCGGGGGCGAGCACGGCGCTCGTCGAAATCGGGGCGCGCGCAGGCTCTCGCTTCGTCGCGGTCCGCGACAACGGCGACGGCTTCGAGCCGGCGGAAGGTGGAGCCGGACAGGGGCTCGTGAACATGCGCGAGCGCGCCGCGTCGATCGGCGGGAAGCTCTCGCTGCGCTCCGTCCCACGCGGCGGCACGTCCGTCGAAGTCGTCCTGCGCGCCTGACGGCCGGCGTTTCGCCATTCTCTCCATGTGCCGAACGTCGCGATACGGCTGCTCGGCGGCTTCTCGGCCGCCGTCGACGGCGAGGAGGTCGGACCGCGTGCCTGGCGGCTGAAGAAGGCGCGCGAGCTCGTCAAGCTGCTCGCGCTGGCGCCGGGACACCGGCTGCACCGCGAGCAGGCGATGGATGCGCTCTGGCGCGACTACGTACCGGGAGCGGCCGCGAACAACCTGTACCAGGCAGTCCACGCCGCCCGGCGCGCGCTCGGGCCCGACACGATCTCGGTCGGCGACGAGATCGTCGCCCTCGCCGGCGACGTCGAGGTCGACGTCGACCGGTTCGAGCGGGCCGCCGCTCTCGCGACGCGCGAGCGCACCGCGACGACGTGCCGCGCGGCACTGGCGCTGTACACGGGCGACCTGCTTCCCGAGAACCGCTACGACGAGTGGGCAGAGACCAGGCGGCGCCACCTCGAGGACGTGCACGAGGCCCTGAGGCGCGAGCTCGCCCGGCTGCCGGAGTCGCCGGGGCCCGGCGGGCTGCCGGCCGACGCGAGCTCGTTCGTCGGCCGCGGGCACGAGCTGGCCGAGCTGCGATCCGTCGTCGGCCGGACGCGGCTGCTGACGCTGACGGGAACGGGCGGCGCTGGCAAGACGCGGCTCGCGCTCGAGCTGGCGCGGGGAGAGCAGGCGCGGTTCGCCGACGGCGCGGTGCTCGTCCCGCTCGCGACGCTCACCGACCCGGCGATCGTCCCCGTGGCGGTCGCGGCGGCTCTCGACGTCCGCGCGCTCGGCGGCCAGGCGCTACGCGATGCGATCGGCGAGTTCCTCGCGAGCCGCACCCTGCTGCTCGTGCTCGACAACTGCGAGCACCTGATCGGAGCGAGCGCCGAGCTCGTGGACTCGATCATGCGCGGCGCACCGGGGGTGACGGTACTTGCGACGAGCCGCGAGCCGCTGCGCGTGCCCGGCGAGGTCGTCTTCCGTGTCCCCTCACTCGCGATGCCCAGCCCCGAGCAACCGCTCACGCCGGAGGACGCGCTCCGGTACGAGGCGATCAGGCTGTTCGTCGACCGCGCCGAGGCGGCCGCTCCCGGCTTCGTGCTCGATTCGAGGAACGTCGCCGACGTCGCGCGCATCTGCTTCCGGCTGGACGGCCTGCCGCTCGCGGTCGAGCTCGCCGCGGGCCGGCTCGGAGCGCTCAGCGCATCGTCGATCGCCGAGCGGCTCGACGACCGCTTCCGGCTCCTTCAGGCGGGCAGCAGAACGGCGCCGACGAGGCAGCAGACGCTGCTGGCGACGCTCCAGTGGAGCCACGACCTGCTCGACGAGGAGGAACGCGTGCTGTTTCGCCGCTGCACCGATGATCTGCTCGAGGAGCCCGACGTCGCGAACCTGCTCGCGCGGCTGGTGGAGAAGTCGCTCGTCTCGGCGGGTGAGACGGACGGCGAGTGGCGCTACGACCTGCTCGAGACCGTGCGTGCTTACGCGCACGAGCGGCTCGCGGAGTCGGAGGAGACGGCAGGGCTGCGGCGCCGCCACGCCGCCTGGGCGACCGCGCTCGGCGAGCGCGAACGGGGCTCGGTCCGGCTCGACCGTGAGGCTGCGAACCTGCGGTCGGCACTCGCGACGCTCCTCGCCGAGGACCCGCAAGGTGCGCTGCGCCTGTGCGTCGCGATCTGGCCGTTCTGGCTGCGCCGGATCGACCTCGCAGAGGCGGAGCGACGGTTCGTGGCGGCGCTGGCCGCGGCACCGGAGCGGTCGACACTCCGCATCGAAGCGCTCCTCGCAGCGGCGGCCTTCGACATGCGAAGCGGGACGCTCGCCAACGGCATCACCCGGGCCGAGGAAGCACTCGCAATCGCGTCCGAGCTCGGCGATGCGCGCTCCGAATTGCGCGCGTACCAGCTCCTGGGCGAGTACGCGATCGCATCGGACGCCGGCGAGGATGCTGAGGCGTGGCTCGAGCGAGGGCTCGTCGTCGCGCGGCGCGAGGGCTTCTGCGGCGCCGAGGCCCTTTGCATCTACAGCCTCGGTGTCGCCCGCTGGATCCTCGGCGACCTCGAGGGAGCCGATGCGCTGCTCGCCGACAGCCTCGAGCGCTTCCGCGCTGTCGACGATCCCGGCGAGCTGGTCTCGTCCCCGCAGAACATCGGCGACCTTCGCGGAGAGCCGGGCGACCCGTCGAACCTGCGCGTCGTGTTCGAGGAGACTCTGCAGCCGTACATCGAGGTCACGTGCTCCGCGGCTGCGGGCTACGTGCTGGCGAACCGCGCGAGCATCGCGCGCATGCGGGGTGACTTCGATTCCGCCGAGCGCCTCCTCGCGGAGTGCACGCAGCACTTCGACGCCCTCGACGACGACCACGGCCGCGCGAGCGCGCTCGTCCGCACCGCATATCTCCGCCTCGCCGAAGGCGACGTCGACGCGGCGCGGATGCGTCTCGAGCGTGCGCTCGAGATCCGGACGTCGCTGAACGAGCGCCGCGAGGTGGGGCTGGTGCTCTCCGGGCTCGGGCTCGTCGAGACGATCGCCGGCAACTTCGACGCGGCGGAGGTCCGCCTGGGGGACGCGCGACAGCTGTTTCGGCGGGCGGGTGACCGCTGGGGGCTCGCGAGCTCGCTGTGGCGAACGGCGGAACTGTGGCGCGCCGAGGGTCGGCTCGACGACGCCTGGTCCGCACTGCAGGAGGCCCGCGAGATCCTGACGGCGACCAATCGCCCACGGTGGATCGGGCACGCCGAAGCAGCGCTCGCCGAGGTCGCGTCGCTGCGCGGCGACCGGGAGCAGGCAGCCTCGCTGTTCGCCTCGGCGCTCGAGCAGTACCGCGTCTCACACGACACCCTGGGTCAGGCGGCCGTCGAGCGGCAGCTCGAAGCGCTTGCCAAGACGGCGCAAAGCTCACGCAAAGACGCGCGCGTTACGACTACGGCGACACGCTCGAGGAAACGGAGGACACCATGACCGAGATGCTTGCTCCCGTGCTGGGCGAAGCCACCGTCCAGGAGCTGCGGGATGCTACGAGGGGCGAGGTGCTGACGGCAGGCGACGAGGGGTTCGCCGCCGCCTGCGAGGTCTGGAACGGGACGCACAGCGGCCGGCAGCCGGCACTGATCGTGCGCTGCACGGGCCCGGCCGACGTGATCGCCGCGGTCGGTTTCGCGCGGAGCCACGACCTGGCGATCGCCGTCCGGGGCGGCGGCCACAGCATCGCCGGCTTCTCGACCTGCGACGGCGGCATCGTGATCGACCTGGGCCAGATGCGGAGCGTTCGCGTCGATCCCGAGGCGCACGTCGCGCACGTCGGCGGCGGAGCGACGTGGGGCGACGTCGACCACGAGACGACCGTGCACGGCCTCGCCACCACGGGTGGCCTGGTCTCGACGACCGGAGTCGGCGGCCTGACGCTCGGAGGCGGCATCGGCTGGCTGATGCGGCGCTACGGCCTCGCCTGCGACAACCTCGTCGGCGCCGACGTCGTCACCGCCGACGGCCAGGTCGTCCATACGAGCACGACCGACAATCCGGAGCTTCTGCGCGGCCTTCGCGGCGGCGGCGGAAACTTCGGAATCGTCACGCAGCTGGAGCTCCAGCTGCATCAGGTCGGCCCAATCGTCTACGCGGGCCCGATCTTCTACCCGGCCGACGCCGCCCGGGACCTGCTCGAGCTGTACCGCGAGTGGGCGCCGGCGGCAAGCGACGACGTGACGACGATCATCGACCTGACGACGGCCCCGCCGCTGCCGGTGATCCCGGAGGAGTGGCACGGGAAGAAGGTCGCGGCGCTGATCGGGATGTCGGCCGGAGCGGTCGAGGACGGCGGCGAGTTGATCGCGTCGTTCCGCGAGGTCGCGGAGCCCGTTGCGGATCTGTTCGGCCCGATGCCGTACACGATGATGCAGTCGCTGATCGACCCCCTCTGGGCGAAGGGAATCCGCTCGTACTTCAAGGCGACGAACCTCGCGCGGCTCGACGACGACCTGATCGCGAGGCTGCTCGACCTGCACCTGTCGGGGCCCGGCCCGCAGTGCGAGATCCACGTGCACCAGATGGGCGGCGCGGTGAGCCGAGTGCCTGCGGACTTCTCGTCGTTCGGCGAGCGGTCGATGCCGTTCGTGCTGAACGCAGTGACGGGCTGGCACGATCCGTCGGAGGACAAGGCGAACACGGAGTGGGCGCGCGCGGTGATCGCCGCCGCGTCG
>Ga0335081_10004397_pt1 | contig 22220 bp, 18 predicted proteins | sample Lox_Sample_35_FD_206713 | JGI IMG/M metagenome (GOLD analysis project Ga0335081, IMG submission 206713) | Soil microbial communities from Loxahatchee National Wildlife Refuge, Florida, United States - Lox_Sample_3.5 | ecosystem: Environmental > Terrestrial > Soil > Wetlands | place: USA... | reverse complement strand
CGCGATGAGGGCGTTCTGGTGGAGGGCAGCTGACTGGTCCCAGTAACCACGGGCGGTCAGGAAGCCGCTCATCGCCGCGGGTATCGCGATGGCATGACGCGAACGTGCGCGGCCGGCGGCGTAGTCGGCGGCGGCGTGCAGGTTCGCACGCTCGGCATCCAGCCAGCCGGCTGCCTGCCCGAGGGCGGTCATGTCCGGAGCCTGGGCCGGCGGGTCGCCGGGCGGCGGGCGGCGGGCGGCGGGCGGCGTGGCGAAGTGTCGGCCGGCGGCCAGGGCGGTGTGCAGGTAGTAGTCCAGCAGCCGGCCCGTTGCGGCGTCTGATTCGGCCGGGTTGTCCGCGGCGGCGAGGGCGCGGGCGTGCTCGCGGAGCAGGTCGTGCAGCTGGTAGCGGCCGGGTGCGGGCTCGGTGAGCAGGTGCTGGTCGTATAGGTCCTCAAGGCCGCGGCGGGCGTTGTCCAGGGCGGTGCCGTCGAGCGCGGCGGCGGCGTAGGCGTCGATGCTGGGACCCGGGAGCAGGCCGAGCCGGCGGAACAGCCGCTGCTGCGCCGCCGTGAGGTCGGTGTAGGACAGGGTGAACGCGGCGCCGACCGACACGTCCTCGGCGTGCATGAGGGCTAGCCGGTCGCGGGCCGCCGCCACGTCGGCGGCGAGTTCTGCGGGTGTCCAGGCCAGGTGGTGCCGCAGCTGGCTGGCGAGCATCCCGATCGCCAGCGGCAGATAGCCGCACAGCCGGGTGAGCTCGCCTACTGCGGCATCGCTGGCCCGCACTCCGGGCCGGGCCGTCAGCCGGGCCAGCAACGCCGTCGCCTCGCCGGGCGGCAGGACATCGAGGCTGACCACCGCGGCGTCCTCCAGTGCCGTAAGCCGGCGGCGGCTGGTGACCAGCACCAGGCTGCCCGCCGTTCCGGGCAGCAGCGGCCGGACCTGCTGATGGCTGGCGGCGTCATCGAGCAGCAGCAAGATCTTCTTGCCCGCTACCTGGCCGCGCCATCTGGCCGCCCGCGCCTCGGCGCCGGGGGGGATCTGCTGCGGGGCTAGCCCGGCGGTCAGTAGCAGGCTGCCCAGCGCATCGGCTGGGTCGACCGGCCGCTGGCCGGGGGTATGGGCATGCAGCGGCAGGAAGAACTGCCCATCGGGAAAATCTGGTGCGAGCCGGTGCGCCGCGTGCACCGCGAAGGTGGTCTTGCCGATTCCGGCCATCCCGTCGATCGCGTGAATGCCCACCACCCCGCCGTCCGCAGCCGTGGGGACCAAGGCCTCCAGCAGCCGTGCCAGCTCCCGCTCGCGGCCGGTGAAGCTGGCGGTATCACGCGGCAGGGTCCTCGTGGCCGCGGCGGCGGCTCCCGGCGCCTCTCCTCGCACGACCGCTAGTACCTCCGCGGCCGAGGCGCGGCCGCGGGCTGCCGCGACGAACAGCGCGCGCGGCGGCTCGGCCAGACCCAGCGCATCGGCCAGCAAGACGGCGGTGTCTTTGCGGGCGGTGCGGTGGATGCCGCGTTCGAGGTCACTGACCGACCGCGGGGAAAGGCCCGCCGCTTCGGCCAGCTCCTCCTGGGTCAGCCGGGCCCCGGCCCGCAGCTGCCTCAGCAACCCTGCGAACTCCAGTTCAGGCTGCTCCGCCACCGCCCCCAACCTCTCAGGATCCGTCCGTGTCCACCGGCCGGGCACTGGCAGGACCTACGCCCAAAGCCTACGCAGGCCTGTTCGCCGCAGCCACCCTGCCAGCACCGGCCAGCCAGGCTGCGCCAGCGGCATCGCTGGCATCCGGCCCGCCGCAGTCGGCCTAGTTCAGCGAGTCCCGCGCCACCTTGATCCGCGCCCGGCGGCCGCGGCCGCCATGTCATCCAGGCGGCGACCGACTTTATGTGGGTCTTGTGTGGGCCGTCGCGTGTGGTGAACTTGCTGGCGCGCCGCGATGGTGGAACCAGTTGCGATACCAGCTCGGCTGAGCCAGTAGCTGCCGGCAGCAGGCACGCGACCGAACAAGACCATCACTACCCCAAGGAGGGACCATGGACCGGCAGACCTGGCTCGACCAGCGGCGCGCAGCCGTCCTCGCCAGCTATGACCAGGGGGCGCCCACCTACGACGACCACGGCTACCCCAACCAGCCGCAACAAGATTGGGTGGCGCGGCTGCTGCGCGCCTGCCCGGCAGCCGCCAAGATCTTGGATGCGCCCTGCGGGACAGGCATGTACTTCCCGATGGTGGCCGCAGCCGGGCACCGCGTCGTCGGCGCCGACCAATCGGCGGGCATGCTGGCCCAGGCCCGGGAACGCGGCATCGCGGTCGCCCTGGACCTGGTCCGGCTCCAGGAACTGCCGTACACCGGCGAGTTCGACGCCGTCCTGACCATCGACGCGATGGAGAACGTCCCGCCCGAAGACTGGCCGCTGGTGCTGGCGAACCTGCATCGCGCGGCGCGCCCGGGCGGCTTGCTTTACCTGACCGTCGAGGAGGCGGACGAGCCGGTGATCGAGGAGGCATTCACAACGCTCACCCGGCGCGGACTGCCGGCCGTCCGCGGCGAAGTCATCGACGGCGACGTCGCCGGCTACCACTACTACCCCGGCCGCGATCGGGTAACAGGCTGGCTCAACAAGGCAGGACTGCAGATCATCGACGAGGGCTTCAACCAAGAAGACGGCTGGGGCTACCGCCACTTCCTGCTCCAGAGCGCCAGGCAGTAGCGCATCGGGTGCGCCCGCGGGCCAATACCGGCCCATCAGTGGACCGGCGAGGAGAAGGAGAACACCGTGACCGCCGAAGCAAGCTTGATAGGTGGTGACCGCTGGTCACTGGCCTGGTGACGCGCGCCGGAAACGGTGATAACCAGGCGTGGGACGCGCTCGTCGAGCGGTACGCCCCGCTGATCTGGTCGGCGTTTAGATCGCTCACCCCCGAGCAGCCATCGCGCTGCGTTACAACCGCTGGCTGCGATCATCGTGCGATATCCGCCGCTATGCGCGGTCGTGCGGACCGGTGCGTTCATCGGCAGGGGCGTGCAGATCGGGACGTTCTGCGCTGCGCGTCGCTCTCCGGCCAGGCGTGCCAGGACGGGTGGCGGGCCTGGCTACACCAGGCCCGTGGTCAGGGCCAGGCGGGTCAGGTCGGCGCGGCGGCGGCAGCCGGTCTTGTCCCGGATCCGGTCCAGGTGCGAGCCGACGGTGCGGACGCTGATGTACAGCTCGGCAGCGATCTCGGCGTTGGTGCGGCCCCGGGCGACCAGGGTGACCAGCTCCCGCTCCCGGGCGCTGAGCGTCCCCGGGTCCGGCGCCGCCGGCTGCTGCGGGCCGGGGTCGGTGAGCATCAGGGCGTACTCGGCCGCGGTGGCCAGGCTCATCGCCGCGCCGCGGTCCTCGGCGGCCCGCGCCCGGCCGGGTCCCAGCGCCTGCCGGGCCTGGCGCAGCTGTTCCTCCCGGCGAAGCACGAACCAGGGCGAATCGATCAATCCCTCGTGCCGGTCGGCCGCGGCCCACAGCGTCAGGGCCTCGGCGGAGCGCCCGGTCGCGGCGCACAGCTCCCCGCACTGGAACAGGCCGAATCGCAGATCAAGCCATCTGCCGGTCCGCACCGCGACCTGGAGCCCTTCCCGCAGATGCGCCGCGGCGTCGCCGGTCCGGCCCGCCCGCAGCTCCAGGTCCACGATCCTGGGCAGCAGAGCCGCCTGGGTCTGCAGGTCGCCCGCGTCCCGGGCCCGGGCCAGGCCCGCCGCGCCGGCCCGCGCGGCTTCGGCCAGGTCCCCGGCATCGGCCAGCACCATGGTCAGCACAGAGCTGCGCGTCCGGGCGAGCCCGCCGGGGATCCCGGCCGTGATCTGCCCGGCCTGCCGGGCCAGCCGGACCGCCTCGTCGTGGTGGCCGGCGTAAGCGGCGTCGAGGCTGAGGTTCATCAGGGCCATCAGTTCCCCGGCCGGGTCCTCCATCTGCCGGGCCAGGGCCAGCGCGCGGCGGCCGTCGCTGGCCGCCTCGGCGGTGCGGCCCATCTGCCGCAAGGCCGTCGCCCGGCCGGCCAGGGCGGCGGTCAGCGCCCGGGACGGCGGCCGGTCCGCGGCGGTGTCCCGGGCCGCGGTGAAATGGCCAAGCGAGACGACCAGGTCGGCCGACCACTGCGCCGTCCAGCCGAGCCAGACCTGCGCGGCGCACCACCCGTCGCTGCCCACCTCGGCGCGGCCTGCGGCCTGGCGCAGCAGCGGGTACTGGCCGGCCAGCCGGCCCCGCAGTTGCCACCACGGCGCCAGGGCGAGCGCCAGCCGCAGCGCCAGGGCCGCGTCATGCACTATGGCCCAGGTGAGCACCTGTCGCGTGGTGGCATCCTCGGCGTCCAGCCAGCGGGCCGCGGCCGATTCCCCAGGGCCGGCCTGCAGCCCCGCGGCGGCCTGCCCGGCCACCCCCAGCGCGTACCGGGCCAGGGCCGCCTCGGCCCGTTCCTGCTCGCCCGCCTCGGCCAGCAGCCCGGCCCCGTAGGCGCGCAGCGTCTCCAGCATCACATACCGGAGCCGGCCATCCGGCCCGGCCTGCGGCGGAGACAGCAGCGAGCAGTCCACCAGCCGCAGCACCGCCGGCCCCGCGCCCGGCCCGGCGACCGCCTCGGCGGCCTCCAGCGTGAACGGCCCCGGGAACACCGACACCGCGCGGAACACCCGCCGCTCGCGCTCCTCCAGCAGCCGGTAGCTCCACTCCACCGTGGCCGCCAGCGACCGCTGCCGATCCGCCGCGCCCCGGTCCCCCTCGGTCAGCAGCGCGAACCGGTCCCCGATCCGGTCCAGCAGCCCCGCCACGCCCAGCGCCTCGACCCGCGCCGCGGCCAGCTCGATCGCCAGCGGCATCCCGTCCAGCCGCGCCACCACCGGCCCATTGTCCCCGTCCAGCGCGAACCGCGGATCAGCCCGCCGGGCCCGGTCCGCGAACAGCGCCACCGCCTCGGCTCCGGCGGCATGAGCCAGGTCATCCGGATCGGGCAGGGCCAGCGGGCCCAGCCGGTACCGGGCCTCCCCCGCCACCCGCAGCGGCTCCCGGCTGGTCGCCAGCACCCGCACCTCATCGCAGGCGGCCAGCAGCCCGGCGCACAGCTCCGCGGCTGCGCCGATCACGTGCTCGCAGTTATCCAGCACCAGCAGCAGCTGCCGCCGGGCCAGCACCCGGGCCAGCGCCGCGGCCGCCGGCAGCGCGCGCTGCTCCCGCACGCCCAGCGCCGCCGCCACCACGGCCGGCACTAGGACCGGGTCCCGGACCGGGGCCAGCTCGGCCAGCCAGGCCCCGTCGGCGTACCGGCCCGCCACCTGCCCGGCGACCTGGCCGGCCAGCCGGGTCTTGCCCGCCCCGCCCGGCCCGGTCACCGTCACCAGCCGGTCACGGTCCAGCAGCCCCGTGACCTCGTGCACCGGCCCGGCCCGGCCACGAAGCTGGTCAGCGCGGGCACGAAACCGTACAAGCCCCCGGCTGACGCCAGCGGCTCGCCCGGCGCCTGCCTCGACATGGCCGCCAGCACCTGCCCGGCCTGGATGCGCCCCAAGGCCGCCGCGAGGAACACCGACCGAGCCGGCTCGGCCAGGCCGAGCGCGCCGGCCAGCTGCACGGCGGTGTCCTGGCGGGCGGTGCGGTGGATGCCCCGCTCCAGGTCACTGACCGCCCGCTGGCTCACCCCGGCCGCCTTGGCCAGCTCCTGCTGGGTCAGCCGGGCCTCGGCCCGCAGCTGCCGCAGCAACCCGGCCAATCTCGAGGTGGCCTGCTCCGCCATGACCGCGGCATCCTCTCCCACCGCCCGGAGCCCGCCCGCGGCACCCAGCACCGCGCGGACAGGGCCTGTCCCACGATTATCCAGGCCGGACGCCTGCACCACCAGTCCCGGCACCCGGCCAGCCCGCTCCCCGGGCCCGCCGCTGCCGCTACGACCGCAGCCCGGGACCGGCACCCCGGGGCGGACGACCGGCGCGGTCCGGCCGGCCTGCCCCGGGCCCTGGTCACGCCCTGCGAACGCCGTCAGCCGGCGCCATCGTGTGGGTCTCGCGTGGGCCGCAGGTGTGCTGATCACACCGGGCCACGGCCAGAGCAGCACCAACGGCAGCCTCAGCGTGCCGGCCAGTCTGGGGCACCCGAAAGAGAAGGGGTCATCGGACCCCTGCCCTGCGCATGCCCCGGGTGGCGAGCCTTTTATGCGGGGCCAGAATCCCTCGCGGGACCCGGCATTTGCCCTGACGAATTCGAAGCGAACGCCGAATCAGGAGAGGGACCCGGGCCGTGCCCGATTAATAACCCAGGGGAGGTCAGTGATGAATTGTATCCGCATCGGAAGACCGAGGGCCCGGGCACTCTCGCCGGACCCGCAAGACCCGGACAGCGTCCGGGCGAAGGGCGCTCGTGCGGACCGCGCGTTCCGGAAAGCCGCCCGGGACATGATGGCCTGCGCCGGCCGGCGCCAAGGCTGGCTGCCTGGGCAGTGATCCGCGCGGTCATGATGGCCCACCACGAGCAGGTGCGCATGTGGGAATGCATCCTGGAAACCAGCGGGGCGGCGCCGCTGACCGCGTCCGGCCCGCGATCCCGCGCGGCGCCTTGTTGCCATCCACTGACAGCACCAACGCGGGTGAGGAGCACAACATGAGCAAGATCGCAGAAACCAGCGAGCCCGCCAGCGAACTAGAACGCCTGATCGCGGACCTGTCGGAGTCCGGGCAGCTGGTTTTCGTCTTCGGCGTCGGCTGGTGGACCGCGCACCTCACGGGAGCGACGGCACCAGTATTCCGCGGGCCGGCTGACCGGCGGTGGTGGCACATCGAGCTCGGCGACGGCGCCGGGAGCTGGATCATGGACGTGCGGGTCGATGAGATCACCGCAGTCCGGTTCGTCCGCGCGCCCTACCCGTTCCCGTCTTTCCCAGGGCGGGAGGTCCTGACGGTGCAACTCCTGGGACCAGGCGGGGACACGGTGCTCTCCTGCTACGTACACGAGCTGTATGACGGCCAGCGGATGCGCCCGGAGAAGCTGGCGGCCTGGCAAGCGCTGCGCGAGCGCTACGGCAACCGCGATGAGTCGACGGTCGATCGAGGCACCCTCCTGGCCCCGGCTGCCTGACCATCGTGACCACCGGCACGCGGAGCGGGTGCGGCCGTGTTGCATGCCAATCGGATCTCCACGGGCCTGCTCGGCGGTGATATCAGGCGCCTGAAGGGTGTATCGGGCGAGCTGGATGACGTCGGGATAAATCCCGATCTCGATCGCCGGGCCGTTGCCTGGCCACGCGGGGCTGGCGCCAGTGCGGCTAAGGCCAGGCGCCTCGACTTACTGGCAGCGGTCCGCTCAATACCTCGGGCGCGCTGACAATGCCTCAAGTTGCGGACCGCCTGCATCCGCCTGACAACGACGTGATGAACCGGCCATGACGAGGCAGCCGGATTGCGTAATGAGGTCATAACCGAATGTTATGACGGCATGCAACATCCAGTTTTCTATCTGAGGACCAACAAATATTTCCCTGTCCAGGTCTTCTGTCATGTCAAGTCCCGGCCGCTGCCGTCATGGTCAGGTTTCAGAATCCCCCCGTGTTGTGGTTCGGGCGTAGCGTTATGGCGGGTCCGGTCGGCGTGCACGTGGCGGCCGGGTAGCGGTGGTGATCGGAGGGCGTCGTGGCCGTTAGGGAGCCGGGGCCGCGCATGCTGGAGCGGGACGCTGAGCTGGTTTACCTGGGCAGCCGTTTGCGGGGGGCGAGGGAGGGGACGGGCGGGATCGTTGCGGTTGAAGGGCCGGCCGGGATCGGGAAGTCGATGCTGCTGGCGGAGGCTGCCCGGTTGGCCCGTGAGCTTGGGCTCAGCCTGCTGAAGGCGCGCGGCGGCGAGCTCGAGGAAGGTATGGCCTTTGGTGTGGTGCGGCAGCTGCTCGAGCCGGCTGTGCTGTCGGTGGGCTCGGCAGGACGTCGGCGCTTGCTTGCTGGGCCGGCTACCACTGGTGCGTACATTCTCGGGCTACGGGCTGGCGAGGCGCCCGGTGATGAGTTCGCGGCGTGGCACGGCTTGTACTGGCTGTGCGCTAATTTCGCCGGGCGCAGGCCGCTGCTCATGACGGTGGATGACTTGCAGTGGGTTGATGGCCCGTCCTTGTCGTGGCTGCAGTATCTCGGGCGGCGCGTCTCTGACTTGGGCGTGCTTGTGGTGGTGAGCGTGCGTGAGGGGCATCCTCGCGCGTCGGTGCCTGCGGTAGCTGGCATCGTCGGTGACCCGGCGGCTGGACGGTTGCGGCTGTCCCCCCTGGGTACCGGCGGCGTCGCTGCGGTCGTGAGCGAAGAGCTCGGGTTGCTGGGCACGCCGGAGTTCTGCCGGGCCTGCCGTGAGCTGACCGGCGGGAACCCGCTGTACCTGCGGCAGCTGCTCACCGCGGCACAAGCCGAGGGCCTGACTGGCAGCGCGGCTGACGTGCCGGCGCTCGAGGGCCTGGCTCCTTCGGCGGTGGGCGGCTCGGTCTTGACGCGCCTAGCGCGTATGGGCCCGGACATGATCGCGTTGGCCCGCGCTGTGGCTGTGCTGGGCGCCGGGACCGAAGTCGCCGTGGCGGCCGAACTCGCTGATCTTGCCCCCGGCGACGCCGAGCTCGCCGCGGACGCGCTGACCGCGGCGCAGGTTTTCGCGGCGGCGCGGCCGCTGGAGTTCTTCCACCCGCTGATCGCCGAGGCCATGTACGCGGACCTCGCGCTGGGCGCCCGGCGCCTGGCGCACCGGCGTGCGGCAGCGGTCATGGACCGGCGCGGCGCGGCGGACCGCGTTGCGGCCCATCTGCTCGGCACCGGTCCTGCGGGGGATCGGTGGGTGGCCGGGCGGCTTGCCGCCGCGGCGCGTGACGCGGCAGATCGCGGGGCGCCGGACGTGGCGGCCGGGTATCTGCGGCGGGCCCTGGCCGAGCCGCCGGCGCCAGGGGAACACCCGGCGCTGCTGCTGCAGCTGGGGCTGGCTGAATGGCATGCCGGGGAGCCGGACGCGATCGATCACCTAGAACAAGCGCTGGCGGCGGCACGGGATCCCGGGACGACCGCGGCGGTGGCCGAATCCCTGGCGCAGGCATACCGGTTCACGGGCCGGGCCGATATGGGGGTCGACGTGCTGGAGCGCGCGATCGCGCAGCTGGGCGATACCGATCCATGGCTGGCGTTCTCGCTTGAGTCGTCCTGCGCGCTGGCGGCCGTCATGGACGACCGCACGGCGGTCAAAGCGCTGCGGTCGCTGGATAGCTTGTCCCGCCGGATGAGCCAGTTCGCGGAGCCGCCGCCGCCGTCCCTGCTGGCCGCCTTGGCCAATGTAGCCATGAGGCGCCAGCAGCCCGCGCAGGCGCAGCAGCTCGCCGACCGCGCGCTGGCTGGCCAGCCTTACCCGCCACCGCTGGCGTGCTGCCCGACCCTGATCTCGACGTTGATCGCGCTGGAGCGTCATGACCTGCTCGGGCGGCTATGTGATGACTTGCTCGCCGCCGCACGGCGTCGCTCAGCGCTGCACGAAGCCGCAGCCATCGCCAGCTTCGCGGCATGGGCCCTTTACCGGCGCGGTGAGCTCGCCGACGCCGAGGCACAGGCCCGCTGGGCCGCCGACCGTGCCACGGGCGTCTACCTGCTGCATGCCGTCGCCCAGCTGGTCGAGCCGCTGATCGAGCGCGGGTCGCTCGACGAGGCCGCCGCCGAGCTGGAGCGCATAGCCGACCCGCTCGCGGCCCATTCGATTACCGTCACCACCTTCCTCTTCGCTCGCGGGAGACTGCGCGCCGCCCGGGGACAACCCGCCGCCGCGCTCCGGGACTTCCTCGAATGCGGGCGGCGGAGTTCGCTGTTCGGGCGGGTCTCGGTCCTGTATCACTGGCGTTCCGAGGCAGCGCTGGCCCACACGCGGCTCGGCAACCAGCACGAGGCGCTGAAGCTGGCCCGGGAGGAGGTTGACCTGGCCCGGGAATTCGGCCGTCCGGGCGCGCTGGGGATCGCGCTTCGGAACTACGGACTCATCGAAGGACGCGACCGCGGACTGGCCTTGCTGGCCGAGGCCGTGCGGACTCTCGAAGGTGCGCAATCCCCGGTCGAGCTCGCCCGCACGCAGGTCGAGTACGGTTCGGCACTGCGGCGGGCCGGGCAGCGCGTACCGGCCCGAGCCCAGCTCGAACGAGGCCTCGACCTTGCGCATCACTCAGGCGCCCGGCGGATAGCCGACCAGGCCCGCCCCGAGCTCGTCGCCGCGGGCGCCAAGCCACGGCGGGACGCGATCACCGGCCGGGACGCGCTGACCGCCAGTGAGCTGCGCGTCGCACGGCTCGCTGCCGAGGGGATGACCAACCCGCAGATCGCACAGGCGCTGTTCATCACGACCAAGACCGTGGCCGTCCATCTGACTCACGCCTACCGCAAGCTCGGCGTCAGCCGCCGTGTCCAGCTTCCCGGCGCGCTGGCCAGCCAGGTGCCAGATCCCGAGGCCGCGGCGATTCCTTAAGACTATTCCGCAGAAAAGATGCGATGCCCACGCCCGATGCGGGCTTGGCTCCGCCCGGTCAGGCTGGGCTGAGGCTCACCGATCCGAAGCGGAGGGAACCAGACATGAGCAGCGTCATCCACGAGCACCTGCAGGCGTCTGCGTGCGGCGCCGAGCCGACGGAGGAGGAACGGGCGGCAGCCGCCACGATACTGCCGATGATATGGGGTCTGCATATCTCGCGTGCGGTCTACCTAGCCGCCGAGTTCGGTGTCGCGGACCTGCTCGCCGCAGGTCCGCTGACCGCGGCGGCGCTGGCCGAAGCCACCCAGACCGGGGAGGCGGCCTTGTACCGGGTGCTGCGCCTGCTCGCGGCACTCGGCGTGCTGACCGAGCACGAACCCCGCTCGTTCGGCCTGACGATCTTGGGTGACCGGCTCCGACGTGACGTGCCCGCATCCATGCGGCACTGGGCCATGCTCGCCGACACCGTCGGCTTCCGCGCGCACGAGCCGATCCTGGACGTGGTCAGGACCGGCAGGACCGGCACCGAGGTCAGCTACGGCTTGACGACCATGGAACGGGTACGCGGGGATTCCCGGCGAACGGCCCGGTTCGACGCGGCCATGTCGGAACGGACCGCGGCGTTCGCCCCCAGCGTCGCCGCCACCTACGACTACTCCGGGATGCACGTCATCGCCGACATCGGCGGCGGGCAGGGTACCCTCCTGGCCGCAATCCTGCGTCGGCACAAACATCTGCGCGGCATCTTGTTCGACGTGCCGGACGTAGCGCCCAGGGCCGCCGACGTGCTGCGCGACGCCGGAGTCGCGGACCGCTGCGAGGTCGTCGGCGGGGACTTCTTCGCCGGGGTCCCGGGCGGCGCCGACGGATACCTGCTGGCCAATGTGCTGCACGACTGGGACGACGGCCGGGCGGTGCAGATCCTGCGGGCGTGCCGCCACGCGATGCGGCCTGGCGGCCGCGTGCTCATCGCCGAGCGGCTCATCCCCACCGAACCGCACGATGCCCTACCGGTCCTGCTGAGCGACCTGAACATGCTGCTGGTCTCCGGCGGCCAGGAGCGGACCAACACCGAATACGGCACCCTACTGACCACGGCCGGACTACAGCCCGGCCGGGTACTACCAGTCACCCCACCGTACGGCGTCATCGAAGGGCTCGCGACATGACCAGCCATACGCCGTCACGGCCGAGCCCTTGCGGTCACTAGCCCGATGATGAGCACCGCACACAGGTGTCGCATCCGCGCGCAGGGGCGTCGCAGAAGGCAGCGCCGCTGATCGAGCGAACCGGCGTGGCCACCGCCCAGGATATAGGCGCGCCAATGGGCCAAGCAGATCGCGGGCTCTGGGGCGCTTGCGGCGGCGACGTCTCCATCAGAAAAGCACATCAGGCGCATCCCGGCTCCGCATCACCCTGCTAAGAAGACCCGCAAGGCTTTCGCCCGCCACGATGTCAGTGCCGGTGTCCGGGCGCCGGTGCCGCATCGTTCATGCTGGGCATCGCCGGGTACACCGCACTGAAAGGTCGGCATCAGCGCTCTTTCATCGCAACCTCAGCCATAACCGTGACCTGCATGTGTCGCTTGCAGCAGCAGCCACGAGAAGGGATGGGAAAGACTTGGACGGGCGTACCCGCAATCGACGCGGTACCCGTCACGAGCGCCCGATGCTGGTTGAGGCACTGGATCGGGGCAGCGCACGCCAAGGTTGTGAACCTGGCATGAGATCGGCGGTCGATGCGGCGCGTGGGGCCTTCGCCGTTAGGGCGTGGCGGGAGGCGTGTCACGCGCTTTCGGCGGCCGCCGAAGGCGGCCCCCTTCCGGCGGAGGATTTCGAGCGGCTGGCGGTGGCCGCGTATCTGGTCGGCGAGGACGATGTCTGTACGCACGCGTGGGAGTGCGCTCACCGGACGGCGCTCGAGGCGAGCGATGGGGCGACGGCGGCTCGCTGCGCAGTCTTGCTCTCTTTGTGCCTGTTCTTGAAGGGTCAGATGGCTACGGCGGGCGGGTGGCTGGCGCGAGCCGAGAGGGTGCTCGCAGACGTGGGCCTCGATTGCGCGGCGTCGGGCTACGTGCTGATTCTGAGGCTTCTGGGCGCGCTCGGTACCGAACCCTCCCTGGCCGCAGATCTCGCGGTGCGGGCCGCCGAGGCCGGCATGCGCTCCGGTGATACCGATCTTCGGGCGCTGGGGATACTCGGCCACGGCCAGGCGCTCATCGCGATGGGCGAGGTGGCCGAAGGAGTCGGCCGGCTCGACGAGGTGATGGTCTCGGTCGCCAGCGGCGAGGTCGGGCCAGTGGCGACAGGGATCGTGTACTGCGCGGTCATTAGCGAGTGTCTGCGGCTCCACGACATCGGCCGCGCGTCGGAGTGGACTGCCGCCCTGGGTGACTGGTGCGACGCTCAGCCGGATCTGGTGCCGTATCGCGGGCAGTGTCTTGTTCATCGATCGCAGCTGCAGCAGGTCGTCGGCAGGTGGTCTGAGGCGATCGCTACCGCCAGGGCGGCATGCCGCTACCTGGCGGATCCGCCGCACCCGGCCATCGGCCTGGCCCACTACCAGGAAGGCGAGCTTCACCGCCTCCGTGGCGACCTCGATCATGCCGAGGCGGACTACCGGAAGGCGAACCGTTACGGGCACGACCCGGTACCGGGCATCGCTCTTCTCGAGCTCGCCCGGGGTGAGGCGCCCGCCGCAGTGGTCACGATCGGGCGAGCACTGCAGGAGTACCACCAGCCATTGGAGCGGCCGGCGCTGCTGGCCGCCGCAGTCGAGATACGCCGCGCCGCGGGAGATCTGGGCGGGGCGCGGGCGGCTGCCGATGAACTGGCGGCCGTCGCGGCTGGTGGGTCTTCGGCGGTGCTGCGTGCGATGGCCGCTGATGCTCTAGGCACGGTGCTGGCCGGTGAGGGCCACATGGTGGCCGCCCTCGTCGAGTTGCGCACCGCGGCGGCTGCGTGGCGGTCGCTGGGCATGCCTTACGAAACGGCGCGCACCGCGGTCGCGGTGGGCTTGGCGTGCGCGGCGATGGGCGATGGTGTGGCCGCGGCGATGGAGCTGGGCAATGCTCGTAACGCCTTCGTCGAGCTGGGCGCCCGGCCTGACGTCGAACATCTTGACGGACTCATGAGCTCGGGTGCGCCCGCTGATCGCGGGGCGAGCCTGTCGGCTCGAGAGCGGGAAGTCCTGGCCGAGCTGGCGGCCGGCAAGACCAACCGGGAGATCGCGAAAACCCTGGTGATCAGCCAGCACACCGCCGGCCGCCACGTCGAGAGCATCTTCGCCAAGCTCGGCGTCACGAGCCGGGCTGCTGCGACCGCCTACGCCTACGAGCACGATCTGCTGTCCGCGCGATAGCGGAATAGGGTATTCGCCCTACCGGGCGGGCTGCCGCGAATGAGGCATTCACGCGATGTGCGCTGCCGGCCCGTCTTCCTAGGCTGCGGCCATGACCTGCACACGCCGACTGCAACCCTCGGCCACCGCCGACCGGCTGGCCGCCAGGTGGGAAGGACCTGCAAATGAGCACTATCTCCTATCGTGACTTCACCGGCACAGCCGGATAACGCTCGCCGTCACCGGCGTCCGGAGGTCGGCCAGCCCCGCCGGCCTCACCGTGCAGTCGGGCTGGTACCACGAAGCGTGCGAGACGTAGCCCAGGGCTTGCGCAAGGCACGAAATGTCCCGTCCTCGGGGTTATGGTTCGTCGATGCTAGGGTCCCGGGGAAGCTGGCATCGAAATTCAGTTGCCGCGGATTCTGGAGCTGGTCGCACCGCTCCCCAGGGACACAAATAGCGCCGAGCAGGATAATCTGCACTCGATGAAGCAACGGCGCCTGTTCGCGGAGCAAATCGAATATTCGGCAGGGACGATTACCCTCTGGAACACCAGTCACGCTGCGTGACGATCGCTGGCCGCGGGCATCGCGCGAGATCCGCCGATCTGGCGTATCGAGAGCGCGAACGTATGCGCTCGGCAGGCGCTCGATAATGGTTGATCGGTGCGGCGGCGCCCCGGACACCGTTGCGGGTGGCCTTGCTTTGGCCGGCCGAGTGCCTGCCCGGGGCCGCTGCCTGGCGTACCGGACGGCGGGGATTAGGGGCTGCGGCGGGGCTGATCTCGATCCGCAGCGGGCTGCAGTGGCCCTGGTTCAGGGGCGGGTAGCCGACACGAGCGGCCCCGGTGGGCGATGAAGGTACTGGCGTCTCCGGCGACAAGGCGGCCACGCCGACGGCCAGCCTGCCGTTGGGCCGCAGGTTCGCACCGGCGAACTCAAGACCAGTTGTGACACCGAGTTTCAAACTGGTGCCAACGATCCAGCCAGGCGACGTCTTCGCCATCTGCCGATGAGGGCCCTGCCCCGAGTGCGTCTAGCTCTGCGATGACAGGAGGACATGATGGTCAAGGCTGAGACCTCGGCGCTCGGGGAATATTCCGCGCCGGATCCCGGCAGGGACGGTGCCGTAGACGGTGCGATCCGGACGGGTGAGCGGGGGGCGTTGTGAGCAGTACCAGGGTGCTGGTGGCGGGGGCGAGCATCGCGGGGCCGGCCCTGGCCCACTGGCTGCGCCGGCGGGGGGCCGGGGTGACCGTGGTGGAGCGGGCCCCTGAGCTGCGTCCCGGTGGGCAGGCGGTGGATGCGCGCGGGGTGACCAGAGAGGTCATCCGGCGGATGGGGCTGGACGCGGCGGTGCGCGCGGCCTGCACCGAGACCGCTGGCGCGTACACGGTGGACGTGGACGGGAACGTGCTGGAGACCTTCCGCGTGGACGATGACGGCGGCGACGGGTACATCTCGGAGATCGAGATCCTGCGCGGGGACCTGTCCCGGGTGCTCTACGACGACACCCGGGACGGTCTCGAGTACATCTTCGCCGACCGGATCGCCGGACTCACCCAGGACGCGGACGGGGTCGACGTGGCCTTCGCGGGCGGCGGCCGGCGGCGCTTCGACCTGGTGGTCGGGGCGGACGGGCTGCACTCGGCGCTGCGAGCGGTGGTCTTCGGGCCGCACGAGCGGTTCGTCCGCCACCTCGGGCGCGTAATGGCCTTCTACACGGTGCCCAACGAGTTCGGGCTGGACCGCTGGCTGATCGACTACCAGGAACCGGGGTCCGGGCGCTCCGCGGGCCTGCGGCCCCTCCAGGACGCCACCCGGGCGATGGCCATGTTCTCCTTCCCCGCGTCCGGCCTCGACGTCGACTACCGCGACGTCGCGGCCCAGAAGCGCCTGCTGCGCGAGCGGATGGCCGGCCTGGGCTGGCTGGCCCCGCGCATCCTCGCGCACCTGGACCACACCCCGGACTTCTACCTGGACCAGGTCGCCCAGGTGGTGATGGACCGCTGGTCGAGCGGACGGGTCGGGCTGCTCGGGGACGCGGCGTTCAGCTCGTCGCCGCTGTCCGGGCAGGGCACCGGGCTGGCCCTGGTCGGCGCCTACCTGCTGGCCGGAGAGCTGGCCGCCGCCAGGTGGGACCCGGAGGCCGGGTTCGCCGGCTACGAGCGGCGGATGCGCTCGTTCGTCGAGGCCAACCAGGAGATCGGCCGGCTGCACGCGCGCAGCCTCGGCGCCCCCGGGCCGGGCGCCGAGCCAAGCCTCGCACCCGAACAGTGGCCCATCGAGCTGATCGAGTGCGCGATCAACGGCGTCGAGCTGCCCGACTACGCGGGGGCGCCGGACTCCGGGGCCCCGGCCGGACCGCCGGTCACCTCGCCGGCCATGTCGTAGGCCACCGCCTCGGGCGCGGTGAACCAGCGGTCTCGGTCGAAGTCGGTGGTGACCTGCGCCACCGATTTCGACGGAGAGTGGCTTGACTCTTCGCCCGTCCGCGCAAGTACCCGCCTATGCGCGGCCACTGGCCTGGCGGTGCTTGAAACCTGACCCGCACAGATCAGGTTGTCCTGGCACATTAGTGAAGCCGCACGCACCCGGAGCGCGTGGCGCAGGTACGGCGGGTTGCGGCGCGGCCGCGGTCGCTGGTTCTTTACGGCTGAGACTCGCGCGGGGGCTGGCGGGTTCCCGGCGTTTCGGCCAGCCGGGCGTGCAGCCGTTCCCGGATTTCGTCCGGGGTAGCCGCACGGCGGCGCCGCTGGTCGCGGATGATCACGGCCCCGGTCGCGGCTATGCCCGCGAAGGCGGCCAGTCCTAGCATCTTGTACCAGCGCATCTGCTTAGGTTAGATCGTGCCTGCCGCGAGTATCAGCCTGGACCAGGCCATGGATCTGGCCCGCACGGGTGACGTGTGGCTGTTCCGCGGCCACGCGATGGCCGACCGCGCCATCCAGCTGGCGACCAATAGCCCGGTCAACCATGTGGGCATGTCGGTGGCCATAGAGGACCTGCCGCCGCTGATGTGGCATGCCGAGCTTGGCCGCTCCTTGCCCGATGTGTGGACCGGGACCCGCCAGCGCGGGGTCTAGCTCCATGACCTGCGCGAGGCGGTCATTACCTGGGCTACCCGGTACGGCCAGCGGGCCTGGCTGCGTCAGCTAGACCCCGAGGTGACCGGTGAGATGGAAGACGCCGTCCTGCGGACGATCGCCCGGCTGAATGGCACCCCGTTCCCGTCCACGGCGCGGCTGGCATCGCGGTGGCTACCCGGCCGCGTGCTGGGCCGCAGGCACCACGCCCGCGGCGCTAATCTCGAGACGGCCTACTGCGCACAGCTGCTGGCCGTGACCTACCAGGCCATGAGGCTGCTTCCCGGCGGCCGCCCCGATCAGTATGACCCGGGCAGTTTCTGGAGCGGGGACAACCTCGGCCTGTCTGCCGGGTTCCGGCTCGGCGGCGAGATCGCCGTGCACCTCCCCGCGGGCACGGGTCTGCCGACCGCGCCCGCCGCCCCCTGACGCTGATCTTCGCGGCATCAGAAGCGACATAACCGGCGAATCCGGGCGCCTGCGAGCCATCCTGGCACCAGCACCTTGACCAATGCCTCATCGGCGATAGGGTCATTCACGCTCAGAAGTCGCTATTACATTGCGTTACGGTTCCTGGCTGTGGACAGGGCGCGAGCTCCGCCTGTGCTCGGCGGCTGCTCGGGAACCGGCGCCCCGCAATGTCGCGGCCGGAGAGGTGATCCCTACCGGGCCGCAACTGCCATCAGCCATCGTTGCAGCACGGCGGTGAGGTGTTCGGGGGCATCGAGTTGGACGAGGTGGCCGGCGTCGGGAATGAGATGTAGTTCTGCGCCGGGAATCTGTTCTGCCAGGCGGTGAGCACGGTCGACCGGGATCCAGGTGTCCTGGGTGCCCCAGGCGATCAGCACCGGCAGCTCGATGGCCGGGTACAGGGGTTCAATCTCGTCGGTATAGCGCTGGCTGGCCTGAGCGATCTGGCGGTAGAAGGCGGCCTGGCCGTCGGCGCCGAGCCAGGGGGCGGCGAGCATGTCCAGGTGCTCGGCGGCGAGCGGGCGGTGCGCGGCGCCGGTGATGTAGGCGCGGAGGAGGGCTTCGTGTAGCGGAGGCGGGATCTGGGCGAACACCAGGGCGTTGGCGGCCACGAGCCGGAAGAAGTCCGAGCCCCAGGGAGCCAGCGCGACCACGTCGACCAGGGCCAGCGACCGGTAGCGGGCGCCGTGCAGCAGGTGGGCGCGCAGGGCCACCGCGCCCCCGTAGTCATGGACGACCAGGTGAGGCTGGCGGAGCTCCCAGTGCTGGAGCAGATCGCCGAGCAGCCTGGCCTGCGCAGCCAGGGAGACGTCCTGGCCGTCGGCCATCGTGGAGGTGCCATAGCCGAGCATGTCCCACAGATAGACGGTGAAGTCGTTGCTCAGCGCGTCGGCGATACGGCTCCACAGCGCCGATCGCCACGGGGTGCCGTGGCAGAACACCAGCGGCGGGCCCGAGCCATGCCGCGACCACCGGACCTGCTGATCATCGCGCCAGGTGAACGATTCCTCCAGCACCGTCTCAGCATCGCAGCCGGAACCGCGCAGAGCCACACGGTTCCAACGTCACTGCTCTCCGGCGTGGGGCCGGGCGGGCTCGCCCATTTCGTTCAGGAGGGCCAGCAGTGCCTCAGCTGCGGGTCCGGCGATGCCCCACCGACGGTGATGACCTTTCCGGTTACCTGAACAGCCAGGACGGGCCGAGCACCGCGGGCCTGATCGTCGGTGACCGGCTGACGGCGCTGGAGCTACTCAGAGCGCTGTTGCTGCCGTCCGGCTGCGACGCCGCCTATACCGCTTTCGGGCCGGTACTACGCCCGGTCCCGACAGGCAGCTGGGCCCGGTGCCGGCCGGGGCCCCGGTGACCGTTATGTAACGCTTGGGCTGCTTATGGGATAAGGGCCGCGCGTCCCGGGTCGGCGATGCTATGAGAGCCCTATGTTCTGGGGTGTGCCGGCTGAGTTCCTGACCGATAAGGAAGCAACCCGGTATGGCCGCTGCGGTGAGCGGCTGTCCCGGGGGGCGGGCGGGGTAGCGGGTTTACTCGCGCCTGCCGCGGCTGGAGGCGACCCGGCCGCCGTTGCCCTCGTGTGGCACGTCCCGGGCGATCCGGCTCTGGGTGGCGCCCGCGGCGGGTCCTGGGATGTGCCTGATAGCGGGTACTGCTGCTGCTGGTGGTCGGCGCCATCGTCATCCCTGCCCTCGCCGGGACCATCGGGCTCGCCGCCGCGCTGGTCATCGGGGTCATCGCGGGCTCGTGTGCAGCTGCCAGTGGCCCGCGTGTCACCCGCCGAAGTGCTACGGACCGCGTCGTGAGGACGGCGGCTAACCTGCGGTGCGCGATAGTCGTGACCGCAGTCTCATTCCTGGCGGCAAGCGCGGCGCTGGTGTTCCCGGCACGCGCTGTGTGGAGCGCACACGACGCCGCCGACCAATGCGCCGCGAGCGGTCCGGGCGCCGACGACCGCGCCCGGGCCGTCTGCCGTCACCTTCGCGCAGCCCTCCCGGTGCCGGCCGTGCCCGTCCCCCAGCCCGGTTCACCGCCGGGCAGTCCACCCGGGGCACGCGCCGCCGGCCATTCCGCCGCGAGCGGTCCAGGTACCCCCGCCCGGGCCCGGGCCGGACGCCCGGCACCTGGCGCGCATCAGCGCGCCGCTAGCGGTAGCTCAGTGGATCCGCCGACCCCGGACGCGCGGCTCGCTGCCGCGCTCACCCTTGCCCTGCGGGACTACACGGGCCGTGCCGCGGTCGGGGTCACCGACCAGGCGACCGGCGTCACCGCCGTCTATCACGGCACCGAGTCCTTCGATACCGCCAGCATCGTCAAGGCCGATATCCTCGCGGTGCTGCTGCTGCAACTCCAGCAGGCCGGCGTGTACATCGGCGCCGCCGACCGGCGGCTTGCCGCCCGGATGATCGAAGACAGCGACAATGCCGCGGCGTCCGCCCTGTGGGGCGTCGTGGGGGAAGGGCCCGGGCTGAAAGCCGGCAACGCCGCGCTGGGCCTCAACCAGACCGTGCCCGGGCCGGGCGGCTACTGGGGCCTGACCACCACGACCATCACCGACCAGCTGCGCCTGCTCGCGGTCCTTACCTCTGCCCGCTCTCCGCTGTCCGCGGCCGCCCGCGGCTACGAGCTGAGCCTGATGCGCGACGTCGAGGCCGGGCAGAACTGGGGTATCACCAAGGCCGCATCCACGGGCACCCGCCCCGCGGTCAAGAACGGCTGGCTCCCGGTCGGCCCGCAGGGACTGTGGGTGATCAACAGCATCGGCGTGATCAGCCACGCCGGGCACCAGCTGGCCATCGCGGTCCTGTCAGCCGGCAATCCATCCCAATCCGCCGGCATCAGCCTCGTACAAGCTGCCGCCACCACGGTGGCCTGCGCTGTCGCAGCGGCCGGGGCATCGAGCCCTGACGGCAGTCACCGGACGCGTGACACGTGTGCCCGGCCCGGAACGGGCTCGGGAAGCGCGGCCGCGGCCATGCCGACGCATCGAATGCGCGACGTGGCATCCTGACGGACGATGCAGTAGTCGCGCCGCCGACTTCTCTCCACCCCGAACGATCGGTCTGGAGCGTATCGCCAAGGGCAGGTCATCACCTCAGGTCTAGCGATTCTCCGCCACGAACTGGCTGGCGGTGAAGGACGCGCCAGCCGGATCGGCAAGGACGGCGAATCGCACCCACGGCGCATTCTGCGGTTCGGCGAGGACCGAGCCTCCGAGCTCACGCGCTCGCGCAGCGATCGCGTCCACGTCGTCGACGGCGAAGGTCACGCTCCAGCGCGGTGGGCTACCCTCGCGGGGCAAGATCGCCGCCACGACATCCTCGAAACCCTCGGGTGCGCCCATCTGCTTCATTCCCGCGCGCAGGCCGGGGTTGAGCTCCTCGAGATGATCGCCGTAGCCCGGCAGAGCCCACATCGGCGAGCCGGCGTCGATCGTCGTCCAGCCGAACACGGCACCGTAGAAGGCCCGTGCGGCCTCGACATCGTCGGTGTGCAGGTTGTTGAAGTTCACCGCGCCGTGCTCGTTGACTGCCGCCGAGCCGCGGTGCGATCCGGGCTGCCACACGCAAAAGACCGCGCCCTCGGGATCGGCGAACAGGCCCATCCGCCCCGCGTCAAACACGTCGAAGGGCTCGGAGAGCACTCGCCCGCCCGCCTCGCGCACCCGTGCCGCGGCGTCGTCGGCGGACTCGACGCGGATGTAGGTGTTCCACACCGCCTGCGCTGGCGCACCGGGGGGCTGCGAGGAGATCGCGGCCGCGTCCCTGCCGTCGATGCGGGCCATGTAGTAATGAGCCCCGGCGTCGGGGGGCATCGTGTCCTCGGTTTGCCAGCCGAAGAGCCCGGAGTAGAAGCGGGCGGCGTCTACGGGATCGGGCTGGCTGGTGTCGACCCAGCACGGCACCCCGGCTGGGTAGTCCGCGCGCGTGCTCATGACAACAGGCTACAGCGGCTTTCATCGGGGATCCCGGCAGCCCGACGGGCGGGTTACCACCTGCCGGGCCCGCCAGGCGCGCCGCCGGGGCGGCGGGTCCCCGCAGCAGGTAGCGGCGGGCCGGGCCGCGGATGTGTCCTTCGTGCTCGGCGAGCTGACCGGCGCGCGCCCGGCCTGGCCGGGCGGCGCGCTGATCGACCCGGCCCGGATCGCGATGGCCGGGCACTCCGCCGGCGGCGCCGCCGCCATCGCGGCCATGCTGGCCGACTCCCGGATCCGGGCCGGCATCGACCTGGACGGCGCCACCTGCGCCCCGATCCCGGAGGAGCGCCTGGCCCGGCCGTTCTTGTTCCTGGGCCGGCAATCCGGCTACACCCCGGGAACCGGCGCCGCCGCGGCGCCCGGGACGCGGGCCTGGAAACTCCTGCGCGCCGCCGTGGCCACCTGGGAGCGGGACTGGGACCGGCTGACCGGCTGGAAGCGGTGGCTCGTGGTAGCCGGCGCGGTGCACGCCTCCTTCACCGACCTGGCGCTCCTGGCCGGCCAGGCCGGCCTAGACACCGGCGCGGGCCTGTCCGGAGCCCGGTCCCTGGACATCACCCGCGCCTACGTCCGGGCCTTCGTCGACCAGCACCTGCGCGGCACGCCGCAGGCCCTGCTGGACCAGCCCTCCCCCCGCTACCCCGAGGTCACGTTCTGCTCCCCGTAAGCTAACCGCGGGGAGGCGACGGAAAGCGACGTGCGGCGTCAGATTGTCACTGGCATGTTCGGTGGGTGCCGTCCACTCTCATCAATGACCGCAGGAGGACCAGCTCATGACTCCGGATTTCTCACTGAGTGGTGGTGTCGCGCTCGTTACCGGCGCCGGGAGCGGGATCGGCCGCGCAATAGCCCTAGGGCTCGCCGGCGCGGGCGCGCACGTCGGC
>Ga0335081_10004396_pt1 | contig 22222 bp, 19 predicted proteins | sample Lox_Sample_35_FD_206713 | JGI IMG/M metagenome (GOLD analysis project Ga0335081, IMG submission 206713) | Soil microbial communities from Loxahatchee National Wildlife Refuge, Florida, United States - Lox_Sample_3.5 | ecosystem: Environmental > Terrestrial > Soil > Wetlands | place: USA... | reverse complement strand
CGGTGTTGGTCGCAGAGGGTTCGAACACCCAGACCTGCTGGCCCCCCTGGGTGTATATCGTCGGTCCGTTGCAAAGGGGAGATGCAACGATGATGGTCTGGGGCTGGCCAGAAGTGTTCGTCATGTAACACGTAAAGCTGATTGTTTGGCCCACGGTGATTGCCGTCGCGTTCAATTGGATCTGGAACTCCCAGTCGCTATTGCTCTTGGAAAGAGTGACCTGACCTGAGTGGGCGCTCGACGAACCGCTGGTTGAGATGGTGTCGTTGTCCACGGAGAAGGGAAGAAGGGCGACATTCCCCCACTCGTCCTCCGCTAGCACGGTGTAGGTCCCCGCCGGGAACTGATGGAAGGACGCTGAATTTCCCGACCCTGTATAGTAGCCGGTCACGGAATAGCTCGCAGAAGCCAAGAAGCTGTCCTCCTGACCAGGCGAGTGGGTGCGGGAGACGTTGTCGCTGAGAGGGGAGAAGAGGAGGTAAGGTCCCGGAAAGATCTCGGTGGGACAGGGGTAGAATTCTGCGGGGTCGTAAAGCGTCAACGCACCGGTCGAGGTGTAATTGCTCGTGTCGTAATATCCCTGCAGGACTGCATATTCAAAGGGAATCTGATTGTAGTTTCCGCAGGGTAAGCTGTTCGTATTGGGATAGGGCCAGTCGTTGGCCGTGGTCACGTTGTTCACCCTGTCAAGCAAGTTTGTTTCACTTATGGCGATGACCAAAGCTCCTGTCGCGTTCGTAGAGACATCGAGACCGAGCTTCAAGCCCTGCGGGGTGGATTGACCTGAGGCCGACGAGGAAAGCGTCTGAGTTGATGATTTATTGCCTACGCCACTGGAGGTCGAATTGGTATTGCTTGTCGAGGTAGCGATGATTGGAGTCTGGCCTGTTCGCAGATAGGCGGCCGCGACGAGACTGGCTCCTATAACCACCAAGAGAACGACAGATGCAGCGAGCCTCGTTCGGCTCCGGGGCTCCTGGTTGTCCATGCGGGCAAGGCTTCCTTGCTGATTTTGGTGGCGTTTTCTCATTAAAACTTTTGTCCAAACGACGCCAAAAAAAATATCCCCAGACTCTCACGAAGCCAACGCGAAAATCTTCAAGATTCACAGCGCACAAGAACCGAAGAGTGTCTCACAACAGATAATAGCGGCTGCTCGCTCATACTTCAGAACTTGAAATGAGAAGGAAGGAGGCGGGGTTCATCGTCGCGCAGGCGGCCATCTTTGTCGGCGTCATTGCGCTGGTCTCGCTTCCCGTACAGTCCACCAACCAGCAGCAAGTCTCGACGTCCTCGGCGGTAGCGGGGTCTCTCGAGTTCACTTCCGGGGTCTCGCCGCAAGGCCTCCAACTGGAGGTGACGCTGAATTCCAGCAGCGTCCAGTCGCACGGAGCAATCAGCGCCAGGGTGGAGGCCTTCAACACGCTCGATCGAAACGTCTCCCTCTCGGGGCTTGCGCAGAACCAGAACATCTTAGACTGGAGCGGAGATGATTACGTCTGCGACAGCCCCTCCATGATCGTGGGCTTCGCCCTCTTCCAGGGGCACTTTGCTGCCGGCAACGTCTCGGCGGCTGGGCAACCGCTGCAGCTTGCTCCGCCAGAGGTAATCTACGGGTGTCAGGGTGCCGGCGGTCCCGGTCAGGTCGGAGCGGTCACCTTCCTTCCGAAAGGGGATCAAGCCGTAGCCACAACTGACTTCCAAGGTATATACGAAGGATCGTTCCCTGTGACGGTAAGTGTCAACGCTACGACGGGCGACTGTGGGGACAACCCGGAACTCAATGGCTTCTGCACCGGGAAGGGGTTGAGCGGCTACTGGAATGACAGCGTTCTGGCTCCAGGGGCGTTGAATTTCACCTCGCCGGCCTTCGTCTACTTCCCTCCGGGAGAGTACACAATCGTGGCCGCAGACCTCTGGAACCAGTACGTCTACGCCACATTCGTCGTGGAGAGCAGCGGTGCTGGTTAGCCCGCCGAGTCAGGGCGCTCGCGAGACATGGTCCCGCTCAGGGTGTGAATCCGAAGCTGTTCTCTACTTGTATGACGGTGGAGTCGGCCATCGTGATTGTCACTATCGCTTCATAGACATAATCGGGGGTTGAGGCGGTGGGTAGAATCCCGTTGAAGGGCTTAGACGTGTCCCAAGCCGCGACACAGCCCCACCCTGTGCCGTTCGGCCCGAACGACCCGTTGTAGGAGCCGGGGACGGAGCAGCTAAACTCGTAGAAGACGAGCCCCGTGGACGCCGAGTTGTTGTCGCTGGTGACTTTCACGGTCTCCACGCTGGGCAGAGAGGTGTTCTGGTCGTGCAAGTTCTGGAGGTAGACGAGGATGCAGATGCTGCTGCCGAGGGGGTACTGGTCGTCCCCGGGAGGATTCCCGGTAGGGAGGTATATCGTCGTCGTGTAACCCGGGTCTCCTGAGAAGGTGCCGGACTTTGACATGCCGCCGCAGCTGCTCGGGGAGGACTCAGGCCCGAACCAAGCCGTCCCGACGACGCTCGAGTTTGTCAGCGCGCTGGTGCTCGTAGACGAAGTGCTGAGGCTGGAGGTCGTCGCCGAGCTGACGCTCGTAGATGTGGAGGACGTCTCGGTCGACGTCGAGGACGAGGTGGAGGCTTGGGTCGTGCTCGACGTGGCCGTCTCAGTCACGCTGGTCGTAGACGAGAAGGCGGAAGTCTGAGTCGAGGTCATGGTGGACGAGGAAGTCGCTGTCCCTTCGATACTCCTGACCAGGTAGACTGAACCCAAGGTTGCGATGACCAAGATCGCGAAGACTGCCCCGACCGTGACGTTCCTCATGGTCGTCGGTTTAGCGAGGCCGGGGGCTATTGAACCCGACGGAATAATGCTCCGAGTGCGAGGGAAGCGCGGGTTGTCATTCATAAGGGTTCATTGCGCCTCCGCCGGAGCTCCTAAGGCCAGGGAATTCTTCCCTTGCTCGTCCTGAGAACCTCTCGCCGGGGTCCTTCCGGTCACTTCTGATCCCCGCCTAGGCTTCGTTAAATGCCCTCAAACCCTCCTTCCTCATGAGCTGTGCTCTACGCAACCTCCTTCATCACCACCCTTCCGTCGGGCAGCGTGAGGATGGGCTCCCATCCCCTCTCGATGTACGCATCGATCTCCTCGGCCTTGACCACCTTGCGGGAGGGGCTGCCGCGTGAAGTGTCCGCGCTGTGGCTTTGACTCTGAGCGAGTGCTTGCTGACCTATACTCGTTGTTAGGCGAGATACGAGATCTTCGAGCTGCCGCAGGCGCCCCTCCAGCTCCTGCCGGGAGAGCTGGGACTCCCTCCGGACCTCCTCGGCCTCAGACACGGTCAGCAGAGGCACGGCCCTGAGGTAGTCGTCGCGGATGTCCTTCTCCGTGGGCCGGTAGTACGAGTCGGATATCCCCACGCTGTGGCCCATCAGGGTCTCGACGTTGATCGGCTTCATCACCTGCTCCGCGCGGGTCTTGAAGAACTTCCTTAGCGAGTGGATGGAGAACTCGTGCCGCCTCTTCCTCTCCTTCCTCAGGCCCATCCTCCAGAGCATGTCCTCAATGAGCCGCTTCACCCCCGAGGGCGCCAGCCTCCTGGGCGTCTCCGCGCGGCCCGCGTACGAGCCCGTCTTCAGGGCCTGGAACCTGTCCCTGAGCAGCGGCGACCCCGTCCCGACCTTCTCGCCGTGCGACGCCCTCAGCTCCATGTACCTCCTCAGCGTGCCGTAGGCCTCCGGCGTCACGAAGGTGAAGTACTCCTCGGGCTCGCCAGCGTAGACCCTCAGCTTCGCCGCCGCCACGCTCCCGTCGCCGGCGTCGACCGGCTCGACGTGCCCCCAGTCGAGGTACTCCCAGGCCCCGATCCTTATCCCGCTGCTGACCATCACGAGCAGCACCGCCTGGAACCGCAGGTCCGCGTCCGTCAGCATGAGCCGGATCTCGTCGAGGGTCGGGGCCCTGTCCAGGGCGAACTTCCTTGCCCGCGGCATCAGCCTGGCGATCTTCGTCCAGTTGATCCCGGTGACGTCGTTCATCTCGAGCAGGAGCCTCAGGGGCTTGCGGATGTTCCCTATGCTCCCCGCGGCCATCTTCCTCTCCAGGACCCTCTGCTTCATGCGCAGCATGTACTCCAGGATGAACTGCTGGGCCCACTGCGGGTCGGCCTTCGCCCTCCCGAGGAACTCGTCGCAGGAGAGGCCCACGTCCCTCAGGAAGAATGCGAGCATCCTCTCGTAGTGGTCGAGCGTGCGCGGGCTCTTGATGGCCTCGCGGAGGTTCTGGATGTACTTGCCCTCGAGGTTCGAGCGGTCGTTCCTTCTTCTTCCGGTCATGCTAAAGGAGGCCGCCCGAGTATTAAAGAACCAATTTTAGGAACGAAAAGGTAGTGGACTGGAGGGGATTTGAACCCCTGACCTCCTGCGTGCGAGGCAGGCATTCTACCGCTGAACTACCAGCCCAACAGACTCGGGCCAGAAAATCTCCCGTTATTAAAAGAGAAAGCTCGTCAGTTTGAAGGCCGCGGCTTCCTCGAGAGCTTCGTCCCGCAGACCTCGCACACAGACCGCTTGGGGTCGAGGTACTCCTTGCCGCATCCCTTGCAGTACGTTATCCAGGTGATCTTCTTCCACTCTCCGCGAATCGAGGTCTCCGAGAGGTTGATCCCGATGACCTCTGCGACGTTCCGGACCGCGAAGTCGTCGGTGACGAGGACGACCTCTTCGTTGCGCCTGGACTTTACCAGGTCTAGCGTGACGGCGAGTATCGACGTGTCGGCTTCGGAAAGGGACTTTTGGTCCCCGGTCCTGTTCGAGGCCTCCTTGACCTTCTGCACCGACTCCTTCGAGGGCTCCGTGACCTGGACCCTGGAGTGAATCAGCTGGGCGCCGATACCCCTGCCCCTAACCTCGTCGAGGACCTGATAGGTCGTGTAGTACTTGCCTTCGCCCTGAAAGGGGATCCCGGCGTAAAAGGCAGTCGAGTCCAGCACGTGAATCTTTTCGCTCAAAAACTGGCTTTCACTGTCATTGGTCACGGCAGGCTAAAGTCGCACCTGCGCCGTCCGGTCGAGCCGAGTCGGCGCGGCCGTTGTCAAGTCGAACTTCCTAGACCTCTGCAAACGCTTTCCACCCCCGGACTAGTCTAATAAATAATGTGTGATTCGGGTATCTGTCGGTTGGCGGACGTGTCCCGCGCCAAAAGAAGGGGTCCGGGCGCTCTTTTCCCCTTCAGGCAAGTTCAAGGCTTAATTACCGTGTCGCGAAAAGTCGTGGGCAGAGCGCTTGAGCAGACCAGCCGACCTCGGGAGTTTGAAGGAGGGCAGCTACATCGTGATCGACGGAGAGCCCTGCAAGGTCGTCGAGGTTGAGAAGAGCAAGCCGGGGAAGCACGGAAGCGCGAAGGTGAGGCTCACGGGAATCGCCATATTCACCGGCTCGAAGAAGACCGTCATCGGGACGGTCGACACCCACATCGAGGTGCCCATGATAGACAAGAGGGCGGCACAGGTGATCTCCGCCACCCCGACGAGCGTGCAGCTGATGGACTTGCAGTCCTTCGAGGTAACCGAGAGCCCGACGCCCACAGAGCCCGAGTTCCAAGGGAAGATGCAGCCGGGCGTAGAGGTTGAGGTGTGGGCGGTCATGGGGAGAAGCAAGGTAATGCGGATAAAGGGCACGGGCTAGCCTAAACTGGGCGTTTCGCCGCTTCGTGGTCATATCGTTATTAATCACGCATATCGTCGAGCGAAGGCTAGCCTTAGATGAGGTCAACGGAAGAGCCGTCTGAGGAAGGCCATTGACGAGATCCAATACCGATAGGGCTAGTCCCGAAACGAGCGCTCTCTAGGCCTTCGCGACGAGACGCGCGTCAAGGATCTCCAAGTATCCTGCGTCCCCCTTCCAGTGCTTCCGTGAGGAGACGACCTCGACCCGCCGGTCGAAGAGCGGGCAGTCCAGGACGAACGTCTCGCCCTCTCCCCCCTCCAGCCCCGGGTTGACGCCGTACCTCTTCTGGAGCGCAGCGAGGTCGCGGATGGCCTCCTCGTCCAGGGGCCTGCCCAGCCAGCTCTCGTCGAGGCCTAGGGCGGCGACGCCGGTCATTATCACCTCGAAGCCGTTGGCGACGACGTTGGTCAAGTGTGCGACCTGGTCGATGTGCCAGAGAGGGGACACCGCCTTGACGCCCAGCTCGTCGCATATCCTCTCCACCCTGGACTTTTGGTACACGCTCGCGAGCGCGCCGGTGTAGACGCCTTCTATCGAGTAGTCGCGCTTTGCGACCTTGATGGCGTCGCTCAAGTCGACGAGCTCGTCCTCCTTCACTCCTTTGGTCTCCAGCCTTACCTGGGGGAGCCGCATGGCCTGGGCCTGCTGCGCGGTCCACCTGATGTTGGGGTAGTGGAACATGTACGAGTCCGACCTCTCCGGAGAAAGCGTGATCAGGCACAGAAGCTCGTCGCCCTTCTGCTTAGCGAGGTATGCCGCGTAGGTGCTGTCCTTCCCACCGGAAAAAAGGACGCCTGCTTTCAACTGCGGCAGACCACGGGAATCACCACAGGCATCAAGGCAGCTCCATCTCGCGCAAGAGTGCCATGTATCTCGGGTCCTCTCTGGCCCGGACGAGAATCGGCCACTTGTTCGACCAGGGTATCGTCGGGTCGCGCTCGTCGTGAGACCGTCGAGCTAGTTCATACCCTTTGTCCTTGTCCCCCAGGGCATAGTGGATGTGCGCAAGCCAGCCTGGAGCCGCGTATCCCTTGTATCTCCCGGCGTGGAGGTCTTCCAGAATCTCTCTTGCCTTTCCCGAGCCTACCCACGCATGCACAATGGCACGCTGGGCCACGAAGTAAGCCTCGCTTGCTATCCCGACGGCCTCGTCAACGTCGCCCATCGCTTCCCCTTTCTTCCCCTCAGTGGCGCTCACGAACCCAAGACCCAGCTTTGCTCGAACGAATCTGGGGTTTTTTTCTAGGACCTTGCTGAACATCATTCTTGCGTCATCGTTCTTCCCCGCCATCCAGTTCACCAGGGCGAAGCGCGCCATTATCCATGGAGACGCTGGGTCGAGTTCGTACGCCTGCTGCATCTGTGAGATAGCCTCGTCGAACCGCCCGAGAGCGGAGAGCATCCTCCCATACCAGTCGTGGGCGTAAGCAAGACTTGGGTTGAGCTCGAGTGCTATTTTGAAACTCCTTTCCGCCTCGTCCCAATCCCAGTCATGTTGGAAAGCGAACCATCCCTTTGCGTTGTGAGCTTCGGCGAGCCTGGGCTTGAGCTCTAGGGCACGCTCAAGGTTCCTCCTCGATTTCGTGAAAGCCTCCCCCGCGGCCATTGCCTCGCCCGCTACCCCGACATAGTGAGCGGAGAGGACCGCGAAGCATAAAGCGAATTCCGGGTCACGCTTCACAGCGAGTTCGAAGTATTCTATGGCCCTCATCACGTCAGAAGGGGACCCGTCGTCCGCCTCGTGGATTCCCCTCAGGAAGAGGAGGTTCGCCTCAGGGCTCTTGGTAGGTGCCTCCCCTATCACGTCCCTCTCCTCAGCGAGAATCTCCACCTTGAGGGCCTGCGCGACCTTCTCAGCGATGTCGCTCTGCACAGCGAAGATGTCCTGCAATTCCCGGTCGTAGCTCTCGGCCCAGACATGCTTGTCTTGGGTAGCGTCAATCATCTGGATGCTGACCCTTGCCCTGTCGCCGGCCTTCCTCACGCTCCCTTCGAGGATTGTGCCTGCATTGAGCTCCCTCCCTATCTCAGACATCTGTTTCGGGCGTCCCTTGTACTGCATCACCGAGGTCCTCGAGATGACGCTTAGCTCCCTTATCTTTGAGAGCGTCCCGATTAGCTCCTCCGTGAGTCCGTCGGCGAAGTACTCATCCCCGGAGTTGGGGCTGAAATTGTCGAATGGAAGGACTGCGACCCTCTTTCTCAGGCTTGCGGACGTCTGCTTCGCCCCTTGCTCCCGCGGAAGGAGGACCTTGTATATCTCTATCGGGGTCTCGATGTTCTTCAAGTCGACATGCGACATCTTCACCACCTTCAAGTCCAACTTGTTGCCAATTGTGTCTACGACCTGCTTGCTGATGCTTATCCCCCCTGGGTCGGCGAGAGGTTCGATGCGCGCAGCAATGTTGACAGCATCGCCCAGCACGTCATCGCCATCCTCGATCACCTCACCGACATGTATCCCTATCCTGACCTGGATTTTGGTCACCCCCCGATTCGAAGCCTCATTCCTCCTGGCGATGGCTTCCTGAATCTGCGTCGCGCACCTCAATGCCTCTAAGGCGCTGACGAACTCCACGAGAAATGCGTCGCCAATCGTCTTGACCTCCCTGCCGCCGTGGCGAGCGATTACAGGTCTGAGGAGCCCCCTGTGTTCCTCCAACAGCTTCACCGTTGCCTCCTCATTCCTCTGTGAGAGAGAAGTGTATCCCACCATGTCTGTGAACATGATGGCTGCGAGCCTTCTCTCTACTTGGGACAAAGCAGAAACGCGTTAAGCTAGAATTCCATCTTGTTGATAAATCCCTCTGCCCAAATTTTCTCGCAAGAAAAAACGGGTTCAGATGTTGGTGAGCCGGATTCTGCGCGCGAGCGACAAGCACTTTGGGTCGTCGGGTAGGTCTTCGGCGGCTCTCAATCTTTTAAGTAACCCGTGGTCCGAAGACCGATAGCCGATGCTCGATTCGTTGCGGAGCGGGTTGCAGAATGCCGTCAAGAAGCTACTAGGCAACGACATCGTCGATGAGGCGGCGATCAAGGAGTTCGTCCGCGACCTCCAGCGCGCGCTGATACAGGCCGACGTCAACGTGAAGCTCGTCCTGAGCGTGACCGAGAGCGTCCAGCGGAGGGCCCTCGAAGAGAAGCCGCCGCCAGGGTTGGACAGGAAGAACCAGATAGTCAAGATCCTCTACGAAGAGCTAGACACGCTGCTGGGGGGCGACCAGGAGCTCAAGCTCGACAGGACCAAGCCGACCGTCATCGTCATGCTCGGCATCCAGGGCTCCGGAAAGACGACCACGGTGGGGAAGCTGGCGAGGTTCTACGCGAAGAAGGGCTTCAAGGTCGGCGTGGTCGCCGCCGACACGTTCAGGCCGGGCGCGGTGACGCAGCTGAAGACGATAGCCCAGGTGGTGGGCGTCGACGTCTACTCGGACGAGAAGGAGAAGGACTCGGTGAAGGTCGCGGAGGCGGGAAGGCGCTTCTTCGGGGAGGGCGGCAAGAACCTCATCATAATCGACACCGCGGGGAGGCACAAAGAGGAGCAGAGCCTGCTCGACGAGATGAGCAAAATCTACTCGAAGGTCAAGCCCGACCTCAACCTCCTGGTGGTCGACGGGACAATCGGCCAGCAGGCCTTCAACCAAGCCGCGGCGTTCCACAAGGCCTCCCCGGTGGGCGGGATCGTAGTCACGAAGCTCGACGGCGCCGCGAAGGGAGGGGGCGCGCTCGCGGCCGTGGGAGCGACCGGCGCCAAGGTCTTCTTCATCGGGACGGGGGAGAGGGTCGACGACCTCGAGGAGTTCTCGGCCACGCGCTTCGTCGGCAGATTGCTCGGGATGGGCGACCTCAAGGCGCTCCTGGACATGGCGAAGCAGTACGAGGGCGAAGTGGACGAGAAGAGCGTCCAAAGGATCGTGACGGGAAGGCTGACGATGGACGACTTCCTGTTCCAGTTCGAGCAGGTCAACAAAATGGGCTCGCTCAAGAAAATCCTGGACCTGATGCCCGGCCTCTCGGGGAGCATGAAGAACGAGGACCTGGAGAAAGCCGAGAAGAACATGGAGGTCTGGAAGCCCATCATCAAGTCGATGACGGCCGAGGAGAAGGCCGCGCCCGAGAAGCTCAACGCTCCCAGGGTGAAGCGTATCGCCCAGGGGTCGGGCAGGAGCGAGAAGGACGTGAGGGAACTCATAGCCAGGTACAGGCAGACGAAGAGCATGATGAAGTCGGGGAAGGGCCGAGAGATGAGGCAGTTCCTCAGGAGAGCGGGAGGTCAAGCATCGGGTGGATGAGAAGCTCCTAGAGTTTCGGCTCTGTCGGTCTTGTCGGGAGAGGCAGGGGGCCGGAGAACCCTACCTCGCCCTCGCGGGCGACGATGACGGCTGCTTCATCTGCAGAGGGATGTCCGGCAATCTCGGAGGTGTCACGGAGAAGATAATCTCCAGCATGCAGAGGTTCGAGTTCCGGACGTTCTCCGTAGGGCTGGTCCTCCCAAACGGGGTCCAAGAGCGGGAGGACATGTTGAGGTCGGAACTGAAGATAAGGGGCGGCGAGACGATAAAGTCCGAGATTGCGGGCGTCCTCGCGAAGGCCGTCGTCAAGGGGATGGGAGGAAGGAAGAGGGTCGACAGGCTCGACCCTGACGTCACCGTGCTCGTCGACATCGGGGACGGGAGCGTCGCGGTCGCGTCGAAACCTCTGTTCCTCTACGGCAGGTACACGAAGCCGCGGGGGGTGGCGCAGCGGAAGTTGTTCTGTGAAGAGTGCAACGGCAGAGGCTGCGAGAGATGTCAGGGCACAGGCTACTCCGCCGCCCCCAGCGTCGAGGGGTTGGTCTCCAAGCGGCTCGGGGCTCTGCTCGGCTCGAAGAGGTTCAAGTTCACCTGGTTCGGGAGCGAAGACCCCGACAGCGAGGTCTTCCCGCCAGGCCGTCCCATGGTCATCGAGTCGAAGAACCCCAAGAGGCGGCGCCCCCCAAGGGCGCTGAGGCTCAAGACCGGGGCGGGCGGGATGTCGGTGTCCGGCATCCGTGTCGTCGACAAGAAATTCGAACGCCCGGCCTTCGTGTTCGTGACGCGCGCGGTGATAAGCGCGGAGCGCCAGGTGTCCGCCGAGGACGTCAGGAAGCTCCAGCGGGAGATGAGGAACGCCCTGGTGCAATACAGGAACAACAAGGGCAGGCTGGTCGACAAGAAGATCTATTTCGTGAAGGCTAGTGCCCGCGGGAAGAGGATAACCGCCGAAATCAAGCTCGACGGGGGGCTCCCGGTCAAGAGGCTCGTCTCCGGAGAGGCTGTCTCGCCGTCGTTCTCGGAGTCAATCGGGACGCCGCTCAGGTGCGAGAGATTCGACATCGTGAAGGTATCGCCGAAGAAATCTACGGAAGCGCGTTGAAACCAGCCTGAAACCGGGCGGAACCGGTGCGCTCGTTCATGGATTAGCTTTTAAATGAGGGCGGAGGGGCGGCAACGGTTCTTCCATGGCAAGGTCGCACGGATACCGGCGGAGAACGCGCTCTCTCCTGAGGAAGAGGGACTCCACCGGTCTCAGCCACATCCTCACTGATTACGAGCCGGGGCAGAATGTGGTAATCAAGATAGATTCGACCCAAGTCAAGGGAATGCCTCACAGGAGGTTCAACGGCCTGGTTGGAGTGGTCAAGGAGACCGGCCGGAGGGCTGTCGTAATCGACGTGCAGGTCGGCGGTAAGGTCAAGACGGTCATCTCGAGGAAGGAGCACATCGTCCCTCTGCTGGAGGCGAAGCAGTAGGGTTGTCTGCGGAAGTCGCCCCGACACCGTCAGCTCAGAAGAAGACGCTAACCCTGAGCGAGGCGCACCAAATCCTGGAGAAGATTGACGTGGAGAAGGCCGACCAAATCCAGAAGAGGACTCTGGACTACACTTCAAAGTTCGCGAAGAGCACGCCAGAGGCCGCAAGGAAGCTGAAGAAGCAGCTGGAGACCGAATGCGGCCTGAGCGAGGGAGAGGCGACCGAGGTGGTCAACATAATGCCAAAGTCAATCGAGGAACTGAGGACTTTCACGGCGGGTTGGCGGAAGCTCCTGCCCACTGAAACGCTGGAAAAGATACTGAAGATACTAAAGTCCAAAGATTAAATAGCAAGCGAAGCGCTTCAGAAATCAGAAGGGCGCGTGTTGCTTAGCTATGATTCTTGCTTTGCCGCTTTTCACGTAATTCTCGAAGAATGAGCTCAAGGGGTTGTCATAGCGGAGAATGCTTCCTGCCGAGAAGAGGTATGAGGAATTCGCTTACGTGTTGGACTTCATACAGAGGGGAAGGTCGTCGATAATCAAGGGGAGAGAGGGTCCAATCGTGCAGGCCCTAGGGGAGGAGAGGCTCACGCTCCTAGAACTGCTCGCCGGCGAGAACGAGGACTTCGAGACCGGCGAGAAACTCAGGATAGGGAGGGAGGGGAGGGCGAAGATCCTCAGCGTGTTCGGGAAGCTGGCGTACGAGGACCTGACCTCCGAGGCCAAGGCCCAGCTCCTCGGCGTCTGCGAGATTATCGTGAAGAACAGTGAGGCCAGGTACGTCGCGTACTTCAACGAGCTGCAGCCCCTCACGCCCCGCCTCCACGGGCTCGAGCTGATTCCCGGAATCGGCAAGACGTTCATGAAGACCATAATCGAGTTGAGAGAGAAGCAGCCGTTCACCTCGTTCGACGACATCCAGAACCGCGTGGGCCTGCGCGAGCCCGCGAAGCTGGTAGCCAAGCGGATTGCGGAAGAGTTGACAGGTGCCTCCAGGGTTAACATCTTCGTCAAGAAGTGACCGTCGCGGCCGCGCCCGACGGCGGTCGCTGGGGCAGCACTACCTCACTGACCTCTCCGTGGTCGGCTCGATGATCAGGCTGGCGGCCGTGCGGCACGACGAGCGGGTTCTCGAGATAGGGACCGGAAGAGGCGCCCTCACGAAGGAGCTGGTGGGCCTGACCGCCAACCTCGAGGGCTACGAAATAGACAGGGAGAGCTACGAAGGGCTGAAGAGGGAGCTCGGAGGCCGTCTTGTGCTTCACAACGAGGACGCGTTCAAGTCGTCCCCGGATTTCGACGTGCTTCTCTCCAGCCTCCCATACTCCGAGTCGAGCCACTTCGTCGAGTGGCTCTCGCGCAGGAAGTACGACAGGGCCATCGTGCTGCTCCAGCGCGACTTCGCCATGAAGATAACCACGCCGCCCGGCAGCGCGGCCTACAGAGCGGTGTCGGTGATATCCCAGGCATCGGCGCGGGTCGAGATGGTCTCGGACGTGGGCAGGCTCTCCTTCGACCCCCCGCCTCGCGTGAACTCGTCCCTCGTGGTGATGAGGTGGAGGAGGACTCTGAGCGCGGAGCAGACCGCCATGATAAAGAGGATATTCTCGCAGAAGAGGCGGACTGTCAGGGCTGCGCTCAAGAGCCTGGGGCTGGAGGCGCCGCCCTCGGCCCCCGACCCGGCCGCTGGCCTGCCGCTCCAGTGCAGGGTGAACTCGCTCCGGGCGGATTCGGTCCTCGCGATGATCGGCGTGCTCTCTCGCGTGGAGCGAGGCGCGGAGGCCTGAAGCCTGGTGCTCTCGATTTGAGGGGGCTCAGCGACCTCCTGAGCGTCACCGTGGTGGGGGCCGAGTACCCCGTCAACCTCGGGTACACCGCGCGCCTGATGAAGAACTTCGGCGTCGAGAGGCTGTACTTGGTCGGCGCCAAGTGCGACATGAGGGCGGCGTCCGTCTACGCCTCGCACGGCTCCGACATTCTTGAGCGGGCAGAGGCCGTCACGCTCGCGAAGGTGAGGAGGACCCACGACCTCCTGCTCGGCACGACGGCAATCCGGGCGAGGAGGGGGGCGAACGTGAGCAGGACTACTGTCAGACCCGAGGACGCGGTGGCGAAAATAATGGCCGCCGAGAGCGCGTCGATGGTCTTCGGGAGGGACACGACGGGCCTAACCAACGAGGAGCTGGCGCTCTGCGACCTCGTGACCACGGTCGACACTCGCACGGACTACAGGACGCTCAACGTCAGCCACTCGGCCGCAATCCTCCTGTACCTGGCGTCAACCGCGCACGCGACGGCTAGCGCGACGCGGGTTCCGGCCGCTCCCCGCGCGTCCAGGGAGAGGCGGGAAGCATTCTCAAGATACGCCTACCAACTCGCAATCGCGTCAGGCATGCAGAAGCACAGGGCCGAGAGAATGGTCCAGATTGCGCGGAGGGTCGCGCTCAAGTCAGACGTGAGCTCCAGAGAGCTTGGGCTGCTCGTCTCGCTGATGAGGAAGGCCGAGTTCGCCATCGAGAGGCCCGAGGGCTAGGCGCGTTCGAGAGCGTACACCATCCTCCTCACCCACCTTGTGCTCTGGTGCGACACCCTAAGGGGGTACTCGTAGGGCGGGGTCCCGGACAGCTGAAACGGCCTCAACCCGACTTCCTTGAGGTCCTCGAAAGACAGCGTGACATCCTTGCCCTCTATGGTCCTGAGCGATGGCGTCACAAGGACCATCCTCCCACCGCGTCTGAGGACGCCGCTCATCTCGTACAAGGCGTCCGAGTATATCGAGGATGCGTGCTTGATCAGGCGACGGGCCTTCTCGAGCGTCGGCGGTGAAGAGAGCCTCGGCATGAGAATCGGCTCTGAGACTATCGCGTCCACCATCTGTTCGCCAAGCGACCTTCTGAGGTTGGTGGCGTCGCCGGTGACCACGGAGTACGAGGCAGGGTGCTGGCCTCCATGCTGGTTCTGGGAGAGGACCCAGGCCAGGTTCTCCTTCGTCCGCTCGACGCTCCCGTGGTTCCTGTCGACCCCGATGCAGTCCACGCCCTTCAGCAAGGCCTCGCCGAGGATCGTCCCTGAGCCGCAGAACGGGTCGAGCAGGACCTGGCCCTTGGAGACGCCCGAGATGTTGACGAGCAGTCGCGCCAGTCGGGAGGAGAGCGAGATTCCCGAAGTCACGTATGGCCTCTCCGTCGACCTCTCCTTGAACCCCTCCGTCTCCGGGACGTAGACGGTCACGCCCCACTGGAACGTGGCGCCCAGGGGGAAGGCGACAAAGTCCATGGCCGACCTCGACACCACCCGCTCTGAGTACATCTCAGGCCCCGAGCGCGAGCGGATCAGGTTGGCCTTCTTGAGGCCGTAGCGGCGCACGGTCGCGAGGAGCTGCTCCGAAAGGTCCTCGTATTCGGCCTCTTGGCCGCCCGGTGTGCAGTAGAGGCTCAGGGAGAAGTTGAAGTTCCTCTCCGGAAAGGTGATCGCCTCCGCGAAGTCGGGGGAGTCGATGGCGGGCAGGGGGAGCGCGATCTTGTGCACTCCAGCCAGCGCAGTGTACCTCTTGAACCTGCCCCCGTTAAGGTCGGCGACCGCTATGTCTTGGCACTGCATCGAGACCCTAGCGCTGTCGCCGAAGACGCACTGCGCTTCGAGCAGGGAAGGCGTCCCGAAGGCGAGCACCAGAATGAGCGATTCGGAGTCGATGCTCTCTGGTGGGACCAGGAACGGCAAAGAGAGATTTTTGCGTCCGGACGCTAATTAAAGATTGGCGAGTTTCATAGCGGCACCCTTACCGGACAACTGGCATTCAAAATCTCCGAGTTGACTCCGCCTTTGATGACCGCACTGGGGATAGCCGCGACGACGCCGCCTTCGAGGAACACGAATACCCTTGCGCTTTGGCTGTCGAATAAGGAGTTGTCGATCAGCGAGGGCGAGGGGAGCATTCCGACCACCTGCCCAGTCGCCACGTCCAATGCGACCAACGTCGCCTCGCCTTGAGTCGTGTCGAGATAGACCTGATTGGTCGAGGTGTTGACGGTCGCCCCTTCGGGCCCCGCGGCATCAGCGAGCGAACAGGTACCGACCATCTTCGAGAATATTACGAATCCTGTTGCGCCATTTACCGCGATTAGGTTGTTCGACGACTCGTTCCCTACGATGTTGTCGGCGAAACCGTAGACCACGTTCGTGCTTTCGTCGAGGGAGAGGTCGATGGTGTTTGTGTAGTTCAGAGGGACGATGAAGTCAACCTGGAGGTAAGGTGGGGGGTACTGAAAGGCGACGATGCCTTGCGTGCGGTTGTTGCCTGACTGCGACGCTGGCAGTTCCCAGCCTCCTTGGGCATACACCATGCCGGTCACTGGGTTCACGACCAAGCCACCGAGGCCGGCCTTCACGGTCAGGTTTTGCGCCAACGAGCCTGTAGTGGCGTTGAATGCCAGCAGGCGCCCGCAGGGAGGGTTCGGGTGCGGACACGTCTGAGTCGAGTATAGCGTGTCGGTGTTGGGGTCGACTCCGATGAACGATCCGTTCGTCTGGATGAGGGTCCGCCCTTCTATCGCGCCCGTCGAACCGTTCACCCTAAGTATCTCTTGGTCAACAAACCCACTTGGGTTCGAGCTGCAGCTATTCGGCACCTGCACTCCCTCGACGCAGCCGAGAGTCAAGACATAGACCGCGTCGGTCTTCGCGTCGATGGCAATCTCCAATCCGGTGCCTGGGAGCGTCAAGACCGTCCGAGCCGCCAAGGAAGAAATGTTAATGGCTGTCAGGAGTGTGTTCTGATCGGTCTGAGAGAAACTCAAACCGTAGATTAGACCGGCATTCGAATCCAAGACCGGATTGTCGAGGTCGCCCCCGATGTTTGTAGCCGCAATCTGCACGCTGGAGAGGCTTGTGGAGTTTGAGATGCTCATCGTGGACAGAGAAGTGACGGTCGCTGTCGAAGATGAAGAGGTTGCGCTCGCGAGGCTGGAGGTGCTCGGTGGATTTTCATCCGTTGTCGGCTTCGTAAAGGCGCCGTAATACACCAAGATGGCTCCGAGCGCCGCAACTAGTATGACAAGTACGGCGAAGACCGCGATTGATTTTTCGCGGGGAGTGCCGCGGCTTCGAGCGGATTCGTCCATCTCTCAAGACCGACAAGACAAGAGGCGCATAGTGACTCATAGGCGTTGTGGAAGATAGCTCTCAATACACGAAGGGCGTGAACAGCATAGGCGTGCCGCCCTGCAAGTTCTGGATTAGCCTTGACACGACGTTTCGGTATGCTTCTAGCGTTGTGAGCGGCGTCCCTTCATAGCTCACCGGCATTCTGTCCGCACCCTCGCCGATGGCCTCCAGCACGCCGAGGACTTCAGGTTTTGGATAGTAGAACCGCGCCCCGTTCCTGTCGGTCGCGCCGTAAAAGTCCCTCCAGTTCACGCTGACGTCAAGAATGGCCCCGAGCAGCTTCTCCCTGTCGGCGAACTTGAACGGGTCGATTAGGTCGAGGATCAGCCCGAGGCCTTCGGGGTTCCACCTCTTCCTGTGGAGGAAGCCCTCCCCCGGATTGAAGTCGAGACCGAGCTGGACGTTGACCGCCCTCGCCTTGAAGAGCCTCCTCTGGTGGAGGTAGTTTATCGCGGCGTCCATCGCCGTGTAGCCCCTGGCCCTCCCCGCGGGGTTCGTGACGAACTCCCGCACGTAGCGCGCCTTCTTGCGCGGGCCGAACCTCTGGAGCGCGCCCTTGAGCACCAGATAGTAGCAGTTCCAGTACTCCTTCATGGTCAGGGCCTCGTAGACCAAGAACTTGGTCGGAGGTGCGCGCTCGAGGCGCCGCGCGTACATCCTTTGCTTTCTGGTGAAAGCCCGGACGTCTTCCTCCGACATGTGAGCGAGGGAGCCGACGCGCTCCGTGGCGTGTATCGAGCTCTGGACCATCGCGAGGGCCATCCCGCGCAGGAACTCCGGGTGCTCGCCGACCACCTTCTCCACGGCGGGGGCTATGTCGTACCTCTTTGGTGGAGGTCCCTCGGGGTTGCTGGGCTCCGGTGACTTCGAGATTGACCTCACAGTCGTCCCGGCGCTCTCGAGAGCGCCCCTCTGCTCCTCGTTCACCACCCCTCCGTGGTCGATTATCGTGCTGCCTGCGAGCGGAAGCGACTCGACGTTCCGCCTCTTGAAGACGTAGAGCCTCCCTCCTCTCGCGAGCATCCTGTCGCCGGGGAAGAGCATAATTGTCTTGGGAGCGGAGTCTGGGTCGTCGACTCCCGCGTGGCGGCGCTCGTCGAAGATGGCCGACTCCACGATGCTTCCCGCGGAGCCCTGCCTGTCCTCTATCAGGCGCTTGATGTCCGATGCGGGGTCTACCCCCGCCAGCTCGTGGTAGCGCCTATTGAATTCGTGCTCGTAGCTCGTGAGTACCTTCACCTTGCCTTGCCTGAGCTTGAAGTATCTGGTCCTGCAGGTGGCGCAGACCACCATCGACCACTTTGGCTGCGCCTCGGGAAGCCGCTCACGGCACACGTCGCAGAGCGCGGGGAGCGCGAGCCGGGTGTAGTCTTTCTTCTTGTCGACAAACTTCGAGCACGCCGAGGAGTGCGGGCCGATTCGCCACGAGTTTCTCATCTTGTGGATCTCGAAGGCCGAGAGCGGACTTGCCCCGTCCCTCGCCCACCTGTCGTGCCTGGAGCCGTACGACCTGTCGAGGAGCCACCAGATCCTGCATTGGCGCCTCAGAGGCACGTAGAACGTGCACTGCCCGCACCGGTTCTCGCCGTCGAAAGGTAGCCGACCCGGAAGGTGGTAGACGGTGGTAGGACGGCCGATTTCCTTGACCCAGGTCGCTCTTTGCACCCTCCCTTCTATTGCGAGGCCCTCAGCGATGTTGCGAAGAATGGGGCGGCTGGGCAGGAAGACGTGCATTTCGCTCGGAGTCTCGTCGTCGTAATGCTCGTTGAAAATCTTGGGGAGCGATTCCGAGGTTTGGATCGTGTTCTGGGACTTTGTGTAGACGTACTCGTAGAGACCCGCGACCGTGAACCAGCCCTGCGAGTCCAACAGGATTCGGGTCAGCTCTTCGAGATAGCTTCGGTCGAGTTCCGATGGGCCTCTTCTCTTCGTCTGTTTGAAGAGGGGCGGGAGGGGCCGCTCAGGGTTCTCTAACATCTTCAGCGCCTCCGGCGTCTCCATGCTCTCGACCATCTCCCTGCCTTGGTACCCGGCTGTGAAGATTTGGCGAGACAACGTCGAGGCGAGTGCGGGCTTCCTCTCGATGCCCGAGAGCTCCGTCTCCCAGTGCGGGGTCAGCCTCGAGAAGAGAGTGCAGCCCGAAGCGCGACGGAGCTCGCCTGCGGAGAGATGGGTGCCGTAGAGCAGAGAGACGACCGCCTGCTTGAACTGAGCCTGTCCGAACTTTCCCTTGAGCTCCTGCACCTCCTGGACAGGGTCGCCTCCGAGCAGCCAACTCCTGATGATGGGCTGGAAGCGTTCCTCCTCGACGACGATTATCCTGTGGATGCTAGGTCTGTTGAGCAGGCGGGTCAGCAGTCCGTCGAGGTAGCCCCTCTTCTCGTCGTCGACGAGCCGGCGGACCGGTGCGACCAGCACGACGATCTGGAACGCGTTGAACCGCTGCCACCGCATGAACCAGCGGAACCACTCTCCGTAGTCCCCTACAAGGACGGGCTTCAGGTGTTTCTTGCGCTGGGAGCCGGTCCAGTGGGGGTTCGCCTCGGGGTCTAGGAAGTCGAACTGAAGGCCCGATTCGCGGATGAAGTCCTCCGCCGAGTCCGAGTCGATGAGAACGGCGACGTGGTCCCTTCGATAGCTTCGAGAGGCGTCGTGGACCTTGTCGATCAAGCCTTCCGAGTCCCATGTGCCGTCTCGGTGGAGAGCGAGGAACTCGGCCCTGGAAAGCAGCCCGGGCGCCGCGAGAGACTGGATCAACCGCTTGCGATGTGACGGCGTAGAGAGATAAGCGCCACTCCTAGGGGTGGAACGAAATAGCCTAAATCAGGCTCTTTAGAGAAGGCTCGGATTGCTATAAACCCAGGGAGTCTCGCTCTGCATGCTCACGGCGGCACGACCTGAACGTCTACGACATAGGAGAACTCGGTGCCGTTGGCGAGCGTCCCGCTTATCACCAGCGGATACGGCACACCAGTCTCAAACCCTTCTCCCTCGGGTAACAGGAACCGGCTCTCCTGGGCGCTGTGTCCCGGGAGAAGGGGGTTGGAGGCGTTCACGCCAAGGTTGGCGTACCCCTCTGGCTCTGTGACCTGTGCCGGGAGATTATCGGGAGGGACCAAGCTGAGACTGGCGTTCAGGGACACGATTGGGACGTCGCCGGTGTTCTCTAGGTCCACGTTTACCACCGGCCCTGCGTAGTTAGGTTGCTCTTCGGGAATAGGGCCTGTGACAGAGAGCACCTCGACTGGCTCCGGCGGGACGACATCGAAGTGCGCGAACACGGTCTGGTTCCAGAGGTCCGCCGTCACAAGAGTGTACGATCCAGGATTGAACTGGTGGAAGTAGCTGCCGACCAAAGCGAAGCTTGCGAACAAACTGCTATTGGACCGGTCGTCAATCGAAACGCCGCTCGCGTTCGACGGCATCGTCCAATAGCCGTTGAGACCGGTCGTGCCCGTGCTAAACAAGTCGCAGCCCCATCCGAGCGCCGTCCCGCTCGAGCTCGTGGTCGATCCGTTGACGACCGTAGTCCCATTGAACGTGTAGGGCGAGACGTCGCAGCTTCCCGTCGCGGGGCTCATGTGCATCTCTATCGTCTGCGGCACAGGTATCCCGGGCCCCGAAGCGTTGCCGGAAAGAGTGGCGTTGTCACTCCTGGGGGCGAACTCGACCTGCTGGACGTACGACGAGACGCCGTAGGGGTTCGGGCAGCTCATGCCTACGGGCGGGTCGAGCATCAGGGGCGAGCCAGCCTGGGAGAAGTTGGCCGCCGTGTAGCGTCCCCCGTAGAGGGCGAAGTTGAGCATCGCGTCGAGCCCGGCGCCCCTGCACAAGTTATTGCTGCTCAAGGCCACTAGGCCCGCATCCGCCGAAAAGTCCGGAGTTAGGGAGACGTTCGTCGCGAGAGTGTTGAACACATAGACTTGGGCTGAGATCACCTTCCCCACGGGCAGGGTGGTCGAGTTCAACCACGCCTGAACCTGGAGTCCGGACGGGGAGGTCGTCGAATTGAAGGTCGTCCACTGGGCGCTCTTCGTTGCCGATGAGGAGCCGACGATCTGGGAACTCGAGCCCGTTTGGAGGCTTGTCGTCTTTGAGCCGCTCTTTGTCGGCGTGGTCACGACCAGGACGACGGCGCCTACGACCAGGATGATCGCTACGACAGCGACTGCAATAAGTTTGGGAACTACGCCACTCTTCCGGGCCGTCTCCATGTGACCTTCTCAGAGTTCGAGTTCGAGGCCTCTTAGATAGATTGTGGAAGATTCTTCGCGCAGGTTCTAGGCGGTGACGCCAAAGGAACAGAAACCTGAACCACCACTGCTCCTAAATAGCCTAAATCATGCTCCTTTCAAGAAAATAACGGAGATAAAACACTTGTGGTGGTTAATAGCCCATAATCCTACTATTCCAATGAACGCGTCTACTAAATGGATGTCCCGAGCGCACGCCCTGATACCCCTCACGGAGCAAGAGGGGCAAGTCCGCGACCTCCTCCTCGAGCAGAGGCTGACCCACCTCACCCATGCGGTCTTCCCCAACGGGGGCAGGCTGATCGTGGTGGACTTTTTCCTGAGCGACCGAAGGACGGTCCTCGAGTGTTGGAAGACCACCGGAAGAAGGGGCGTCGCCCTAGGCTGGATGGAGAGGAACGCCGCGTTCATCGACGTGAAGTTCAGGCGCCTGAAGGGCTTGAACCCGGGGATCCGCTGCGTCGCCCTCGCCGAGGCGCCCTGCGTGGAGGTCGCGATTCTCGCCAGGGTGCTTGGGGAGGTCCTGGTCCATGCTGACGGCTTGGCGTTCTCTATAGATGGGTTGGGCTCGATCATCAAGGCAGGAGGCGCCAGCTGAATGGCGCGGCCGCCGTTCGGGAGCCCAGAGTGGCTGGCGAACTTCAAGGAGATTGTGAGGACGAGCAAGACGACAAAAGAGGCGGTAGCGAGGCTCGGTTACGCGCATCCTTCTGTAGTCTACTATCACCTGAAGAAATTCGATATAGAGCGTCCCCGCGTATGGGATGAGCGACCCTCGCTTCGGGAATTCATGCAGAGGAAGATACCCGCGATCATCATCCCCACAACCACGGGCCGGCGCTGGGTCGCAGGGCTGACCCAAGGGGAAGGATGCATACAAGCGAGGTTCTACACGCGATACAATGTAACACGCCTCAACATTGACGTATCCATGGCCGACCCTGAGCCGGTCTTCAAATTCTCCGACTACGTCGGACTGTCCCGCCCGTCGAAACCAGTCAAGAATCACGATTGGAAGCCCAACTGGCACAAGAACGTCTCCGGCCTTCGGGCCTTTAGAGTGCTAAAGGAGATTCGGCAGTTCTTGCTGGGGGAAAAGTTGAAGGAAGCGGAGAGGGCGCTCGCCTTCTTCGCCCCATATGGGACTCATTCCGGTTGCTATGGGAATCGAGACATCTGGCCTACACCCGAGTTCCCATGGAGAACCAAGAGACGCGGTCCTTGGCCAGGACATATCGAAGCGACGTTCTCCACATCTCCACTGACCCTATCGGCGGGTCCGGCTCTGGAATCGCGCGCGCTCAGCAACAGGTCTAACCTGAATCTCC
>Ga0335081_10004395_pt1 | contig 22223 bp, 23 predicted proteins | sample Lox_Sample_35_FD_206713 | JGI IMG/M metagenome (GOLD analysis project Ga0335081, IMG submission 206713) | Soil microbial communities from Loxahatchee National Wildlife Refuge, Florida, United States - Lox_Sample_3.5 | ecosystem: Environmental > Terrestrial > Soil > Wetlands | place: USA... | reverse complement strand
CTCGGCACGCTTCGTGTCCATATAGACCCGGTTGATGACCTCGAGGTTGCCCTCCTTCTCCTTCCGGGTCCGTACGATAGTCTGCTCGGCGAGCTTTATCCCCGCCTTCGCCTCCTCGAGTTCCGCAATCAGCTTGAGGTAGTCCGGCCCGCTCTTTTTATTGATCTGGTCATCGATATCCCTGAGATCTTCCCGCTGGTACGAGAGCTCGTTCTCCTCGAGGCCCCGGTCCGCCTCGATACGGCCGATCTGGATCCGGTGCTCCTCGGTGGAACGCGCAAGCGAGGTCAGCTCCTTCTCGCGGTCGTGGAGCTGGGCAACTGCCCGGCAGTTCTGGTAAAAGACGAGTTCTTTCTGCCACTTCTGGTACTCGAGCGCCTGCTCCCGCTCGCGTCTGAGCTCGTTTGCCCGCCGGTTCAGCTCCAGGAGGAGGAGCTCCTCCCGCTCGATCCGCTCGCGGACGATATCAAGCTCGGAGAGGGACTGCGCCTTCTTGGTGTCGAACTCGGAGACCCCCGCGATCTCATCGATGATCTTCCGGCGCTCGAAGTCGCTCATCTCCATGATGCGGGTGACGTCCCCCTGCATGACCACGTTATACCCGTGCGGGATGATGCCGTACTTCGAGAGGTGATCGACGATGTCGCTCTGCTTGCAGAGACGGTCGTTTAAGTAGTTGTAGCTGTAGTACCCGTTGCCGGTCCGTTTGATCCGCCGCCGGATCTTCGTCCCGTCGGAGAACTCGAGGGCGACCTCGGCCGTATTCCTGCCGGAGTTGAGGTTGATGAGGTCGGTGAGCTTCTCTGCCCGGAGGCTGCGCGAGCTCGAGAGCGCAAGGACGAAGAGGATGGAGTCGATGATGTTGCTCTTCCCCGAGCCATTGGGGCCGGATATGACACTGAACCCTTCCAAAAAGGGAATTTTTGTCTTTTTTGCAAAAGACTTGAAATTGTCTATCTCCAGTTCAGTGATATGCAAAGATCCGGCTCCCTACTTCTTTGCAGGATCCGATTTTTCTTCCTCAGCCGCGTAGATGAGGTCGCTCTGCTTGGCCTTGACGGAGGTCCCTTTCTTGTTCCGCCCATAGCCCGCGGATGCGACGATATAATTCTTGTCTCCGCGCCGTGGCTCGAGCTTCATGGTCCCGTCAGACTGCATTATCATGTCCATCGCAGGCTCTGCAGGCGCAGCCGGCGCATCGGGCTGCCGGCCCCCCTTCCGCATCACGACCGTGCTCGATCCCGCGGGCGCTGCCGTGCCGGCGGGGGCGCCAGCCTGCGGCTGGGCTCCCTGGACAATCGGCCCGCGCTTGAGCTCCTGCCGCGAGCGCTCCTCGGTCTGCTTGGACATCTTCATCGCTACGGACTTCAGGTCGAGAAGTTCCTGCGTCAGGCCCTTCACGAGCGCCTCCATCTCTCTTACCTTCTTCTCCAGGGCTGCAAGCCGGTCTTCGGTTGCGGCCGCGGTTACCGGGTTCTCCATCATCGTTCTCAGGTGCTCCTTTTTCCGATATTCACGAGGGCTGATCTCTGCATCAGACTGGTCTGGCGGGCCCGGATCCCCAAGATGAGGGCCCACACCTCATAAATAATAGTAGTGATCGTCTGATAAGGAAAAAAGGTTTGTGCTTGTGAGTGGTCATCAGACCACGAGCAGGAGGAGAATTTCGAAAATTCTTCGACTTGTGAGTGGTTCCGAAGAACCACGAACACGAGAAGAATGCGAAGCATTCTTCGCTGTCCCGAAGGTTCATCAGAACCTGGAGGGAGAAGTGGCTATCAAACCACGAACACGAGAAGAAACCTTCAGGTTTATTCGATGTCCCGAAAGTCCGTCAGGACTTGAGGGAAGATAGGAGAAATAATGTATCAGATCAAACTTTACGATAAAATCATGTTAATCATGTTTTTTCCCGTAACAGGACTTCAAAATTAAAATCAATGTAATTATAGCAACCGGTAAAATAACCGGCATAGGAGACGGTTGTGTTGTTGGAGATGCTATCACTGCACCAATTGTTGGGTGAATTGGTGGAATTGTGGATTGTATTGGCGTAGTATTTTGAGTCGTTGTTTGATGAACATGGGACGTCGCACTACTACTTGCCGGAGAAAGCTGAATAACGCTATTTGTATCTGCAATGGGTATCGCGCACCCCGGGGTATTGCATGCAAAATCTACGTATGGATGAACATCTACATTATATTCCCCGCTTCTAAAATTTTTGACGAAATCCGTAACGTTCGCTGACCACAGATTCGGACCTTCTTGAATGTACGATATTGGAATATTTGGTATCTCAACGTATTCGTTATTGGGGGGGCCAAGATCGCTCTTCGGGTGAGTCTGCCTGATATAGGGAAGGTATACAATGGTTATTGTCAGATTGTCGGAAACCGGCAGATTCGTCGTCCCATTAATAAAAAACACATCCCCAATCGAATGATTTTCGATGGGATCCATGGTGATAAAAGGAGTTGCCGGAATTAAGGTCCCGTTTGCCAGGATCGCACTCCCGCCCGCGTTTACACTACTTGCCTGAACATCCAATCAGAATTAACACCAGAACGAAAAAAACAAGTCTGGTTTTTATTTTATTCATATTTCCTGATCCCATCTGAAGGTTATCATCATTTCCATCCTCTTACAACGGGAAAACCAGAAAAAAAAAGAAACTCTTCGGGATCAGAAGAGTTTATCGGAATATTATATCCGGGAAAACACCGGGATCTGGTCGAAGAACGCTCGCGCTGACTTCCCGATCTCACGCTCCCACCGACCTTTCGGGTCGAAGAATTGCTCCGCAATTCTTCTCCTCCTCGCGGTCCTGACGGACTGCTCGATAAAAAGAAAACCTCTTACCCTACCGCACCCAACCCTACTGCATATGTCATATCTGGCCAAAACCGATCCAGAAATAGCAGATATCATCGAACACGAGCGGCTCCGGCAGCTCAACGGGCTTGAGCTCATCGCATCCGAGAACCTCGTCTCCCGGGCGGTACTCGAGGCGATGGGGTCGATCATGACCAATAAATACGCCGAGGGTTACCCGGGGAAGCGGTACTATGGAGGCTGCGAATTCCACGATATGGCCGAGAACCTGGCCCGGGACCGGCTGAAGAAGCTCTTCGGGGCCCAGCACGCGAACGTCCAGCCCCACTCGGGGACCCAGGCGAACATGGCGGTCTATTTTGCATTCATGAGCCTCGGGGACACGCTGATGAGCATGAAGCTCACGCAGGGGGGCCACCTTTCTCACGGCTCCCCGGTCAGCTTCACGGGAAAATTCTATAAAGTCGCCCAGTACAGCCTCGACCCGGAGACCGAGATGCTCGACTACGGTGCGGTCGAGGAGATGGCCCGGAAGGAGAAGCCGAAGATGCTTGTCTGCGGTGCATCGGCCTACCCGAGGACCATCGATTTCAGGGCGTTCCAGGAGATCGCCGACGGCGTTGGCGCATACTGCATGGCAGACATAGCCCACATCGCCGGGCTCTGTGCGACCGGTGTCCACCCGAGCTCGGTGAACGTGGTGAACTTCACGACAACGACCACCCACAAGACCCTCCGCGGGCCCCGGGGCGGGGCGATCATGTGCAACAGCGAGTACGGGGCTGCCATCGACAAGGCCATCTTCCCCGGCATGCAGGGCGGCCCGCTCATGCACACGATCACGGCAAAGGCGGTCTGTTTCGAAGAGGCGCTCAAGCCGTCATTTAAGGAATACAACAAGCAGATCGTAAAGAACGCAAAGGTCCTCGCCGAGACCCTGATGGACAACGGCCTCCGCCTCGTATCCGGCGGGACCGACAACCATTTAATGCTCCTTGACCTCACCGCACAGGGCATAACGGGCCTCGAGGCCGAGACAGCCCTGTGCAGGGCCGCAATAACGGTGAACAAGAACACCATCCCGAACGAGACCAAGAGCCCGTTTGTCACGAGCGGTCTCCGGGTCGGCACCCCCGCCGTCACCTCCCGGGGCATGAAGGAAGCAGAGATGCGGCTCATCGGGAACTGGATTGCAAAGGTTGTCAAGGATATCCATAACGAGGCGGCGATCAAAAAGGTCGAGACCGAGGTCAAGGCTATGGCGGGCAAATTCCCGCTCTACCCGGATACCTGAACGGAGCCCTAAAAAAAAAGGTTTGCCATGGGCACGATCATCGATGGAAAACAGTGCGCGGAGAAGCGGCTCGAGATCCTCAGGGAGGAGATCGAGGACGAGGGGATCTACCCCCGCCTCGCGACGGTGATCGCGGGGAGCGACCCTGCATCGCAGATGTATGTCAGGATGAAGCACAAGGCCTGCGAGCGGGTCGGCATCGGGTCGGTGGGCATCGAGCTGCCCGCCGATGCATCCACCCGGACCGTGCTCGATGCCGTCACGCTGCTGAACAGGGACGCGGATATCAGCGGCATCCTCGTCCAGCTGCCGCTCCCGAAACAGATCGATACAGAAAGGGTCGTCGAAACGGTGAATCCCGGCAAGGACGTCGACGGGTATCACCCGGTGAACCTCGGGCACCTCCTCTCCGGAAAACCGCGGTTCGTCCCCTGCACCCCCAAAGGGATCATGACCCTGCTCGCGGAGTACGCGATCGACACCCGGGGTGCCCGGGCGGTCGTGATCGGACGGAGCATCGATGTCGGGCGCCCGATGGCGGCGCTGCTCACAAACGCCGACGCAACCGTGACGCTCTGCCACAGCAGGACCAAGGATCTCGCGGATGAGACCCACCGCGCCGATATCCTCGTCTCTTCGGCAGGAAAGGCACACTTTGTCACCGCGGAGATGGTCCGGCCCGGCGCTGTCGTCATCGATGTCGGCATCAACCAGATCAGCGGGAAGCTTGTCGGCGACGTGGACTTCGACCAGGTAAGGGATGTCGCCTCGGCGATCACGCCTGTCCCGGGCGGGGTGGGTCCGATGACCATCGCCACGCTGATGGAGAACACTTTTGCCGCCGCACGGGAGCAGCAATGCAGAGATGCGTAATCAACGGCATCACAATCGGCGGGGACGCCCCCGTCCGCCTGATGGGCGTCATCAACTGCAGTATCGAGTCGTTCTATAACGATTCCTACGTCCCGGTCGAGAAGGTCCGCGAGACCGCTGTCGCGATGATCGAACAGGGGGCAGATCTCATCGATCTGGGGGCCCGGAGCACCGCACCAAACTCCCAGGCGATCAGCGGGACCGAAGAGGCGCGCCGCATCGACGAGGCATTGAAGGAACTCGACGGGGCCGGTGTAACCGTCTCAGTGGACACGATGAACCCGTGGGTCCTCGACGTATGCCTGAAGCACGGGATCCATGCCGTCAACGATATCTCGGGGCTCTCATCTCCTGCCTTTGCACGGCGGATTGCCGAAGCGGGGCTGCCGGCATTCCTGATGGCCGCCGGCTACCAGCCGGGCGATGCGATCGGTCTCGAAGCCACCATCGGGGCGCTCAGAATCGTGCAGCAGCGATGCGCAAACTGCAGCATCGACAACTACGTCCTCGATCCGGGGATTGGCATCTGGACGCCCCAGCGCACCTTCGATGACAACTGGGAACTCTGCAGGCACTTCGATGCATTCCGCCGGTTCGAGCGGCCGCTCCTCGCGGCGATCTCGCGGAAGAGCTTCATCGGCAGCCTGCTTGAGAAGGAACCGGCAGACCGGCTCGCAGGGAGCCTCGCGGTGACCGCATGGCTCGTGGAGAGAGGCGCGTCGATCGTCCGGACCCATGACGTGACGGAGACCCGGGACGTGCTGCGGGTCTGCGAACGTATCGCGAAGGTCCCATGAACAGCACGTTCTCCGTTATCGGCCTTTCGACCGGGATCATCCGGCCGCTGGATCCGATAGCCGACCGGGTTGCCGCAGCGGCAGAGAAATCCGGTGGATTTATCGACGGGGATATCCTCGTCCTGGCCGAGACCGCTGTTGCAACGTCGGAAGGCAATGTCATCGAACTCGCCTCCGTCGTGCCATCAGCAGAAGCAGTTGAACTGGCGGAGAGATACCGGATGGATCCTCGGGTTGCCGAGGTAGTCCGGCGGGAAAGCGACTCAATCGTCGGCGGAATCCCGGGATTCCTCCTCTGCATGAAACACGGCACGCTTCTCCCGAACGCCGGAGTGGACGCATCCAATGCTCCGCCAGGGTGCGTTACTCCGCTCCCGGATGACCCTGACCGGAGCGCGCTGTTGATCAGGAACCGGATCCGCAGCCTGACCGGCAGAACCATCGGGGTGATCATCGCCGACAGCCGGACCCACGCGATGCGCCTCGGTTGCAGCGGGGTCGCCATCGGCGTCTCGGGGGTACCCGCGGTCATCGACGACCGCGGGCGGACCGACCTCTTTGGCCGCAGACTGGAGGTGACAAAGCGGGCAGTCGCCGATAACCTCTCTTCTGCTGCCGAGCTGGTCATGGGCGAAGCGGATGAATGCACCCCTGCCGCAATTGTCCGGGGCACCGGGCTTCCCATCGGAGAAGATTATGGTGTGCAGACCATCGATGCAGACGAGTGCCTCTTCATGGGCACTTTCCGGCGGGGCAAAAACCAGCGATAACGGGGCGATTTTCCTCCGGGAAGGGATAAAAATTGCTTTCCGGGGGCATCTTTATACCAGCCCCCGGTGCCCGGCGGGGCGGAGAAACGGCAGACGCCGCTTCGGTAATCCGGTCCCGGCAATCCCCGGGTATCCAGCCTCAAGCTACAAATAGGAGGCCCCCCGATAGGATGACCGGTGGTCTCCTATGCCGGTAACAACTGACGAGTTCATGAAAAGCACACCGGGTGCAAACAGCATTGCGGCACTTCTCCGGGAAAACCCGGACAGGGCGTATTCTCTCCACGAGATCGAGGAAGAGATCATCGGGAAGGAGATGAACCGCAGGCTGCACCTCGACGTATTCATCGCCGATCTGACCCTCATCGCACCGCTGCTCTTCGATACCGGGGAGATCGAATGCCGTCGCGTGGAGGGGGTCCCGTATTTCCACTGGTCAGGCTAGGACATATTCTTCAATGGCAGTTCCGGATATTCCTTGCGGGCCGGAAAGTGAAGGAATGTCCGCACCGGTACCGTTTATACCTGCCCTTGAGTTCAATAGGGAATCGTCTTACGGTTTATGCCCATCCGGTCCAGCGCCTGCCGTGCCGAATCCTGCCGCGCGTCCGCAAGCGTCTGCCCGTGGCCCACGAATTCCATACCGTCGCAGGTAGTGAGCCGGACCGTGAAGAACAGCCGGTGGCCGGGACCCTCCCGGGAGACCTCTTCGTAGGACGGACACGGTTTTCCCTCTTTCTGGAAATATTCCTGGAGTTCGCCGATCGCGTTGCCGCAGGTGAATGAACGTTTCAGCGTGTCCCCCATGATGGCATCGACAAATCCCGCCACCTCCTCCACGCCGAATTCGCAGTAGAGCGCGCCGATGAATGCCTCGAATGCACCTCCCGTCATCTTCTCACCACAGCAGTCTGTCGTCCCCATCGTCCCGGGAATGAGGCATGCAAGGGCAGAGGCGTCATACCGCCTCAGCAGTGCGGCAAGTGCCTTGTTCGAGACCATGCAGCTCAACGCAAGGGTCATGTCGCCCTCGTCAAGGACCGGGTCACGGAGGACGAAGAGTGACTGGGCGACGACCAGGTTAAGGACCCGATCTCCGAGAAATTCATACCGCTGCCAGTCTTCCAAAGAAAGATCCCATTGTTCTGAACCGGGGTTGCCGTACGAGGCGTTAAACCGTTTGACAAATGCCCTGATGGCGCGGGCGGGGTCAGCATCCTGCCTGCGAAGCAGGTCTATGAGCCGGGTGTCCCGCTCTGCTGTCATACAGAATACTAATCCGGCAGAGTACTATAATTCTACCGCTTCCGCCCGATGCCCACGCGGCCTTCCTCTTCAGTTATGTGAAACCCGAGACTGTCGAGATACGCTCTGCTCTTCCCTTTCCCGTGGATCAGCAGTTCCACGAGATCCTCCTTCTCGTCGATGTCCGTGTGGAGCCGGAACGAGTCGATGGTCTCCCACGAGAGTCCGGCCTCTTCGGCGATACTGACGTGCTTGAGAAAACTCGCGCCGTAATAGTCCACGCGGAAACGCTTCGGGTCGCGCATGAAGATCACGTTCGTCCCGCCGCCCCGTCCGGGGACGAAGGCGATGTCCTTTGTACTCCCGGTGACCCGCTTGATCGACTCCGCGTCCGCAAGGGGGAGGTCGGCCATGATGATGAACGCCGCGCCGACGATGTCCGGCAGGAGGGAGTTGAGGGTCGCGTTGAGGCCGGCGTTCCCGATAGTGATCTGGATGTCTTCGCTGTCGTAGAGTTCCGTCGCCACGACAACCGGGCTGCAGTTTGCATCTTTTACGGCGGCGATCACGTCCTCGAGCATCGCGCGGGCAAACGCCTCCCGCTCCTCCTTTCCGAGGATGCCGGAGAGGCGGGTCTTGGGGTTGGCGGGCTTATACGGGATGAGGGCGTGGGGACACATTCCATACGTTTTTATCCGGAGACTTTAAAAATGAGGGGGATTTGGTCGTGCCGAAACGGGACCGCGACCATCAGCCGCTACCCGGTTGCAGCAGGCTCCGGCATTTCGGTGGCGTACTTGCCGCGGGGGATGCGGATCTCGAACCGTGCGCCCTTTCCCGGAACGCCATTCTCGACGATAGTCATACCGGTGATCGCGAGGATCTCGCGGACGAGGAAGAGCCCCCAGCCGGTATTCTTCCCGTAGCCCCGCTCAAAGATCTTCTCTTTCTCCGAGGCGGGAATTCCGACGCCGTTATCTTCAACGATGAGAACCCCGTGTCCCCCTTCCTCGAGGAACGTGATCCCTATCTCCGTGGCCTTCCCGCCGTGGCGAAGGGTGTTGTCGAAGAGGTTGTAGATCACCTTCTCAAAGAGGGGATCGGCACAGATCGAAGTGACGCCCGTCGCACCGGTTATCTTCAGCGCCCCGAGGTCGAGATCGTCGTTCATCCTGCCTACAACCTGCTTGACCATCTGCCAGCGGGGTGACTCGACCCCGATATTCTGGTAGTCCTTTGCGAACTGGAACTGCCGGCGGATCTTGTCAATTGCTGATCGCTCTTTCTCAAGATACGAGACGAGTTTCGGATCCTGGATCATCATGCCGAGAAGTTCGTTGTACCCGTTGATTGCCGTCAGCTGGTTAAGGACGTCGTGTCTCGTCACGCTCCCGACGAGGGTGAGTTTCCGGTTGAGCATGGCAAGCGAGTCCAGGGCTTTCCTCGTTTCTGCCGCGGTTGCCGCCAGGCTGCAGAGGTCATCGGAACAGTCCCCCGGCGCCCCCGGCAGGATGCGGTAATCTCCGCCACCGGTAAGCGTTTCGTGGGCTATTGCCGGGTCGCCCCTCCCTGCAGCGAGGAGGATCGGAACGGTATCCCCCCGGTTGCGGACTGCACGGAGCAGCGGCAGGCCTTCCCGGGCATCGCCTTCGGAAAGGACAACCATGACATCCGCGGCCTGCCGGTCCGCTTCGTCCGGCATCTCAGGAACGGGATGCCGCAGGATTACCCGGGCCGGTTGCGGGCACGAGGGTTTCACCCCCCCTCCGGGGATGCACCGTGACCCGGGCGTATTGGTGAAAAGAAGAATCGAGATCATGCCGTGGATACTTCCTGGTCTTCCGGTCCCGCCATGCGATCTGTCCCGGATTCCGTCAATGAGGTACTAGTGCCTGCGGGTAAATTATAACTATTCCCTGTTTCCGGCTCCGGTAGCCATTCGCCGGCGTTCGGATAGTTTTCAATAGATGGGAGTTCATCTTTTTTTATGCAGCGGACACTCACTTTCTCCCGGAACGTGTTCCTGCCACTCACCACCGTATGCCGCAACCGGTGCGGGTATTGTTCCTTCCGGACCCCGGTCGCGGAGGGATGCCTGATGGCACCGGCGGACGTTGAGGCGATCCTGTCAAGGGGTGCAGCCCTCGGGTGCACGGAAGCGCTCTTTACGTTCGGGGAACGGCCGGAAGAAGAACCGGGGTTTGCGGAATACCTGCACCGTGCCGGCTATCCCACGATCATCGATTACTGCGAGGCCATGTGCAGGAAGAGCATCGGCCTTGGCATGCTCCCCCACACCAACGCAGGTATTCTCAGCTGCGGGGAACTCGGGAGGCTCCGGCGGGTTAATGCGAGCATGGGGCTCATGCTCGAGACAACGGCCGGGATCCCGGCCCATGCGATGTCGAAAGGGAAGGTCCCGGCGGTAAGGCTCGCGATGATGGAGGATGCAGGGAAGCTGAAGATCCCGTTTACCACGGGGCTCCTCCTCGGGATCGGGGAGACCATGGGGGACCGGGAGGAGTCGCTGTACGCGATCCGCGACCTTCACCGGCGCTACGGCCATATCCAGGAGGTGATCATCCAGAACTTCTGCCCGAAGCCCGGCACGCCGATGGCACGGCACCCCCCGCCGGGTACGGAGGAGATCTGCGCAACTATCCTGCTCGCACGGGACATCCTTCAGCATGAGATCGCCATCCAGATCCCGCCCAACCTCAGCGACTCAGCGTCGCTCATCCGCTGCGGTGTCGACGATCTCGGGGGCGTCTCGCCGGTCACCATCGACTACATCAATCCGGAGCACCCGTGGCCGGCGATCGATGAACTCAAAAAGATCGCCGGGGATGCAGTGCTCCGTGAGAGGCTCTGTATCTATCCCCGGTTCATCGAACGCGGGTGGTACGACGCCGGTTTGCAACCCCTAATAAACCGGCTCGAACAAACACTTAAGGCAGGGAGCAGTTATTTGTGAAACAGGCTGACCTCCTGTACGCAGGAAAGGCAAAATCGGTATTTCTCTCCGACGTCAAAGGAGAGCTCATCGTCGAATTCCGCGATGACATCACCGCCTTCGACGGCGGAAAGAAGGACGTGCTCAGGGAGAAGGGGAGCTACAATGCCGGGGTTTCGGCCTTTATCTTCAGGTACCTCGAAAAAAACGGCGTCAAGACACATTTTGTGAAGATGCTCGATTCGCGCCGCATGGTCGTTAAGCAGCTCTCGATGATCCCGCTCGAAGTGATCGTGCGCAACCTTGCGGCGGGATCCATCGTGAGGAACCTCCCGTTCAAGGAAGGAACGCAACTCGACCCGCCGGTCATCGTCATCGATTACAAGGATGACTCCCGCCACGACCCCATGCTCAACGACGATCTCATCGTCGCGCTGAAGATCGCGACTCCGCGGGAACTCAAAGCCATCAAAAAGACCGCACTCCGGATCAATGCGCTGCTCTCGGGACTGCTGGCTGCCGATGGTATCACCCTCGTGGACTTCAAGATCGAGTTCGGACGGCTTGGAAAGACCGTCTGCCTTGGCGACGAGATCAGTATGGACTCGATGCGTCTCTGGGACAAGGTCACGGGCGAGTCTCTGGACAAGGACGTGTACCGGTTCGGGAAGGGCGACGTGCTGAAAACGTACAACAGCGTAGCAAAGAGGATCACCGGGCCCGCGGTGCCGGAGGCGCGTGGGAGAAGGGAAGAAGAACGATGAGATTTACGCTCAAAATACGCGCAATAATTTTCCCGCCCGGAGTTGTCCATCCGAAGAGGCGCCCGGGCGGGCGGCGGGAAAGCCGTCTTCGACCCGATGAGCCACCATGGCGGAGAACTCTGATGAATTCTTCTCGTCATCGAGGGGCCTGCACGGACTTTGAGAGATCGAAAGGGCTAATTACGAGAGAGAAAGGTATCACCAACCAGAGGAGATGAGGGGGAGGATAACATGACGAGCGAAAAGACCGGGGACGTGGAGTCGGAGGCCGAGATGCTGAAATGGGCGAAGGCGTATGCACGGAAACACGGCCTCGAGATAAATCCCGATGCAAAACAGGCTGGAAACGTGATCCGCGGGCTCGTGAAGACGAGATCGAAATTCGGGAGGCCGTACTGCCCCTGCAGGATCAGGAGCGGCGATGAAGAGAAGGACCGGGCAATTGAATGTCCCTGCGTCTATCATAAGGACGAGATCTCACGGCAGGGGCACTGCCACTGCAACCTCTTCTTCAAACCAGCGGGCCCCTGAAATTCCATGCCGGGCACTTCTAACAAGGGGTCCCCTGCCTGTACGCGGGTCGCAGGCCTTCCTCCGGTCACCGGCAGGTATCCGCGGATACTAATCCTCGGCAGTTTCCCCGGCAGGAGATCGCTCCTGCAGAACGAGTATTATGGCAACCCGCTGAACCAGTTCTGGAAGATCGCTGATAACCTTCTTGCCGTTCCCGCCGGCCTCCCTTATCTGAGAAGGAGAGCTCTGCTCATGGCCCGGGGAATCGCCCTTTGGGACATAATCCGCTCGTGCTGCCGTGAAGGGAGTGCGGACAACCGGATCCGAAATCCCCGTTTCAACGATATCGGAGCATTCGTCTCACGGTTCCCGTCCATCAGGTTCATTGCCCTGAACGGAAGTACCGCAGGCCGTTTTTTCCGGCAGCTGGATCTTCCCGGGTCGTTGCCATCAGAGATCCTTCCATCCACCAGCCCTGCGAACACCCGTTACTCTTTCGCGCAGAAAGCTGACCGCTGGAGTATAGTCGCCCGGTATCTTTAACGATAAGAAGATCTACCGCTCGAGCCTGAACTTCAGGAAGATGACATGGTAAATCGCGTAGAACCCGCAGAGTACCGCTGCTGTATACCCGAGGATCGCGATATACGAGATCTCCCTTGGCAGGGTGATCGGCGAAGCCCACAGGACGAGCGACGACCCGACCACCAGCGATGCAACGACCATCCCGATCATCAGCTTGTCTGCTGCCTTGTCAAGCGCCATCTGGAGTTTCTGGAGGTCAGTGTCCACGATCTCGAGCTTGAAGGTACCCGTCGAGAGCCGGCGGAGCATCAGGTTCACGTTCCGGGGCAGGTCGAGAGCTGCATCGAGGGCCTCAAGCAGGGAGGTCGACGCCCTCTTGATATAGGCCGCGGAGAGGTTGTTGGTATCGGCGAGTTTCATGAGGTACGGCTGGGTCTCCTTCCCGAAATTGAACTTCGGATCGAGCTGGACGCCGATGTCGAGGACCATGATGAAAACCTTCAACAGGAGCATCAGGTTCATCGGTACCTTGAGCCGGTGGCGGCGCATCGATTCGGTCAGCTCGGTGACCACCAGCCTGAAGTTGAACTGGGAGACCCCCTCTGCCTCCCCGCCGCCGAAGTCGTGCATCATGATATAGAGGTCGTCCCGGAGTTCGTCCCTGTCCTGTTCGGCGATGACGATGCCGAAGCCTTCAAGGGACCGGAGCATAAGGTCGATGTCGTCGGTCACCAGCGCGAAGAGGAGATTGATGAATACCTGCCTCTTCTCCGGCCTCAGGATCCCGACTATCCCGAAGTCGAGGAAGACGATATCCCCTTCTCTGGTAACGAGGAGGTTTCCGGGATGCGGGTCGCCGTGGAAGAAACCGTCCTCGAAGATCATCTTGAGGTAGGCGTGGAACCCCCGTACACCGATCTCGTGGGGGTCGAGGCCCATCTCCCGGATTGCTTCGGGGTCGTCGATCCTCACGCCCTCGATGTAGTCCATGACCAGCAGGTGGGCCGAAGTGTACTCCCAGTACACCTTCGGGAACCGGATGCCGGGCTCGTCCTGGAAGTTCCGGGTCATCCGGTCGATGTTGCGGGCATCGCGGGTGAAGTCGAGCTCCTTGACGATCTGCTGGGAGAAGTCCTCGACCATCCCGACAGGGTTGTACACCCGGACCTCGGGAAAGACCGTCTCGATCCGTTCCGCGAGCGACTGGAGGATCCCGATGTCCGTCTCGATGATCTCGGGGATGCCCGGCCTCTGAACCTTAAGAGCCACCCGGGTCCCGTCCTTAAGAACGGCACAGTGGACCTGTGCGATCGATGCGGATGCCACCGGGATCTCGTCGATCTCGCAGAACCAGTCTTCGATGCTGGGGCAGTTCTCCTCGATCACCTTGCGCACTTCGGAGAACGGCAGCGGCCTTGCATGGTCCTGGAGTTTCTTGAGCTGCTCGATGAGCTCCGGGGGCAGCAGTTCCGTCCTCGTGCTCATGATCTGCCCGAACTTCACGAAGGTGGGGCCGAGCTCTTCGAGGGCCAGCCGCATCCGCTCGTAGACGGTGGAGCTCTCGGGCGACTTGCCGCCTGTGGGAAGCCGGAACCGGGCTCTTCCCGGGAAGAGTTTCTCGAGCCCGATGCCAAAGCCGTACTTCCCCAGCACGTCAATGATCTGCGCATACCGTCTGATACGGGTGACCATGTGTACACCTTGGACGTGGTGATACTTAAAAAAGCGTCTTTTTCCGTCAGAGATGATGAAGGTTCCCGGCTCGCGCCTGCCATGGCGCCATACGGTTGACAGGAAAATGGTCCGGGCATCCGGACAGGGTAGGAAGATCAGGATGTGACAGAAGAATGGGATAAAACGGTTCAGGGTTTCCTGAAGAGGACTATCCTGTTGGTATTGGTGCCATGGACCATGTTCCCCACACCCCAGATATTCGAGGTCTTCGTGAACACCTGCTGGTTTATGACGATCGCAACACCGGAGAAGCCTGCCGAGACCCCGAGCGGGACCACGTGCTCTTCGAGGCGGATCGTCTGTTTCCGGATCTCGCCCACTTCGAAGGCTATAAATCCCCCGGGCCGGGTGATCCGGAACAGCTCCCGGAACACGTCACTCATGACGTCAGTCCACCCTTCGAGGGTCCGGCTCATGGTGATCCCTTTCCCAGCCGCCTCCCCGTCCAGGCCGTTGAACCAGCACCGGAGCCAGTTGTCCTCCCGGTACTGGACGATGTCGAGGAAGGGGGGAGAAGTCACGGTGAGCTGCACGGTATTATCCGGGACCTCCGGCGTCCACCGTGCGTCGCCGGTGAGGAGCCGGGCGTTCTTTCCCGCCCTGACAAGGTTCTTCTTCTCGGATGGGGTTACCGTACGCAGCAGGCTCTTTGTCTTGGTCGCGATGATCCGGTGTGTATCCCGGTATTCCGGGGCCTGCAGCCGCTTCCGGTTTATCCGTTCCTGGCTCCTTTGGGATACGGCCTGGTTGGGGGGGAGGGTGTAGACCGAGAAGAACCCGGACGAGTGGCCGGTGAGCCGGTTCGTCGCGATCATCGCGATCCACCGGTCAATCAGATCGTCCCTTGAGCTTGCCCTCCGCCTTGCCAGGTACTCCTTCAGCGCGACAATCTCCTGCTCGGTGAGGGGGTGGTAAAACATCGAGAGATCGATCTCTGAGACGGGCCCTTCGCGGGGGATTGTTCCGAGCCGTTTTATCACCTCCTCCGGATCCGGAGGAAAGAGCCGCGGCTCGGTGATGATGCGGGAGAGGGGATTTGCATCATTTGCGATTACATTCCGACCGGCCAGTCCGGCCTCTATCACCGTGGTCCCCCTGCCGGAGAACGGGTCGTACACCACGTCCCCTTACCGGGTGAGCATGTCAATTAAAAACCGGGGGAGCTGGGGCTTGAAACAGGCCCGGTACGAGACCTCGTGGATTGACGACGCCTGCCGCTGGCGTGAGGTCCAGAATTCATTGATAAACCGGGGAATTGTCAGAGACCCCAAGTCCATCTCGTCGGCAATAGTTTCGCGGCCCCCGGGGTTCTTGAAAGACGCAAGGTGCTCGCACACTGATCTGTCGTTTTCCTGCCCCATCGATAGGCCGACTCCTCTTTCATGATCGTTTCAACGGGATACTAAAAATCCTCTCCGGTACCTTTCCGGAGCCGGGTTGCGGGCGGCAGAAATGTTCGCACGGGAAAACCCTTTTCGCCGGGGGGGTCCCGCCCGGGAGCGTCACGCCCGGAAAACTACCCTGAAGGCCCGCACACCGCCTTCTTTATCCCTAACGATGCAATGACAGCCGCGACCCCGCCCGCAATCGCAAAGATGCCGATGACGAACGGGACAAGAGCTGCCGCTACGAGCGGGTGGATGAGGAGCAGGACTCCGAATATCAGGCTGATCGCGCCGAGCACACCGGAGCCCGGGTCCCGCTTCCGGAATGCCCTGGAGAGGTGCGCAACGCCGATGAAGCACCCCCACATGCCGATGAAGATGACGAAGAGCGCCAGTGCAAAGATCGTGCTGAAGAGGGGGAAGGCGAGGATCAGGATACCGGCAATGATGTTGATGCCCGAGAGGAAGATCTTCCAGCCGGCATGGCTTTTGTCGACAGCGATACTCCCAAGCGTGAAGAGCCCGCCAACAAGCCAGTATGCCCCGATCAGCAGGATCAGGAACCCGGTGGTAACGGCGGGAGTCCCGAGGAACATCAGACCTACGATGAGAGAGAGGAGACCCCAGAGGAGTACAAGCCACCAGGGGTACACGTGCACCAGTACTTCAGCGGACAATGCCGATCCAGGGTTATTTTCCGGTTCCGTCATCCAGAATCCCCTGATGATGTGTCGATGCCGGCGGATTTATACTCTGTGAAATCCACACGCCGGAAGACCGGCCCGGGTTCCCGCGGCGTTAATTGCGGACCGTTCGTTTTTACTCCCGTCTTCCGGACTGTTTGATTCGCTGACCAAAGGGCGTATTATGACAAAGAAACTAGATCTGCAGGATGCGACCGCGACTCAGGGCATATGCCGACCTGCTGCGACTGCAGTTCTCTTTTGCGTGGCCGATCCTCTTCGTATCCGGTTACCTTCTTGCAACGAGCGTGTACGGCGGTTTCAGCTGGACCGGCATAGGCCGTGTGGCCCTGATCGGGTTCTTCGGCTTTGAGGCGGGCTTCATTCTCAACGATTATGTGGACCGGGATCTCGATCGAAGGGACGTCGAGAAGGGGAAGCTGACGGGATACTGGCGCCCATTCGGGAGCCGGCCGATCGCCGAAGGGCTCATCCCGGCATCGCACGCACGGGGACTCTTTATCCTGTTTACGCTCATTGCCGCCGGCCTGATCCTCACCTTTCCCCAGCCGCATTCGGTGTATGTCCTCCTGATCATGCTGTACAGCTTCACCATCGAGGTCTTCTATCAGGAGGAAAAGCGGAACCAGAAGTTCCCGTTCGCTCAGCTGATCGGCAGGACGGATTTTGCCCTCTTCCCCGTCGCGGGGTACCTTGTTGCAGGTAAGCCCGACCTGCCCGCGGTCCTCTGGTTTGTCTTCTTCTACCCGTTTGCGCTGGCGCATCTCGGGGCAAACGACCTCATCGACGTAAAAAACGATGAAGCGCGGGGGATGAAGACGATCCCGGTACTGTTCGGCCGTAAAAAAAATGCGTACTGGATAGCGGGTTTCAGCCTGATCCACGGGCTCGCTGCCATCCTCTTCATGACCCGGCTGGGATTCATCGCACAGGTTGGCATCCTCGCCGGACTTCTCCTCATCCTGTACGCAAACTCCGCCATCCTCCGGGAAAAGACCCCCGACGCAACCCTCAGGGTACTCCCGTGTTTTCATGTTGCGATGATCTTATATGCGGTCTGTATCGGAATCTCCGCATTCGGGTGAGAGGCCGGCCGGTACCTATATCCTCAGCAGGCGCTCGTTCTCGCGGAGCCATTCCCTCCGGCGTTCGAAGTCCGGCATGATCTCCCGTACCTTGTTCCAGAACTTCTTCGAATGATCGGGATGGGGTATATGAGCGAGTTCGTGGACCACCACGTAATCGATGATCTCCGGTGGTGCCTGGATCAGCCGCCAGCTGAAGTTGAGGCCCCCTGCGCGCGTGCACGACCCCCATCGCTGACGGGCATCGCTGATCCGGACAGAGACCGGGACAATTCCCGTGGCCATCGAAAACCACATGCACCGGCCTTTGATCTCTTTTTCCGCCTCATCGACATACCAGCGCCGGATCTGGCATTTTATGTCAGGGATGAACGAACGGGGGACGTACAGCCGTTCCCTGCGCTCGATCCCCCTGCCGTTGTCATCGGAGATATGGAGCGGGTACGACCTGCCGAGAAAGAGGAAAAGTTCGCCTTCCGCGTACACATGGGCCGGTGCGGCAGGCCGGCGTCGTATCTCCTCCATCTTCCGGCGGATCCAGGCGCTCTTCTCCCGGATCATCTCTTCGATGTATGCGGCCGGGGCCCCCGAAGGCGCCCGGACAACCAGGGTCGCATCCCGGGTCACCTCGAGCGAAATAGTCCTGCGGCGCGAGCGGATGATCTTTTCGACGGGAATCGTGTCCATGGCAGGCGGTCCGGCGGCCGGTCCCTGGTACACGGTATGCCGGGAACGGATAACTAGGTTTCCGGGATCTGCACCGACCCCGGGTTTACTGCTCCCGCTTTTCCGTTCTTCCCGTCGCTCACGATCTTTCCGTCACGGAGCCGGACGATCCGGTGGAAGTATTCCCTGTGCCAGTCCTCGTGCGAGACCATCACGATCGTCTGGTGCATCTCCTCGTTAATCTCCCGGAAGAGATCGAGCACCATCCGCGAATTCTCCGAATCGAGGTTGGCACAGGGTTCATCGGCAAAGAGGATGTCCGGCTTGTTCACCATAGCCCGGGCGATCGAGACCCGCTGCTGCTGGCCGCCGGAGAGTTCCCGGGGGAGGTGGTCCCGCCGGTCGCACAGGCCGATCTTCTGTAAAATCTCAAGACTGTCCCTCTTCGTCTGTTCTTCGGCCCGGTCCTTCCTGAGCATCGCCGGGATGGAGACATTCTCCATCACCGTGAGGTCGGGCACGAGCGCGTAGTCCTGGAAGACATACCCGAGCTTGTAGAGCCGGAACATCGTCCTCTCGTAGTCGTTCAGGAGCGCGATGTCCATGCCGTCGATAACGATCTTCCCGGAGGTTGGCGCGTCCAGAAGGCCCAGCATGTGCAGGAGCGTTGTCTTGCCGCTCCCGCTCGCTCCGGTAATACCGAGGAACTCTCCTTTTTCAATGGTGAGCGTGATGCCGTCCAGCGCCTTGACTTCGACGCTCCCCATGCGGTAGATCTTCCGCAAATCCTCAATTACGATCATCTCAGGCCCTCATCGCGGTCTGGATGTCCTCGCGCGAGACCTGGTAGGCGGGGACATACCCGGCTACGAGGGCTGCAACAAAGAGGATCAGGGAGTTCGTTACAAGATCCATGGGCGTCAGGTACAGGGTTGCCGACCATTCGGGCGTCACGATGGGATTCACGGACATATACACGGCGAGCAGGAGGGTGAGCGCCATCCCGAGGATGATCCCCAGGATGGCGAGAATGATAACCTGGAACCCGTAGTTGTGCATGATGACTGCCTTGTCTACGCCGATCGCCTTGAGGATCCCGATCTGCCTGCGGCTGTTGATGGTTTTTATGGTTATCACGATGAACAGCACGACGGTGGTTATGATGATGCTCACGATCAGGGAGACCATGTTGATGATCTCGAAACTCTGGAGCGCCCTTCCCAGGCTCTTGGAGAGGAGGTCGGATGTTGTCTGCACCTTTTGCGAGACGCCGTACTGCTCGAGCTCGTCCTTGATGAACGTCTCGGAATACCCGGGCTTCGCCTTGACGGTGATATCGTCTGCATTGTCGGCCGATTTTGGATCAACGAGCGCCATATCCGTCATGGTGACATAGACCGCGCTGTCGGCCTGGCTCCACCCGGTAAAATAGATCCCCTTCACCCGGTAGTCCTTTACGTACCCGTTGCCGTAATCGATCGTGATCGAATCGCCGACCCGCACGCCACCCAGTGATGGCTGGAACTCGTCCTCCTGCCGGATCGAGGGATCTCCAGCGACCGGTTTGCCGATGATTACCTCGCCGGTATCGTCCTGCCCCAGGTAACTGCCGGCGATAATCTTGGTATAAAGCGGGGAGACCAGCTCCTCGTCTTTGGGAGAAATCGCCCTCACCGTGACACCGAGGACACGCTGGCGGTACGTGAGGGTCGCCCCCTTCGAGAAATGGGGGGTTGCCCGTTCCACGCCGGGCATGCCGTTGATGAGGTCGAGCGTTGCCGGAAGGTCGGTGACGTACTGGTCGCCCGTTTTGGGGCTGACGAGGACGTTCCCGACCTCATAGTCCACGACCTGTTTGGTGATGCTCTGGCCGATACCGTTGAAAAGGGACGGCAGGAAGATCATGTTGGTGAAGCACATCCCGACGATCAGGACGGTCAGGATGACGCTCGACCTGCTCCCCCGCTGGAGCGACCGCAGGGCAAGCAGGAAGGCGACTTTCAGTTCTTTTTGTCCCATGGGAACTTCCCGTCACCATTCATCCGGGGAACGTACCAGTACCGGTACGCGAGGAAGCCGATGAGGCAGAGGACAATGAGCCCGAAGATGATGCTGCCGGTCGTGTCTGACGGCGAGACCCGCATGTTCATCTGCCGGGTGAGGGTATGGATGCCCATGTCGTCGGTGTAGGAGATGGTGAGGTTGTACGGGTAATTGCCGCCTTTCATCCCTTCGAGCAGGAAGATGGCCGGGGCGTCGTTCCCCGGCTTGATCTTCCCGATGAATGCCTCTTTGGTCCCGTCGACCGGGAGGTCCACTTTCGCGGACACCTGCTTGGCATCCCCCGTACCGGTGTTCTCTATCCGTACGGTAAGATCGAACGGGGTCTTGTCGGAAAGCCGGGTCGGGTTGGTGTCGACCGAGACGAAGCCGAGCTCCGCTTTGCCTTTCATCATCACGTCAATGCCGGCTGACTCGTTCTGACACACCCCGTCGACGCCCGTGTACTCTATCACTACGGGGATCCGCACAAGGCCGGGATTTGTCGTCTTGTCGGAGAGGAGGACTACGTCCAGACTTTTCTGTTCGCCGGGATTGATTGTCCCGAGGTTGTAAAGATCGGCACTCTCGGGCGCGACGGAAACATTGGTGGTTACGAACTTCAGCGTCGTTTCCTCGGCGAGGGTCTGGCCCTCGTTGGTGATGTTCAGGGCGACCGGGATCTCATCGCCCGGGTTGGCGCTGCCGGTCAGCGAACTCTGCATGACGATGACTGCCTGCCGCTGGATCCCTATCGCGGTGTTCACGTTCACCGGCACGGGATATTTCGTGCTCGTGCCACCGGACGTATCGATCCAGACTTCCGGGTAGTACATCCCGCTCTGGTCCGGGGCGCGGACGGAGAACGTAAGGGGAATCGACTGACCCGGCCCGATCTCACCGACGTGCGAAAAATCCTTGGTGAGGACCCCGATACCGTTTCCTTCGAGGTGGACATTCTCGATATTGACGTTGATATCGGTCGTCATGACGGTGGCGTAATCTCCTGTCGTCAGCTGCCCGGTCTTCTGGCTGACCGAAGCACTCGTGGCTGTATTCTTCACCGTGATGGTGATCGTCCCGAGGCTGTCGGGCATAAGAACGGTGGGATTTACCTTGTAGTCGGTGATGGTCACGGTGGGGATGCCATCAGCGGATGCCGGCGTCACCGAAAGGACGATGAGGGCTATCCCGAACGCCAGGAGTGCTGCACACGCTCTGAACGGTACTGCCGATGGTGAGCGGCCCTGCTTGCTCCCGGAAGGAGATTCTTGGTTTATCATCATGAAATTCCCCGTACCGGTCTCGACCGGCAATGTGTTACCTAAGGTGGATTACCCAAAGGTATTAAACTTACCATTGGTAAGTTATTATTACATACGGTAAGGTGCCCGGGGGACCGCGTTCCCGGCACCCCGCGCGAAACAGGAAAGCAATGCCACGCATTCTCACGGAATACCGGGATGAGGTCAGCAAGAAGATCGTGAGCGAAGCCTACACGCTCTTCCTGCAGAAAGGATATCATGGGACGACCATGGGGGAGATCGCGGAACGGCTCAATGTAACAAAGCCGGCACTGTACCAGTATTTCCCCGGGAAGGAAGATCTCTATGCAGCGGTTGCCGAGCATGGCAGGGACCAGCTTGCCGGAATCCTTGAGAGATCGTACGAGCGCGGCGATCTCCTGGACGGCAGTGCAGCTCTCTTCGATTCGCTGGTAAATTACGTCCCCCAGTTCAACGGCATGTACTCAGAACTGATGCTCCTTGCGGTTCACAACGCAAGGATCCGTGAGCTCCTTGTCCGTGACCGGAAAGAAGATCTGCGTGTGATCGAGCGGTTTATCAACGGGCAGCAGAGACGGGGGCTGGTCTCCGGCAGTCTCGATCCCCGGTCTCTGGCCCTCGCCTGCGATGCCCTGATAAACGGACTGCTCATGGACATCATGATGGGCCTGGATAAGGAAGAGGCAAAGAAGACCTGGCTCGCCGCTGTCGCGCAGCTGATCCGGACCGATTGAACAGTATCTAGGACCGGAGA
>Ga0335081_10004394_pt1 | contig 22225 bp, 15 predicted proteins | sample Lox_Sample_35_FD_206713 | JGI IMG/M metagenome (GOLD analysis project Ga0335081, IMG submission 206713) | Soil microbial communities from Loxahatchee National Wildlife Refuge, Florida, United States - Lox_Sample_3.5 | ecosystem: Environmental > Terrestrial > Soil > Wetlands | place: USA... | reverse complement strand
CAACTCGTACATGCGACGGATCGAATTCATCTCTTCACGGTTTTCGCAAAATGCCGTGTGCACATAAATTCCCGTGCACGAAACTCTCACCCACATGGAACCAAAGTGTTCGGGCACAACTTTCATATCCGTCGGCTCGCCCAGAATGCAAAGGTCTGGAAGCACGCCATGGTTCACCAGGTAATGAGTTCCCGTCCCATAACCGCGATACTCTTTGCCCTGGAACTCACCCCATTGCGTCTTTTCAATTTCCCCAGCAACTGCGGCGATGATGACATCGCCCTTCAACTTGACCCCGGCGCGCTGTAGCGCTTTCACAGCATGCGTATAGCAAACCAGCGCGCCTTTCATGTTGTAAATGCCGAGTCCATAAATGAAACCGTCTTTTACCACGGCGTTAGGCTTGTAACCGATGCCGGTAAGAAATTCTTCGCGGCCGGTGTTCGAGGTATCCATGTGCCCGTTGAACATCAGATTTTTTCCGCCGCCACATCCGCTCCACCGGGCTACGACATTCGCGCGACCTTCCTCCACCTCCTGCCAGGTAACATCGAGTCCGAGTTGGCGCAAGGTGCTTTGCATGTACTGCGCCATCTGCAGTTCTTCACCCGTTGGACTAGGAATGTTAATCACGTCACAGGCCATAGCGACGATCTCGTCTTCCCGCACCTCCGCGACAATTCTCTCCGCCAATTTCGGTTCTAGCTTCAGCGCCGCTTTAGGCATGATTAACCAACCGAAAATCGTCGGGATAACTACACAGTTTCTCGTTGCCATTGTCTGTGATAAGAAAGTCGTCTTCCAATCGAAGTCCGCCGCCGCCATCCCAGTAGATGCCCGGCTCAATTGCCAGCACCATTCCTTTTTTCATGTTTCCACTCGCGGCCTGATGAGCATAGGGCGGTTCATGCGCGCGCGCTCCAACGCCATGGCAAATAGGATGTGATGGCTGCCCCGGATATCCTCCTTCAGCAATGCGGGCGCGTATCAAGCGATCGAGTTCTGGGAAACTCGCGCCGTCCCGAGCGTGCGCGACCGCCGCGCCAAACACCTTCAGCAAGAGATCCAAAAGCTTGTGATACTCGGGTGTCAGTTCTCCGGGGCACACATTCTTGGTGAGATCGGTCCAGTACCCGTCGACGCAAACCCAGATTTCAAATAACGTCGGTTCGTTTTCTTGAATCGGACGATCGCCGGTTGCGGTGAACGTGGCAATGCCCTTGCCCGACCATACCAAGGTGAAAGCGCGTGCCATTTCGACTTTGCCCTTGTACCCTACGCCCAAGCCATGGACGAAGCTTTCATACATTCCGCCTACTTCGCTCTCTTTCATGCCCGCGCGCATGTGTTCACGGGTGTGTTCCATCGCGAGTGCAGCAAGTTCGTTCGCCAGTCGCATGCGTTCAACTTCCTGCGACGTCTTAATCGAACGAGCTTCGTTCAGCAGCGGCGTCGCGTCGACCAGCTGGCCAGCAACTTTTTTGAACGCGTCAAAATAATTTTGCGTGGGCGTCGTCGGCTCACCCACCATGCGGTCAGACGCCTGCGTTCCCATGTTCAATTCGATTCCAACTTTGTCGGTCAGGCGGCGTTCTTTCAGTACCTGCAGCGCGATATCAAGGGCCCGGTATTGCGGCGGGCGCGGATCGTTTGGGTGATAGCTCTTGAACAGCCGAATATCTTTCGTCCACGCATTTCGCTCGGCATCTGCAAGCTGCGGTTCGATGGCAATCAGAGTCGGCCGCCCTTCGCGCGGAAATACAACCGCGTCGTACCCCTTCATACACCAGTAATTGGTGAGATAAACAATGTTGTCCGGCGCGCGAACCACCACTGCGCTCAGATCTTGATCCTTCATCAGCGAGCGCACGCGATCTAGTTTTGTTGTATCGATAGGCCAGCCCATATTCTTCAGAACTAGCTTTCTGTTGCTATTGCGCTGTGAACCGCGCGGTTTTCATGCTCGTAATTCCACGCCGCTTCCTTGCCTTTGATCAGCCGATAAACCGCGGCGTGCAGTGGCGCCGCAACCCCCAAGCGTTGCGCCTCTCGAGCAATTGCGCCGCTCAGGAAATCTACTTCGGTCGGGAGTTGATGCCGCACATCGTACAACATCGACGGCGGATGATTGGTTTGCGCCCCAATTTTGTTCATCTCCCACGGATCCTCGTGCAGTTCAACTCCTGCGGCAGCGGCCACGCGCTTTCCTTCGTTGATCAAATCGTGCAGCAGATGGCCAACGTCTGAGAATTGGGACTCATCCGCGAAATGCGGAGAATGCGGCAGGCCGGTCAGTGCCGAAACACCATTTACCGAAGCATTGAATATCAGCTTTGACCATTGCGCCGGACGTGCATCTGGGAGAGCCTCGGCTTTCAGTCCGCTCCTATTGATCAGATCGGCCGCTTCCTGCACGACCGCAGACGGTGTATGACGCGGCTCAAATGGCCCAAGCCAAGTCGCCGTATCCAGTTCGTACTGCACGTGAGTGTCGCTGTGCTTTGTCCCACTCATAAAGGTTGTGCCGCGAATCACCTGTCCCTTTGTGTGCTGAGCAATGATCTCTTCGCTCCCGAGGCCGTTCTGGGCCGAAATTACCGCGCCGCGATTAAAACGCATGCCGACATGGGCAATCGATTTTTCTACTTGGGTCGCTTTTGCCGCGACAATAGCAAGCTCGCATTCAGGAATCTCAGTCGGATGTGTGGTTGCCTGGAACTGCACGTGAAATTCATGCCGTCCAGAAACCGTCAGTCCCTCACGATTCAGAGCGCAAGCATGGTCCTCCCGTCGCACAAAGGCCCAAACTTCCGCGATTCGCGCCAGGTGGGCAGCATATAAACTTCCGATTGCCCCGCATCCCACGATACAGATTTTCTTCAAGCGTGTTTTCCCTGATCCTCTTACGCGTGGATGCTACAGCCGCTTCTCTACTTTCACCAACTGCTCGGCCTGCGCGACTTCTTTCGCGACCAGAGCGCGGAACAAACGGTCAGTGTTGTTATATGAGTCATCGATGATTACACCGCTCCCAAACAGTGCATCCTGCAAAGCGGCAGAAAGTGTATGCACAGGCGCCGCGCCGCCCTCACCCATACCTTTCGCGCCGCTGTAGCTGTGCGGAGAAGGGGTTTCGATGTGGTCATACTTGATCATCGGCATGTTCATCGCGGTAATCGGCGTGTAATCGCTGAAAGTGCTGGTTAGCATGTTGCCGACCGCATCGTACACGCAGTTCTCGAGCAATGCCGCGCCGATTCCGTGCGCCGTAGCACCGTAGACTTGCCCTTCCACAATCGGCGGATTTATCACCGTGCCGCAGTCATCCACAGCAACATAATCGAGAATCCGTGGAATAAAGGTGTCGCGCTCCACCTCAATCACCGCGATATGAAGTTGCGATGCGTATGTCAGCGTGAGATTCCCATATTTCTTCTGTTTGTCCGGAACCTTGAATGGAGCGCGCCAGATGTAACGGCAATTGAGAGTGATTTCATACAATTCCGGCGGCAGTGCCGCACTGTTCGCATTTACCAGGTTCGCCAGGCTCCAGTAATTGACTGACTTGCCATTGCTTTTGGCGCGAAGTTCCGGCCCTTGCCCGCCCGTTCCGAACTCGACATCATCTTCTTTGGTCTGTAGCGCGAATGCGCCCAGCCGCTTCATCTCTGCTTTCAATTTTTGCGCCGCGCCATGCACTGCAGAAAGGCCCGAAACCGCAAACTGGCTTGCATACGTCCCCGAGAATCCAGTGTGCACATTGCGTTCAGTATCGAACCCTGTACGCACAGTTACCAGATCGGGGTGGATATTCAGAACATCGGCCACCACTTGCGCTGCTGTTGTTTCGTGACCTTGCCCTTGTGGACACGACCCGACCGCGACGACCACTTCGCCATAAATATCCAGCTTGCAGTTCGCGCCTTGCGAGTTTCCGGAATACGGTAATCCGGGATTCACAATTTGCGACTGACCGAAATTGTTTGTTCCAGAATCCAAAGTGGTTCCAATGCCAATTCCAATCAGGCGACCGTCTTTTCGCGCTTGCGCCTGTTTTTTCTTCCATTCGTCCCAGCCGATGCGTTGCTTAGCGACTTCCAGCATCTTGGGATAATTTCCTGAGTCGTAGACGCAGCCGTTTGGCGTGGTGTATGGAAACTCCGCGGGCTGGATGTAGTTGCGAAGCCGCATCTCATCGGCTGCGATACCCAGCTCATGCGCACAAATGTCCACTACTCGCTCCAGAAACCACAGGTGCTGCATGCGGGAGTAGCCGCGATTCGGGCCCACCGGACATTTATTTGTGACTACTTGCGTAAAGTCGATGCGCGCATTCTTGAACCGGTAAACCCCCGGAAGGACTTGCGACCAGATCACGCAGCCAAGGGGTTCATAGCGAGGGTAAGCGCCGCAATCGTCAATATGGCGCGAAGTGATGGCTGTGATGACCCCATTCCTGTCGAGCGCAATCCGAGTATCCCGAAACGTACGTTCATTTCCATGCGCACTCGAAATCATGTGCTCGGAGCGGGTCTCGACCCACTTCACCGGGCGTCCACCGGCCTTCTTCGAAGCCAGGGCACATACCGCCATCTGAGGGTAACTCGTAATTTTTATGCCAAAGCTGCCGCCGATATCGAATGTCTCCACCCGAATGCGGTCAATGTGAACATTCAAATGTGCAGCCAGAAATTGGATTGCGAACGACGGAAAAGAATTGTTACACGAGTAATAGATGCGCTCGTCTTTTGGATCCCATTCTCCAATGATCACATTGTTCTCCAGCGGTGTGCTGGAGAAACGATGGAAATGCATCCGGTCAATGTTGATCACGTACGCAGCTTCCTGAAAAGCTTTGTCAACATCGCCATACTCAAACACACCGTTCCAAACACGATTCGTTCCGGCTTCATCATGGAGAATGCTTTTATTCGTAAGCGCATCTTCGGCATCAACCACCGGCTCAAGCTGTTCGTAATCGACCTGGACAAGCTCGGCGGCGTCTTCAGCAAGTGCAGCCGACTCTGCGACAACCGCCGCCACGGGCTCCCCTTGATAGCGCACCTTAGAGATCGCCAGTGGATAATCTTTAATCTTTGCGAATGGCTCGGGTCCAATCTCAATAAACGGCTGCGTCTGACGAGCAATCTCAGCTCCGGTCAACGTAGAAACAATACCCGGCAAAGCCTCCGCTGCCGAGGTGTCGACGTTAACGATCTTCGCATGCGCGTATGGAGAGCGCACAAAATTCAGGTACAGCATCTCGCGAAGCTTGATGTCATCGGTAAACTTCCCGCGTCCGCGGACGAGACGCCCCTCTTCTTTGCGCGGCAGAGGCTTACCTACCCAGTTTTGATGACCGTTGTGCAATGTCATTCCTTAATTTGGTTGCGAGCTGCTCTGCGCTGCTTCCTGTTGATCCGAGGCCTGCGGTTCAGCCCGTGTTAACGCTGCTTGCAAACCATCAATCAATTTCTTCACGTTCTTCCGGCCAAGCGGTTCCAGCAATCCTCCGGCGATGGATGCCAAGCGTCCAAACACTTGTGCTTCGCCCTGCCATGCAACCTTAGTGCCACCGCCATTTACCTGCGTCAAATCAAAACCCGCCGTGAAACTAACACTTCCGCCTGCGACGGTCCCCTGTCCTTTATATTGCGCTCGCTTGGGGCGCTCAACCTGAGCCAATTCCATCTTGACTTCCGCAACGCCTTTGATGTGCGATACACCGACATTCACTTTTACCGTGAAATGATTCGCATCTTGCATCAACATGCCGCGAAATTCGGGAAGCAACGGAGCGAACTTGTTTGGATCCACCAAGAATTCATAGACCTTCTCTGGACTACGCAGAACCTCGAAGGCACCCTCTAACTTGATCGCCACCCTATTTCCCCCCCATGTTCTGTCCCGCCAGCCGAATGGCTTTGAAGATGTTTTGATACCCGGTGCAGCGGCAGGTATTGCCCGCAATTGCCTTCCGCATTTGTTTGTCGCTGGGCTGGGTGTTTTCCATCAACAGTTGCAGCGCAGACAACATGATCCCCGGCGTGCAATATCCGCACTGCAGACCAAAGGCATCGCCAAATGCTTTTTGAATCGGGTGGAGCTGACCATTCTTTTCCAGACCCTCGACCGTCGTGATCTCTGATCCATCCGCCTGCACTGCGAGCACGGTGCAGGACTTCACCGCCGCACCATTGAGCAACACGGTGCAAGCGCCACAATACGTCGTATCGCAACCCACATGCGTGCCTGTGAGATCGAGTTGTTCGCGCAACATTTCCACCAGCAAAGCTCTGGGTTCCACTTCCAGCGAATGTTGCTTCCCGTTGACTCGGACCCGAATTGCAACTTTTTCGATTGTGTCAGGCATAGATCGGGCCCACCTCGACCTCTTCTCCTCGCGCACGCCGAACTGCAACGTCGACCGCCCGCTTAACCAGCGCGGCGACCAAAGCGCGCTTGTACTCTATCGAACCACGCATGTCGGCTTGCGGATCGGCAGCAGCCCGCGCCGCCTCCATGGCAGTCGCCACTGTTTTCTCGCTGATGGGCTGGCCAAGAAGTGCAGCCTCAGCGTCTTTTGACCTGACCGCAGTCAGGCCCACGCAACCAAGCGCGACCGCCACATCCTGGCAGATGTCCCCTGTCAGCGTGAGCTGTACGGCGGCGCTTGCCGACGCATACACCGGCGCAGCCCTTTTATATGCCAAGTAGGCTCCGCCGCTGCCCTTCGCTGGAATCTTAACCTTGATCTCTCTTACGAGTTCTCCCGGCTCCAGCACAGTCGTGTAAGCATCGGTAATGAAGTCTCCTAAAGCCACGGTTCGCTCACTATTTTCCCCAATGCAGCCTATTTCACAATTGAGAGTTGCCAGGGCTACTGCCCAGTCGCCGCTCGGATCTGCCTCGGCGACCGATCCGCCGATGGTGCCCCGATTCCGGACCTGCACATCCGCAATTCCAGCCGCGCAGTCGTGCAGGATAGGAATTTTGCGAGCCAAGTCGGAGTTTTCGATTTCGGCATGTCGCGTCATGGCCCCGAATCGTAATGTGTCGCCATCCTCCTTTATATAGGACGTACCGGGAATAAAGTTCAGATCGACCAGGTGCGCGGGACTAGCCAGCCGCAGTTTCATGAGCGGGATTAAGCTCTGCCCGCCGGCCAGCGGCCTGGCTTCCTCGCCGAGCTGCGAGAGCAACGCTGCGGCTTCTTTGAGCGAGGCCGCGCGATAGTAATGGAATGACCGTGGATACATGCTCGCCTTGAGCCCCAAACACTCTTTGGTGGGGCAATAAGCTTAACAAAGGTCGCCGGTGTACGACTACTCCCCCAAGCCACAGGCACCGTTTTCGCCTTCCGGTCGCCATGGGCGCCACGACGCAGTTGAACAAAATTTTCGCGTTCGAGTTGTCGTCTTTTGCCCGCGATTTGCGATTTTCTAAGTAGAAGGAGCAATCGTCGAAGCGTAATGTTGCTATCGGCTGTCGGACATAATCGGGGGAACAACTTCATGACATCGCTGAGATTCTGTGAATACTTGTTTTGCGCGCCTGCAGATATGCATAGAGCATGGGAACGGCGAAGTAGCAGCAAGAGAATGGTTACCGTGTTTGTGCTGTGGGCTGCGACGGTGATTGTCTCGCCAGCGCAGATCTTTACCTCGTTGGCCAGTTTCAACGGCGCTAACGGAGGATATCCCTCCGCGCCTCTCATTCAGGGCAGCGATGGAAACTACTACGGGACAACAAATAACGGTGGCGACAATAACGGTGGCACAGTCTTCAAAATCTCTCCCGAAGGAGAATTGACGACTATTTACAGCTTTTGTTTCGCAACGCAATGCCCCGATGGTTCGGAGCCTAATACCGGGCTGGTGCAGGGCACCGACGGCAACTTTTACGGGACGACTAATTTAGGTGGGACTAGCGACCGCGGTACGGTCTTCAAAATCACCGTGCAGCACACGTGCGCCATTATCGGCCCGGCCACGCCTCTCATCGAACCCTGTATAACCGTCACAAAGTACACCTATTCCACCCTTTACAGCTTTTGTACGGTCACGAATTGTGCCGATGGCGAATATCCTAATGCCGGATTGGTGCAAGGCGCGGATGGCAACTTCTATGGGACGGCTACGTCTGGCGAGGCCAACAATGGCACAGTCTTCAAGATCACTCCGCAGGGCAGTATGAGTGTGCTCTATGGTTTTTGCGCGCTGACGAATTGTACTGATGGCGCGTTTCCTTTTGCCGGACTGATACAAGGCACCGACGGCAACTTCTATGGCACAACGCTCAACGGCGGCAACAATAACGTTGGCACGGTCTTCAAAATCATCTCAGGCGGGACACTGACCACGCTCTATAGCTTTTGCTCGGTAAAGAGTTGCGCTGACGGCGCATATGCTTATGCCGGGTTGGCCCAAGGCAGCGACGGCAACTTCTATGGCACGACTGATGCCGGTGGGGCCAATAACCATGGCACGGTTTTCAAAATCACACCGGAAGGTGCCATAACCACGCTACACAGTTTTTGTTCCCAAACGGGCTGCCCTGATGGCGCGGAACCCCAGTACGGACTCGAACAAGGCAGTGATGGGAACTTCTACGGAACAACGGTCACGGGCGGCGCCACGAACTCCGGCACGGTGTTCAGAATCACCCCGGCAGGAGCACTGGCCACCCTGCATAGCTTCAATGGTACTGATGGCGCGAACCCTCACGCCGGATTAGTGCTAGGCAGAGACGGCAAGCTTTATGGGACAACACAAAATGGCGGAAGCAGTGACGACGGCACGGTCTTCAGCCTCGGGCTCATCAATTTCCCTGCTCTGGGCGAACAGGCGGATTACTTCCACGAGAGCACGGCCGACTTCAGCGTGTGGCGGCCTTCGAATGGCACCTGGTACCGCATCGACAGCTCCGGCGGGACCCTCACTAAGCAATGGGGCTTAAGCACAGATGAGCCGGTGATCGGGGATTACGACGGAGATGGGAAGACGGACATTGCGGTGTGGCGGCCATCGGATGGGACCTGGTGGGCGGTGGAAAGCAGTACCGGGCAGGTGGTGTCGCAGCTGTGGGGTGAGCAGGGAGACATTCCCGTGCCGGGAGATTACGACGGGGACGGGAAGACGGACTACGCGGTATTTCGGCCCTCGACGGGGGCGTGGTGGGTTCTTGAGAGCGGGAACGGGCAGGTGATGTCGGAGGTCTGGGGGGAGCAGGGAGACATTCCGGTTCCTGGGGATTACGACGGAGACGGGAAGACGGACATTGCGATATTCCGGCCGTCGACGGGGACCTGGTGGATCGTACAGAGCAGTACCGGTACGACGGTATCGAAGCAATTTGGAGCGAGCGGAGATCAACCGGTCCCCGGAGATTACGACGGCGATGCGAAGACAGATATCGCGGTGTTTCGGCCATCAACAGGGACGTGGTGGATCGTGCCGAGCAGTACCGGAAAAACGGTGGCGACGGCGTGGGGTGTGAAGGGGGATGTGCCGGTGGCGCGAGATTACGACGGGGATGGGAAGACGGACATTGGGGTGTTTCGGCCTTCGACAGGCACATGGTGGATTCTGCCAAGCAGCAGCCCAGGGACAAGGATCGCAAAGGTGTGGGGAGCGAGCACGGATATTCCCATCAACAAACCCGTAGGTCAGTAGCGGGCTGCACCAAGGTCTACTTAAATTATGGAGAATTCGATGACGGACACGGGGAGTGAGCTCGTTGCGACGGTGGGGACCAGAATAGGGAAGCTGATCCGGTCGAAGGTGCTATCTGCCATGTTTGTGTTCTGTGCCACTGTGACGATTGCCGCAACCACATCTACCTTTACCACGCTGCTGAACTTCGAGGAAACCAATGGGGCATATCCTGGTCCTCTCATTCTAGGCAAAGACGGCAACTTCTATGGAATTAGCGGCAGCGGTGGTGCTAATGGATATGGGTCGATCTTTAAGATCACGCCGCAGGGAAAGCTGACAAGCTTTTGCTCGCTGTCGAACTGTTTAGACGGGCGCAGCCCTGATGGAGTTCTCGCACAGGGCAGCGATGGCAGCCTCTACGGGATCACAACATTCGGTGGATCTGTGAACAATTCCGGTGGCAATATCGGTGATGGAACCGTATTCAAATTAGCCCCGGATGGGACTCTCACCACTGTTTACAATTTTTGCTCACATTCCCTTCAGGGTTTCTGCATCGATGGCCTGTGGCCTGGAGCTGGACTGATTCAAGCCAGTGACGGAAATTTCTATGGGACAACCAATGGCAACGGAAACGAGGGCTTCGGCACAGTCTTCACGATGACTCCGCAAGGTGTGCTGGATACTCTCTATGTCTTTTGCTCGTTACCAAACTGTGCTGATGGCCGTGGCCCCGTCAGTCTTATTAGGCAGGGCAGTGATGGAAACTTCTATGGCTCGACTCAATATGGCGGGAATGGCACGTCGCCAGGTGATGGTACAATCTTCAAGATTACCCCAAAGGGCGGATTAACTACTCTCTACAGTTTCTGCTCGTTACCGGACTGTGCTGATGACAAGCAGCCACTTTCTGGTCTCATCCAGGCTAGCGATGGCGACTTCTACGGGACGACAACAGGCGGCGTGGGCGGATTTGGGACAGTGTTCAAAATTACGCCGCAGGGCACGCTGACCACGCTTTACAACTTCTGCTCTCAAACGAATTGTACCGATGGTGAAGGTCCCTTCGGTCCCCTGCTCCAAGCCAGTGATGGAAACTTTTACGGCACAACTTCTGCAGGTGGAACCGCCCTTTACGGCACGATTTTCAGGATGACTGCCTCAGGTGTCGTGACCACTCTCCAGAATTTCGATGTTACTAACGGCAGCATTCCGAGTTCACAGCTGGTTCAAGGCACGAATGGAGTATTTTATGGAACTACCTACCTGGGCGGCTCCAACGCTGATGGCACGGTTTTCAGTCTGTCTCTCGGTCTCTTTAATTTTCCCGCTTTGAGCGAACAAGCAGATTATTTCGCGGAGAACAAGTCCGACTACAGTGTGTGGCGGCCGAGCACGGGAACTTGGCACATCGTCGATGCCGGCGGCAAAACCAAAACTGTGCCGTGGGGAGCAGCGACGGATATTCCTGTGATCGGAGATTTTGACGGAGATCGCAGGAGCGACATTGCGCTGTTTCGCCCTTCGACAGGGACGTGGTGGATTGTAGGGAGCCGCAGCGGAGCCACGATTTCGCAGGTCTGGGGCGAGCAGGGGGACATCCCGGTACCCGGAGATTACGACGGAGATGGGAAAACGGATTACGCCGTGTTTCGGCCTTCGACAGGCACGTGGTGGATTCTCGAAAGCAGCACGGGCCAGGTGATGTCACAGACGTGGGGTGAGAAGGGCGACATCCCCGTACCTGGGGATTACGACGGCGATGGGAAAACGGACTATGCGGTATTTCGGCCGTCGACGGGGGCGTGGTGGATCGTACAGAGCAGTACGGGGATGGCGGTGGCGAAACAGTGGGGAGCGAGCGGGGACGAACCGGTGCCAGGGGATTATGACGGCGACGGGAAGACGGATGTTGCAATATGGCGACCATCGACGGGGACGTGGTGGATCGTTCCGAGCAGCACGGGAACGACGGTGGCGACGGCGTGGGGCGGGAAGGGGGATGTGCCGGTGCCACGGGATTATGACGGGGACGGAAAGACAGACATTGCTGTGTGGCGGCCATCGACAGGGACATGGTGGATTCTGCCGAGCAGCAGCCCGGGGACACGGGTGGCAAAAGTGTGGGGAGCGAGCACGGACATTCCCATCAACAAACCTGTGGGGCAGTAGCGAGCTACACCGTTGGAATCCGGCTTGATATGTACCCGCGAGGTCTCAAGATTTTTCGGTCTACTAGAAAAACAACCCGCGGAACCATTCAGTAGGTTAGCCAGCAAGGGGGCAGCTTATCGCTTGACGATTTGCCAGAAATGCGAGAGCCTGTTGCGCACCAAGGGCAGGCTGGGGGATGACCGAACCGACCATCTCCGCATTATTCGGCCAGGTCGAACAAGGCCTGGATGTCGCAGGAAGCAAACTGTTCGATGTCCTGTACGCGCAACTGCACAGGCTGGCGAAACGTCAACTCGCGCGACAAGGCTACGGAGTAAGCCTCAGCACGACGACACTTCTTCACGAAGCGTACATCGAGATGTCGGAGCAGGAGGGCCGCTCTTTCCCGGATCAGGGCCGGTTCATGGCCTATGCCGCGCGCGTCATGCGGGGACTCATCATCGACCACGCACGAGAGCGACTTGCGATCAAGCGTGGAGGCCAGTTTGAGATCACATCTCTGGCCACGACGGTCGCTAATGGCGCCGCTGACGACAAGGAGCTCACGCGAATCAGCCAGGCTCTGGACGAGCTCGCAAAAGTGGACAACTTACTATCGCAAATTGTCGATTTGAAATTCTTCTGCGGATTCTCTTTTGCCGAAATCGCGCAGATGCATGGCCTTTCCGAACGTACTGTACAACGCAAATGGGAAAAGGCTCGTATCTATCTCCATCGCAGTCTGCGAACAGATCTGCCAGCGTGAGAAAGCAATGTTTACAGTCACCGCCGATCAATGGCAACAGGTAAGCCCTTTGCTCGATGAGGTCCTCGAACTGGAAACTGAGGACCGGGCAGCCTGGCTTGCTTCGCTCCGCGGCAAAGATGCGCACTTGGCTTCGCTGGTGGAGGCGCTACTACAGGAGCAAGCGCAGCTACAAAGAGAAGGTTTTCTGGAAAGCTCTCCGGCACCCGTGGCTGGACTTGCAGGGAGGGCGCTGGGCGCCTACACGCTTATTTCTCAAATCGGCCAGGGCGGAATGGGTACGGTCTGGCTGGCCCGGCGCAGTGATGGCAGGTTCGAGCGGCAGGCGGCCGTCAAGTTCGTCAACCTCGGGCTGGCTGACCGCGCAAAGAAACAACGCTTCACCCGCGAAGGCAGCATTCTTGGGCGGCTTACTCACCGCAACATTGCGGGTCTCATCGATGCCGGAGTCACTTCTGACAATCAGCCCTACCTCATTCTGGAATATGTCGATGGTACGCCCATCGATCAATATTGCGACCAGCACAAGCTGGACATCGACGGACGCGTTCGCCTCTTCCTTAATGTCCTCTCAGCGGTGGCCCACGCGCATACTAATCTTATCGTGCACCGTGACATTAAGCCTTCTAATGTGCTGGTCGCAAAAGACGGCCAGGTAAAACTGTTGGATTTCGGCATCGCCAAACTGCTCGAGGGTGAAGGCCAAGCAGGTAGTGCGACTTTGCTGACCCACGAAAGTGGTTCGGCTCTGACTCCACAGTACGCTGCGCCGGAGCAGTTTTCCAATCAGCCGGTGACAACCGCCACTGACGTTTATGCGCTCGGCGTCTTGCTTTACGTGCTGCTGGCCGGTCGTCATCCCTCAGGATCCGGCCCGCAGTCGCCTGCGGAATGGGTCAAGGCTGTTCTCGAAACTGACGCTGCGCGCATGTCTGAGATCCTGCAGGAGTCCGGACCAGGGAGTGAAACCGTTGCTAACCGCCGCGTCATAACCCTTGATCGCCTTCGCCGCCAGCTTCGTGGCGACCTGGACATCATCGCTGCCAAAGCACTAAAGAAAGTTCCGTCCGAACGTTACGCATCGGTCACCGACTTCGCCAACGATCTGCGCCGTTACCTGAATCGGGAACCGATCAGCGCACGCCCGGATACGGCTTCGTATCGCGTCCGGAAATACGTGCGTCGCCACCGACTGGGCGTCGGGGTTTCGGCGGGGTTGGTTTTGCTGCTGCTCGGACTCTCAGTTACTCAGGCGATCGAGCTGCGACGAATTACCCGGGAGCGCGATCGCGCAGACCGCATCACAAGCCTCCTGACCGATATGTTCGCTGCCACCGATCCTGGGAGAACCCGGGGCGAAACCGTTACTGCACGCGAGGTTTTGGATCGAGCAACAAAGCAGATTAACTTCTCACTCTCGAAAGACCCGCAACTTCAAGCTGAAATGTTGGCCGTAATCGGCAAGACCTACTTCGGACTCGGCGTTTATCCAACCGCGCAATCACTGCTGGAAAAGGCGATCAACCTAGGGAAGCGCGTGAACGGACCTGGCGACCGCGCAGTGCTAAGCTCCGAGGATATGTTGGGAAGGTTGCTCATCGAGCAAGGAAAATGGGCGGATGCCGACACTGTGTTGCAAGACGCTATGTCGAATGCTCAACGCAGTTTCGGAGTCAAGGATCCAATCACTCTCGATGCAATGTCGGACTTGGCGTACGCGTTGCTCCTCGAAGGTCACAAGGCCGAGGCCCTGGACCTTGCCCAGCACACCTTCGAAACTCGCCGCCTCGCCGCGGGCGAAGGCTCCGCTGGCACGCTTTGGAGCATGAACAACCTCGCACTGATTCTCGGGCAAAACGGTAAGCTCCCTGAGAGCGAGGCCATGTACAGGAAGGAATTGGAAATCGAGCTTCGCGTACACGGGGCAGAAAGCGAGGGCGCTCTCAATGCCATGAGCAACCTGGGCGCCACGCTTGCGTTCATGGGGCGACTGACAGAAGCCGAAGACATGTTTAGGCAAGCCTTACCTATCCAGCAACGCATGGAGGGTCAGCAGCACCCAGAGGTCGGCCGCACTCTCTATAACCTAGGTTGCATCGCGGCGCGTCAGGGACGACGCGAAGAGGCGTTCTCCTACTTGCAACAAGCCGTTCCGATCGTCTATGTGAGAACTCTTTTGGGCTTGGGGAACGATTCCGATCTGAGCTCTCTTCACGACGATCCACGCTGGGACGCGGTTGTCAAGGTTGCCCTGAGACGAATCGCTGACTCGCGGAAAACGAGCTGACCTAAGAATTGGCGCTATAGCATGAAAGTGACTAACGCTGGCGGATATGGACTTCGCATTCAATAACAAAGTGCGGGATCTTCAAAAGCGCTTGCTCGCTTTCATGGACGAGCACATCTATCCCAACGAGGGACGCTTCTATGAAGAGGTCGAGCGCAACCGCTGGTCACCAACCCGCGTGATCGAGGACCTTAAACCAAAAGCCCGTGCAGCCGGCCTCTGGAACCTGTTCCTCCCCGACAAAGAATACGGTGCGGGACTGAGCAACCTTGAGTACGCGCCATTCTGCGAAATCATGGGACGCAGCTTGATCGCTCCCGAAGTGTTTAACTGCTCCGCTCCCGACACCGGCAATATGGAAGTGCTTGCACGTTACGGCACGCCAGAACAGAAAGATCGTTGGTTAAAGCCTCTGCTTGCCGGCGAGATTCGCTCTTGTTTCGCGATGAGTGAGCCCGCAGTGGCTTCCTCGGATGCCACGAACATCGAGGCAAGCATTGTTCGTCAAGGCGATCAATACGTCCTCAATGGCCGCAAGTGGTGGGCTTCGGGCGCCGGCGATCCACGCTGCAAAATCGCCATTTTCATGGGAAAGACCGATCCTTCGGCTGAACTCCATCGACAGCAATCGATGGTTTTGGCGCCCATGGATGCACCGGGCGTGAAAGTAGAGCGACTGTTAACCGTGTTTGGCTATGATCACGCGCCGCATGGGCATGGCGAAATCACATTCGATAACGTTCGTGTGCCGCTTACCAACATTTTGCTCGGAGAAGGTCGCGGCTTCGAGATCGCGCAAGGGCGGCTCGGGCCCGGGCGTATTCACCACTGCATGCGCTGCATCGGCGTAGCCGAACGCGCACTTGAAACCATGTGCAAACGTGTGCAAGCGCGCGTGGCGTTTGGCAAGCCGTTGGCCGAGCAGGGTACCATCCGCGCTGATATTGCACAATCGCGAATGGAGATCGAGCAGGCGCGCCTTTTGACTCTCAAAGCTGCCCACATGATGGACACAATCGGAAACAAGCAAGCCCGTGCCGAGATCGCCATGATCAAAGTTGTCGCGCCGAATGTTGCTTTACGAGTGTTGGATCGCGCGATCCAGTCACATGGGGGCGCCGGAGTTTCGCAGGACACTTTCTTGGCGGCTGCCTGGGCGAATGTGCGAACGCTCAGGCTGGCCGACGGCCCGGACGAAGTTCACACCGAATCGATTGCCAAACTTGAGATTAAAAAATGGAACCAGGCGCAGTCGGCGTCCTGATTGACGAACTCTCGTGACGCGCATCCTGGAATCACCACACTCTCTCAAAGATCTTGTCGGCCGCGTGATCGCGGTGACCGACTGGTTTCCAATCACACAGGAACAGATTGACCGCTTCGCTGACGTGACGAACGACCAACAGTGGATCCACCTCAATCGCGAGCGTGCTCAGCGCGATTCGCCGTATGGTACGACCATCGCCCATGGCTTCCTGACCCTCTCCTTGATGAGCCATTTCATGAGCCAGGCCCTCCAGATCCGAGACGGCGTGCGCATGACCATCAATTACGGCTTGAACCGAGTTCGCTTTCCTGCTCCCGTGCTTGCCAATTCCAGGATTCGAGCTCGCTTTGCACTTCAATCCGTAAGGGAAGGTTCAGGTGCGATCAAAGCCAGCTTTAATGTAACGATCGAAACTGATGCCAACGAAAAACCATGCTGTGTAGCCGAGTGGGTTCTTCTCTACTATTCATAAACTCGGTTGATTGATCTCGCCGGACCGTGCTGACCGAGAGCAATGCAACAACGTCTTGTCACTTCCGCCTGTGTGGTTTGTCACAGAAATTTCCTGCCAATCATGGCATAAAGGCTTCGCCCTGTTGTGAGTAGGGGATTGGTCTGATCAGAGCGCTGTTCGGGCGCGCGACGGGGTACGTTTAGGGGCACCCATGTCCCTCCAGGTTCGATTCATTCATCTCGACGCAATTCGCACGATGTAAGAGCAAAGGAGCCTCTTATGAAGAAGTTGCTTCTGCTGTCGCTCTTTTTCCTGTTTTCGTTCCAATACCTGCGAGCACAGCAGGCAACCGGAACGATCACTGGCTCGGTATGGGATCCGCAGGGCTTGGCGGTGGTGAACGCCCAAGTCACGGCCGTGGATCCGAACACCGGCTTTACCCGCACCACTGTGACGGAAGCTGGTGGCCAGTACAACCTGCCGCTGTTACCACCGGGAACGTACAACCTGAAAGTCGTGGCAACCGGCTTCTCCAGCGCGCACCAAAGCGGTATAGCGTTGCTCGTTGGCCAGAAACTCACCCTGAATTACACTCTTAAGCCTGGATCGGTCAGCACAACCATTGAAGTGACGACTCAGGCGCCTCTGATTGAAACTACCAGTTCACAGATCGGTGGATCGGTATCGCCAACGGAAGTTTCGTCACTGCCAATCTCGGACCGCAATTTTGCCGGACTGGAAACTCTCGTGCCCGGAGTCCGCCAAGCTGAGGGTTTTGATCCCACAAAAACACGTGTCGGAAACGTAAGCATCAACGGCGGCGACGGTCGCCAAGTCGACGCCAATGTTGACGGTGGTGATAACAAGGACCTGGTGGTTGGCGGCATGGTCCAGAACTTCACCATGGAGGGCATCCAGGAATTCGGTGTTCTGACCGACCACTACACTGCCGAAGCAGGCCACTCCGTAGCCGGAATTGTGAACGTGGTTACCAAGTCTGGCACGAATAGCTTGCATGGTTCGGCATTTGGTTTGGCGCAGCTCAGTACCCTCAATCGGACCAACTATTTTGAAGCTTTGCCAGAGTCGGAAGGCGGAACTTGTGCTACCCCGAATGATGTCGGCCGCTGCAAGAAAGTCTTTCATCGTTATTACTATGGTGGATCATTCGGCGGTCCAGTCGTCAAGGACAAGCTCTTCTTCTTCGGAGCCTTTGAACAAAAGCGCGAACCGGCCGGCCTGACGGCCGACACCGGCGTCGTGCCGGAATTAACCACATTTGCAAACCAGACCAGCGGCTTCGCCGGTGGTCCTTATGCATACCCCGTGAGCACGCTGCCTTTCCCATATATCGACGACATGGGAACGGTGAAGTTGGATTACAAACTGAGCAGCGCACATAACTTCTATCTGCGTTATGGACGGCAGAAGTGGACCAATCCCAACGATCAAGTGGGCAACGTGAACACTCCGTTCCGCGCCGATGGAACCCAATCCAATGCGGACATCAATAACTTCCACGATGCGACCCTGGGATACAACTGGGCGATCTCCGCAACCAAAGTGAATTCTTTCACTGTGCATTTCCAGGACATGGCCAATTTGATCCTGACGGCACCGACTCATACATTTACGTATCCAGTCATCGGTGGCGGATTGGCAACTAATCCCAACATCAACTTCTCGGACGCCACCCAAGTTGGCGAGAACGTCAACGTTCCACAGGAAACCCTCATCCGGAAGTACCAATTCCGCGACGATTTCAACTGGATGCATGGCAAGCACAACTTTAAGATCGGAGCAAACTGGATTTACTTCGCGAAATTAGGCGGGTACTTCTATTCCGGCTTAGGCTACCAGTTATGGTTTTGGGACGATCCGACTTGCATCGCCAGCAATAACTGCCCTGCGAAGGGCACAGGAAGCATCGCTCCCAACTATGCTGAAGGTATCTCCACGCCCGGCGCCGTGGAGGAAATGCTGTTCAGCACCGGCAGCGGTTCAACGGCGCAGCCACCCTGGCACTCGCTGGGCCTGTATTGGCAGGACGATTACAAAATCACTCACAACTTAACTTTGAACCTTGGACTGCGTTGGGACGCCAACATTGATTTTCTGCGGCCGCAACTAGGCAGCGATCTAACCAACAGCAATCGTACGCTCTGGTGGTTGAAGCAGACCCAGATTGCCGAAGGCTCGGCGCTGGCCAGTGACCCCGGGATGCAGGCGATCAACGGGCTCGTAGCCGATACAAGCAACCTCACTCGCACCACTGCGGACTGGAAAGAATTCCAGCCCCGCATCGGTTTTGCGTGGGATGTTTTGGGAACTGGCAAACATGTGATCCGTGGAGGATATGGCATTGCTCGTGACCAGATCTTCCAGAACATTACCCTATGGTCGATCCAGCAGAACCAGCCCATCATTTACCAAACTGCGTTTGATTATTTGAGCAGCGACAAACCGGGGAATCCGTGCACGAACACGGGATCCTTCAACATGTGTGCCTTCCGCTTCGGCGTCGACCCATTCCCGGTTCCCACCGGCACCAGTGCGGATATTGCCGAGGGGGCTGTGGGCCGAATTACCGATCCGCATATCACGGATCCGTGGTCGCAACAGGCATCCATCGGATGGGCGTATCAGATCAACCCTGACTACGCATTTTCCGTGGACTACTACCACATCCTCGGCACGCATGAAGAGCGCGTGCTCAACCAAAACCCTGTAATCGGCCCTGTGTGCGATCCTGCGTATGGCGGAAACTCAGCGGATCCACGGTGCGTGTCCGGCACAGGCACGCGACTGATGGACTTGGCGTTCCAGGATGCCGGAGTCGCATTGGGCGATCCCACGCTTACAGCAGGCCGTTTCGCTCATATCTACGACTATTCGACTGAGAACCGATCCATGTATGACGGGATCAACTTCCAACTGAAGAAACGCATGAGCAAGCGTTTCATGTTCCAGGCCAGCTATGTGATGTCGTGGTCGCGGTCCTGGGGAGGATTCCCTGTGGCTTCGTATGGCGGCAGTGGCTTAGCAATCATACCGAGCGAAGAGTTCCAGGCGAACCAATTCGTTCGCACCAACTTCGACGAGCGTAATCGTTTTGTCGGCAGTGGCATCTTCGAACTGCCGGGCAAGATTGAAATTTCTCCTATCTTCCAGGCGGCTTCCGGACGGCCTTATAGCGAACTGGCGGGTAAAGACGTCGACGGCGATGGACGCCACATCATCGACCGCGTGTGCGTTGGCAGCACCGAGACCGATCCCATCATAACCGACGGCTGCCAGCAGATCTCGCCCAACACTTTGACCGGCAAGCCTTTCATCGAGCTTGACCTGCGCACCACCAAGTACTTCAAATTTGGCGAGCGCTCCAAGCTTTCGATCTTCGCCGAGTTCTACAACTTGCTGAACCGCGCCAACTTCTGCAACAGCTACGAAGAAGACGCGAGCGTCTCCACCTACAACACTCCGCGAGCTTTCTGTTCGGGTCCAAGCAACGCGGCGTATTACGGTGTGTCCGGTTACAGTGCGGCAGCGGTTTCATCGCTGCACACTGAACTGGGTCTGCGGTTTGAATTTTAGGCAGTTTTGGTGTCAAATGAGGGCGCTTGCAAAAGTGCCCTCTTCTCTCCGTTCTGTCCGGAGAGGTTCGCCACGGTTCTGAAGTTGAGGTGAATATGCGAACAAACGCCCTTATCTGCATTCTTACAAGCGCAATCATCTTTTTGTTGGGATGCAGTTCTACACCACCCGCCCCTCAGCCCACGGCGGCCACCTCTACCCAAGCGGTCCAAAAAGAGCCGGTTCTCTACACCGCGAAGCAATGCTTTACGAGCATGGTCGGTCTGGCGCAGCGTTGGACGCCAGATGCCATGCCTTTTCACATGGAATCGGAACTGACAAGTGAGGCAACGGGCCAGGGCGGGAAGGCGACCATTTGGCGCGCCATTTTTGCTTCTCAAAGCCGCGGCACTATGGAAAGTTTCATCTGCTCCGGCAGTCGCTTACCTTCTTCCCCAGCGTTAGGTTTCACCTCCACGGCCGAGAACGCGTATCCTCCCAACGTCCCTGCAATGTTGTTTCTGCCCTCCTACTTTCAGACTGACTCAGACAAGGCCTTTGATGCCAGCCTGGAACATGGTGGAACCGCCATGATCAAGAAAGATCCGAAGCAGCCCGTCGTTTACCTGCTGGACTGGGACCCCAAGACCCGACAGTTGCTGTGGTCGCTCATCTATGGCAAGAGCCAAGCTGACCGGCAAGGACTGTGCGTGGTCAACGCGACCACCGGCGGGTTCATTCGTGCCGGGAAATAACTGGATTGTGTGCGCCGGCCTTCTCGAAGTGCTGCTATTCTGTGATGAACTCGTCATCCCGAACCGCTTACAGCGGTGAGGAATCTGCTGTTGGTGTGGCGCAGGCATTCTTGCCCGCGAAAGCTCCGCAGGGAAAGAGAAACTGAGAAACTGGGGACAGACGGAATGTTCCCCAATTTTTTGGGCGAATGGAAAATTGGTGAGCGTCCCGTCTGTCCCCGGTCTTCCCCTTCATCCCACCTCTCGTAAAAGACGCGAGAGGTGGGGCACCCGGCACTTTCTCGAAACCCATTCCCCAATCTTGCATCGAACGGGAGTATGGAGGTCAGTTTATGTATGTTGTAATCGGAGCAAGTGGCCATACCGGGCATGTAGTAGCGACCAACCTTCTTACTCGTGGACAGAAAGTGCGTGTCGTCGGTAGAAACTCAGCTCATTTACAGCCTCTTACGTCGAAAGGTGCGGAACCCTTCATTGCTGACGTCACCGACGCCGGCGCTCTGGCCAAAGCCTTCCACGGGGCCGACGCGGTCTACGTGATGATTCCACCTAATGTCACCAGTCAGGATCCTCTCGGCTATGCGAACCGGGTCAGCGACGCCATCGCCGCCGCCGTGCAAAAAGCCGGAACCCAAAACGTTGTCGTGCTCAGCAGCACCGGAGCCGAACTCTCCAGCGGGACCGGCCCCGTCGTGGGCCTGCATAATCTCGAACAAAAGCTCAACCAGATCAGCAACGCAAATGTGCTCTGCCTCCGCGCCGGATACTTCATGGAAAACACGCTTCCGCAGGTGAACGCGATCCGCCAGATGGGCAGCATAGCCACTCCTCTTCGCGCCGACCTGAAAGTTCCCATGATTGCCACGCGCGACATCGGAAACGCAGCCACCGATGCTCTGCTGCAGCCGATCCACGGAAAACAAACTCGCGAATTGAACGGACAGCGCGATATCAGCTACAGCGAGGTTGCCGGAATCATTGGCAAGGCGATCGGCAAATCCGACCTCAAGTATGTCCAGGTGCCCGACGACCAGTTTCGCGGTGTCCTGGTTCAGATGGGCGTGTCGGAGCCCATGGCCAAGCTGCTCCTGGAAATGATCAACGCGATGAACGCGGGAAGGATGCATCCGCTCGAATCCCGCACTCCGCGCAACACTACGCCCACTAGCTATGAAGCTTTCGTGGCCGAAGTTTTCGTTCCGGCCTATCAGCAACAGGCCGCGGCATGACGTAACCCGCAACGCAGGGACGCTTAAAGTCGAACCAACAGAAAAGGCCGCGCTCATCCAGAACGTGGCCTTTATTTATGACGG
>Ga0335081_10004393_pt1 | contig 22231 bp, 21 predicted proteins | sample Lox_Sample_35_FD_206713 | JGI IMG/M metagenome (GOLD analysis project Ga0335081, IMG submission 206713) | Soil microbial communities from Loxahatchee National Wildlife Refuge, Florida, United States - Lox_Sample_3.5 | ecosystem: Environmental > Terrestrial > Soil > Wetlands | place: USA... | reverse complement strand
TCGCCCATTCGTGTCGCGCGATTCCTGCGCCTTTTCCGCGACCGAATGCAGCAACGCGGCATCGAGTGTTCCCGGATCCTGCGGCTTGCCGTAGAGAAAGGGATAGAGTCCTCTGAGTTCGTTTTCGCTGCTCATGGGGCAAGCTCCGCATCGGCATCGCGCATGCTTTCGAGTTCACGCTGCATTTCCCCAAGCTCATGGAGGATTTTGAGGGTCTCGGCTGCCTCCGCTTCGTTGATGCGGCTCATTGCAAATCCGACATGGACCAAAACCCAGTCGCCGACGCAGCTTTCAAGGGGGTGTTCCTCGTCCACGATGCAACAAAGATTGATCTGCCTGCGTACCCCGCAGACATCGACTGTCGCCAGCATATTCTCGGCATCATCGATTTTCGTAATGCACCCTGGAATTCCGAGACACATGGCTAGGCCCTCAAGGTTCCAGTCTCGTTCATGTCGATGAGACGAGCGGCACCGATCGCTGCCTGGCCGAGCGAGAGGCCTCCGTCATTAGCGGGAACGTCAGCATGGGAAAGCACGACGAAACCGGCGTTTTCGAGCGCCGCGGCGACGCCCTCAAACAGAACTTTATTTTGGAAGCAGCCGCCAGACAAGGCAACCGTTTCAAAGCGTGATCCAGTCGCCGCGCGCCCCCTCAATATTTTTGCCGTTTCAACGAGCCCTTCAGCCAGGCCGCTGTGAAAGCGGGCAGCGATGATTTCCGCTGGAGTGCCGCGGCCAAGATCGCGCAAAATCGCATCCCACATGGGCGCCGGATCGATCTGAACAAGGCCGCAATTTGCAGAGCCCGACGTCCTCACCTGGTAGGGGCGAGGCTTATGATCGGGATGTTGTGAGAACCCAGTGCGGGCGAGAGCCTCAAGACATGCCGCCGCTTCACCTTCATAGGCTTGGCATTCGCGGCACAGTCCCAGCGCTGCCGCAACAGCATCGAAAAGCCGTCCACATGAAGACGCCTCCGGCGCATTGATTCCTTTCTCGATCATGCAATCGAGAAGGGCGCGCGGCTTGCCCTTCAAATAAGAGTAAAGCTCGGATCCGGCCAAGCGGGTCGCGAAGGCCTCCCAACCCATGGCGCTGAGGATGTGAGCGTAAAGATTCCGCCAAGGCTCGCGCACGGCCTGCGCACCGCCTAGCATGGCAATTGGCTTCAACGTTGCGAGCCGCTCGTAGCGGCGGTAGTTGGCGAGCATGAATTCGCCACCCCATAGGGTACCGTCATCGCCCCATCCTAATCCGTCCAGCACGATCCCAAGGGCAGGCGGCGCACAAAGAGGATAGCCGTTCTCGGCAAGGCAAGCGGCAATATGGGCATGATGATGCTGGGCCTCGATGAGAGCCAAATCCCGCCTGCGGGCCTCCTCGCGCGCGAACTTCGCGGAAAGATATTCGGGATGCCGGTCAATGACGAGCGCCGTCGGCCTATGGCCGAACAGCCTGCTATAGAATGAAAGATTTTTCTGGTAATCCTTAAAGGTCGCGGCACATTCGAGATCGCCTTGGTGCTGCGAGAGGATCGCTTGACCATCCTTGAGGAGGCAGAACGTCGCCTTGAGCTCGCCGCCCATCGCGAGAAGCTCTGGCGCCCCCTCAAATCCCGCAGGAAGCGGGACAGGAGCCGGTGCAAATCCGCGTGCCCGGCGTAACACACGTGTCCTCCCGCCGAGGACGCGCACAACCGAATCGTCAACCCTATTCGCGATATCTCGGTTATGCATGAGCGCATAGGAAGCAATGCCCCCAAGCCGCGTACAAACGTCACGATCTTCGGTAACCTGCGGTTCGTCGGAAAGATTGCCGCTTGTCATCACAAGCGGCTCCGTCATGCCTTGCATGATCAAAAGATGCAGGGGTGTCGTTGGGAGCATAAATCCCAGCGTGTCGAGCCCTGGAGCCACCGCGCCGGGGAGATATTCGGGGCCTGCGGCACGCAACAAAACAATCGGCGCCCGCGGTGAGGTGAGCTCACGCTCTTCTTGCGCGCTTAGGCTGCAATAACGACGAACGACATTGATGTCCCGCGCCATGAGTGCGAATGGTTTGCGATCCCGCTTCTTCGACCGGCGCAGACGTTCAACACTATTAGAGGAGGTTGCATCGCAAGCCAGCTGATAGCCGCCAAGGCCCTTGACCGCGATGATTTCTCCGCTCGCGAGCAGGTTGCGGGCGGCATTTATGACGTCTTGGGTCTCACCTTGCAGCACACCACCGTCGATTCGTGCCAATGTCAACGCAGGTCCGCAAACCGGACAGGCCGTCGCCTCCGCATGGAAGCGGCGATCGGCCGGATTCTGATACTCCGCCCGGCAAGCCTCGCAAAGCGGGAATTTCGACATTGTGGTTGCTGCGCGGTCGTAGGGAATATCAGTCGTGATGCTTAGGCGAGGTCCACAATGGGTGCAGTTTGTGAAAGCATAGCAATGGCGCCGCGTCCCGGAGCTCAAAACTTCTTCCCGGCAGGCCTCGCAAATCGCGGCGTCCGGCGCAACCTGCGTGTGGGGTGTCCCGCCGGTGCTCTCCACGATGCGAAACTCGTTTGCCAATTCACCGGCGTAAGGGCGGGACTCAACGCAATCAATGCGGGCAAGAGGCGGCAGCTTCTGCTGAAGGCGCTCGATAAAAGTGTCCATTTTCGAACGCTTGCCGCTAATGCGGATCAGCACGCCTTCGGCATCATTGAGAACCTCGCCGGCGAGATCAAGCTCCCGTGCGAACCGCCACACGGTCGGGCGAAATCCGACACCCTGCACCCGCCCGCGCACGCGAAGCTCAGTCGCCTCCAATGGTTCTTCGGCAATGGACATCAACAGCCGAGCCTCATCACATCATGCTGATCTTGATATAGCGGTAAATATCCCTTGCGTTCACCGCGACCAACAGCACGACCAGCACGAAAATAATGATCCAGAAAATAGCCCATCCACTCATGACCTCGCTCCTAGCTCAACCGGCTGAGGAAGCCGTGTTTTCCCGGCTTCCGCTTTGATGAGTTGATCAATCAATTCTTCAACGGTGCCGACCGCGATTTGCACAGCAGTTGCGACAGGCGCGCTGAGGCCAAGTAACCCCTCTTCGCCTCCAAAAGTCAGAGGTTCGCAAGCGACCAGAAAAATCTGCTTGCACGTTCCGCCGAGAGCGGACACCAAACGGATCACCTTCGCCGGCTCGAGCTCATGCGGCGAGAGCATGAGGTCGTCGCCGGATGGGGGCGCGCAAGCCATCTCCGAGAGATCGACAACCGAAATCGTACCAGGGTATTCGCCTCGTTGCGCCGCGTCCACCAGCACAGCAGCACTATAGTTCTCCAGTAAGGCATAGGTCAGATCAATTCCACGGATCCCAAAATCGATGACCTCCACTTCGCGCGGAAGCGGCCGTTGCGACAGAGCGCCGACCACCTCGACCCCGAAAGCATCGTCGCCGTTGAAGATATTGCCGATGCCGGCAACGAGGATGGGCATCATTGCGGCACCTCCAAGCCAAGCGGTTCGATTTCTTCCTGCGAAAAATAGAAGCGGTGGCCCGGGAAGCCGGCGGCTCCCAAATCTCTACCTGGATCATCGATCAGCGTCACCGCCACATGAACCCGATCTTCGAAATCCCGCTCGATGGCCTCGACGACGGCGACCTTGTCCTTGAGGGCAAGGTCCATGATGTCACCGCAAGCCTTGGGCCGCAGGCGAACATGAACTCCGACGGCAAGGCGCGGCGGCCCACCCCTTGGCAATGCGGGCTGTGACCCTTCCTCCGGCGTGGCTGAATCACGCACCGGAGATGCAGGTGCCCGCATCGTGGCGTGCAACCTCGTCAACTCCGCCGGAGTCAGCGCCTCCGTGCGGAGCAGCAACGCCCGCGCCCGCGCGTCCGCAGCGGCCATTTCGCGCTTTTCATCATCCGTCATCGCAAGAATGCGCAAGGTGAGGATTTCGTCAATCTCGGTTCCATCGAAGAGATCGCCCGGACTCTCAGGCGCGATGGCGGGATAATCGTAAAGGATGATCGGCGAGGACAAGAGCGCGTCCTTCTCGCCTTCCTCGCCGATCAGCACCGGCCAGGTGCCGCGATTCTCACAAGTGGCCGCTTCCTCGCGCAGCTCTTGCGGCGGATCAAGCAACGAAATGAATTCACCATTGCGGATATTCAAGATCATGTGAGTCGACGCAAAAGCGCGCGGCTGCGCAACATTGCGGCTGGCGAGTTCCTCCGCCGTGAGCGGCGTCTCATTGGCGATTCTCACCGTCAGCCGGAACACGTCATGCGCAACTTGCTCAGCCGCTATTTCAACGGAGCCTTGGATCGTCAGGGCGGTACGGACGGAAACGCCCACGATTGTGCCCGCCTGGTCACGAATCGGATCGAGCCCTCGCTCGCCCTCGAACTCGAAGACGATCGGCCTTGGTGAGAGACACAAATCCTGCACGGACAAATCCGGAATCACGATCTCGCGTTCGATCGCCTCCTCACACGGCAGATAGCGGACGCCGTCAACCTCCATCAATGGCACGATGTCGTATGCGACCTCATCATTCGTCGGAAGGCTCGCAGATGGAGCCGCCAGTCTCCCGATCTCCCGCAACAAAGGATGGAGGAAGCGGATATGGATGCCGACTTCTGCGCCCTTAGCAGCGTAGAACAGCGCCTGTGTCTGCATTTCGCAGGCGTCGCCACTGCCCGCGCCGAAAGCGCGCGGAAAGAGCCCGCCGAAAGTCCAGCGCTGGCGATTTTTGATCGACGACGGTCGATAAGGGTAGAGCATATAACCCTCATAAAGTAGCGCCTCGATGACGGCCTTGATCCGCGTGATATTCATTGGGGCGTGCTCGCCATGCTGGTCTCGATCAATTGCTCGATCGCCTGCTCAAAGGTCAGCAAGCCCATCTGGCGCTTATAGCGATAAAGCTCCTCGAATGTATCCCGGCGCAAGCAGAGCCAGGCGCTCTGCGGATAATAGTGCTCCATCATCGCGCGCCATACGGAGACAAGCAGCCGAAACGAGTTCTCCTTGGCCCAGGGAATCTGGGCGATCTGCAGCTGTCCATCCGCTTCGCGATAGAATACCGAGCCGCTGTAAAGGAGGGTGAGAGGAACCTCCCCGTCTTCCAGGCCGTAGAAATATTTGGTCGCGGCAATGTTGAAATCATAACTGCACGGCACGGGCAGGTCGATGACGCATTCATGGTCGAAAGCGGGAACAGACACGCTTGTATGCGTCCATAGAAGGCTTCGGAGGGTTTGTCCCCATCGCTGCGGCTCACCGAAAAGCTCGCCAAGCCTCTCGCGCTCCGGCGCCGCGTAGGAGCGTTGCGCTGGCACGATCCGGATCTGGCAATTGAGCATGATGTTGAGGACCGAAAGGACCGGCGTCTGATTGGTCACCCGCAACGCCAGCAGAAGCAGCGGCGATGCCGCATATTGCTCGGGGCGCGCGCCTTCGATGGCAAAGTCAAGATCAATCATGGAGCATATCTTCCGCTGGGAGCAACGCCGCCTCGCGCAGTCGAGCGAAAAAGCCCGCAATCGCATCCCAGGCTTCGGAGCCGCCGGAAAGGCCATGCCAGCGAGTGCGGATCAGTCCGATCAACGAGTAGCAGCGGTCGATCGACACACGATAATATTCGCGCGCGCCATTTGTCCGGTTGACGAGCAGGGCCTCGGTGTCGGGTTGCAGATTGGCAAGGGAAGGATTTGCCGAAAGCAGCCGAGACCAGATCTCCGGATTGAGCCGCGATTCCGTCGCGCCTGCGGGGCTCGGATAGATGGCGATGGGCCGCTTTTCGAAGGTGCTTTGAAAGACAAATACCATGTCGATAGGCACCTGCAACATTTCCCATTCCGCGTCTGTCAGTTTGAAGCCATCAAGCACATCGACACGCGACTCGATCACGCGAAACCGCTCGCTCGTCCCAAGCGTAAGAACGCACTGCCGGCAAGCACAAAAAAACCGGCGGGTTTTAAGCTCGATCATATGGGCATGGCGGGGAGCGATCTCGGCGTGGCAGAGATCGCAATGCTCTGCGCTTTGGCGATTGATAAATCGCCGCAACCTTGCGACCCAGTTGTGAGACAGCACCATTGTCCCTCGCCTCCCATGGAGAGACTTGCACGCGAAACGCCTAACTCTCCAGCGCCGCGGCCCGCATTGCTTCGCCGCTTTCCAATCCCTCGATCAAAATATCGTCGAGGTCAGGCGCGGCATTGATCAGGACGTCTTCGACCTCCCGCCGGAGCGCATTAATATCCTCGGCCGTCCCATTCTTGTGAACATGAACGCGAGCCGACGCGGACGCAACGCCAAGGAGGTCAACGTGAAATCCGCGCGCCGCCCATTCCAAATTCATGCGATCGAGGATCTCGCGCAAGCGAACTTCCGGATCTTGCGGATGGAGACCATGCAGAAGCAAAACAGCGCCGATGTAAGGGTCGGCGATCATCTTTTCCGTCAATGCCCCGCCGTCCGGCGCGCTGGCAACGACCGAGGTCAATCGGGCCAGCGCAAGACCATGAAGATCGAGCACCAATTCAAGCAGTTCGCGTGCGGCCTCTGAGGCATTCGGGCTCGAAGCGCTGCCGAGGGCCGCGGTGAGATCCTCGAGACGGCGCAACGTCTTTTCGAGCGTTGCCGTGTCCTGTCTTGCTCCATTGATCATGACGGGTCCTAACGCCCAACACCAAACATCGGCGAATGGACGGTCTTGATCGTCTTTCCACCCCCCACATACATGTGGACGCCGCAAGGCAGGCAGGGATCGAAGCTGCGAACCGCCCGCATGATGTCGATGCCTTTGAATTTATCGGGACCGTTCTCCTCGAAGATCGGGGTGTTTTGGATCGCGTCCTCATAGGGGCCGGGCGTGCCATAGATATCGCGCGGCGTCGCGTTCCAGGGCGTCGGCGGATAGGGGTGATAGTTGGCGATCTTGCCGCCGCGAATGACGAGATGATGGGAGAGGACGCCGCGGACCGCTTCATGGAAACCGCAGCCGATCGCCTCATCCGGGACTTTGAACTCCGTCCAGGTCTTGGTGCGGCCAGCTTGGACTTCGGCCAGGGCCTTCTCAACAAAATGATAGGCTGCGGCAGCGCAATAGGCTTGGAAATAGGTGCGCGCCCGGTCGCGCTCGATGGCATTGCTCCACTTCGGGATCCGCCATTCAAATTCCTTTTCCGGTTTGAGGGCGGTTTTCGGCAAATAGATCTTCACGCTTTGTCCAGTCGCCTTGACATAGCCAAGATCAACGAGGCCTGCGAGCGCGGTTGCCCACAATCTGGCGAATGCCCCGCCGCCGGTGTCGAGCGGAAGATGATCGCCCGTGCGGTTATCGAGCCAGCGCGGGCACATGACCCAGGAATATTTGCCGTTGAAATCGCGCTTCTGCGGGCGCGGAATGGTTGTTTGATTCCAAGGGTGTTTGGGATCGACAGGGTTGCCGAGCGGATCTTGCTTCACAAAAATCTCGCAATTATCCCAATCATCGTAGAACGAGTGCCCAAGTAGGATACGCATCTGCAGATTGATGTCGACGAGATCGTTCGTCACCAACTCTCCATCGACGACGACGCCAGGCGTGACAAACATCGCCCGGCCCCAGTCTGTCATGGTCTGATAGCGGTAGTCGCACTTATCAGGATCTTGAAAGGCACCCCAGCAGCCGAGCAAAACACGCCGGCGGCCCACTTCCTCATAGCCTGGCAGCGCCTCGTAGAAGAAATCAAAGAGATCATCGTGCAACGGCACGCATTTCTTCATGAACTCGGCATAGCGGACGAGCCGGGTCAGATATTCCGTGAACAGCTGAACCGAGGGAACAGTGCCAACACCGCCAGGATAGAGAGTCGAAGGATGGACGTGACGCCCCTCCATAAGGCTGAACATCTCGCGCGTATAGCGGCTGACGATCAAAGTCTCGCGGTAGAACTCACCGCTGAACGGGTTGAGAGCCGTCATAATGTCGGCGATCGTGCGATAGCCATGATCGTCGGCATGCGGGGCAGCCGTCGTCTGGGCTTTCTCCCAGACGCTTGGATTAGTTTCCTTGACCATCTGCTCGCAAAAATCAACGCCCACCAGATTGTCCTGGAAGATGTTGTGATCAAACATATATTCGGCGGCCTCGCCGAGATTGATGATCCATTCCGCAAGCGCTGGCGGCTTGATGCCGTAAGCCATGTTCTGGGCATAGACCGAGCAAGTGGCATGGTTATCGCCGCAGATGCCGCAGATCCGGCTCGTGATAAAATGGGAATCGCGGGGATCTTTACCTTTCATGAAGATGCTATACCCGCGGAAAATCGAGGACGTGCTGTGGCACTCCGCAACATGCCGGTTTTCGAAATCGATCTTGGTAAAAATGCCGAGACTGCCGACGATACGCGTAATCGGATCCCAGTTCATCTCAACGAGTGTGCGTGGCGACCCCGTTGGGCCCGTGCTTGCACGCCCTAGTGTGCCAATGTCGGCCATGGGTTCTTCCTAACGTTTCAGAGAGGATGGGTCTTGTCTGGCCTGTTTGGATCGTAGCCGGTCGTATATTCGGCACGCGTGTTGCGCCATTTCGGCTCTTTGTTGAGGGTGTGGTTGGTTAGCTTGCGCAGATTGCGGATAAGGGTACCGTAAGGCTTGACCAGAAATGACGAAAACCTGCCGCCGGGCGGCTCATCCATGAAGGGCATGAATTTGTCCGGAAATCCCGGCATCGTGCAGCCGATGCAAATGCCGCCGACATTGGGACATCCGCCCATCCCTGCAATCCAGCCGCGCTTTGGTACGTTGCATTGGACGACCGGGCCCCAGCATCCGACCTTCACCAAACATTTGCGGGAGCCATATTCCTCTGCGAAATCCGCCTCCTCGTAATAGGCGGCACGATCGCAACCCTCATGGACCGTAGGCCCAAAAAGCCAGCTCGGACGCCCATGGTGGTCGACGGGAATCATAGGGGCCAATCCGGCAAGCTGGCGGAGAAGATAGAGCACCGTCTCCATAAAATTGTCGGGTTGCACCGGACAGCCCGGCACATTCACGATCGGCAAACCAGCCTTCGATTTCCAGTCGGCCCCAAGAAAATCCTGCAGCCCCATGCAGCCGGTCGGATTGCCTTTCATCGCGTGAATGCCACCGTAAGTGGCGCATGTTCCGGCCCCGATGACGGCAAGAGCTTTGGGGGCCAAGCGGCTGATCCAATCGGCCGTTCTGATCGGTTGTCCGGTCCGCGGATCGGTGCCGACCGCCGCCCAATACCCTTCTCCGCTGAGCTTCTCATTGGGGATCGAGCCTTCCACCACGAGCACGAAATTTGTGAGCTCACCCCGCTCAGCCTGATAGAAGGGTTTCATAAAGTCATCGCCGACGTCATAAGCGAGGACGGGATTGTGGAGGTGCACCTTCGGGAGACCTGGCACCGCACCGAGCAGCACATCCTCGATGCTTGGTTCACTCGCCGCCGTAATCGAAACAGAATCGCCGTCGCAGCCAAGACCGGCTGTGATCCAGAGGATGTGGACTTCTGCTAATTCGGGTTGATGCTGAGTTTTGCGGCCATAAGGTACAGCTGCGGCGTCCATGAACACGCCTCCTAGCCAACTGTCGGAATCCGACTGATTGTCCCCGGCCCGGGCAAAGCCGCAGGTGAACTCTGTAAAAAATCTCTCGCGCCTCGAATGGTTCCGGCGGGGGATTAAATTAATTTTCCAATACAAAGCCGCTCACTAGTAACCCCTCGCTCGAATTTCCTTTGCGATATTCGAGCTGCACTGCTGAGGTTAAGTCAGAGAATTTCCCGGAGTCCGAAAAAGGTGCTCCGAGCCTCGGGGCACCGGCCGTTACCGCAATGAGATTGACACTTACCGGTCTTGGCCAATGTGTCGAACTTCGCATCAACTGAGAATCATCAGTTTTGAAAGCGGGAGAGCACAACGAATGAGCGAGGCAATCGCGGGGCGCGCCCCCGTACGGCGGCGGGAGGATTACGCCATTGTTGAAGGATCACAAGGGCCGCGCCGCGATTTCAGGATTACCGTCGGACTGCGGGAGGGCTGGGACGCTGAGGGCCGGGTTTATGATGTTTCCGAGGCCGTGCGCACGGCACGCGCTTGGATGAAGCGGCGAGTTAGTGCCGGCCTGCCGGCACTGTCTGGCATGTTCGCCCGTGCCGAGGTCACTTATGCCTGGCCCCTTCCCGATGGCTCGGCGGGCTCCGATCGTGAACCCGTCGCGGTCTTCACCGGCGAGGCTGTGCATGCCTATCTTGGAGATCTGCCAGATGACGCCATCGAGGCCATGTTGAACGAGCTGGCGGGCGAGCTTGGTGCGGCCTTGGGCCAGGAACGGATTTATGTCGCCTTCTGCAACCGGACCTGGATTCTCGATGCTGGCGAGCGGCGAGCCTAGCGCCGACACGGAGCTTTTATCGAAAGCCGCGGTACGGCGATTTGCCCTCCAGAGGATAGTGGGTGAGTGTTAAATTTGCCGCGGCCGCAGACCGCGCCTGGTTGTCGCTGTAGCGGTGGCGAACAAGTCGAATGTCCAGCCACCTCCGGACGCGCGGCCGGGCAATAAGCCGCCCTGCGGCATTGACGGTGCCGTACCCGAGGGTCTATTTTGCAATTGGGGATGGAGTTCCCCATTGACCGCCAGACGGCTGATAACTCCTGCCTTTGACCCAGCTTCGTGAGCGCGCTCACAGCAAGGCGGAGTTTTGCCGATGTTTAATTCCCCTTCAGATCCAAATCCGGCGACTTTCGCTGACCTGCTGCCGGCCTCCTCGTGCAAAAGGTCATGAAGGCCGAGCACGTGACGGAACATCAGCCGAATGAGTTGATCGGCGGGCGAGACGCCTGACCAGAAGTTAAACAGCCTATCCACGAGAGGAGGAATCGGGATGCAAGAGGAAGATGAATCTTTAGAAGCCAAAATTGCGGCGAGGGATAAGCGCCAGGCTGCGGTGTTTTGGTGGATTCTGATAGCCATGCGCTTGGTCATTCCGCTCTATGTGGTCTATGCAATTTATCTGTATTGGACTCTTCCACGTAGCGCTTACTTGGCAGGTGGCTTTTAAAGCATGGGAGGACGTTCGATCAGCTTTTCGTAGAACGGGTTTACGCCGGTAAAGCATAGTCCGTCTGCGCGGAATCTCTATCGTCCAAGCCTACGCCTTCTCTTCCTAGTGGCGTCGCCTCCAGCGGCGGCCGGATCGTGTTGCGATCCTTCGGCCCTTGTCGTGTGTACGAGTGACGAGTTTGAAAAGGTAGACCGCCGATGAAAACATCAAGGATGTTTTTTTTGTCCGTTCCCATGCTTGTCGCAGGGTCTATCGCGCTATTTGGATGCGGTCAAAGTTCTAGCAATCGTACCAATATATCCTATCGACCGGTCGGCATGTGCAAGGGCTATGAAACAGCAACGGGCCTCATAGCCGCTGGGGCAAACAAAGGCTTTGTTGTCTTCAAAATCGAATCCGTGGACAATACAAAATACGATAGCAGGTTCACTTTCGCGCCGGAGCGGCTTTTTGTGAACCAATCCCCGCCGGTACTCGCGGCAGGAAGCGCGAATCGCCGCTTCGTGCATTCAGATCCGAGATTCGCCCAAACCATGGGCTTTGCGAGTATCCCGGAAACCACACTCGCGGCGGGCGAAAAACGCGACATCAATGGTGTTGTTTTTATTCCCCTTGCTATAAGTAACCCAAACGGGGGAGCCGAAGCCAATCAGTTCAGTTTCGAGCTTGCGTATGACACTGGGGCCGGGGAGCGCGACGACCAGCAAAACGTAAATGAAGGCATAGTCCTCACCATGACAAACCCGCCTGATGCGAAATGGTCGGTGGTTGAGAATTGCAAAGACCTGTCGCTCAAATAACCATTGCCGAAGAGGCGAGAAACATTCTTGATGTAGGCTTGCGCGGTGGAAACAGATCTTCGCTACGCCCATTTCGCGGGCTTCCGGAATTTCAGGACGACCTTGAAGAACTTCGCCGCGCTTCAGAAAATCGCGCAGCGCCTCCCGACAGCGATCGCAATGATCCTATTCATGGCAGGCTTGCCGGTCCGTGCCGAACCCGAAGACTTGCACGCAAGAGGGGCATACCTTGCTATGATCACCGGCTGCGTCGGATGCCACTCGCCGCGGACGGACGAAGGAAACGTGCTAGGCGAACGGCTCCTGACGGGCGGCAATCATCCGATCGCCGCCGGGGCTTTGGGACGACTCTACCCGCCTAACATTACACCCGATCTACAAACGGGGATCGGCAGCTGGAGTGCCGATGAGATCATCAACGCCCTGAAGGAAGGGCGCACGCCTGACGGCCGCATCCTTTCGTCCGCGATGCCGTGGCGATCGCAGTTTAACAAATTGGAAGACACGGACGCTGAGGCGATCGCGATCTATCTGAAATCCTTGCCGCCCGTCGCCAATCGCGTTCCGCCACCAATCCCCGCGGCGGTCCCGTCCCCTGTGCATCCGGTGCAGTAGCACCTCCTGCAGGAAGACATGTGTGGCGGCTAATCCTTGCTCTTCCGGGGCGGCCGCTTGGCCGATTGCGCATATTCAACGGTGTATTGATCGAGGTCCCAGACATCCCGGCGTAATTGCTCAAGCGCAAAGGAAAGGGCAAAGAACCGTTCGAGAGCGCCGTCTGGAAGCGCGCGTGTGAGCCCTTCTTGGCGGAGGGCGGCGGCCTCCGCTGCATAGCTGTCGAAGGCCGCATCGACGGCATCAAGCGCCGCCGGTGCCGAACAACGCCGCGCGACGAGGGCCGCGCCGCTCCCCTGCAAATAAGCGGTTGCGGTTTCGGCGATGCGTTCAAGAGGACTGGCGAGCCGTGTTGCCAGCGTTTCGGGAAGCGGGACGACGGCAGCCCGTCCGATCATGACAAAGTCATGCCGCAGCCGAAGCAATTTGCGCAAGAGCGGCGCCAGATCGGGGGTGGAGGCAAAATAGGCCATCCGCTCGCGTGTGGCCTCGGCTTGGATGCTGTCCAATCGCGCAAGGGTCTGGCCGATCTTGCGCTGCCTTTGCAGAACATTGGCCTGATCGACCTTGTGCGTGAATGCCCCGAGGAGATCGGGCAAGAGCTCCGCCATAAGATCGAGCGCGCTGGTGGCTGCCCCCATGACGAGCCCATGAGCACGCTCCGGAAATACCAGCAGCGAGACGGCGAGCCCAACGATGCCGCCGATCGCGACTTCGAGCACGCGATAAAGAGCCGAACCGAGCGGACCGGCATGGGTGATGGATGAGCCGATCACCACGATCACTGCTGTGAACGGCCCAACTCGGAAGCTCGGATTTATGGCCGCGAGAAGCGCGAGCGGCGCGACCGCAATCGCGAGCGCCGCCAAAAGCCAAAGCTCGCCGCTGCCTGGGACCAGCATGGCGATCATGCCGCCATAAACTGCGCCGCCAAGAGTGCCCACGAGATATTCGATGGTCGCCTTGAGGGACGCACCGACACTGAGTTGCGTCACGACGACAGCGGTCAGGACGGCCCATAAGCCGCCAAAGGGAATGTTCAAAGAACGTCCAAGGACGAAGCTCAACATCGCAGCCACCGTGACTCTCAAGCACAGCCGCAATTGCGGCCTCATGTCTCGAATCTGAATGCGAATTGAGGTCCAAGTCACTTTCATGGAATTCTCGCTCGGGACCGAGTACCGCCAATCCGGCTGTGTCGTGGCAGACGAACATAAGGAGACGTCGACTGCGGGACCTTTACGCCGCGGCAATGTCGTCAAGGCCTCAGGACCTGCGAGCCCCGCGCGGGAGGCATCCGCCGCATCCTTCCGATGCTATGAGACTGTTGGAAAAGAGACTGCGGTCTCCGATTGGCTACAGGGAGCAGAGGGGCTCTGCATCCATCCCGCAGCTTGCGTCAAGCTCGCGGCTCGCCCGGCACAGCGACGCTGCGGGGATTGTGTCGCCCAAAGCCTCGCTGATGATTGTCCTCAAGGTCGCAATGCAGCGCCCGCAATTCGGACTGCAGCCTAGACATTTGTAGACCGCACCGGGGGTCCGCGGGCAGGTCTCGCTGTTGATCACATCCCGGATTTCGGCGTCGGTCAGGACGTTGCAAGAACATACGATCATAAGGCACCGGCCGGAGAGCTTATTGGCGAACGCTTTCTACCTTACAGCTAAATAGTTCACAAGAGGAGAATCGTAGATTACAAAGATTCCAAAATAACAGTATGACGCTTCCAGCTTAGATTTGCTCAAAACTACTCACGGCAAGGCGTAATCATGACCCTTTCCAATAGGCCACTCGGCTGATAAGGCCTCGTCTCGCCAACCGCATGGGTGCGCCACGCCGCTGACTTGCATCCGCCCATGCCCTATCTCTCATATGGCGTACAGGTGAAAAGGTGCAAGTTTGAAGCCACTCAGCCGCCCATGACGAATCATTTTTTTCAAAAGATCCACGATGCGACGCGCGGCCGGGAGGACCGGACGTTCCTTGAAACACCGGCGGGCGTTTGCTGGACTTATTCCGATCTCACCGCGCTGTCCGCACGCTATGCCGCCGCGCTCCTTGAACTTGGCCTTGAACCCGGCGACCGGGTCGCCGTGCAGGTCGAGAAATCGCCCGAAGCCCTGATGCTCTATCTTGGAGCGATCCGTGCCGGGGCCGTCTTTCTCCCTTTGAACACAGCTTACACAGAGGCCGAGGTCGCCTATTTTCTTGGCGACGCCGAACCCAACATCCTCGTCTGCGATCCGGCGCGGCGCGCGCAACTCGCGCCCGTCGCGGCAAGGGCGGGCGTGCGCTCGCTTGTCACGCTCGGCGCGGAGGGTCAAGGCTCGCTGGCGGACCTCAGCAAAGCTTCGGACTCCCATTTCAAGGATGCCCCGCGCGCGCCGGACGATCTTGCCGCCATTCTCTACACATCCGGCACGACGGGCCGCTCGAAAGGCGCCATGCTGACCCATGGCAATCTTGCCTCAAACGCGGAGGTGCTGGCTGCCTACTGGCGCTTCTCGCCGGACGACGTGTTGCTCCACGCGCTTCCGATCTATCACACGCATGGGCTCTTCGTGGCGGTCAACACCCTGCTTTTGAGCGGCGGCAAGATCCTCTTTCTTCCGAAATTCGATCCGGACCTTTGCCTTGCGCTAATGCCGCGCGCGACCGCGATGATGGGCGTTCCCACATACTATACGCGGCTTCTTGGCCATGAGACTCTGTCGCGGGAGGCGCTCGCCCATATGCGGCTTTTCATCTCCGGCTCCGCCCCCCTCCTCGAAGAAACCCACCGCGCCTTCCTCGAACGGACCGGACACGTCATCCTCGAACGCTACGGGATGACTGAGATCAACATGGCAACCTCCAACCCCTATGACGGCGCGCGTAAGGCTGGAACCGTGGGCCCACCCTTGCCCGGCGTTGCGCTGCGCATCGTGGCTCCTGAAACCGGAGAGGGCTTGCCCCAGGAAGAAACGGGCGTCATCGAGGTCAAGGGGCCGAATGTTTTCAAAGGCTATTGGCGCAATCCTGAAAAAACCGCGCAAGAATTCCGCGACGACGGCTTTTTCATCACCGGCGATCTCGGCAGGATCGGCGCCGACGGCTATGTGCAGATCATCGGACGCGCCAAGGATCTCATCATCTCGGGAGGTCTCAACGTCTATCCCAAGGAGGTCGAGGCTGAAATCGACGCGCTCGAAGGCGTGGCCGAGAGCGCCGTTGTCGGCCTGCCGCACAGCGATTTTGGCGAAGCGGTCACGGCCTTCCTCGTGCTTCGGCCTGGTGCATCTCTCAATGAGCAGGCCGTGCACGACGCGCTCGCAAAAAACCTCGCCAAATTCAAATTGCCCAAGCGAGTCATCTTCCTCGACGAGCTGCCGCGCAATGCGATGGGCAAGGTGCAGAAGAATGTTTTGCGCGAGAGATTTGGGGATTTGTTTGCGGCCTAGCTGCGCGATTATAGGAATTTTTGCTGCAAGTCAGTTCACGCTGCGGCGTTTGATGTTGACGGTTTTAGACCCTGTTTTTAAATGCCCCGCCCTCATCCCTGAGGAGGCCTGAAAGGCCGTCTCGAAGGATAAGCCGCGCGGCTCCTGGAGCGCCCTCGCCCTTCGGGCTCTCCGAGCCCTCCTCGGGTGGGGGCTACAGTTCTGTTCCGGGTTTTGAAACAGGCTCTTTGGCGACTTGGTGGAATTCGAGCGCGAATTGATCGGCGCGCGGACGGAGGGGCGAGCGCGGGCCGTGGCGAACGGCGTCAGGCTTGACCGAAAGCCGGTGCTCACCCATCGTCAGGAGCAAGAGGCAATCAAGCTTGTAAAATCTGGTAGGAAGACGCTTGGCGAGATTGCCCGCTCGTAGAATGTGAGCGTTGGACGATTTCGAGGCTATAGCGCGCATGGCTTGGCAGGATTTTACTCTCAAATTGGCGCATCTCATTCTAGTCGAGACGCCCGCTGCAATAGCTTGGCCTGTCGTAGTTTGGCTGATCTGGCGCACGCACAGAGATCAGGTCCGCGACTTTCTCATCCGACTTATCAGGATCGGGCCAACCGGCGCAGAAGCCGTGCCACCACAGCAGCAGGCGGCGCCTTCCATTGAAGGGACGCTTGCGATTCCTGGGATTGCCAGCGGCGAGGCGTTTGGAGTGTCGCGGGTCGAGGGCAGGATTGTTGCAACTGAAGCCAGTGATACAGCTTCGATGGTAGGTCATGTAGCGACCCCTCGCACGTCGCCAAAGCAGCCAATAGATATTGTATTAAATGATGTTGAAGAAAATATACGTAAATATCTTAAACAAACCGGCCAAGACAATCTAACGCAAGATCAACAAAAAGACTTATTTGTTACAGAATACGCAAAACTTCTAATAAATTTTCATTTTTACATGATTTCCAGACAGATATTCGGAACGCAAATGGCGGCATTAAGACAATTAGCAAATTCACCCCCGCAATCAAAACGTGCCTTAGAGCCGATTTTCGAACAGCACATACAGAAAACTAGAGAGAGGGGATTAACACCAATAGATTTTTCAAGCTGGATTGCGTTCCTATTAAATACGAAGCTTATCTCAGTTGACAAGGATGGAAATTACGTAATTACCGAGATGGGGAAACAATTTCTTGAAATGTATTCCGTCACGACCAATGAGACCACGCGACTGTTCTAAGCCTCAAGCTACTTCCTGAACCTCCCGGTCTGGCTTAAATGTTTACACTGTTGGCAGCATCGCCAAAGGGCAATCACGAAATGCAAACACAAGACTTAGGTTAGGCTATGATGGATATCGAAGTGTTCCAAAGCTCTGCGGCCAGTGGCCTGCATCGCTCCCACGCTTTCTGGCAACGTCCCGGATGCCCATGACAGAGCAAGTAAAGTTGCACGCTCGATGATGGCGACGCTTGGCCCCCGATCGCGGGAAATTACGGTTCGTCCATTTACTTTGGAAAGATAGATTGACCTCCCGAGCATGTTCGGGTGGGAGACCTCGCACAAAGTCTCGTAGCAGGGTCCAACATCTTCCTGATGAGGGATCTTCTTGGCGATGTTCCTAATGACCGTGACAATGTTGGTTGGATGATAAAATTCCTCCGTTTCCATGCGCGAGGCGAACAGTGTTTTTAACAATTCATCCTCAAGATCCGCCACATATCCCATTTGTTTGTTCTCGATCAAAGACTCAATGGCAGGCCTGACCTTAGTTTGGAACCAAGCATAGTTGGCCACGGTCTCGAGGCCTGCTCGCCCCATGATCGCCGCGCAAATCGGATCGTTGCGCCGAATTGCCCAGACAGCCGATGATGCAACTTCCGTCAACCGCCAGGCCGACGTGAGCCCAAATGCCTGTATCTGATCAAGCATATCGCTCCACCAGAGCTTCAGCTTCTGGTTCGGATCCGCGATCCGGGCCGCCCGGGCCTTAAATTCGTCGGCTGTCTTGTACTCCCAAGGAAGTCTCCTTGGCAGGGTCGCGGCAAGCTTGTTGAGTGTGTCGATATTCTCCACAAACCGGGCGACCCACCAGTTGCCATCAGAGTTCACCCTAGCAACGAACTTGGGATCAAGGTTCGGCATGTAGATGCGGTCAGCAATTCGTGCCATACGAAACCCCACCTGATTGGAGAACTTATTCCCCTGCTTCCTGTTGTTTGAGATTTTCCTTGGCTTTGAGGTCCGTCGTCTGATGGGCTTTAATCGCGGCGCGTGCGTTCCTCTTCCGCCTTGAGTTCTTCGCGGCAGACTTTCTCCAAGGCCGGAAGATCGGCTTGCACTAGCTTCCACATGACAGGCGCGGCGATGTGCTTTCGTAGTCGTGGCGCAGCACGTTGCCGATGCCTGCCACCTTCTGCCACGGGATTTCGGGGGCAAGCCCCTCAGAGCCTGTTTCAAGTTAAGCCCTCACCCTGAGGAGGGCTCGAAGAGCCCATCTCGATGGCGGCTCGGCCCATTCTTCGAGGCGGCCATTCAGGCCTCCTCAGGATGAAGGCGAGATTAATCGCCGATGCGGCCTTTTTGCCCCGCCCCTGCCAATTGCACCAAAAAATCGATCGATCCAACAAGTGCCGGAGCGGCCGCTGTCTTGGGTCTTGTAAGGTTTTGCGTCCCAACCGGACAAAAATGTTTCACGTGAAACATTTTGGTAAGGTCCGCACCCCCGAAAGCGAGCGTCCGCTTCATGGGATCGTGCGCATCAAATGCAAAGGGCGCCCAAGGCGCCCTTTCTATTTACAGACTGGCTGTACAAACGGAGGCGCGGCATCTTCGCAGTGTCCCGCCGATTTCTGGTCATTTGATGAAGGTCATACCGCCGAGTGCATAAAGCCCGTAGATAAAAGTGAAGCCTACGCCGACAACAATAATTGTTCCTATCATACCATATGGGCGGTTGGCGTAATACGCACCCGTCCCGAAGAGAGCGACCAACACGATCAGGATCAGCAGGCTCGCCATCGGGCTCATTGTTCACCTCCCCATTGTGCGACCCCCACCCGGAGTCGCCTCTGAAACGCTCAGCGTTTCATTGCCGTCCTTCAGTCAGGACTTCTAGAAAACGCTAGCTGATCCAAAAGGGTTCCAAGGGCTAAAGCCGAAGAACGCTGGCCTATCTCCTCCTGAGCTACGGTTGTGCGACCCCATGCCTCATCAAGGCAAGGCCCTATTCCCCCACTTCCTGCTGTTCGAGCTTTTCCTTGGCTTCGAGGTCCTCGCCCGTCGCCTGATCAACGAGGCGCATCGAAAGGCGCACCTTGCCGCGGTCGTCGAAGCCCAAGAGCTTCACCTTAACCTTATCGCCTTCCTTGACGACATCCGAGGTTTTGGCGACCCTGCCCTTGGCCAGCTGCGAGATGTGGACGAGCCCATCCTTGGCGCCGAAGAAATTCACGAAGGCGCCGAAATCGACCACCTTGACGACGGTGCCGTCATAGATCTGGCCGACTTCCGGTTCACTCGCGATCGATTTGATCCAATTGATCGCGGCGCGGATCGAATTGCCGTCGGAGGAGGCAACCTTCACGGTCCCGTCATCCTCGATATTGATCTTGGCGCCGGTTTTCTCGACGATCTCGCGAATGACCTTGCCGCCCGTGCCGATGACTTCACGGATCTTGTCGGTCGGAATCTTCAAGGTCTCGATGCGTGGCGCGAATTCGCCGAGTTCCGCCCGCGCGCCCGTGAGCGCCTTCGCCATCTCGCCCAATATATGCAGGCGGCCCGCCTTCGCCTGTTCCAGGGCGGCCCGCATGATCTCCTCATTGATGCCGGTGATCTTGATGTCCATCTGGAGCGAGGTGACGCCTTCCTCGGTGCCCGCCACCTTGAAATCCATATCGCCCAGATGATCCTCATCGCCAAGAATATCCGAGAGGACCGCATAGCGCTCGCCCTCGAGGATGAGGCCCATCGCGATGCCGGCCGTCGGCCGCTTTAGGGGCACGCCCGCATCCATCAGGGCGAGGGAGGAGCCGCAGACCGTCGCCATGGAGGATGAGCCGTTCGACTCGGTGATTTCGGAGACGACCCGCACCGTATAGGGAAATTCCGCGGCGCTCGGCAGCATCGGGCGGATGGCGCGCCAGGCGAGCTTGCCATGCCCGATCTCCCGCCGCCCCGGCGAGCCCATGCGCCCTGTCTCCCCGACCGAATAGGGCGGGAAATTATAATGCAGAAGGAAGCGCTCCTTATAGGTGCCTTCGAGACTGTCGATGAATTGCTCGTCCTCGCCAGTGCCGAGCGTCGCAACGACCAGGGCCTGCGTCTCGCCACGGGTGAACAGCGCCGACCCGTGGGTGCGGGGCAACACTCCGGCTTCCGCGAGAATCGGGCGCACCGTCTTGACATCGCGCCCGTCGATGCGGATGCCCGAGTCAAGGATGTTCCAGCGGACGACCTTGGCCTGCAGATCGTGAAAGACCTCAGCAACGAGTTCCTTGGGAAACCGAGGCTCCGCATCGGCCGGAAAAAGCCGTTCGAAGACTTGCGCTCTCACGGCATCGACCGCATTGTAGCGGTCCTGTTTCGCGGTGATCTTATAGGCCTCCCGCAATCCGGCTTCCGCGATGTGGAGCACCGCCATCTCGACCTCGCTTTTGTCGAGTGCGATGAGTTCCCGCGGCGGCTTTGCGGCTTTTTCGGCGAGCCTGATGATGGCATCGATCACCGGCTGAAAACCGGCATGACCGGTCATGACGGCCTCGAGCATCGCAGCTTCGGAGAGTTCCTTCGCTTCGGACTCGACCATCAGGACGGCGTCGGCGGTTCCCGCGACCACGAGATCAAGGGACGACTGCTTCAGCTCTTCAAGGGTCGGATTGAGCTTTATGGCGCCATTGATGTATCCGACGCGTGCAGCCCCGACCGGACCCATGAAAGGGACACCGGAGAGCGTTAGCGCCGCCGAGGAAGCAACCATTGCCAAAATGTCGGGATCGTTCTCAAGATCATAGGAGAGCACCGTCGCGACGACTTGCGTGTCGTTGCGATAGCCATCGGGAAAAAGGGGGCGGATCGGGCGATCGATCAGGCGGGAGACGAGCGTTTCCTTTTCCGAAGGCCGGCCCTCGCGCTTGAAATAGCCGCCCGGAATACGCCCCGCCGCAAAGGCTTTTTCCTGATAGTTGACTGTCAAGGGAAAGAAATCGACCCCGGGCTTTGGCTCCTTGACGGAGACGACGGTGGCAAGCACGGTGGTTTCGCCATAGGTCGCAACAACAGCGCCGTCCGCCTGGCGGGCAATCTTGCCGGTTTCGAGAACGAGCTTTCGCCCGGCCCAATCAAGTTCCTCACGATGAATTTCAAACATTCTTGCGTCTTTCCGGGTCAAGGCGAAGACCAAGGCTAGAGCAAGACGGCGAGCCGCTGCGACCAGCGGCCGGCGATCCTGCTTTGAGCGTTGGTCTTCGCCGCAATGCGGCGCGGCGGCCCCATGCCGCCGCTCTCCGTAAGATACAGCCGTTTAAGGCTTTGTCTTAATATATAATAGCGCCCCTCTTGCATGTCCGAAAAGCGTCTCATCCTTGGACGAGAGCTTGGCTGGAAATCGCAAGCTTTCTTCGAAGACACGCCACGACGGGCGTGACGTGCGAGCGGATTTGCTGCGCGCCCACCTCGCCGGACAGGCAAACTGTGAAGGGAGATGTTTCAGCGGCGGATACCAAGGCGCTCGATGAGCGACTTATAGCGCGGCTCGTCCTTCGCCTTCACATAATCGAGCAACTGGCGGCGCTGGGAGACCAGCTTCAGGAGCCCGCGGCGCGAGTGGTTATCCTTCACATGCGTCTTGAAATGCTCGGTCAGATTGGCGATCCGCTCGGTCAAAATCGCAACCTGAACCTCAGGGGAGCCGGTATCACCCTGCTTTAGCGCATATTCTTTCACGAGCGTCTGCTTGCGCTCGGCGGTAATCGACATCGGACGACCTCGTTAAAGAGCGGGAAAAAATGCCATCCGCGCGGCCCGGCCGGGATGCCGTCCAGCGGGGTTCAAGCGGAGGCGGTGAAGGGCGCTTATACACCAAATCCGGCTTGAGGAAAGGGAAAAGCACCGCAACGCCAAAGGCAGAAATTTGTCCTTGTAGGACAATTGGCGGATGCCGCGGCGGAAGATTAGTATTACACTTTCGTTACATTCCTGATGGGGGCGATGATGATGCAGGGAAGAGACTGAAAGTCGGACCATCCTAAGCCATCTGGGAAATGCCGATTAAAACGTTGTTTAATTTGTTTCTCAAGCTGGGTTGACGAGGGCCAAAGC
>Ga0335081_10004391_pt1 | contig 22239 bp, 28 predicted proteins | sample Lox_Sample_35_FD_206713 | JGI IMG/M metagenome (GOLD analysis project Ga0335081, IMG submission 206713) | Soil microbial communities from Loxahatchee National Wildlife Refuge, Florida, United States - Lox_Sample_3.5 | ecosystem: Environmental > Terrestrial > Soil > Wetlands | place: USA... | reverse complement strand
ACGGCGAGCACGATCTTTGCAGCCGCTTCGGTTGTTGTCGATGCGGCTGACTCTAATAATGGGGGAGCGGGTCCGGGGCTGAATTTGGGCGGGGGCGGTGAGACGATCATCTCCAACCGGGTCGGCTCAACCAACCAGTATGGGCTCGACTTCTTCACCGATTACGCGCCACGGATGTCCATCACCAACGGTGGCCAGGTGGGGATCGGCACGCAGAACCCAGGCTCTATGATCGAAGCTGACGCCCCTGTTGGGAGCGGCGTCGACGGCGCCCAGTTCACCGCGGGCTCAAGCTCAAGCTCCACCCTTTACGGGGGGAACGGAGTGTTTAGCACTGGTGGCGATGGTTACTACGGAGGCTCGGGCGGCGTATTCTACGGGGGCAATTCGTCCAGCGAGCCAGGATACGGAATTTACGCCGTAGCCAGAGGACGTCCACCCGCAGGCACCAGGAACTTCATGGCCACGTGGGCGGAGATCTTGCCCTCGCGCACTTGTTGCTGGATGGCCTCGGGCAGAAGATCGACCAGGGCCAGCCGCCGCGATACCCAACTCGTGCGGCGATCAAAGCGGCGCGCCAACTCCTCTCGTCCATAGCCGTAGCGCTGCTCCAACTCCGCCAGCAGCCAGCCTTGTTCCAGCGCGGTCTCGTGTTGGGAGAAGCGTAGCGAGCGGTCCAACAGCAGAGCCTCGGCTTCACTCATCGGCCAGACCACCGCTTCCACTGTGTCCCGACCTAGTTGTTGGAGGGCCGCCAGGCGCTTGTAGCCGTCGATGACCAGGTAACGGTCCGGTTGCCCTTCCGCCGCCACCACCACGACGATCGGCGTCTGCTGTCCCACTTCCGCCAGCGAGGCCAGCAAGCGCCGTTGCCGAGCCGGATGGCGGACCCGCAGATGCTCCCAGCGTCGATCGAGTTGGTGAAACTCCAGTTGCATCGTCCGCTCGCTTACGACGGCCAGGGTTAGTCTGGACGAAGCGGTATCTGGTCTTGCTTGGCCGGCGAGGGGAGTGTGACGGCAACTGCCGGGGAATCAAGGCGGTAAGCCCGGAACTGGTCTTGCGTGGCCTGGAGCAGGAGTGCTCCCATAACCCCTATGAAATCAGCCCCTTGGACCCCGAACTGGTCTTGCGCGATGTCCCAGGGAAGTTGGCTTAAAGGGGCAGGTAAGCGCTGGGGTTCAGGTGGCTGGGAAAGCGCCCCGCGCTCCTGAATGCGGCGGGCGATAAAGTAATCCGGATTCCGCTTCCGCCAGGAGGCCTGCGTCTGGCGGCGGCGTGCGGCTTGGCACTCCGCTTTCCGACAAGCCCGTTGCCGCACCCCGATTCGCGGATCGGGGCGAAACCAATGGCGGCAAATGCAGCAGGGTCTTTTCCGAATATCAGGCATGGTGATTATCATCACCGCGCCATGAGTGGGGTCAGTGGGGACTCAGCCCGAACGTTGGTGGGTCACTTCTGATTAGCAGAGGTGGGTCAATTCTCGCGAGCGCCGAAGGTCTATACACTTCGCAATTGGGAGAGGCGAGGCTTATGTGGGTGCTTGGGCTCGCTGTTTATTATGCCTTTTTCAAGCTAACCTTTGCCTCATACGGATATCACGTAATAACAGACTTTCGCAACGCTCCGCTAATCTACCGCAGAAACGGATTCCAGTTAGTGATCGTGGGCGCGGGCCTCCTTCTTTTCGGCTTGTCCGTTTATTTCTTCTTCGCCTCCAGCCCCTGGCTGGCCCTTGTCCCGTTTGTTCTATTGCCCCCTTCTTGGGGCCGGCTAGCCTATAAACGTGAAACAGAAATGCACAACATCATCAGGCAATGCGCCGTCTTGTCCGAACAACTCAAGGACAAAGGGCTCAGTCAGGCGGAGATGAACAGACAGATCGTGACGAGTGTGCTTGGCCATCTCAAAAGCTACTTACCGGCGTATTTCCCAACATCGGCGCTAATCCTGAAGACCTCGAACATGTCCGAGCTTGTGGTGTGCATTCTCATCTGTAAGGGTCTGGCACCGTCAGAGGCAGAGCTTCGGGCAGAGCTTAGCCTGACTTTCGCACTCTTGGGCGATTTTGGCCGATTTTGATTGATGAAGAGTCGATAAGAGGCTTACCTGCAATGCGGGAAGACCCAAAACCGGTGTGGTGAAGACCTACCCCCTTGTTTTGGCATTTTGGTTTCGGTCATGCTGCGCCTACGATGTTTTTGCGCAGCACCAATCGGAAGAAGGACGGCAAGGAGCACCGCTACTTCAGCGTGGTGGAGAATCGTCGGGTAGGCACGGGCCAAACGGTACAGGGGACGGTGCTGTATCTGGGCGAGATCAACGATCAACAACAAGCGGCTTGGCGCAAGAGCCTGGAGGTCTTCGATGAGGGCCAGCAATGCTACACCACGTTGAGTCTGTTTCCCGATGACCGGCCGCTTCCTGCCGATGCCGTGGACGCCTTGCAAGTAAAGCTGAGCGGGCTGGAGTTGCGGCGGCCGCGGGTGTTCGGGAGTTGCTGGTTGGGGTGCGAATTGTGGCGGCAATTGGGGCTGGAGGAGTTCTGGCGCGGGCGCTGGCCAGAGGGCGGGGAGGCGGGGAGCTGGGAGAAGGTGCTGCGGTTGCTGGTGGTGAATCGACTGCTGGCTCCGGGCAGCGAATTCCGTCTGCATCGCCAGTGGTTCTTGAGCAGTGCCATGGACGAGCTGCTGGGCGAGGACTTTGCCGTCGCCGACAAGGATCGCCGGTATCGTTGCCTGGACCGAGTGTTGGAGCACAGGCAGGAACTGTTTGCGTGGTTGCAGCAGAAGTGGACGGATCTGTTCCAAGCGGACTTCGAGGTGCTGCTTTATGATTTGACCAGCACTTATTTTGAAGGCGAGATGGAAGAGAACCCCAAGGCCCAGCGCGGCTACAGTCGGGACGGGCGGCCCGACTGCCTGCAGGTGGTGATCGCTCTGGTGATCACGCCGGACGGGTTTCCGCTGGCCTACGAAGTGATGGACGGCAACCCTTCGGACCGCACCACCCTGAAGCTCTTTCTGGAAAAGATCGAGACCACCTACGGGAAGGCGCGACGGGTGTGGGTGATGGATCGGGGGATTCCCAGCGAGGCCCAACTGGCCGAGATGCGCCCGCGCGGAGTGTTCTATCTGGTGGGCACGCCGCGGAGCAAAGTAGCCCAGCACGCCCAGCGGTGGCTGGACCAACCCTGGCAGCAAGTGCGCGACTCGGTGCGGGTGAAACTGTTTGCGCACGAGGGAGAACTGTGGGTGCTGGCCGAGAGCCAGGGGCGGCGCGCCAAGGAGATCGCCATGCGGCGCCGGCGACTGGCGCGGCTGCTGCGCAAGCTGCGGGTGATGCGACACCGCCTGCCTGCGCGCGATCGGTTGCTGTTGCGGATCGGAGCGGCCAAGAAGGAAGCGGGTCGGGCCTTCGGGCTGGTGAAGATCCACCTCCCGGAGGCAGGTCAGGCGGTCACCCGTGAGACCTTTCACTTTCAGCTGGACAAGGCCAAGCTGAGCGCCCTGGAACAACGCGATGGACACTATCTGTTGCGCTCCAATCTGAGCGGCGAAGATCCGGCGGTGTTGTGGGCTTGTTACCTGCAACTCACCCAGATCGAGGCGGCCTTCCGAACCTTGAAGAGCGATTTGGGGATTCGTCCCATCTACCATCGGCTGGAGCAGCGAGTGGAGGCCCACATCCTGGTTGCCTTCCTCGCCTACTGTCTGCAAGTCACGCTGAAGAACCAGTTGATGCTCCACGCCCCCGGACTGACGCCGCAGGCGGTGTTGGAGAAGTTGGCCACGATCCAAATGATCGAGGTGTGGATTCCCACCCTGGACGGGCGCTGGCTGGTGCTGCCGCGCTACACGCAGCCGGAAAAAGAAGTGCAGATTCTCCTCGACCGGATGAAGCGCACGCTCCCCTCGCAGCCGCCGCCACGGTTGACGATGACCTCAGGGCCGCTCATGCCTCAACTCTCCACCACCAACGAGACACATTTTGTGGTGAAGACCTAGGAGTAGCCTTTGCTGAAAAGAAACCACTTAACAGCGCCACAGTGCCCCGGTTGCGAAAGTCAGGTTAAGGCTTCCATCATCGCCACGAAAGCGCTCTGAGAGAGTTTTCGCAGGGCCACGGCTCACCTTCTCTTGCCACGGTATTGGCCGTTAAGTTCGCCCATGATTCTATGAACGCAGCCAACCAAAGGTTGAACGGCGTTGCGGCCAGGGGATTTCCCCTATACCTCCAGGCCCAGCGCCCTCGTCGCGAACTCGACCAAGGGCAGCATCGCCCGGCACGCGGCGGCGAAGTCCCGCATGAAGTCGGGGCCGCACACCTGCGCCTCCGTCAGCCCGACCGATGCCACGAAGTCCTTCCGCTTGATGTCCTCGATGAACCGGTGATTGGGGTCGAAGCCTCGCGGCGGCCGCCTGAGGCTTTCGCCCTCAAGCTCCAGCTTCTGTTTCACCTTCGCCCACCGCCCTGGCTCCTCCATAATCGCCATGCGGATTCTCGTGAGGGCGCTGCTATCAGGATGCCAGACGCCCGCCGCCGCGAAGCAGTTGTCCGGCTCCAGGTGCAGGTAGAACACCGGGGCATGGGCGTCCTTGCCGCTGGCGTGGGAGAAGTGGATGCCAACGTGGGTCTTGAAGGGGCGCTTGTCCTGGGAGAACCGTGTGTCCCGGTATATCCGAAAGAGCGAGCCGCGTGTCGGTCGCGGGTCGGCGACGAAGTGCGGGCTGAGCCTGCGCAGGTGCGGCGCGAAGCTGGCAATGAACAGCAGCGCCGGGTCGCGGACGGCCTCCTCATACCGCTGCTTGTTCCTGGCGAACCACTCCCGGCTGTTGTGGCGCTTTAGCTGGCGCAGGAAATCGAACAGTTCCGGTCTAAAGAAGACGGCGTCGGGCATCGTCGGTCCTCGCAGAACACAACATAGCACGCACCGACGCTCCCGCTATGGCGACTGGACATCCTTCGGTAGTTCCTGGCGAGCCATCCATCCACACAGAAAGGTCTTTTGCGATGGAGCAAAGCCCTCCTTCTCCTCCGAGAGTGGCGCTGCGACAGTTTCCCGAGTTGGGATTCGTCACGCGGAGTGGTACTATTCTTCCATGTTCCTGCTCTCTGTCATTACTTGCGGGAATCTTGACTTGACGGCGCGTGGATGCTGGTACGCCTGGTTGCCACTTTTTTCCTCGGGTCCCCTCGAAACGCGCCCGACACAAGGCCCCACTGAAATCAAACCATTCGAGCCTACCTATAGAGGAGGCCCCATGAAAGTCGTCGAAATCGCTGAAGTGCTGAAGAACATCACGGGCTTTGCAAAGGACAGGACGGGCGACATCGAGAAACGGCACAATGATGTGTGGCATTGGTTCAAGCATTGTTTTGGATTCCTCGGAGACACGCCCCACGTGCTTACCGTGCAGGACTACCTGAGAATGGGTCGCGAGGTCGGGAAGAAGGCTGCTCAGAATGAGCGGGGCACATACACAAAAGTAAGGGACAGCGACGGTGCCATCCTGGTCTACTGGGAGCCGCAGCCAGGCCAGCGCGGCCTGTTCATGGCGGTTCGGCCGACTTCATTCAGGTCCGGCGAAATCACGACGTTGTTCTCTCCCGACGACCGAAAACACTATTACGACATGCAACAACCCGTTGCGCCCACATTTCACTAGGGCTCGTCCCGTCCACCGGTCGTCCGGTACCATCATCAATTGGACCGGGGGGAATGAATGGCGGGTCCGAAACCCACATCCGAGCAAATCGCCCAGGTCTCCGCTCTCGTCGGCGAGTACATCGCCGGGCAGCGGGAGAGATTCTCTCCGCAGGCGGCACCCCTCGCCGCAGCGCAGAGGGCGGCGAGGGTCAGCTTCTTCCTGCCGCAGGTGCTCGATTCGGTGCGCGTCCTCGTCCTGCACGGCCTCCGCGTCGAGAACCCGCCGTTCTACCCGGTGCTGGCGGGCATGGGCTTCGCCAACCTGCCGGAGTTCTCCGCCATCACCTTCTGCGACGCGGTCGTGTCGCACGTGCCTTTCACGGACGGGCTCCTGTTCCACGAGCTTATCCACGTGGAGCAGTACCGCCAGCTTGGGATTCCGAGGTTCTCGGAACTGTACGTCCGTGGGTTCCTGCGGGCGGCGGCTACGATGGCATCCCGCTGGAGGCAAACGCCTACGCCCTTGGCCGCCAGTTCGAGGCCGATCCTCACGAGCGATTCTCCGTGGCCGATGAGGTGGCACGGTGGGTCCGGGAGGGAGGGTTCTCGTGCCATTCACGTTGACCTCCCGTCGCCCCCGCCCACTGGCCGACCAGCACGCAGCGGAAGGATAATGAGCCAATTCCAAAAGGACTGGCAGGGCGCGGAGCGCGAGTGGGGAGTACACTGGGAGGGGGCCGACCTCAGGAACAAGCGGCAGCTTCCGGCAGGAGCGCGGCTGGTCTCGCCGCATTGAGCGCCTACCTGCAATTTTGCCACCGATGCCGGCAGCCTGTGCCGGCCGTCCCTGTTCACGACGTGAGTCGAACCGTGGTTGCCGCCGGAGAGGCGGCCGGAGCGAGGTTCCATGAATGAACGAAGCATTCCGTGCGTGGCAGAACTTTTATCTGTTTACAGGCGCGACCGCCGCTACCTTGACGGGGCTCGTGTTTGTGGCCGCGTCCTTGGGCGCAAACCTCATGGGTTCTACCAAGGTGACTGGCGGCCTCCGCACTTTCGTCACACCGACTGTCATTCATTTCACGACGGTGCTGCTCGCCGCGATGTTCTTCACGATTCCGACCCAGACCTGCGCCTCGCTGGGCCTGCTGCTGGCATGCTGCGGGACGGCAGGGTTGGGCTACGAAGGCAGCGTCGCTGTGGGGCCGTGGCGTCATCACCGCCAAGTCTTTTCCGTCAAGGCGGAAGACTGGCTTTGGAGAGCGGGCCTCCCGGCGTCGGGCTACGTGTTGCTCCTATGGGCTGGCATCAGGCTGCCGAGGCCCACGTCTCGGGCTCTCGACCTCCTGGCGATTGCTATCATCGCGTTCGTGCTGCTGGGCATCCGCAATACGTGGGATTTGGTGCTCTAAATCGCAGGCCAGCAGCCGCCCAGGCCTATGGAGTAGCCTCCGTCGCGCAACTGCAGATACGCCTCGTCGGCTGACAGCAACCGAAGGTCAGCTTACGCATCACGGTAAGGCCGGACCTCAGTGCGGTGGAGGGAGGGAACCGTTCCATGCACGAACCTTTCCGCTACATGCTGCATCTTGGCCACGCGACCTGTCTGGCCCTGGCCGCCTTGCTGCCGATTGTCAATCCGATCAGCAGCGCGGCGCTGTTTCTGGCTCTGACCCAAGGGCAACCCGCGCCTCTGCGGCAGACGCTGGCGCGGAAGATCGCGGTCAACAGCTTCTTCCTGTTGGCCGGGTCAGTGCTAGTCGGCGCGTATGTCCTGCGATTTTTCGGAATCTCAATCCCGGCCTCCACGGGGGCCAATTTAACCGTGGGCTGCTCATCGTAGATGCTGTGCTCGCTTCGGCCATCGTCGCTTGGCTTGTGTTTCTCTGCGACAGGTATGCTGAGCCACTATCCCGCAAGATCGGCCACACCGGAATTAGCGTTACTGTCCGCCTCTCCTCCTTCTTGTTGCTCTGCATAGGAGTCCAGATCGTATGGAACGGCCTGAGTTCATTGCTCGGACTCACGGTTCATTAGCCGGGCCCCACCCTTTCCTGCCTCCGAGGAATTGACGGTCTGCGCTGCCGAATCGAGGCAAACGTTGCGGTTATTGAACTTCCAGATTGTCAGTCCCGGTCGTTGTGCGCTTTAGCTGGCGCAGGAAATCGACCGGCTCCGGGCGGAAGAAGCGGTCCCATCATCGCCAGTTGGAATCGTCGAAGCGGCTGAGGTCGGCATTGTCATCGAGCACACCCAGCGTAATGACAGCGAAGGTAAAGACGGTGGTTCCTTCGTGAAGGTGTCCGCCGAAGGCCTTCTGGTCGTCGGTCATGGTGATGTGGGCGTGGATTCGGCCGCCGAGCACGTAGCCATTGACTGCGATCAAATCCATCGGGCCCGCACGCTCGCTATAGGCCAGTTTCGCCGGAAGCGTGGTGTTGCTCACGGCGTGGACGTGATAGCGGGTGACTGACCCGACGCCGCTCAGGATCACAGCGTTCTTGATCCTTTCATTTTTCACTGCCTGCCGCAGTCCCTCTAACAGATCGGTGTTGTACTTCAAGCGGACCAGCACGACCCGCTTCATCTCGCTGGGGACGCTTACGACGGCTGGCGGCGATTGCCCCGCCGAACGGGGCGCGGCCAGCCACGCCAACTCCAGCATCGAAACTGCCAGGCAAATCGTCTTTTTCATCATCCCTCCTCAGGAAGATAAGGTAGGCGAGGCGGAGTACGGACGCAAGAAGTACTGAGAAGAGCAGGAATCAGTCTGTCGGCCTCGCACTCCGTCCGCCAGTGATTCCATTGGCGGCGGCCCATGCGACGAACCATAATGCGGGGATGAAGGGAGAAGGAGTTGTGAGGGTACGGTCGGTCGATTTGCAGGACTTTTCAGGCCGGTACAAGTGGGACAGCAGCGTTACGGCAGCCCAGAAAGCGAACTTCTTCCGGCGAGGCAGGAAATGAGGCACCCGAAGAACATACCTCATGATCTGGCCGACCTCCTTCAGGTGATGGCCGCGGATTTCCCCCATGCTCCGTGAGAATCTTGTCGGCATCTACCTGTGGGGCTCGTTGACCTACGAGGCCTTCGACGAGACTTGCAGCGACGTGGATTGCATCGTCGTCACGGGGCGAGACCTCGACGACCGCGAGTTTTCCGAACTGGACGAGTGGTTCAAGAAAACAGGCGAGCGCAACCGCTGGGTGAAACGAATCGACATGCGGTTCGTGATTGACCGTGAGTTCCTTGACAAGAGGTCGAGATGCTGCGGCTTCTACCACTACACGGGAAAACTGACCCGCCATGGATCGGACGGAAACCCGATCATCTGGATGAACATCGGGCAGTCGGGCATCACGTTGTGGGGCAAGGACGCAAAGCTGATCGCGCCGCATGTGTCCGAGCAATGCCTCGATGATGCGCTGCTGCTGGAACTGAAGTACCTGAAGGATGACCTGGGTTCCAACGCGGGGGACCGGTCCGACAAGGCGTTCATCCATGATGCCTACGCGGTCCTCACCGCCTGCCGCATCCTTTACACGGCGCATCGCAGAACATTGGTTTCCAAAGGCCAGGCCCATGCGTGGGCGATGGAAACACTCCCGCCCATCTGGCAGGCCGTCGTTCACGCCGCCAAAGAGAATCGAATGAAAAATCGCGGCTCGACCACGCCGAAGCTGGAACGGGATGCGATGCGCTTCGTGGAGTTCGTGACTGGCGAGGTCAAGCACAAGCTGAGGCGACCAAATGCAATTTGAGCTGCCAGCCGGCCCAGCCATCCTCGGCGATTCAGCCGGAATCCTTGACTTCGCCAAGGCGGTGCCTGACCGCGTTCAGGTAAGCCGTGACCTCGTCGTCCAGTTGTTCCGGGTACGTGTGACCGAGAGCGGCCCCCCCTGGCGAAACAATCCTGATACGGGAAATGCCCCTTGCATCTGGGCGTTGGAGTCTGCATTCTCGATGCGTATGCATCTCGATCTTGTCCAGCTACGCAGACGGGCCGAGGAAAAAGCGGATGAGAACCGGAAATTCCGTGGGTTCCTGAAGGGCCGGTGCGACTTGGAGCCAGACGAGATCGACAGGCGCGTCTTTGAGACCACCCGGCGGGTGTGGGCCGGAATCGACTGCACCTCCTGCGCCAACTGCTGTCGGCAAGTGAAGCCGTCGTTCAGCGAAGAGGAAGTCAGCCGACTGGCGCGGCGTCTCGGAATGGAGCGCCCTCAATTCATCGACAAATACCTGGAGCGGACGGAAGCTGGCAGCGAGAACCCCTGGCAAACGCGCACGAAGCCCTGCCCTTTTCTGGAAGACAACCGCTGCACCGTCTATGAGGATCGCCCGGCCGATTGCAGCCGATACCCGTACCTCTACGAGCCGGGCTTCGTGTTTCGCACCATGGCGATGATGGAGCGCACACCCACATGCCCCATCGTGTATGAGGTAATGGAGCGTCTGAAGAACTCTCTGGGATTCCGGCGGAGGCGGCGGTGCTGAACGGCCATCGGCTCGGCGTCAACGTAGCAACCGGTGCGCCCGGGTTGATGTTCCCCGACGGCCCGATCCGCTGGGCTGACCCATCGTCATGGCCGTGGGTCGTGTGGGCGTGGCTCGCCGTGCTCCTTGTCGGGTTTGCCAAGCCGTTTTGGCGCGGGCTCCAGCGGCGGACCGGTTGGCGGCTGGGCATCAGCCAACAGGGAGCCCCACTGGCGGAACGCGATTCAGACCCTGGTCGTATTCGGCCTTTCCGGGATTGCTTGTTGCCGTCCGGCGGCGCTCAGTATTCGATCAGCTGCCGGATGACAGCTAGCGCTGCCTGGATTGCCTTGCCATCCTGGTCATAGTCGGGATCGTAGGCCGTGATGGCCGCCGCCGCGAGCGTGAAGGATTGGCGCACCAATCCAATAATTTCAACCAACTCCGGCAGCATCAGGCCGCCGGGAGAAGCGAACTGGTTGACGAGGGCCTCTGCGGGATCGAGCACATCGAGGTCGATGTGGAGGTACCCTTCTGCCTAGTGAGCTGGCGTCCGGCGAGGGCAGCAAGATCGATTGCGGCGATTTCTTACTGCCAACCGCCCAATTCTTGTAAGAACCGATCAATTCCGTTTGCCTTGCCTGAAAAGACCTTGGCGACCGGGGCGGAGATGCCAGACCTTTCCAAACGTAGACCCACGCGCTCCACTTGCGTCTCCCAGTGCTTATCCAGGAGCACTAGATCGCAGTAGGCGACCGGCACAACAGAGTGTATTAGGTCGATAGCGCGATTCCAGGTTAACTTCGTGCCCTTATCAATTAGAAGCGTACGCACCAACTCCGTAAGAAGGAAGCGAGTTGCTCTCTGAACGTTCTGCCCGACGGGCAGTCGGTCCGCCGCTGAGCGAAAGCGTGGATTTGCGTCACGCTCATCCCGTAACGACGAGATTCGACCCAGCACTGTGTCCGCCAATTCCTCCAGCCGTCTAGCCAGTCTTGGGTTCTGCATGATTGCGAAAAGGTCTCTTGCGGTGAATGCTGTCGGTGATGCGGGCTTCAATTCAGCGAATGCCTTCAGCATTCCAAGGTCCGCCGGGGCTGGATCGGTCCTGCGCCCCGACCGCAGCATATTCTCCCGGCCGATAACTGTGAGAGGGTTCCACTTCCATGAAAAACAGGCGTGGGAGATTTAACTCAATCAACTTCTCGGCGTTGCGGGCCTGCTCGGGTGGCGTCACCTTTGAGAATTCCCCGAGGTTCACCCAAGAAAGTGCAAGCGTGCCGTTTTTGGCGTGCAAACAGGTCGCCAAACAACTGCTGAGACTGCTGCTGTCGGAGAACTTCCGCAGCGCCCAATGGTCCAAGTAGACAATAGGCCGGGCGGCCCATTGTTCTATGTGCGGCACACCGTGTTCGTCGGCCGTCAGTCGTATCATAAGGCTGTCTGCCTACACTTGATTGTATCGCATGGCGCGTTGCCCAGGCATCAGGGAGGAGCAGGTCACATCACCCATAACCCGTCGTGGGTGGGTACGGGGCTGCACACGGAGGGGGGCGTTATGCCAGCCAGAGGAGCGCCAGCGGGGGCACCGGTTGGGATTGTCGTTGGTATCGGACGCCTGAAGGGCACAGCATGCGGCCGTGCCCTTCAAGCGCTTAAGCGGCTATAGCCGTTACGTGCGGTGCCGTCGTAGCGTCCCGACCGCATGCAGCACTTCTTGAAACCTGCGGCCCGAGCCGCACGGGCAGAGGTCATTCCTGCCGAGCTTCTCGGAAAGCTCCTTGTCCCCATGCACGACGCGGAAACCCCCGATTGACCCTAGCCTCGGAGGGGAACCCTTTGCGGCGCTTGCTGCTGGGCGCGTAGAAAAAGGTCGTTGTCCACGGCAGTCTCTCCTTCCAGATGGACTTGCCCGTCACATCGCGGAAGGCGGGCCATTTCTTTCATCCTAGACCATGACCGTAGGTTTTCCTATGAATGGTAGTTTGGGCGTTGATCCCTCGCTTAGTGGCTCGCTACATCGGGCACTTGCCAAGGCGGGATTCCGGCGCAATTGTTATTTCCTGCGCTACGCGGTCGCGTCAATTGCCCTGAGACCTTCCTCCAGCCATTCGCTGTACCAACCCGAGAATGTGGCGGGTGAGCCGTCTGACAGTCTAAGAGGCTTGACTCCAGTGTAGTCGCTGCGACCGTCGTGCCAAAGCCGCCCGGCCTGGACTCCGGTCATCACCAACGAGATGCGCAAAGCGCAGCCCACGTGACATATTGGAACAGCGCCGTTCATCAGCGAGGGTTGCCAGTAGCGTTTCTCAAACTCGTCCAACTGCCTTTCATATTCGGCATCAGATTCGAGCAACTCGTCGGGCATTCCCGTCAGGTCGTTCCATTCTGTTTCGAGGAGAAATGGCTCGCAGATTGTGCCGACGAAACCGTCATGTTCCTGCCACCTCTTGAAGCCGAAGTTGAAGTCCATCTCGCCGAGCGGGAAGACTCCAGAGTACGGTCCTGCGCCTCCGTTGCCGATTTCGGTCAGAAAATGGCGATAGTCAGCAGGCAGGACGACGCGATGCGTTTGCTCAAAAGAGAGGATTTCAGCTTCCGTCAGGGCTGGGTTGAGGAGAAACCGATGGCAGTCGGCTCCGAAGATGTCGATTTTCTCTGCTCGCAGTCTTTCAAGGGCGTTCTTTACTTGAGCGGCATCCAGTTCGACCACCCTTCACCACCGTAAGGTTCGGGCGCTCTCCCGCTGGCAAGGTCCGATCACACGTCAACAGTGTATCAAAACGCTCATCCTTCGACATGAGGTCAAGAACCTGTAGGAGTTGACCACCTCAGAACAACAGAAACGCCCGCTGCAAACAGGGCACTTAGCCCTCGTTGGGAACGAGGCCTTGTGAACCACCCCATTTCGCCCGTCAGCGCCCGTGGCAGCCAAGCTTTTGACCCCGTCGCCAGCTTCATCAGCGAGCGTGGCAGGCGTATGATTCCCGCGCAGAGAATGAAGCTGAAGTTCCGGTCTGTTATTGGAGGCTTGCATGAAGAGGGCTATGCGTTTCGCCATGCTTATGAGTGGCCTCGTTATTTCGTTGTCTGTCCGTGGGCAGGTAGTGGACGCGACAGTCTGCGACATCCTCGCCAACCCGATGTCCTTCGACGGGAAGACGGTGCGGGTCAAGGGCGTCGTCATCGCCGGGTTCGAGGAATTCGCCATTAAGGGCTCCGGGTGCAACCAGGCGGTCAATGCGATCTGGCTGTCCTACCCGGAGGGGACGAAGGGCAAGGCAGGGCCTGTCGCCCTGCTGCTGTTGCAGCTTGGCAAGAACCATCCCGCCACCGTCGCCAACGTGCGCCGTTCGCCGGTGACACTCGACAGGAACAAGGACTTCAAGACCTTCGACAGCCTCCTGTCGGCCCCGGCTAAGACGAGCGGCATGTGCCTGGGCTGCGTGAGGCATGCCGTCGCTGCAACGCTCGTCGGCCGGCTGGACGGGTCGCCGGACACCGGCTTGATACGCGACAGCGCCGGGAAGGTGACGGGGATCGGCGGCTTCGGGAACCTGAACCGCTATCGCGCCCGTCTGGTCCTACAGTCGGTTTCCGAACTTGCGCCCCAGGAGATCGACTACTCGAAGGGGGGCGCTCCTCCCGGCGAGGCCGCATCGGCAGGCGGCTCCTTCACTCCTGGAGCGCCGACCGCCGACCAAGTCAAGCGGGGCGCAGACGCGTTCGGCGCACCGGGGGAAGACAACGGGGTCAACGTGGCTTTCGGCGGCGCGAATGAAGTTCCCTCGGACGACGGCCCGAAATCCAGCGCCGACTCGCCCGACGGGCTCGTGTTCCAGGCTGTGTTCGACGGCGAGCGGCTGAAGGGGGCGGCGACGGTACCGAGTCGATCTTGCCTTCTCGCAGACCGTCGAAGATTTGCCTGGCCTGCTGCCCCTGATCCCCGCCCGCGTGCTGCTTCGCTGGTCGTCGTCCGATGCACTTATAGCGGGACCCACCGGGGCAAGTCGCCCTTTCCGGTAGATGGCGGGATGCTCGTGGGCGTGCAACCCACCGGGCGCACTTTCGAGGTTCAGCACATCCACATGTATCGGCTGCGCGATGGCAAGATCGCTGAGCACTTTGCGAATCGTGATGACGTTGGAATGATGCGGCAACTTGGCCTGCTTCCGCCGCCGGCGCCGCCGTCAGGTCAATAGGCCGAGGGAAGAGACTCGATTTCAGAAAACGGGCCTCCGTGGTGGAGTCGAGGTCGAGCTTCGCAACACCAAAGAGACGTATTAGCATGGATGGGGACGGTGGGCGCGCTGCCTTCATTTCAGCAAGAGGAGACGCCATACAGGATGCCGCAAACGTGAAGGCTCTTTTTATCGCAGGCTTTGGTCCCATCGTCCGCGACACGGGAGAAAGCCGCAAGCTCTACCGCGATGTCCTCGGTATTCCCTTCAAAGAGGAGACTGGGGGTTACCTCCACACGGAGGCTGTTCCGGGTGCAAAGAGTTTTGCGCTGTGGCCGCTTTCTCAGGCGGCGCAGTCTTGTTTTGGCAGAGATTCCTGGCCTGAAGACATCCCTGCCCCTCAGGCGTGGCTTGAGTTCGACGTGGACAATGTCGATAGGGCGACTGCGGCGCTCGAATCGGCCGGATACCGGATGCTGGTCAAGAACAAGAAGGAACCGTGGGAACAAATCGTCAGCCGTTTTCTTTCGCCGGAAGGACTGCTGGTCGGCATTACTTTCACTCCGTGGATGCGGGAACAGAAGTAGACCACACCCATCCACAAAGGCTCAAATGCAACCATGTCGGTGGAGGTGCGCGATGCGGTTCGAAACCTTCTCCTTCGGCTCCCTTCAGATTGACGGCGTCGCCTACGACCACGACGTGGTGATCGACGGCGGCAAGGTCCGCAAGCGCAAGAAGAGGCCCTCGAAGAAATTCCAGGAACAATACGGCCACACCCCGTTGTCCGCCGAGGAAGAGATACCCTGGAAATGCAGGCGGCTGGTGGTGGGTACGGGGGCTTACGGGTGCTTGCCGGTGATGGATGACGTGAAGCTTGAGGCCGAGCGCCGCAAGGTCGAATTGCTGCTGCTTCCGACCTCCGAGGCCATCGAGGAACTCAAACGAGCCGCTAAAGGCACTAACGCCATCCTTCACGTCACCTGCTGAAAGCTTGCCTGCGCTCGCGGCTTCACTCTTCGAGCAGGGTGTCAATCTCCCTGGAAAGCTCGGCCTGGAGCCTCTCGGAGCCGTCGTAGCCGGTGTGAACAGGGCGGGTGCGCCCAAGCCGGTCGATGACGATGAGCGATGGGAAGCCTTCGAGCGCGAGCGGTTCGAGGGCCTTCTCGTCGGCGAAGGCCAGCGGCAGGGTGTAACCGGCCTTGTGCATGAACTCCCGAGCCTTGGCCGGGGTGTCGCCGTTCTTCTGCACGTCCACCGCCCAGAACCTGACCTTCGGGTTCTGCCGGTATCGCCCGTACAGGCCCTCCAACTCCGGCAGTTCCCTGCGGCAAGCAGGGCACCACGTAGCCCAGAAGTCCAGGACGACGATGCTGCCCCGGAAGTCGGCGGGGCCAAGAGTTGCGCCATCGAGACTGCTGACGGAGAACGCAGCCGGGGCGCTGGTCCGGCGTGTGGCGACTCGGGTCATGAGGGGAGGGATGGCCGCCATATCCACGACGGCGAGCGCCACCGCTGCAACCAGGAGCATCGCGGCCAGCCCCGCGACGGACCTCGTTTCCCAGAGATGGCGAAGGCGCACGCCGCAAACCGCGAAGAGGTTCACGGTCAAGAGCAGCATCGCCAGGACGGCATGGTGAATCGAGCCCCATCCCAGGGCTATCAGCAGGAGGGAGCCTGCGGAGCCCACCACCAGCCCCTTCAGCCAGGCCGCCTTCGGATGCCCGCGCCCCCGCAGGGCTCCAGCACCGAGATAGAGCGCCGCCAGCACCACCAAGCCTTCGCGCAGGTCAGCGCCGACATGGAACCGGTTGTCCGCCAAGACGAACAAGGCCAGGGCGGCCAAGCCAGTCAGGGCATCGGCCGCTATTGAAACCGCCAGCCTCCTCATGGTGAGCCTCCACTCCTCTGCCGAGGATTACGCACAGGCTCTCGTCCCGGTTCCAAGTCGGCGGGCGTGAACTGGGCTGGGCGGCCAATGTTTTGCCGCGGCCGCATTTGTGGTACTGTGCGGGCATCATCCTGGAAAGGAGTCGGCATGAAGCCGTTCACCGTTGCGCTTCTCTCGGTCGTGGCCTTTTCTGGTCCGGCGTCGGGCCAGCAGGATGCAGGCCGAATCTGGATCACTGATGTCACCATCGTCTCGCCGGAGAACCTCGGTCACATCGCAGAGGGCAACGTGCTGATCGAAAGCGGACGCATCGTCCGCGTCGAGCACGGAAAAGGGACAAAGAAGCCTGCGGGCGCAGCCGCCGTCTCCGGCAAGGGAGAGTTCCTCATCCCAGGCCTCATCGACTCCCATGTCCATCTGGCCTCCGTTCCCGGCATGCAGATCGAGACGAGCTTTGAACCAGATGCAGCCAAGCCAGCGATGGTGCGAGAGTACTTCAAGCAACTTCCGCGCTCCTATCTTTACTTCGGCTACACCACGCTGATCGATCTGGCGGTGATCGACCGCAGGGTGCTGGATGACTTCAGGCAAGCTCCCCTGCATCCCGACCTGTATGACTGCGGGCAGTCCCTGCCGATTGCCAACGGGTACCCGATGTCCTTTGCGCCCCCGGCAACACGCTTCAAGCTGTTTCCCAACTTCCTCTACGATCCGAGGCAGCCATCAAGCATCCCCTCTGAATACCAGCCGCGAGACCACACCCCGGCGGCAGCGGTGGCCAGGGTCAAGGATGAAGGCGGAGTCTGTGTGAAGACCTACTTCGAGCGCGGTTTTGGGCGAGACAGGAATCTGCCCGTCATCACCGCTCGCATGATCGAAGAGGTTCGCAAGGCTGCGACCCAAGCCGGTCTGGTGCTCATGATGCACGCCAACTCGTTTGAGGCCCAGGAATTTGCCGTGGACGGCGACGTGGACGTTATCGCGCATGGCATGTGGAACTGGGGAGACCTCGGAGGCCAGCCCGGACTCCCGGTCGAAATCAAGGGGCTCCTGGACCGAATCGTGGACAAGAAGATCGGCTACCAGCCGACCATCCAGGTCATGGGCGGGCTCCGGGCGTATTTCGACCCTCAGTATCTGCGAATGGCGGCGATCCCCAGAGTCATTCCTGCGCCGATGCTGGACTGGTTCGACTCTCCCCAAGGCAAATGGTTCAAGAAGGAAATCTCCGAGGGCGTTGCGCCGGATGCTGCTGTGCTGCAAGGGTTCGACGACGGCCCCCTCCGGCGCGTGCGCCAAGTGGTCGCGTACCTGGCGGCCAAGGACGCCAACTTCCTGTTTGGCACGGACACTCCCTCGGCACCGACCTACGGGAACCTGCCCGGCCTGAACGGTTACCTGGAGATGCGGCAGCTTAGCAAGGCCGGACTCAGCCTCAGGCAGATTCTCAGGGCCGCCACCATCGACAACGCACGGAGGTTCAAGCTGGATTCGCAGGTCGGGACCATTGAACCGGGGAAAATAGCCAATCTTGTGCTGCTGGGAAAATCGCCCCTGAAAAGCGTGGACGCCTACGACAGCATCGTCACTGTCTGGGTCCATGGAAAGCAGCTTTCCCGGGACAGTCTGGCCGCCAATGCGGACAAGTAGTTTGGCCTCGTAGGAGCGCGGCTTGTTGCCATCCCGGAAGCTGGCTGCGGTCAGAAGCCGCTGGGCTTCGGGAATATAATCTCGCTGGTGGGTCGGCCGAGATTTCCCATTGCTGCTCCACCAAAGGAAGCGCTCATCGGCATCCGGTTAAGCGGGCGCATCTCTGGCCCCGCAACGGAAGCTGTCGGCGCAGGCAACAGTGTCCAGCCGTGCCGCATGTCCTCGGTTGGTCCCGGTTTCGCCAGTCTCATTGTGGCAGGTCCCGGGCGGGGACCAACACCCGGATGGACCGGGCCATGCCCGGAGTCCGCTCGATGAGCCCCTTTTTTTCCAGGTTGATCACCATCTGATGGACGGACGGGGGACTGACCTCAAAATGCCGCTGCATTTCGTGTTCGGCCCGGGGGAACGCCGTGCACCTTCGTGTATTGCTGGATAAGCGCCAGATACCGGCCCTGCTTCTTGGTGAACTTGGTTTTCTTCTGCCGCCCACCGTCATCTGGGCAGAGGACATCGACCATTTCCCCGCCGTCGAAGACCACGACGTGTTCCGCGGCCGGGTCATCGCAGGTTTCGATCAACCATTGACGCTTCCTTTTGCTTTTCTGCTTGACCTCACCGACCGTGTTTTCGGAGAAGTCTATCCGGTGGCCGCAGTCGCAGCGGTAGGACGAGAGAAACATCTCCTTCGGCATAGTGGGAGTCTCGCAGAAGACAGCGGTGTTTTCAACGGATGTCCGGGCTGCTTCGTGTGCGCAACGCTCCGTGGCACGTGCCGTTCCATCAGCGTGGAAACCTTGCAAGATTCTGTCTCCCGGGCCGTTCTACCATATGGCTATCTGTGGCGAATGTCGCCAGGAAGGCGGTCCCTCCAGTGAGAGTCATTCAAAGAATGCTGTCGTTTCATTTGGGTCTCCTCCTTGTGTCTTCAAGACGCGGCACCGCCGAGCGGTATGCCCTGGGCCTCACGGCAGTGCTTCTCCTGGGCAGCCTTCCGGCGTGGCCGCAGGCAAATCAGAAGGAGGGACCGGCGATAACGCTGGGAATCAGCATCAAGCTCCCGGCGGGAGGACCCTGGCCCGTGGCGGTCGGCAGCGATTACGCAGTCTTCTATGTTCCTGCCGTGGGCAAAGGAGAAATGTCAGGCGTCGTCGTGGTTCCCAACGGGCGTTTTCTGGGCATGCGCATCGTTCCCAGCGTGCAGGGCGATTCCGTCAGGATCGCGGTGACCGCCCTGCTTGCGGACAAAAAGGAGTTGTCGGAAGCGACCTGTGATCAAATACGGTCATGGCCGGGCGTAGATGCGGGTTCCTATGAGGGGAAAAGGGACGCATCCTTCCCCCTCACCGGCTTGGGTAAGCTGGGGCTTCCTGTCTTGCAGGTTGAGGTCGTTCCGGCGAAGGGACCTCCACCGGGTGGTTTTCATCATCCTTACGGCGATTTCAGGGCCTACTGTTCGTGCGATTCCACTCGGGACGAGCTGAATCCTTCTATCGGCACCCTCGCTTATCCTGACGCCGGAAAATGCGTGGAGATCGGAAAATGTGCTCGCTGCTGTAGGATTTCACCTCCGTGATGTCCGATTCGGATTCGCGCTAGAATAAGCGCCGCTATGGAGGTGGAGCGGATGCGCGACACACCCAAGAAGGCGACGTGCCTGTACCTGATCCTGACGCTGGCTTTCAGTTCGGTGTTCTGGGCCTTGATCATTTGGTCTGGCCACTTGGGCTCAGGCTTCGACGTACTGGTCTACGGAGTGATGTGGTGCCCGGCGCTGGCTGCGCTGGCAAGCTGCCGCATCCTGGGGCGCGGCTTCCGGTCTCTGGCGTGGCGCTGGCCGGAGGGCAGGTACGTCGCACTTGCGTATTTCCTGCCGCTCGCCTACGCCGCAATCGCGTATGGTGCCGTCTGGGGGATGCGGCTGGGCGGCTGGAATGCGGGATTCGTCGGCCAGGTCTCACACGGCTTCGGGCTGCGCGGAATGCCTGCGTGGGGCGCGCTCGTGCTCTACCTCGTGCTCACGCCCTCCGTCGGGATGGTTAGGAGCGTGGCTTCGGCACTGGGCGAGGAGGTCGGATGGCGCGGGTTCCTCGTGCCGGAACTGGCGAAGCAGATGTCATTCACGAAGCTGAGCCTGCTGAGCGGCATCATCTGGGCGGCGTGGCACAGCCCGATTCTCCTGTTCGCCGATTACAATGCAGGGACGAACCGTTGGTACGGGCTCGCCTGCTTCGCGGTGATGGTGGTTTCCCAGTGCTTCATCTTTGCCTGGCTGCGGCTGAAATCGGGCAGCCTTTGGGCGGGAGCGCTCCTCCACGCCAGCCACAACCTGTTCGTACAACAAATCTTCGACCAACTGATGCGCGACACGGGGCGGACCCGCTGGTACACGACCGAGTTCGGCATCGGGCTGGCGCTGGCGAGCGCCGCCTTAGCGGTGTACTTCTGGACCCGCCGCGCCGAAGTCGAGCAGCGTGCGATGGGGGATGAGCCAAGCAAGGTGGTTGCAGCGTTCAATTGAGCGGCGGCTTCTCGTGCGCTCGGCAGAGAGAAATGAAGCCGACGGCCACAATCTTCACGGCGAAATGTCCGGGGTTGCGCGAGGCCAACGTGGGCGTGTCACTTGGCGGCCAAATCGCCCGATATCCAGCGCCGTGGCTTCCGTCCATCAAAACGACCGTTAAACGGGACGGCTAGGCGCTCGAAACCGCCCCTGAAAATGCGGGGCTTGCAGGCGGCAATCCGGCGACGATTTTGTGGACAGCCGACTTGCTCTTGCCGATGCGGGCGGCGATGGCACGGGTCGTGAGGCCCTGGGAATGGAGAAGGGCTATCTTGGCGACGTCCAGCCGGGTTCCTGCTGGCCTTCCAAGCCGCTTTCCCTTGCGCCGGGCAGTCTCCAGCCCCGCCCGCGTCCGGTCGCTGATTCGCTGGCGCTCCTGCTTGGCGACCCAGGAGAGAATCGGGATGAGAAGCTCCCCCACCGGCGTCGTGGTGTCCAGCATCGGCTCCGTGAACGACTTGAACTTCACGCCGCTCGACGCAAGTTGTTCGAGGTATAGGAGCGTCTTCAGCGGCCCTTCCCTAGTCAGCCTGTCGAGCGCCCAGAACACGACGAGGTCGAACCTGCGCCCGGCCGCGTCGTCCAGCATGCGCCGGAACTCGGGACGGTCCCCGTTCTTGCCGATGGCGCAATCGTCGTAGGTCTTGACGACCTGCCCCAGCCTGGCGGCGAAGCCTTGTAGCTGGTTGAGTTGGTTCACGCTGTCCTGCTCTTCGCGGCTAACCCTGAGATAGATTGCGAGCCTCATAGCCTCCTGTTTTGCCTCACGTCCGCAGTTCCGACACAATGCGGCCATCTCCAATCCAAGCGCCCGCACCGCAGGTGCCCCCATGCCCGCAACATACCTTGCAGCGCCGAGCCTTGAAGGAGTTTCTTCGACCAACGCCCCAAAGTTGGCGGCAAAGCGTGATTTGCAACCACTCCTGAAATGTCCCACTCGTGGCGACACGGCATTCAATCCTTTGAACCACCCGCCCGAAGGCGCCGACATTCCTCGGACTGGGCAGCGAGGCGGGCAACATTCCTGAGCCTTTCGCCGAGGCTGCGTTAATGGCTGTTGGCGGAATTCGTTGCGGTCTGGGATGCGGCGCTGTGGCGGTCGTTCACTTCCCGAGGGTAATCCTGGCTAGCTCAAGGACGGCAGGGCTGGCTTCAAGGAAAGGGCTATGGCAGCCCGGGCCGATGCGGTCCCACCCGGTCAGGCAATTGAAGGCACGGCATGCGGACGGTCTTCTCTCGTATATCGAGCAGAGGCTCCCTCGCAAGAACACGCAGTTGCCCCCGCTGTCGAAGGGGACGACCCAGTCCCCGCAAAAGTCCGTCCTCACGTCCTTGAAGCTGTCAGCCTCCTCGCCCTCGTCGAGGGTGACCGCAAATCCATGCCCGGTATTCCCACGTCGGCAGCATGCGGCGGTGCATGACCCGCATGGCGGGTCGGGGAGCTTTTCGCCATTCATCTGTCGTCTCCTTCTCTCAGGGCTTGCTCCGCATATTGCCCCTACGGTCTATATCGGCATTTCCAGTTCCCGGCAGGATGCCCGTTGCAGCGTCGTCGCGGCGAGCGCGTCCCCACAATGCGGACCGCAAGGGCGGCGATGAAGGGTTGGGTCGCGAAAAGGAAAGGGGCGCATTCAAGAATCGTGGTCACCCTACTGCCTCCGCGTGCGCTTTCTCCGCAGACGCTTTGGGCTTCGACCGTGGTCGCCGGGCATGACATCGCGGATGGTCATCTTGCAGCGCACTGACACGTGTTCAACCCAGCTTCGGGGCACCCCTTCGTGGTCAAAATCGGTGGGCACGGGCCCGCCTTCCTCCAGGGTTTCCCTG
>Ga0335081_10004390_pt1 | contig 22241 bp, 20 predicted proteins | sample Lox_Sample_35_FD_206713 | JGI IMG/M metagenome (GOLD analysis project Ga0335081, IMG submission 206713) | Soil microbial communities from Loxahatchee National Wildlife Refuge, Florida, United States - Lox_Sample_3.5 | ecosystem: Environmental > Terrestrial > Soil > Wetlands | place: USA... | reverse complement strand
GCAGGCGGAGAAGAATCTGGCGACCAACGTCGCATTCGACGGCGAGCGCGCGGTAACCGAGCTCACCGTGCTGGCGCCCGACCATCCCTGGCTGTTGTCGATCATCGCCGGCGCCTGCGCCATGGCCGGCGCCAATATCGTGGACGCGCAGATCTACACCACCACCGACGGCCGCGCGCTCGACACCATCTCGCTGTCGCGCGAGTTCGAGCGCGACGAGGACGAGCAGCGGCGGGCCAATCGCATTGCCGATTCGATCGAGAAGGCGCTGCGCGGCGAATTGCGGCTGCCCGACATGGTCACCAAGCGCGGCCCGCCCCGGGGCCGCATCAAGGCCTTCGCGCTCGAGCCCACCGTCACCATCAACAACCAGTGGTCCCACCGCTACACCATGGTGGAGATCACCGGGCTCGACCGCCCCGGCCTGCTCTACGAGCTGACCGCGACGCTCTCCAAGCTCAATCTCAACATCGCCTCGGCGCACGTCGCCACGTTCGGCGAGCGCGTGGTCGACGTGTTCTACGTCACCGACCTGATGGGCGCGCAGATCACCTCGCCGACGCGGCAGGCCGCGATCAAGCGCGCGCTGATCGCGTTGTTCGTCGGCAGTGAAGCGAACGCCAAGCAGGCCAAAGGCGCCGCCGCGGGTTGACCGGGGTCGAATTTCGCATACGTGTCGCGTGAAATACATATTTCAGGTTGCATAGCCTTCCTTGCTCGCGCGGTGCAGGCGCAATTCATCTGACCAATCTGCGCTGTTAATCGGCCTCGCATGAGCTCTTGATTCCGGAATCCTTAAGGGTTGCGGCTTACAAAAGAAGCGACAACCGGCGGGCAGAACGCTCCGCCTCATGACAAGAATTGCATTATGTCGCGTCCGGCATCGATCTTTGCCGAAGTCGAATCCGCGCTGCACGACGCGTCCGGCGAAAGGCGGATCGAGGTTCTGCGCCGCGTGACCGATCTGTTCGTCGGGCAAGCCGCGCAATTCAGCGACGAACAGACGCACTTGTTCGACGGCGTCCTCAACCAGCTCATCAAGCACATCGAGGAACGCGCCATCGTCGAGCTGAGCGCGCGCGTCGCGCCGCTGCCGAACGCGCCGGCCGAGACGGTGCGGGCACTGGCGCGGCACGACAACATCGACATTTCGGGTCCGATTCTGACCAAATCGAGCCGGCTGAGCGACGGCGACCTGATCGAGATCGCCACCACCAAGAGCCAGGCGCATCTCGCCCGCATCGCCGGCCGCAACAGCCTCACGATGAAGGTCACCGACGTGCTGGTCGATCACGGCGACGCCGACGTCGCCAACACGCTGGCGCAGAATTCCGGCGCGAGCTTCTCCGACACCGGCATGGCCAAGCTCGTCATGCGCTCCGACGGCGACGACCGGCTGACGGAATCGCTCGCCCACCGCGCCGACATCCCGCCGCATCATTTCCAGAACCTGCTGGCGCAGGCCACCGATGCGGTCCGCACGCGGCTGCTGCAATCGGCGCCGCCCGACCGCCAACAGGCGATCACGAATATTCTGTCGCAAATTTCGGCGCAGATGGCGTCCGCGCCCGTGGCGGCCGCGCGCTACATCGAGGCGCAGCGGCAAGTCAATTCGTTCAGCCAGGATACCGAGCTGCTTAGATCGAAAGTCTTCGAGTTTTCGGTGAAAAAACGCACCGCCGAATTGATCGTCGCCCTTTCGGTGCTGAGCGCCGTGCCGGTCGAGGCGATCGACCGCCTGTTCAGCGTGCCGAATGCGTTCGGCCTGATGGCCCTCTGCCGCTCGGTGCTGCTGGATTGGCAGAGCGCCTGGGCCGTCATCATGGCGAGTGCCGGCGCCGCCATGCTGCAGGCCCATACCGACACGCTGCGCGAGCAATATGAAACCTTGTCGCCGGCCTCGGCGCAGCGCCTGATGCGGTTCTGGCAGACGCGGCAGAAAATGTCGCAGTCGGCCGGCGCCGCGGCGCCCGCCCGCCGCGCGCAATAAGCGCTGCTAGCCGCCGAGGAACAGCCGGCTGACGTCCGAGTTGGCGAGCAGGTCCTTGGCGCGGCCGGCCAGCGCCAGCTTGCCGGACACCAGCACATAGCCGATGTCGGCGAATTCCAGCCCCTTCTTGGCGTTCTGCTCGACGATGACGACGGTCTTGCCCTCCTTGTGCTGGAGGTCGCCGAGAATCTCGAACACCATGTCGATGAAGCGCGGCTCGAGCCCGATCGAGGGCTCGTCGACCAGCAGAATCTGCGGCTCCATCACCAGCGCGCGGGAAATCTCGAGCAGCCGCCGCTCGCCGCCCGACAGCACCTTGGCCGGGTGCTTGCGGCGCGCCGCCAGCCGCGGATATTTGTCGAAAACCTTTTCGGCGGCGCGCTTGGCCTCGGCCGTGTGCGGCATCAGATAGCCGCCCATCCACAGGTTCTCTTCCACCGTCATGCCGGGAAACACCGACTTGTCCTGCAGGATGTAGGCGATGCCGGCCGAGCGCAGCTTGTCGTTCGAGGTCAGGCGCGTCACGTCCATTTGCGCGCCGCCGCGTTCGATCGCGATCGCGCCTGAAAAGATATTGGTGAAACCGAAGATCGAATGCAGCACCGTCGATTTGCCCGCGCCGTTGGGCCCGATCAGGCACAGCGCCTGGCGGTGCCCGACGCGCAGATTGAGCCCGTGCAGGATCTCCATCTGGCCGTAGCCCGCGTGCAGGTCGTCGATGCGCAGATGCGGCTCGCCGCCGGCGAGCGCATCGAGCTCCTCGATGGGGACGTCGCGCGCGAGCGCCAGCGCCTGGCGCGCCACCTCCTCGACCGAAATCGCCGGCGCGACGCCGCCGCGATAGCCCGCGCCTTGCATCATCGCCATCAATGCGCTCCCAGATAGGCGTCGATGACGCGCTGGTCGCGCTGGATTTCGCCCGGCTCGCCTTCCGCCAGCATTTCGCCGTGCGCCATGCAGTAGATCTTGCTGGCGGTGTTCATGATCACGCGCATGTTGTGCTCGATGATGAACAGCGTGATGCCGAATTCGCTGTTGGCGCGCTTGAGGCGGTCGAGCAGGCCGTTGATCAGCGTCGGGTTGATGCCGGCGGTCGGCTCGTCGAGCAGCAGCACGGCCGGCTCGTTCATCAGCGCCATGGCGAATTCCAGCAGCTTCTGCTGACCGAAAGACAGCGACCCCGAGCGCAGGAAACGCTTTTCGTAGAGCCCGACGAAGGCCAGCAGGTGCGCGGCCTTCTCGGCGACCGCGCCGTCTTCGCGCGCGAACATGTCGCGCAAGGCCTCCCTGCGGTGCGGCACCGAGATCAGCATGTTCTGCATGCAGTTCATCTTGCCGTAGATGCGCGTGGTCTGGAACGTGCGCAGCAGACCGAGGCGCGCGATCTCCTGCACGCGCAGCTGCGAAATCTCGCGCCCCTCGAAGCGGATCGAGCCGGAATCGATCGGGTGATAGCCGACGATGGAATTGAACAGCGTGGTCTTGCCGGAGCCGTTGGGGCCGATCAGGCCGGTGATCGAGCCGCGCGGCACGGTGAGCGAGACGGCGCGGTTGGCGACCACGCCGCCGTAGGATTTCGTCACCTTGTCGAGCGCGATGATGGCCTCGCTCATTCGGCGCCCTCCGGCTGCGGCGCCAGCGCCCCCTCCGGCTCGCGTCCGGGCGCGCCGCGCGGCGCAAACAGTTGCGGATTTTTCTCCATCAGCCAGCCGACCACACCCTGCTGAAAGTAGACGATGGTGACCACGATCAGCAGGCCGAGCGCGACGAACTGCCAGCCGAGAAAATAGGTCCAGGTCACTTCCTTGAGCGTGTGGAAGATCACGGCGCCGATTACCGGGCCCCACAACGTGCCCTTGCCGCCCAATAGCACCATCACCACCATGAACAGGTTGAAGGTCGTGGTCGGAAAGGCGATGTCGCGCGGCTCGATGAAGCCGGTCATGTTGCCGAACAGCGCGCCGGCGATGCCGAGGAAGAAGGCCGAGATCGCCCAGGCCGTGCGCTTGTAGCGGCGGGTGTGCAGGCCCATCGCCTCGGCCTTTTCCTCGTCGTCGCGGATGGCATTGAGCGCCAGCCCGAAGCTGGTGGAATAGAGCCAGCGCAGGAACACCAGGAGCGAAAAGCCGAGCGTAAACAGCAGGAAATAGAAGAACAGCTTCTGCGTCTGCGGCGGGCCGGGAAACACCGGCATGGAGATGCCGCTGGCGGCGCCGACCCAATCCCAGGAAGCGGTCAGCTCGGCGGCGGCGACCGCGAGGCCGAGCGTGCCGATCGCGAAATAGGGGCCGCGCAGCCCGAACACGATCCAGCCGGCGGCGATCGCCAGCACCGCGGCGCCGATGCCGGCCGCCACCAGGCCGAGCGCAAAGCCGCTGAAATATTGCGCCTCGCTGAACACGATATGCGTGGTGCGCGAGCCCGCCGTGTACATGCCGACGTCGTAGAACAGCCCGATCTGCACCACCGCGCAGATGTACATGCCGGCGCCGAAGAACACGATATTGCCGAGCGAATTGTAACCCATCTGGCCGCCCAGGATGTCCCAGGTCGAGGCGAATACGATCATCAGCCAGAGCACGGCCAATTCGTTGCTGTAATCGCTGAACACGAACGGCGCGAGGCTGCCGGCAACGAGAATGAGCCAATAGGGCAGTGCTTGGCGGGACGTAAGATTCATTGCACCGCCTGCCGCACGCGCATGTATTGCAGCTGCCGATAGGCCAGCACGCCCAGCAGCAAGAGCACGATCAGCGCCTGCTGGAATTCGGCGCCGAGCAGGAAGCCGCCGAACTGCTCGAACACGCCCATGCCGAAGCCGGCGGCGATCACCGCCGGCAGGTTGCCGATGCCGGCGGCGGTCACGATCACGAACAGGCGGATCGAATAGGTGGTGCCGAAGAACGGCTGCACGTTCCACACCAGCGCCACCAATGCGCCGGCCGCGCCGCAGATCGCCGCGTTGAGGCAGAAGGTGAACGAATAGACCTTCTCGGTATCGATGCCGAGCACGCGGGCGGCACGCGCATCCTGCGCGGTGGCGCGGATCGCCTGCCCCATGCGGCTGTTCTTCATGAACACGATGACCGCTGCCGCCAGCAATATGGCCAGCACAAAGCCGAGCAGGCGCGTCGCCGAGATCGTGATGAGCCCGCCGGCAAACTGCCAATCGGGCAAGCCGGAATGCGCCGATTGCGTGTCCGGCCCGAACGCCAGGTTCAGGCTCTGCTGGATCACGATGGCGACGCCGAAAGTCGCGAGCAGCGAGGTGAACAGATCGCGGGTGATGACCTTGCGGATCACCAGGCGGTAGACCACCCAGCCGACGCCCCACAGCAGCGCGAAGGCGACCGGCACGCCGACCAGCGGGCTCAAGCCGTAGCCGCCCAGCGCCCAGGTGATGAAGCCGCCGAGCATGATGAAATCGCCCTGCGCCAGGTTCTTCACGTTCATCACGCCCCACACCAGCGCGAGGCCGTAGGCGGCGAGCGCGAAGATCGAGCCGATCAGCACGCCGTCGATCAGCAGGCCGAGGTTGAGCACCGGCGCCGCGGTCAGGACCGAAATATTGCCGAATATGTGTTGCATCGTTGCGGCCTTGGTTACGGCCCTGGGCTGTGCGGCAATGGCCGGCTAAGCCGTCCCGATCGCGCCGCGATCCGACGAGCCCCCCGGAAAAAGGAAGCGCGCGATTTTCACCGCCCGCTTCCCATGTCACATGCTCAATACTGAGCTTCGCGCGGATAGACGAGTTTCTCCGCGGCGATATGCTCCGGATAAACGACCTTGTACTTGCCGCCCTGGATCTGGCGCTCGGCCATCTCCTTCACCGGGTTGCTGCCGTCGGGATTGAACTTGATGCCGCCGACAAAGGTCTTCATGTCGGTCTGGGCAAGCGCGTCGCGCACCTTCTCCGGGTCGAGCGACTGCGCGCGCTTGAAGGCGTCGTACCAGACATAGACCGCCGCGCTGGCGTCTGCGGTCTGGTAGGGCACGACCTTGTATTTGTAGGCGGCTTGCATTTCCTTGTTGTATTCGGCGGCCGTGCCGAACATCTTGTCGCCCGCCTTCATGGTCTCGTCCCACTGCGTCGGGCAGACGAAGCCTTCGGACGCTTTCGCGAAATCCTGCGTCAGCTTGGCGGCTTCGCAATGCGTCATGCCGACCAGCGGCACGTCGATCTTCAATTCGGCCATTTCGCGCGCCGCGGTGGCGGCGCCCTTCTCGTGGCCGGAGACCAGCAGCAGGTCGGGTTTGAGCGCCTTCACCTTGGTGAAGAAGCTGGTGATGTCGTTCAAGTCCTTCGGCATGCGGTCGTCGACCAGCGCGGTCATCTTGTATTTCTTCAACGCGTCGACCACGCCCGAGCGCACGTCGAGTGAGAAAGGATCGTCCTGGAAGATCATGGCGACCTTCACGGTCGAAGGATCCTTGCCGGCCTTCTTGGCGATGTCGGCGGCGAGGTCCACGATCGGGGCCAGGTATTTCTCCGAGGTCGCGATGATGCCGAAGTGGTACTTGTAGCCTTGGCTGAACAGCGAGCGCGCGGCCGCCTCGCCCTGCACGATCGGCGTCTTGTACTTCTCGGTCACCGGCAGCACCGCCTTCGCCATCGGTGACGAATAGGGCCCGAGGATGTACTTGACCTTGTCTTGGTCGATCAGGCGCTCGATCAGCTGCGCCGCGCGCGCCGGCGTCGACTCGTCGTCGTAGTATTTGATCTTGAAGTGGTAGCACTTGCCGCCGACGGTCACGCCGCCGGCGTCGTTGATTTTCTTGACGGCGAACTCGTAGCCGTTCTTGGTATTGTTGCCGTTCGAGGCGTAGATGCCGGTCGCCGAAAGCGCGGCGCCGATCTCGATGGTGCCGCAGTCCGCTGCTTGCGCGGTGAGTGGAGCATAGGCGAGCGCCCCCGCTGCCAACACCGTAGCCAATCCTGCCCGGGTGAGCATGTTCCGTATCCTCCCATGTGTATCCCTCGTCGCCGCCGGGTTGGTTCCCGCGCTGGCCGGTTGGTGAAGCATAACGCGAGCCGCCGAACGGTTGCAACGCGGGGGTCGAGCGTTGTCCGCAGCTTGAATTGCGCAAGATTCGCCTGCGGTAACAGCCAATCCCCGCTTAACGGCCCCTTAAACAGCCCCGCTTAGCGTGCCCACCGGGACCGGCGCTCTTTGCGCGCAGGCTTTGTGGGTGGCGTATGGCGGGCAAGGGACAAACGCGTCGCGAGCCGGTGTTCGACACCGCTCCGGCCTTGCGCGTGGCGCCCGCCGATCGGCCGAGCGGGCCGCCCAAGCGGCGCAAGCGCAAAGCGCGCGGCCGCAAGCGCCGGCGCCCGCTCATCGTCCGCATGGCCTATTGGACCCTGGTGCTCGGGCTGTGGCTCGGCATCGGCGGCGTGGCGGCGCTCGCCTGGGTGGGCGCGCACCTGCCGCCGATCCAGTCGCTGGAGATTCCGAAGCGCCCGCCCTCGATCCAGATCGTCGACGTCAACAACCGCGTGCTGGCCACCCGCGGCGACATGAGCGGCGAAGTCATCCCCTTGCACGAGCTGCCGAGCTACGTGCCGAAGGCCTTCATCGCCATCGAGGACCGTCGCTTCTACGAACATTACGGCGTCGATCCCTACGGCATCGCGCGCGCGGCCATCGCCAACATTCTGCACCACGGCGTTAGCCAGGGCGGCTCCACCATCACGCAGCAGCTCGCAAAAAATCTTTTTCTGACGCAAGAGCGCACGATCTATCGCAAGCTGCAGGAAGTGCTGCTGGCGCTCTGGCTGGAGCGAAAATTCTCCAAGACGCAAATTCTCGAGCTCTATCTGAACCGCGTTTATTTCGGCGCCGGCGCCTACGGTATAGAACAGGCAAGCCAGCGCTATTTCGGCAAGTCCGCCCGGCACATCAGCCTGGCGGAAGCCGCCATGCTGGCCGGGCTGGTGCGCTCGCCCTCGCGTCTGGCGCCGACCCGCAACTTCAACGCCGCCGAACGCCGCGCGCAGATCGTGTTGAAGACGATGGCCGAGCTCGGCTTCATCGGCAATGCGAGCGAGCGCACCGCCATGGCGAGCCCGCCGCGCATCGCGGCGCAGGCCGGCAACGGCTCGATCAACTATGTGGCCGACTGGGTGATGGACGTGCTCAACGACGTGCTCGGCCACGTCGACGAGGACGTGGTGGTGCATACCACCATCGACGGCGCGCTGCAGGCGGACGCCGAAGCCGCCCTCGACGACGAGCTCGCGCAGAAGGGCGACAAATACAAGGTCACGCAGGGCGCGCTGGTGGCGATGACGCCGGACGGCGCGGTGCGCGCCATGATCGGCGGCCGCAATTACGCCGAAAGCCAGTTCAACCGCGCGGTCGCCGCCAAGCGCCAGCCCGGCTCGGCGTTCAAGGCCTTCGTCTATCTCACCGCGCTCGAGCACGGATTGACGCCCGACACCGTGCGCGAGGACAAGCCGATCGTCATCAAGGGCTGGCGGCCGGAGAACTACCGTCATGAGTATTATGGGCCGGTGACGTTGACGCAGGCGCTGGCGCTGTCGCTCAACACGGTGTCGGTGCGGCTTACGCTGGAAGTCGGCCCGCAGGCGGTGATCCGCACCGCGCATCGTCTCGGCATCGTCTCCCCGCTCGAGCCCAACGCCTCGATCGCACTCGGCACCTCGGAAGTCTCGGTGCTCGAATTGACCGGGGCCTACGCGACGTTTGCCAATGGCGGCTATGCCGTCGCCCCGCACGTGATCGAGCGGGTCACCGCCGGCAGCCGGCCGCTGTATCAGCGCGACGAGCGCCCGCTCGGCCGCGTGGTCGACGCGAGCTACGTCGCCGAGATGAACGCCATGATGCAGCAGACGCTGCTGATCGGCACCGCCAAGCATGCCGCGCTGGCGGGCTGGCCGGCGGCCGGCAAGACCGGCACGAGCCAGGATTTCCGCGACGCCTGGTTCATGGGCTACACCGCCCACCTCGTCACCGGCGTCTGGCTCGGCAATGACGACGGCACGCCGACCAAGCACGTCACCGGCGGCAGTCTGCCGGTCGAGATCTGGAGCCGGTTCATGCGCGGCGCCCATGAGGGCATACCGGTTGCCGCGTTGCCTGGCAGCGGCGCAAGCGGCGCCGGCTTGTTCTCAGGATTGTTCGGCGGCAACGCACCGGACCGATCGACGGTGGGCGCGGCTCCGCTACCGCCCGCCAATATCGGAGCGACCGCGTCGGCGCAGCCGCGCGGCGCAAGTCCCGGGCTCGACGGCTGGCTGCTCGATAGTCTGTTCGGGCGGCGTTGAGATCAGTGCTTGACGATACGCGCGCGCACGGCGCGCGTGGCGATCCACAAGATCAAGGTCGCGCAGCCGGTGATCGCAATGGCGACCGCAAGCGGCCAGGCGCTAGTCCCGAGCAGCGCGCCGACGACGGCGCCGGATAGTGCCGCGACACTCTGCTGGATAAAACCGAGCAGCGAGGAAGCCGCCCCTGCCCGCTCCGGGAACGGCGTGAGCGCGCCGGCGATCGACTGCGGCAGCACCATGCCGAGGCCGGCCATATAAACCGCCATCGGCAGCACCAACGAGGCCGCCGAGCGGAGGCCAAACGCGACCGCCGCGACCATCGCGAGCCCGCCGGCGGCATTGGCCAGACCTCCGAGGCCGAGGGTGCCATCCAGCCCCAGCCGGTGCGTCAGACGCGCCGACAGCAGCGAGCCGAGGCCGTAGCCGATCGATCCGACCGCAAAGATGAGGCCGAAGGCGAGCGGCGTGAGCCCGTAGAGGTCCTGCAGCACGAAGGCGGCGCCCGAAATCCAGGCAAACAGGCCGGCATAGCTTGCGGCCGCGAGCCCGAGATAAGCGAGATAGGCCGGGTTGCGTCCAACGATCGCGTAAGACCTGGCGATTGAGGAGGCCGAAATCGGCTCGGCTCGGGCGGCGAGCGTTTCCGGCAACAACGTCGCGACGACGGCGGCGCCGGCGACGGCCGTCGCCGCCAAAGTGAAAAACACGGAGCGCCAGCCGAAGGCGGTCTGCAGCGCTGCGCCGGCGACCGGCGCCAGCACCGGCGCGAGCGCCATCACCGCGCCGATCACCGACAATTCGCGCCCGGCGCGATGGCCGGAATACAAATCGCGCACCACCGCGCGCGCCAGCACGATGCCGCCCGAGCCGCCGAGCGCCTGCGCAAAACGCGCCGCCATCAGCATCGCAATCGAGCTCGACAGCGCGCAAGCAAGGCTCGCCGCGCAATAAAGCGCGACGGCACCGAGCAGCACCGGCTTGCGCCCGTGCCGGTCGGAAATCGGTCCGTAGAAGATCTGGCCCACCGCGAAACCGATGAGATAGGACGAGATGGTGAGCTGCACCTGCGCGGTGGAAGCGCCGAGCAGCCGCGCGATGTCCGGCAGCGACGGCAGATACATGTCGGTGGTGAGCGGACCGATTGCGCTCAGGGCGGCCAGCAATGCGGTGAGCGCGAAGGTGCCGGGACGCAGCATGCGGATGTGTGCCTAGCGCAAGGGCTCGTTCGGCGCCAGTGCGAGCTTACACGAGCGGACTAGTTCAGCGTCGCTCCGTAGCGATGCAGATTGCTGCCGTGCACGTCGAGCCAGGTCTTGGCGCGGGTGAGGTGCGGGCAGATGCGCTCGACCAGCCGCCAGAACCGGCGCGAGTGGTTCATCTCGATGAGATGCGCGACCTCGTGGGCGGCGAGATAGTCGAGCACGTAGGGCGGCGCCAGAATGAGCCGCCAGGAATAGGACAGCACGCCAGTGGTCGAGCACGAGCCCCAGCGGCTCGACTGATCGCGGATCGACACCCGTTTGACGCGGACCCCGAGCCGCTCGGCGGCGGCCCGGCTCGCGGTCTCGAGGTCGCGCTGCGCCTCGCGCTTGAGGAAGTCGCGCACGCGGCGCGCCAGGTGCGGCTCCGCGCCGGCGACGCAGAGCAGACGACGCTCGCCGTCGAGCTCGACCCAGACCGCGCCGCGCTCGCCCGGCCGATGGTCGATTTGGTGGTCGACACCGCGCAGCGGCAGCGTGGTGCCGTGCGCAAAGGGCGCCGGCGCCGGCAGCCGGTCGAGCCGCGCCGCGATCCAGCCGCCGTGCTTCTGCGCGAAGTCGCGCGCCTCCATCAGGCTGCCGCGCGGCGGCATGGTGAGCAGAACTTCGCGGGTGGCGGAATGGATGCGCAGCGTGTAGCGGCGCGCCTGCCGATGGCGCCGCACCCGCACCAGATAGATCTCGCGCTCGACGACGATATTGATGGCCGAGGGTTCGCTCGGCCGCCGGTAGAGCAAAGCGCGCTGCGGCATGAAGGTCGTTCCACCCGGACGGGGCCCGGGCGAAATACTGCCATAACCGTCCGGCGGCGCCAGTTCTTCATTGCGGGCGGCGGACCGCAAGAGCCGGGGGAATTGCCAGCGTCGAGCCACGAGATATTGGGCCTTCTTGTCGCCTCGTCCGAATCCAGGCCTGCGCCCGCTGCATGCGGAGGGCGCGCAAGCAGTCCACGCACTTTGCAAGAAAACGCCAGGAACTCGACGACGCGGCCTGCGCTGGCTCGGCTGCTTACTCGGCGGCCGCCGCTTTCACGAGCACCGGACGGACGCGGCGCATGCCGCCGTTACGCGACAGCACGAAATCGGCAATGCGCGGAGCGATCTCGGCGCGGAAGCGCGAGCCGTTGAACACGCCGTAATGGCCGACGGCCGGCTGCACATAGTGCACCTTGTGCTCGTCCGGAATGTTGGCGCACAGTGTGTGCGCGGGCTCGGTCTGCCCGACGCTGGAAATGTCGTCGTTCTCGCCCTCGACCGTCATCAGCGCGACGCGCCTGATCGCGGAGGGGTCCACCCTGCGGCCGCGGTGGGTCATCTCGCCTTTCGGCAGCGCGTGGCGGATGAACACGGTGTCGACGGTCTGCAGATAGAATTCGGCGGCGAGGTCCATGACCGCCAGATACTCATCGTAGAATTCGCGGTGCTTCTGCGCCGAATCGCCGTCGCCCTTGACCAGATTCATGAACAGATTGCGATGCGCCTCGATGTGGCGATCGAGGTTCATGCTCATGAAACCGTGCAACTGCAGGAAACCTGGATAGACGTCGCGCATTACGCCGGGATGCGGGAACGGCACCTTGGTGATGACGTTGCGGCGGAACCAGTTGATGCCGCGGGTGGCCGCCAGCAGATTGACCCCATTGGGATTGATGCGGGTATCGATCGGCCCGCCCATCAGCGTCATGGAATGGGGAACGTAAGGATCGTTCTCCGCTTCCATCAGCGCGACCCCCGCCAGCACCGGCACCGAGGGTTGGCACACCGCGATCACGTGGCAGTCGCCACCCAGCACGTGCAGCATGGAAATGACGTAGTCGATGTAGTCGTCGAGATCGAAGCGCCCTTCGCCGATCGGCACCATGCGCGCATCGGTCCATTCGGTGATGTAGACGTCGTGATTGGGCAGGAAGGTCTCGACCGTGCCGCGCAACAGCGTCGCGTAGTGGCCGGACATCGGCGCGACGATCAGCAGTTTCGGTTGCGGACGGCGCGGCGGACGCGCGAAGGCGCGCTCGAAATGCAGCAGGCGACAGAACGGACGATGCCAGATGCTCTCGATGTGCACCGGCACGTGCTCGGCGCCGACGACGGTTTCGTGGATGCGCCAATCCGGCTTGCGATAGCGGCGGGTCGAGCGCTCGAACAATTCCATGGCCGCGGCCATCGACTTGCCGTAGCCGGTGTGCGCGAGCGGGTTGGCCGGATTTTTGAAAAACAGGCGGGTGGCGTCGGCAAAAGCGCGCGATGGATTAAGCGCGGCGTGGCCCATTTCGTAGAACCAGTACATCGGCGTCGCCAATAAGGCCCCGCCGTCGCCGGGCAGCGTCGCTGCCCCGCCGAATTCTCCGATCGCCATTGACTTCGTCCCCGGCCCCTGTTGCGGCGCAGCAGACTGTCGTTTTTCCGTCATATCGTCAACTTTACAGATAAGTTGTTGGCGTCCGGTTTACAACGCGGATGGGTTCCCAACCCTCCGAAAGTCTTAGGCTTTTTGGCTTACTCGCCGGTCTGCAGCAGGCTGCCGGCGACGCGCGCGCTCTGCAACAGCTTGAGAAAGGCCAATGACGCGGCCGCGAACAATATGACGTTGAAGCCAAAGGCTTCGAGCATCAGGTCGGCACGGAAGACGTGGTCGATCACCAGCGCCCGCATGCCCTCGAACACATAGGTCGGCGGCAGCGACCAGGCGACGTATTGCAGCCAGACGGGCAGCACCGCCACCGGGTAGTAGACGCAAGTAAGCGGCAGAAACAGGAACATGATGGTCCAGGCGATGCTCTCGGCGCCCATGCCGTTCCGCAGCAGCAGCCCGGCGACGAAGATGCCGATCGCCCAGGAGGTCAGAATCAGGTTGACGAAGAAGGCGGCGAGCGCGAGCCCGAGCGACCACAGATTGAAGCCGAAGAAGGCGACGGCCAAGAACGTCACCGGCACCATGCCGATCGACAGCCGCACGATGCTCATGATCATCAGGGCGGCGATGAACTCCACCGGACGCAGCGGCGACATCATGATGTTGGCGAGGTTGCGTGACCACATCTCTTCTAGGAACGAGATGGAGAAGCCGAGCTGGCCGCGGAACAGAATATCCCACAGCAGCACCGAGCCGATGAATACGCCGCCCGCGCGCGCGAAGAAGCCGGCGTTCTGCGAAACGTAGAGCTGCAGGAAACCCCACATCAGCATCTGCACGGTCGGCCAATAGATCAGGTCGAGAATGCGCGGCCAGGACGAGCGCAGCAGATACCAATAGCGCCGCACCATGGCGGCGATGCGGTTGAGGGAGAAACCCGTTGTCGAAGCGCGCTGCATCACACTTTCACCCGTTCGTCCCCGCGCAAGCGGGGACCCAGAGCTGGATTCCCGCTTGCGCGGGAATGAACGGAGTTTTGGAGATGCGCCCACGAAAAAAGCTTCCTCATCGCGCCGCCTCGCGTTGTCGCCCGCGCGCGACGTCGAGGAACACCTCCTCCAGTGTCTCGCGCCCATAGCGCGCGAGCAGGCGCTCGGGCGTGTCGTCGTCCTCGATGCGGCCGCGCTTCATGATGATGACGCGCTCGCACAGCCGCTCGACCTCGTTCATGTTGTGGGACGCGAGCAGGACGGTGGCGCGGTTGTCGCGGCGATAGGCTTCCAGCCGCGAGCGCACCCAGTCGGCGGTGTCGGGATCGAGCGAGGCGGTCGGCTCGTCGAGTAACAGCACTTCCGGCCAGTTGAGCAGCGCCTTGGCGAGCGAGACGCGCGTCTTCTGGCCGGCCGAGAGCTTGCCGTTGGGGCGGTCGAGGAATTCGGTGAGATCGAGCGCGGCGGCGAGCTCGCCGATGCGCGCGTCGATCTCGGCGACACCGTAAAGCTGCGCGAATACCGACAGGTTCTGCCGCACCGTCAGCCGCGTCGGCATGTCGACGTAGGGGCTTTCGAAATTCATCCGGTACAGCACGCGGTAGCGCTCGGCCGGCATCGCGGCGCCCAGCACGCTGACGCTGCCGGCAGTGGGCGCGACCAGCCCCATGATCATGGCGATGGTGGTGGTCTTGCCGGCGCCGTTGCCGCCGAGCAGGCCGGTGATCGAGCCGGGCGCGAGCTCAAACGAGATGCCGTCGACCGCCGCCACGCCCTTGTAGAGCTTGACTAGGCGATCGACGGCGACGGCGGCTGTCCGGCTGGCGTCCATAAACCGCTGGTGTGGCGCCCTAGCGCGGCAAGCGCAAGGGCCGTCATTCCGGGGCGCGAGCGCAGCTCGCGAACCCGGAGTCCAGACGTAAAGGTCGAGTATGCGTCTGGATTCCGGATCGCCGCTCCGCGGCGTCCGGAATGACGTGCCCGAATGGTGCCGACCGCGTTACCGCACTACATTATCGCCATGCCAGCCTTGGCCCTCAGCCAGCACCATCCGCGCCGCAATGTCCGGCTCGATACGCTTGTCCGGCTGCGCTGGCTCGCCATCCTCGGCCAGACCACCGCCGTGCTAGGCGTCTATTATGTCCTCGGTTTCGAATTGCCGATCTATGGCTGCCTGGCGGTCATCGCGCTCGCGGCCTGGCTCAATGTGGCGCTGCGCATGCGCTTCCAGCGCACGCGGCGGCTCGATCCCGATCGCGCCGCCTGGCTCTTGGCCTTCGACATCGGCGAACTGGCGGTGCTGCTGTTCATGACCGGCGGCCTGCAGAACCCCTTTGCCTTCATGTTTCTCGGACCGGTGCTACTGTCGGCGACCGCGCTGCCGCCGCGATACACGCTGATGCTCGGCGGCTTCGCAATCGCCTGCGCGACCGCGCTGGTGTTTCTGCATTATCCGCTGCCCTGGGCAAGCGACGACCGGCTGCGGCTCCCGCCGATCTACATGATGGGCGTCTGGCTCTCGATCCTGATCGCCATCGGTTTCATCGGCGTCTACGCCTGGCAGATCACCGAGGAATCGCGCCAGCTCGCCGACGCGCTCGCCGCCACCGAACTGGTGCTGGCGCGCGAGCAGCACCTGTCGCAGCTGGACGGGTTGGCGGCGGCCGCCGCGCACGAGCTCGGCACGCCGCTATCGACCATCTCGGTGATCGCCAAGGAGCTGGAAAACGCGATCCGCGCCGACGCCCCGCACGGCGACGACGTGCGCCTGCTGCGCGAGCAGGCCACCCGCTGCCGCGACATCCTCGGCAAGCTGACCGAATTGTCGTCCGGCGGCGAGCCGTTCGACCGCATGCCGCTGTCGGCGCTGATCGAGGAAGTGGTAGCGCCGCACCGGAATTTCGGCGTCGCCATCGGCGTTTCGCGGCCGGCCGAGCGCCGCCCGGAGCCGGTCGGCGCGCGCAATCCGGCCATCCTTTACGGTCTCGGCAATCTTTTGGAAAACGCCGTCGATTTCGCGAGCGAACAGGTGGAGGTAAGCACGCAATGGAGCGAAGACACCGTCGAGGTCATCATCAGTGACGACGGGCCGGGCTTTGCGCCGGAAATCGTGGCGCGTATCGGCGAGCCCTACGTCACCACCCGCCGGCGCAATGCCGGTCAAGCCGACGAGCCGACCGGGCTCGGCCTCGGCTTTTTCATCGCCAAAACGCTGCTGGAGCGCTCCGGGGCCACGCTGACCTTCGAAAACCGCCCGATACCGGGGCACGGCGCGGTGGTGCATGTGCGCTGGCGCCGCCAGGATTTCGAGCGGCCGTTAACCTTCGCTGCGGCTTGAGGTCGCGCGTCACCATGCCTATGTTCCCCCCTGTAACGAATGACGGGGTGACAGCGTGGATATCGCCATGAACGACGTCGCGCATCGTGCGGCGAAGGAGAAGATCCCGAGCGAACGCAGCCTGCTGATCGTCGAGGACGACCGCTCGTTCCTGCAGCGGCTGGCCAAGGCGCTGGAGAGCCGCGGCTTTACCGTCACCACCGCCGAATCGGTGGCCGACGGGCTGCAGCAGGTGGAGAAGTCGACACCCGCCTTCGCGGTCGTCGACATGCGGCTGGCCGACGGCAACGGGCTCGACGTCATCTCCGCGCTCAAGCGCCGCCGCCCGGAGGCGCGCGGCATCATCCTGACCGGCTACGGCAATATCGCCACCGCGGTGAACGCGGTGAAGCTCGGCGCGGTCGATTATCTGGCCAAGCCGGTGGACGCCGACGACGTCGTGGCGGCGCTGCTGGCGATGGACAACACGAAGATCGAGCCGCCGGAAAATCCGATGTCGGCCGACCGCGTGCGCTGGGAGCACATCCAGCGCATCTACGAATTGTGCGGCCGCAACGTGTCGGAGACGGCGCGCAGGCTCAACATGCATCGCCGCACGCTGCAGCGGATCCTGGCGAAACGCGCGCCGCGGTAGGCATGATTCCTATCTCTTGAACAAGCCGTATAGCGTCAGTACGGTTGCCATCGCGCCGCCAATGGATAGCTGGAACGAGAGATATTCCACCGCGAACAGTTGCCGAACGTGGCCCGAAACCGGGTAAAAAATCAAAAGGACCGATGGATAGAACGCGGCGCCACTTCCGATGCTGCGCAGCACCGGATAAATATCGAAGCCCCGGTTCGCCTCGGCGCGATAAAGTGCCAGCATCCAGGCGATGAAGGCGAAGATCGCCATACAGCCGATCTGGTACAAATAAAGTTGATTTCGCGAGACCGGTAGCAAGGACTCGATGGTCAAACGTCAGGCCTTTTTCTTGAGACGATCGCGGAAGAGAAACGTCAGAACCGCAGCGACGCAGCCGGAGCCGACCAATCCGCCCCAGCCGGCCTCCGCGCCAAACCCCCAATAAGCCGCCATCTCGATAATCGCCAAGGCGCCGACCATAAAGGGCGCAAACGCGCTCAAAAAAGCCGGCACGGAAATTTTTTCGCCGGCCGCGCGGCGAGTTTCGGTGACCACGACGGCTGTATTCATGCGCGCCTCGCTATTTCCAGTTGAATCTAGGCGCGCAGCGTGAGGTCCGCAAGCCCGCTCATGCGATGGCGGCTACCCCATGTCCCCATACGGCCCGTTCGGATCGGCGAGCGATTGCAGGCGCAAGGCGGCGGCGCGCGCGAACAGCAGCATCATGGATTTGCGGTTGGCGGCGGGCAGCTTGTGCTCGGGCGCCTCGCAATGGAAGTGCGCGCCGAAGGCGTCGGCCACGATCAGGCCGGTGTCGGGCGGGAAGATTTCGCACGGCACCTCGGCCGTGGTGGCGAAGAACAGCCGGTCACAGTGGGCCCGGTAATCCTGCCATTTCTGGTCGGCGCGGAAATCGGCGATCGAGGACTTGATCTCGACGATCCAGACTTCGCCGCCGCCGTCGAGCGCCACCAGGTCGGCGCGGCGGCCGGAAGGCAGCGGCAGTTCGTTCACCACGCAGAAGCCGTGCGCGTGCCAGAGGCGCGGGGGGCCGCGCGCCACGGCCAGCGCGGGGTGCGCCGGGCGGGCGGCGGCCGGCAGCACCAGCGGCTTGGCGGCGAGATTCATGACGCGACCTTAGCACGATTTGCTTTTTGCTTACGCATGATCTGGTTCGAAAACCGGTTCCCACTTTTCGAGATCATGCGCTGCGCTCGGGAAAGGCGGCGGCGAGCGCCGCGCGCTCCGCCTTGAGCACGCCGCGCTCGGTGATCAGCCCGGTGACGAGGCGCGCCGGCGTCACGTCGAAGGCGTAGTTGGCGACCGGCGAACCGTCCGGCACCAGCTGAACGCTCTCGATGCGGCCGTCGCGGGTCTTGCCGGAAATGCAGGCGACCTCGTCGGGCGCGCGCTGCTCGATCGGGATTTCGGCCACCCCGTCGCTCACCGTGAAGTCGATGGTGGGCGACGGCAGCGCCACGTAGAACGGCACCTTGTTGTCGTGCGCGGCAAGCGCCTTGAGGTACGTGCCGATCTTGTTGCAGACGTCGCCGTGGGCGGTGACGCGATCGGTGCCGACGACGACCAAGTCGACCAGCCCGTGCTGCATGAGATGGCCGCCGGTGTTGTCGGCGATCACGGTGTGCGGCACGCCGTGGTGACCGAGCTCCCAGGCGGTGAGCGCGGCGCCCTGGTTGCGCGGGCGCGTCTCGTCGGCGAACACATGCACCGGCAGCCCCTTGTCGTGCGCCATATAGATCGGCGCGGTGGCGGTGCCCCAGTCGACCGTGGCCAGCCAGCCGGCGTTGCAATGGGTGAGCACGTTGACGCGCCCGCCGTTTTTCCTGGCCGCGATCGCCTCGATCAGCGGCAGGCCGTGGCGGCCGATCGCTTTGTTGATGGCGACATCCTCCTCGGCGATTGCGCCGGCGCGGGCGAGCGCGGCGGCAACCCGCTCGCCGCGCGGCCGGTTGCGCACGGCGGCCAGCATTTCGTCGAGCGCCCATTTCAGGTTGATGGCGGTCGGCCGCGTCGCCAGCAGCGCCGCATAGGCGCGCTCGAGGCTGTCGTCGGAGGCGTCTTCGCGCAGCGCCAGCCACAGGCCATAGGCCGCCGCCGCCCCGATCAGCGGCGCGCCGCGCACCTGCATCGATTTGATGGCATGCGCGGCGTCGGCCAGCGTCGCAAGCCGCGCGGTGACGAAGCGATGCGGCAATTGCGTCTGGTCGATGATGCCGACGCTTTGCCCGTCGCGCTCGAGCCAGATGGTGCGCCAGTCTTTGCCGTCGATTTTCATACGAAAGAGATAGCGATGATTGAGCTTGTCGTCACCGGGCTTGTCACCGCAAGTCGGGTTAACCCGATTTGCGGCGCTTGAAAATATGGAAGTCGGGCAGGCCCGACTTCCAATGCGACCCCGCTTAGGATAGCAAAACTGTGCCCTCCCGATCGGGATGGCCGGAGCAAGCCCGGCCATGACGCGGAAATCGATCGATGACCATCGACTACGAAAAAGAATACGACAACCGCGGCCGCGTGCCCGAGCATCCGCAGATTTTCGAACGCTGGGCGCGCGAGGCGGCCGATTATCGCGCCAACGCCCGCGGCGCCGAGCTCGGGCTCAAATACGGCCCCACGCCGCGCCAGCTCGTCGATCTGTTTCCGGCCGAAGGCGACGGGCCGTCGACGCCGCTCGCCATGTTCATCCACGGCGGCTGGTGGCGCTCGCTCGACCCTTCGATGTTCGGGCAGAAGGCGGCCGGGCCGAACGCGCGCGGCGTCACCGTCGCCATCGTCGGCTACGACCTGTGCCCAAGCGTGTCGATCGCCATCATCGTCGAGCAGATGCGCGCGGCCTGCCTGTGGCTGTGGCGCAGGCGCCGCCGGCGCATCTTCATCTACGGCCATTCGGCCGGCGGGCATCTCGCCGCCTGCATGCTGGCAACCGACTGGAAGACCTTTGCCGCCGACGCGCCGGCCGACCTGGTGCCGGCGGCTTACGCGATTTCCGGCGTGTTCGACCTGAGCCCGCTGCTGCACGTCTCGCCGAACCAGGATCTGCGGCTCGATGAAGCCGAGGCCAGGCGCATGTCGCCGATCTATTGGCCGGCGCCGGCCGGGCGCACGCTCGATGCCGTGGTCGGCGCGCTCGAATCGAGCGAGTTCCTGCGCCAGAGCCGCATCATCGCCGACGGCTGGGGCGCGCAAGGCGTCAAGACGCGCTACGAGCAAATCGCCGGCACCAACCATTTCACCGTGGTCGATCCGCTCAGCCATGCCGACAGCGCGATGACCGGCCGCGTGGTCGAGCTGGCGCAGCAAGTCGCCACAATGAAAATCTAGAACCAATAGCGCCACGCAAAGAACACGGTGAGCAGGGCGCCGACCGCGACCACGGCGACGCGCATCACTTCGCGCGGCGCCACGCGCGCAAGCGTGCCGCCAGCGAGGCCGCCGACCACGATGCCGGCCATCAGCGCCAGCGTCTGCGGCCAGACGATGGTGCCGCGCGCGATGAACACGATGGCGGCGGCGGCGCAATTAAGGCTGGTGACCAGGTTCTTGGCGACGTTGGCGGAGCGGTAGTCGCCGCGCGTCGCCACCGACATCACGCCGAGGATGAGCACGCCGACGCCGGCGCCGAAATAGCCGCCGTAAAACGACACCGGCAGCAGCATCTTCAGGCTGGTGACGCTGAACTCGATCGAACGTCCGCGCCGGTGCGCGCGGGCGCGCAGCCAATGACCGGCGCGCTCGGCGAAGGCAAACAGCACGGTGGCGAAGCCGAGCAGCAACGGCACCAGCATCTCGAACAGGCGCACCGGCGTCGCCAGCAACAACAGCGCGCCGGCGCCGGCGCCCAGCATGGAGGCCGCGATCATGCCGAGAAAGGCGCGGTCGAACGGCGGCAATTGCCTGCGGTCGGAGAGCGCGGCGAGCAGCGCGCCCGGCGCCGCGGCGGTCAAGTTGCAGGTGGTCGCCGGCAGAGGCGGAATGCCGGCGGCGATCAGCGCCGGATAGGTGACGATCGCGGCGCCGCCCACCAGCGCGGTCAGCATGCCGCCGGCGATGCCGGCGAGGAAGAGCAGCAGGATGATGTGAAGCGTCATTGCTAGGAAGAATTCCGGCGCCGCGATTCGATCTTGTCATGCGCGGGCTTGTCCCGCGCATCCCGCTTAGACGGGTACGGTGCGTCCCTAAGCGAGATGGCCGGCACAAGGCCGGCCATGACCATATATATTTAGAAGAATGCCTGAATTCCGGTCTGCGCGCGCCCCAGGATCAGCGCATGGATGTCATGCGTGCCCTCATAGGTGTTGACGGTCTCGAGGTTCGCGAGCACGCGCATCACGTGATATTCCTCCGATATGCCGTTGCCGCCGTGCATGTCGCGCGCGGCGCGCGCGATGTCGAGCGCCTTGCCGCAATTGTTGCGCTTCATCAGCGAAATCGACGGCGGCGCGGCCTTGCCCTGCTCCAGCATGCGCCCCAAGCGCAGCGCGCCCTGCAAGCCGAGCGCGATCTCGGTCTGCATGTCGGCGAGCTTCTTCTGGATGAGCTGGTTGGCGGCGAGCGGGCGGCCGAACTGCTTGCGGTCGAGCACGTATTGGCGCGCGCGGTGCCAGCAGAATTCGGCGGCACCCATGGCGCCCCAGCAGATGCCGTAGCGCGCGTTGTTGAGGCAGCCGAAGGGGCCGGCGAGCCCCTGCACGTTCGGCAACAGGTTCTCTTCCGGCACCACGCAGTCGGCGAGCACGATCTCGCCGGTGATAGAGGCGCGCAGAGAAAGCTTGCCCTCGATCTTGGGCGTGGAGAAACCTTTGGCGCCGCGCTCGACGATGAAGCCGCGGATCTTGTCGTCGAGCTTGGCCCAGACCACGGCGACGTCGGCGACCGGCGCGTTGGAAATCCAGGTCTTGGCGCCGTTGAGCTTGTAGCCGCCGGAAACTTTTTCGGCGCGCGTCACCATCGAGCCGGGATCGGAGCCGTGGTCGGGCTCGGTCAGGCCGAAGCAGCCGACCAGCTCGCCGCTTGCGAGCTTGGGCAGATATTTGCGGCGCTGCGCTTCGCTGCCGTAGGCGTAGATCGGAAACATGACGAGCGAGGACTGCACCGACATGGCCGAGCGGTAACCGGAATCGACGCGCTCGACTTCGCGCGCGATCAGGCCGTAGCAGACGTAGCCGAGCCCCGCGCCGCCATATTCCTCGGGGATGGTGGGACCGAGCAGGCCGAGCTTGCCCATCGCGCGCAAGATGGTGGGGTCGTGTTTTTCCTCGCGCCAGGCTTCCACCACGCGCGGCATCAGATAGTCCTGCGCGAAGCCGCGCGCACTCGCGCGCACCATGCGCTCTTCTTCCGAGAGCTCGCCTTCGAGATCGAGCGGGTCTTCCCAGA
>Ga0335081_10004389_pt1 | contig 22245 bp, 20 predicted proteins | sample Lox_Sample_35_FD_206713 | JGI IMG/M metagenome (GOLD analysis project Ga0335081, IMG submission 206713) | Soil microbial communities from Loxahatchee National Wildlife Refuge, Florida, United States - Lox_Sample_3.5 | ecosystem: Environmental > Terrestrial > Soil > Wetlands | place: USA... | reverse complement strand
AGCAGCGCGTCGACGCGCTGCGCCGGCACGCCCATGGTGTGGGCGGAGACGGCGAGCGCTTCGCGCCCGCGGCGCCCGGCGTGCTGGGCGGACGCGTCGAGCAGGATGCCGACGCGCCGGCCCGGGTTCGGCAGGTCGCGGTAGCGCCCGCCGAGGATCCGTGCCGTGCCGCTGTCGGGCTCGGAGAGGCCGACGAGCATCCGCATGGTGGTGGTTTTGCCGGCGCCGTTGGGGCCGAGAAAGCCCGTGACGGTGCCCGGCTCGCAGCGGAATGTGACGTCCGAGACGACGGTGCGCCCGCCGAGTTGCTTGGTGAGTCCGTTGGTTTGGATCATGCCGGCAGACTCGCGGCCCGCCGGGTTTGCAGCTACGGTCCGCGGGCTACGCTCGCCGAGCCCTGCGACGGTGGCGGCCAACGACTTTGGTAGGGGGTGGATACCGCGTAGCTCGCCTACCCTTGACCTTCAAGCGATGGCACGCCAGGCGACAGCACGCTTTACCGATGGCCTGTCCGGCTGGTTGCGTTCCGCGCTGCCCGGCGTCGTGACCGACGCCCCCGACGAGGAGCGTGGCCGCCGCGACCGCGTCGTCGACGCGACGATCTACCTGGTTGCGTTCGCGATCAGCGCCGCGACCCTCGCGGACGCTTGGCCGACGCAACCGCCCTGGCTGCGCGTCGCGGACATCGTCGTCGGGATCGCGGCGCTCGTCTCGCTGTGCTGGCGGCGCACCCATCCAGCCGCCGTCGGGATCGGCGTCGGGGCGGTGTCGCTCGTGATCCTCACGGGCTCGGGGGCGAACCTCGCCGCCACCTTCAACGCCGCGATCCGGGCTCGCGGCCGTGATCTGGCCGTCATCACCGGACTCCTGATCGCCTGGGTGTTCGCGAGCCCGCTCCTGTACCCGCCGACCGGCGGCTACTGGGTGAACGCGGGGGCCTGCCTGCTGCTGACGGGCGTAGTCCTCGGATGGGGGCTCTTCGTACGCGCGCGGCGAGAGCTCGTGCGATCGCTGCGCGCGCAGGGCGATCGCGCCGCGGACGAGGCCCGAGCGGCCGAGCGGCGGCGGATCGCCCGCGAGATGCACGACGTGCTCGCCCACCGCCTCTCGCTGCTCTCCGTCCACGCCGGCGCGCTCGAATTCCACCCCGACGCCCCGGCCGAGGAGGTCGCCGAGGCGGCCGGCGTGATCCGCGAAAGCGCGAAGACGGCGCTCGAGGAGCTGCGCGGCGTGATCGGCGTCCTGCGCGAGGACGGCGGGGAGAGCCCGACGCAACCGCCCCAGCCGACGCTCGCCGACCTCGCTGCCCTCGTCGAGGAGTCGCGGGCGGCCGGGATGCGGGTCACCGCCCGGATCGAGCTGGGCGACGCGGCGCCGCCCGCCGCCGTCGGGCGCACCGCGTATCGGATCGCGCAGGAGGGCCTGACGAACGCGCGCAAGCATGCGCCGGGAGCAGCGGTGACGCTCACCGTCCGCGCGCTCGACGGCGAACTGCAGGTCGAGGTCCGCAGCCTCGCGCCGGTGGCCGTCGCCGCGGCCGCGTCGCTGACCGGGGCGGGGACCGGCCTCATCGGGCTCGCCGAGCGCGTCTCGCTCGCCGGCGGCACGCTCGAGCACGGCGTCGACGCCGACGGCGCGTTCGTTCTGCGTGCGAGCCTGCGGCGATGATCCGCGTCCTGGTCGTCGACGACGACGCGCTCGTGCGCTCCGGCCTGCGGATCATGCTCGCCGGCGCCGGGAGTCTCGAGGTGGTCGCCGAGGCCGCGGATGGCCGCGAGGTCCTGGCGGCTGTCGACCTGCACCGGCCCGACGTGGTCCTGATGGACATCCGCATGCCCCAGCTCGACGGCATCGCGGCCACGCGCCTGCTGGCCGCGCAGCCCGACCCGCCAGCCGTCGTCGTCCTCACGACGTTCGACGCCGACGAGCTCGTCCTGCGCGCGCTGCAAGCCGGAGCAGCCGGCTTCCTCCTCAAGGACACCCCGCCGGCGGAGATCGTCCGCGCGATCGAGCTCGTCCACGCCGGCGACGGGATGCTGTCCCCCGCGGTCACGCGACGGCTCATCTCCCTTGTGGCCGGCGACTCCGACGCGGCCGCCCGCACCGACCATGCCCGCGACCGCATGGCGGCGCTCAGCCCGCGCGAGCGCGATGTCGCCCTCGCCGTCGCCCGCGGCCAGGCCAACGCCGAGATCGCCGCAGCTCTGCACCTCTCCGTCCCTACGGTCAAGGCCCACGTCTCCCGCCTGCTCGACAAGCTCGACGTCGACAACCGCGTCCAGATCGCCCTGCTCGTGAAAGACGCGGGCGAGCACTAGCCAGATGAACCGCCGACGCTTGGCGAGGGGATCGTGTCGAGGAGTGCGAAGCCGCACTATCGCAATCGTGCGTGGATGCGAGCGTGTTCGGGGCGAGCGGGAAACGCCCGCTGCGGACGAACCGCGAGCGTGTCGCTGGCTGCCGATTGCGCGATCGCTTTCTGGGCGCGGAGCGGTAGCGCGGGCGGGCTATAGGCCCTCGAGGAAGGCGAGCAGCGTGTCGGGTGCTCGGTAGCGGCGTGGGCGGCCCTCAGGAGGCGTGATCCGGTCCAGGGTGCGCTGCTTGAGCTCGAGGTCGGCGTGCAGGTAGATGTGCGTGGTGCGTTCCTGCTCGTGTCCGAGCCAGAGCGCGATCGTCGAGGTGTCGACGCCGGCGGCGAGCAGGTTCATCGCCGCGGTGTGACGCATCGTGTGCATCGTGACCCGCTTGGACCGCAGCGACCCGCAGGCATGCTGCGCGGTCTGGACGTGTTGGGCGAGGCGCCGCTCGATAGCGTCGCGGGTCAGCGTGCCGCCATCGCGCGAGGGAAACAGCGGACTTCCCGGTTGGTCGATGGTTTCGCGCAGCCAGGCACGGAGCACCGCGACGGTTTGCTTGCTCAGCGGCGCGACCCTATCCTTCCCGCCTTTGCCGACCGTGCGGACGTGCGCGCCGGTATCGAGCTGCGTGTCGGCGCGCGTGAGGCCGAGCAGCTCGGAGTTTCGCAGCCCGGTCTGGACGGCAGTGAACAACAGCGCGTGGTCGCGCCGGCCGGCCCATGTTGATCGGTTCGGCGCGTCGAGCAGCGCTTGCGTCTCGACCGGGGTGAGAAACGTGACGGTGCGTTTCTTGGCGCGTTTGGGCGGGATCGCAAGCACCCGTTGAATCAGGGCGGCCTGCTCCGGGTGCCGCAACGCGCAGTAGTGAAAGAAGGAGTGGATCGCGGCGAGTCGGATGTTGCGGGTGCGGGCGGTGTTCCCGCGCTCCTGCTCGAGGTGCTGAAGAAACGCGCCGATCGTCGCCGCGTCGAGGTCGGTGATCGCCAGCCGGGATGGCGGCGTCCCGGCTGTCCGGTGGATGTAGCCCAGGAGCAGTCGGAACGTGTCACGGTAGCTGGCGATCGTGTGCGGGCTGACACGTCGTTGACGGATCAGCCGTTCGGTGAAGTACGCCTCAAGCGTTGGCGCCAAGCTGGTCATCGGGAGTCCTTTCCGGCGTGGGTTCCAGTCGTCTGGCCGCGAGCGCGAGCAGGTCCGGGGCGGCCGTGAGGTAGTAGTAGGTGCTGGCCGGCGTGACGTGGCCCATGTGGGTCGTCAGCAGCGGCAGCCGGGCCTGCACGTCGACATCGTTGGCGTACCAGTCGCGCAGCGTGTTGACCGCGAAGCTGTGGCGCAGGCTGTGCGGCCGCGGAGGGCTCCTGGGCGAGCGGTCCTCAAGCCCGCAGGCAGCGACGAGGCGTTTGAACACGCGGTGGACGCACTGGTAGAGCAGGCGCGTGCCGTTGCGCGAGACGAAGAACGCCTCACACCGCGGGTGGGGACAGACCCGGTCGCGTAGCTCGGCGTAGCTGTCCAGCGCGGCGATCGTCGCCTCGCCGACGCGGATTCCGGTCACGGCCATCAGACCGATCAACGTGCGCGTCGTCGCCGCATGCAGCTCGCCGCGCAACTGTCGCGTCGCGCGCATCACCCGCTCGATCTCCGCCGAGGTGAATAGGAACGGGATCGGCCGCTCACGGCGGTACGGCAACAGCCCCTTGGCCGGCACCTCGGACGCTGGATCGATCGTCTGCAGATGGCGGGCGAACTGCCGCACGATCGAGAGCCGGTCGCACCAATAGCCGCCGGTCGCGCCGGCCGGCAGGGTCGACCAGTCGATCGCGTGCTCGGTCGTGACGGTGGTCGCGCCGATCGCGTCGAGGTAGGCGATGAACTGCAGCAGCTGGCGACCCTGACGATCGAGCTTGTAGCCGAGCGCACGCCGGACTCGCAGGTAATCGTCGGCTGCCGCGGCGAGCGTCACGTCCCGGCTCCCGCCAGCGGCCACGGACGCGCGAGCGCTCGCAGCGCCGTGCGGTCGACCTTCGCATAGATCGCGGTGCTCGACAGGTTCGTGTGCCGCAGGACCGGAGCGATCTCGGTCAACGGCGCGCCGGCCGCGAGCAGCTCGGTCGCGACGGTGTGACGCAACCGATGCGTCCCAACCCGAGGCACCGCCGCGCGGTCGCACGCGTCACGCAGCACCGCCCCGATCGCCTTCACCGACAACGCTCCATCCGGGGCGAACGTGCGCACGAACACCGCACGACACTCGCCGTCTCGACGGGGATCACGCAAGGACGCGACGAGCGCCTGTCCGACGTCACGGGGCAGCGGGAGCCGATCGGTCTGACCACCCTTGCCATGGATCGTCAGCTCCCCGGCACGCCAATCGATGTCATCGAGCGTCAGCGCGGCGATCTCGCACGCCCGCAGCCCGAGGCGCGAGAGCACCATCACGATCGCGTAGTCACGCCGACCGACCGCGGACGCTCGGTCGCAGCTGGTGAGGATCCGCTCGACGTGATCGCGGTCCAGGCCACGCGGGAGCGAGCTCAGCCGCCAGCTCGCGACGCTCGGGACCGCGGCCGCCAGCGCGACCGGGACCCGCCCGGTCACGTGCAGGAACACCAGCAACGACCGCAGCCCGCTCACCAGCGTCGACGCCCACGCCGTCCCGCGACGACCATCGCCGCACTGCGTCACCACAAACCGCGTCACATCGCCGGGACGAAGCTGCGCCAGCGCAGCCTCGATCGGATCGGACAGCTCGCCGAGGAACAGCCGCGCGACCCGCGCACGCAGGACGACCGATCCCTCGACCAGACCGCGCTCACCGAGCAGATACTCGCGGTAGGCGGTGATGACCGCCTCGCCCGGCGACCCCGATGCGAGCGGCTCGGGCACGAGCCCCAGACCACGTAGGTAGCCCAACAGCGGACGCACGGCGCGAGACCCGGTCAGATGCGAGTAGTGCTCCCGCCGTGCACGTTGGAAGCGCTTCGCCGCCTCATCCGTGAACGCGGCCGGCTCGATCCCCTGCTCGTCGAGCCACCTGCTCAGGTGCGCCATCAGCCAGACGTGGTCCTCCACCGTCGGCGGCCGGTAGCCGCGCTCGGTCAGCCACAACCGAAAGCCAGACGCGTGGGGCGCCAGAATGCCTTCCACCCGAGAGATCGACAGTCGCCGCATACGCTCAAAGCTCGACAGCCCGCGGCGATCATGAAGACCACGCCACGCCTGGATGCCGCACGATGCGCGGACTTTCACCCCGAGGTCGGCATAACCACGCGGTCGGCATAAGTCGCCTCATGCCGACGTCGGCATGAGGCTACGTTCTCGTGTGCCCGGTCGAGACCGGATCGTACCCGTACCTGCGTGGAGCCCACGGACAAGGCTTCTCGCTACCCGAGCGAGCATCCGCCCGCAGTCGGTTGCCCGGGCGCTCACAATCAGCCCTGCTTTCACTCGGCAGGAAGGCTGATGAAGCGACGGCGAGCACGAGCCCGAGGAACATCCGCCATCTACCTCGCCCGAAGATCCATTGGGTCCCACCGTAGGCCCCCGACCAGCAACCGCCATGGCCCCAAACCTGGTCGCAGGCAAGTCGCCGCTGCGGAGCGCGGGTAGGCAGCCGTCTGCTGGGGCGCTAGACTCGTGCCCAAGGGTCGAGCGTTCGTCTCGACCGAAGCAGTGCCCCGCGTCTTCGCAGTTGTTGCGCTTCAGCATCCTCCGCGTTTCGCAGTGCACATATCCGGAGGTGAGAAGATGGCAACGGGAACCGTGAAGTGGTTCAGCGATGAGAAGGGCTTTGGATTCATCACACCCGATGACTCCGGCAAGGACCTGTTCGTACACCACAGCGCGATCGAGGGCAACGGCTTCAGGTCGCTGGCCGAGGGCGCGAAAGTGAGTTACGACGCCGAGCGGGGCCCCAAGGGCCCGGCCGCCACGCACGTCCGAGCGCTCTAGGAGTCGACTGACCTCACCACCACGGGAGGGCCGCGTGCGGCGCTTGCGTGCTCTGAACCACACGCGACCGAGGCGATGAACTCGATTCCCGAAAGTCGGCCGGCGGAGCCCGCCATTACAGGCCGGGAACGGCCTATCGGGGTGGTGCCGACGATCGAGCGCGTCGACGTTTCGCTGCACGGCCATCGCGTGTACTTCAATATCGCCGGCCGGGGGCCGGCCGTGGTCTTGATCCACGGCGTCGCTGGGCGGGCTTCGCAGTGGGACCGGGTAGTCGAGCTGTTGGCTGAGAGCCACACGGTCGTCGCGCCCGACCTGCTTGGCCATGGCGACTCAGCCAAGCCGCGGGGCGACTACTCACTCGGGGCGCACGCTTCGGGTATTCGCGACCTGCTGGTCGGCGTGGGCATCGAGCGAGCAAGCGTCGTCGGCCATTCGCTTGGTGGCGGAATCGCGATGCAGTTCGCCTACCAGTTCCCTGAGCGCTGTGAGCGGCTCGTGCTCGTGGCAAGCGGCGGACTTGGCGAGGAGGTGCACGGCCTGCTCCGCGCGGCGACGCTGCCTGGCTCGGAGTTCGTATTGCCGCTGCTCGCCCACCCTCGTGTGCTGGAGGTCGCCTCGGTGATTCCGCGGGCGCTCGGGCGGATCGGTTTGCGGACGGGACCTGATCTGACCGAGATGGCCCGGGGCTATCAATCGCTCTCCAACGCGGAGGCGCGGAGCGCCTTCATTCATACGCTGCGGGCTGTGATCGACCAGAGGGGCCAGCGGATAAACGCGTCTGACCGTCTCTACCTGGCATCGATGGTGCCAACGTTGATCATCTGGGGCTGCCGTGATCGGATCATCCCAGTCGAGCACGCGCGACCGACGCACGAGGCCATGCCGGGCAGCACCCTCGAGCTGATCGACGACGGCGGGCACTTTCCGCACCTCGATGACCCGCTGCGCTTCGCGCGGATGCTCGAGGCGTTCTTTCAGGCAACCACCCCGCCGCAACTCGATGGGGACGCCATGCGCGAGCTCGTGCTCGCGCGGGATTCTGACTCGGCCACCGTGCTCGAGCGGCTGCACCGCGAGCACCCGGCGGCCTGATCGGGCGACCGGCAGCCCGCCGTCGCGGTCCTCGAGTGGCTCACCGCACCGCGATCTCAGCGCCCAGCACGAACGGCGGGACGAGGGAGATGTGGTCGCCGGTCCAGAAGCGCCCAGGGTCATAGGAGCCGGCCGGCCGGTCGGCGGCCAGCAGGCCCATGTGTTGATAGGTCGTGGCGACGAGCTCCGCGCAGAAGACCTCCTCCAGCGAGAAGGTGCGGCGTACCCGGCGGCTGAGCCATCGCCGCAGAAGCCCGAGCGTGGTCGGAAATGGCCGGCCGTCGAAGCGGTCGATGACCTCCATCAACCGGTCCTCGTGATGACGCTCGATCGGACCGTCGAGCTGGCGGACCCAGGCCCGCTGCTGGTAGCGCATATTCCAAGTCCTGACCGCCTCGGCGAGCAGGTGAAGCTGCACCCCCCGGTGACGCTCACCGGTCCACACATCAGGCAGCGAGCGGCCGAGCTCGGCGTGCCAGAGCAGCGGCGGGAGATCATCGATCGCGATGGCCATGCCGACGTGGTTGACCGGGCTGTTGGTGAGGGCCCGAATCGTCACGTCGGCCATCGACCTGCCTCGGAACAGCCAGATGTCGCCGGTCGCCGCCGTCGCGACGGCGTCCTCGAGAGCCAGTGCCGTGTCGTTCACGCCGCCAATAACCTAGAGCGACGGATGCGAATGCGCTGGAAGCTAATCGGTCTCGCCGGTCTCGCCGGAGTGGCCGCCACGGGCGCGGTGCTCGCCCGCAGGCGTCGCGCGCAGCGTCATTACGAACCTGACGAGCTGCGCGAGCGGCTGCAGCGCAGGCTCGCCGAGGTCTCCGCTCCCCAATCCGCGGCCCCTGCGGCGGCGCCCGCCAATGCCGAGCGATCTCGCAGGCGGCGACGGCCGACATGGAGATCTCGAAGTTAGGAGCTTTCCAGTCGAAGCCTTCGGCCGAGACGACGCTCGGAAAGTCTCGCCGGAGGTGTGGCGACGCAAGAAAGACATGTTCCGCGACCAACCGCGCCGAGACGAGCGGTTCCGTTCGCGCTCGCCAGGGCGGGCCGCGGTGTTCTCGCTCCCGCGAGCCGGGTGGCGCCTGCGTTTGGTGTGAACGGATATCCGCATTCGCTTGCGGTCGTCTCGTCGCGGAGCTCCATGCCTCCGCGCGGCCCATGGAGGGTCGGCCGGGCGGCGGCTGGCGGGAGCCTGCTGATGCGCGCGGATTGGTTCGAGCAACTTTTGAGATCCGCGCACGCAAACGGCGCGAATGGGAGTACAGTCGGGGTGAGCTGGCCCCTGCGGCGGGATTCTCACCCCAAGCCCGAATGCCACCGACGGCGCGTTCCGCGCCACGAGGCGCGAGGTCTGGGTTACTGGTTTTGACTGCGGGGCCGGCGTATTGCTCTACGGGCGTTACGCCACCCGACCCGGGTGGTGTCGTTCCCGTGAGATGCTCCGCTGCCGCCGGGCTGACGCCGGGCGATGCGAAACAGCAACGACGTCGAGGGCCCGAGCGGGCTGCCGCAGGCCCCGGCGACCCCCGCGGGCAAACCCCGACGAGACGTCGGGGCCAAGCAGAGTGGGCTCCCGGGACGTCAGACTGTTGCTCCGCCAACGCCGCGCGATTGCCGCTTGAGCGGGCTGTCCGGGCTGAGATGAGCGCCCGCTCAGCCGATCAGTGGCAGCGCGCGCGCCTCGGCGAGCTCGCTCAGCGCGTGCTGCATCCGCCCGGTGACGAGCTCGTAGCCCTTGTCGGGATCGCCGCGTGCGCCGCCGAGTTCCTCGCGCAGGTCGATCGGCGGGAGTACCTCGATCGAGATCTTCGCGGGCAGGGGAAGGCGTCCGGGTAGGTCGAGCACGGTGACGCCCCACGGCGGCGCGATCTGAATCGGTGCGACGTCGATCCGCAGCAGCCGGTGGAGGTGCAGCAGGCGCGCGATGTGCTCGCCCTGGCCGAGGAACAGTGCTGTCTCCTGGCCGCCGATCGAAACGACCGGGACGATCGGCACGCCGTGCTTGAACGCGAGCCGCACGAAGCCGGTCCGGTGGCCGAAGTCGATCTCGGCGGAGTGCCAGCTGGCCCGGTAGGTCTCGTGGTCGCCGCCCGGATAGACCAGCAGGGCGGCGCCGCGCGCGAGTGCGCGCCGCATGTTGTCCGGCGAGGCCGGCACCGTCCCGTACGGCGTGAGCATGGCGCGGATGCCAGGCACCTTGAAGACGAGATCGTGCGCGAGCTGGAAGAACTCGCGCTCGGGGCCGAATTGGTCGTAGAACGCCTGCGCGAAGATGAACGTGTCGGCGATGAGGATGCCGCCCGAGTGGTTGCCGACAAGCAGCACCGGCCCGCGCGGCGGGATGTTCTCCAGCCCCCGGACATCGGCGCGGAACCAGACGTCGGCCATGACACGCAGCGCGGGGAGCGTCCGCGCGATGTACTCGGGATCGCGCAGCTCGAAAGGGTCGGCGGCCGGCGGCCTGCGCACCAGATGGCGCGGGTCGGCGGCCTGGGCGATGTCGGCCGATACCGCGCGGAGCATCCGCGCGTCCGCGGAGACGGCGTTGCGCATCCGGCGCGTTTCGCCGCCACGGCGATCGCGCACGATCATCGGAAGCACCCGACGCTGCGCGGGCCGGTCGGTGGTCTGTGGCATTGAACGCCTCCTTGATCGCCTCGGACTCCACGGCCGGGGCGGCGCTGGGCCTCGGCGATCTACTTCGCCTCGCCTGACCTGTTCAGGGACTTGCCGGCGCTGTCGATGACCTTGCGGATGAACTCGTACTGAGTGTGGACCAGCCGGTCGGTCATGTCCATCGCGGAGTCGATGATCTCCTGCCGCCGGGAAGGACCCTCGCCCACCGCAGGTAGCGCTTGATCGACGGTGTCGATGAATTTGCGGACCGCCTCGATCGCGGCGCGCTGACCCTTCTCGACTGAGTCGAGTACATCTTCGGAGAGCTCCGCGGTCCTGTCGATTGCGGTCTTGGGCTTGCGGGCAGCTGCACGGGGACGGCGGGTTGCCGGGGCCTTTGCCGGGGCGCGTTTGCGGGTGGTCTCAGCCATTCTGGTGCTCCCTTCAGAGGATGGATCCCGGAGATAGCACGGTAGGCCTGAAATGGGCGGGCGGCATCCGTAGAGCGACGTGGACCGAGTGCGTAGAACTGCGCGGCGTTCTAGGGGAGCGTCTCGGGTCGCGTCGGTGGCTGTTTCGAGAGGTGAAGGCGATAGAAGTGGTGTAAACGGGGTCCGCGCCAGCCGCGGAGGGTCCGGGGTCCGAGACGACGCCGGCCATCGTGGGCTCCGAGACTCGTCGGTTGAAGACCAATTCGGTCGACGAAGGAGAACACCACGATGGCCGACGTACAGAAGGTCAGCTGTGACAAGCCGCCCGCCAGACGCCGGCCTGCGACGAGGCAGCTCTCGCACGTGTCCGGGCCGGGCCGTCCATGCTCGCCGTGGGCAGGCCCGAAAGCGCGGTCGGCTGGCTGATAGTCCCGCGGGAGAACGCCCTCCTTGCAGGCAAGCTCGCCCGCGTTCACCGCGCCCACGGCCCGGACAACGGTTGCGATGGTTAGGCTCGCGTCCGACCGGACGGGGCAGATACGCGCCCGTCGCGAAGAAAGGAGAACCGCATGCGGCTCGAGAAGAAGAGTTTCTCCTCGCCTGACGAGGTGCGGCCGATGAGCGGCATGGGTCAGGTTGAGATCTTGAACGTCGGCGACGGTGTGGTTGGCAAGGCGACATTCGAGCCGGGGTGGCGCTGGTCGGAACACGTCAAGCCCTTGGCCGGTACCGACAGCTGTCAGGCGGCGCACCTGGGCTATGTCCTCTCTGCCCATCAGAAGGTGATCATGGACGATGGGACCGAGCTCGAATTCGGCCCTGGCGATGTGGTCGCGATCCCACCTGGGCACGACGGCGAAGTGGTGGGCGACGAGCCGTGAGTGGTACTCGACTTCGCGGGCATGGAGCACTACGCCAAGGGCTGACGGGCAGCATCAGCGACCGCTACACCCGGCGCGCGTCTCTTTGGCCGGGTTAACATGCGGCCGTCTGGCGCGGCGAGGTCGCCACAGGACGGCAGGCCTCCTTTTCCCAAGCCGTTGACGCCGAACGCCTGACTGCCCCAGACTGCGCGGGAAACGCGCTGGTCTCGGACAGTCGGATGCGTCCTCCGGGGTGCTGTCGCCTCGTGATCGTTTGGCGACGAAGGCATCACGAGCGGACCGCGACCCGCGCTACGTGATATCGCCAGGAACCGAATCGCGAGTCTGTGCACGAGCCGGACCGTTCGTTCCACGGGCGAGGCGTCGCTCGGCCGTAGGGATCATCGGGCACTACTAGCGGCGCGGTCGTAGCGGCGGCAGGCAGCCAGCTTCCGGATTCTCGAGCGTGAACGGCGCTCCACCGAGGAGCCCGGGCGACGGCCGCCGGCGACACACGCGACCATTTCGAGCTCAAGTTCGGCTCCTGCTGCGAAGGCTCGAACGAAACGGCTCCCACATCCCGCGGGCGGTTCGTGGCTGTCTCCTTGCGACGAAACGCAGGAGCGCGCAAGCGTTCCTCGATATGTGTGGTTGTTGGGGCCATCGCGCCGTGGGAGTGCTTGCTTGACCGTGCGCGGGCTGCGAAGCTTCCGCCGGCGTGCGTGTGCTGCTGGTCGAGGACGAGACGAAGCTGGCTTCGCTGATCCAGAAGGCGCTCCGGGAGCAAGGGATGCTCACGGATACAGCAGTCCGCGGGGAGGACGCGCTCTGGATGGCCGCGGCGACGCCGTTCGACGTGGTCGTGCTGGACGTGAACCTTCCCGGCATCGACGGCTTTGAGACCGTCCGGCGCCTGAGGGGCGAGGGGGTCCGGACTCCGGTCTTGATGCTGACCGCGCGGGACGGTGTGGACGACCGGATCGCCGGGCTCGACACCGGCGCTGATGACTACGTGGTCAAGCCGTTCGATTTCGGCGAGTTGTTCGCCCGGATCCGCGCCCTGGCGCGGCGAGGTCCGGTCGATCGCCCACCGGTGCTCGAGGTCGGAGATCTCACGCTCGACCCGGCGATGCACATGGCCAGGCGCGCCGGCGTCGAGATTCCGCTTTCGGTCAAGGAGCTGCAATTGCTCGAAGTGTTCATGCGCCGGCCCGGGCAGGTCCTCTCGCGCTACGACTTGCTCGAGGGAGCTTGGGATATGGAATACGAAAACCGCTCGAACGTGGTCGACGTGTACGTCCGCTATCTGCGCGACAAGATCGATCGGCCATTCGGGGTGGAGACCATCGAGACTGTGCGCGGCGTCGGCTACCGGCTGCGTCCGCGCTGAGCCGTGGGGAGCGCGATCCACACATCCGCGCCGCCCTCGGGGCGGTTGCGCGCTTGCGCGTAGCCTCCGTGAGCGATCGCAACCGCTTCGACGAGCGCGAGCCCGAGCCCGCTGCCGGGCTCGCGCGCACGTGCCTCGGACCCGCGCGCGAATCTTTCGAACGGATGGCCGATCAGCTCCTCGGGGAAGCCGGGCCCCTCGTCGGCTACGTGCAGTTCGACCACGCCGTCCCGTATCCGGGCGCTCAGAGTGATCGTGCCACGGCCGTAGCGGAGCGCGTTTGTGGTCAGGTTGTCGAGAGTCTGCGCGATCCGGTCGGGATCGGCTTGCACGAGGGCGCCGTCAGAGGACGGTTCTCCTACGACGATCTCGCGTCCGCCCATTCGCGCGCCGGCGTGGGCGCGTGACGCCGCGGCGTCGAGTAGCTCTTTCGGCGCGACCGGCTCCTGGTGAAGGGGCAGGCGCCCCTGGTCGGCGCGCGCGAGCACCAGCAGGTCATCGGCCAGGCGGGACATCCGTCTCGCCTCCTCGGAGGCCGACTTGACCGCCGCGCGCAGCTCGTCGGACTTGCGGTCGCCCATCAGTGCCAGATCGAGCTCGGCTCGCAGAGTGGTGAGAGGTGTGCGGAGCTCATGGCTCGCGTCGCTCACGAGTCGTCGTTCGCGCGCCACCGCGGCCTCGAGCCGGTCGAGCATCGCGTTCAGAGTGCGGCTGAGCGCGCCGATCTCGTCCGCCGCCCCCGATCCCGGCAGCCGGTCGGCGAGCTGGTGCTCGGTGATGCGCTCGGCCCGTTCGCGCATGCGGTCCACGGGGCTCAGCGCCGCCCGAGCGAGCTCATATCCGGCGACGCTCGCGAGGAGCAACGCGAGCGGTCCGGCGATCAGAAGCAGCGTGCGTACGTCCGAGAGCTCGCCGTCGCGTAGTTCCAGTCGGTCCGCGACCCCCACCGCGCGGACCGAGCCGTCCGGCGCCACGGCGGGAATGCCGAGTACGCGGACGGTTCCGAACGACAGCGTCCGCCGGTCGATCAGCTCCTGCCGCTGCGTGGCCCGCACGGCCTCGTCCGTCGACAGCAATCGAGCGCGGCCGACCTTCAGTGAGCTCCCAACGATCCGCCCGGCCGCGTCATAGACCTGGGCGAGCCCGAGACCGCTCTTGTTGATCGAGGCCACGCGCCCGACCTGGACGAGCGTCTCGACGTCCTGGGCCTCGCTCAACAGGGCATTGTCCACTTGAGCGTCGAGGTCGCTACGGATCTGCGCGTAGACGAACGTGCCAATCGCCGCGAGAACGACCGCCATCACGCCGACGAACGCGATTGTCAGCCGTACGCGGATCGGCAATCCCACGAACCGCGAGACCGGGCGCCGGCGATCGGCCATCGCTGACCTGCGCTAGCCGCGCCCCGCCGGCGGGACGTCACGCCGCGGCGGGTCCCCGGCTAGTCGGATCGCGCTGCGTGCCAGCACGGCGAGCGCCACGGCCAGCACCACCACGGCGGGGAGTACGACGGCGATGCCGCCGAGCTCCGCCAACACCGCGAGGACCACCACCGACACCGCGACCGATCCGATCACCGTCCGCCAAGCGTGCATTTCGCACAGGTTGACGGACCGAGATGAAATCCATATGAGCGCTGACCGCGGGGTCGTCTCATCTTCGCCTCATCGACCTGCGACACGCTGGGGCTCGAGACGATGCGCAGCCAGATACATCAGCGCCATGCCCAGCCAGTCCGGAGCCTGCGACTCCCAGAGTGTTGCCGTGTGCCCACCGGTATATGTCTGGAACACGTGCGCGACGCCGGCCTTGCGGAGCGCCTTGTCGAACGCTTCGTTCATGTCGAGGAACCGCTGGTCCGAGCGTCCGGCGTAGAAGCCGATGAACGTCGGCCAGCGGGCGAGCTGCTCGGCGAGCGCCGGCCCGTCCGGCACGGTCGCCGCACGCTGGGCCGCGGGCGTCGGGAGCTTCAGCACGTGGTTGCCACTGGGGTCGGTGGCGACGAAATAGCCGCTCCAGGACTCGACCGCTGCGAACGTCTTGAGGTTCCGCAGTGCGATGTTGGCCGCGCCGTAGCCGCCGGCCGAGAGGCCGACCAGCGCACGGCCGGTCCGCTCTGGGATCGTGCGGAAGCGGCTGTCGACGCACGAAGTGAGATCGCGACTGATCGTGCGCGGCCAGTTCTCGGTCGCAGACCAGTCGAGATACTCGCGGTCGTCGTTGGCGTTCCGCGCGCCCTGCGGCGCGACCACGATCGCGCGCTGGCCCGCCGATACGAGGCTCTGGGCGACGAACGCGTTCTTCGTGTACGACGTCGGATTCCCCGGAAGGCCGTGGAGGAAGTAGACGACCGGGTAACGCCGCCCGCGGGCGCTGTAGCCCGCGGGCAGGAAAACCTGCGCGGGCAACGAGCCGCCGAGCGCGGGGGAACGACACGTGATCGACAGCGTCCTCGCGGGGGCGGTCGCGGCCTTGATCGCAGTGCGAGCGGCGTTGGTCCGGGCGGTGGCGCTCTCGCGTCGCGCCAGCCCACCGCCCACGCCGAAGACGAGCAGCGCCGCGCCGCAAACGAGCACGAGCACGGTTGCTCCCAGGGCCGCCGAGCGGACGATGCTGTGAGCCTTCATACGGAACATTCTGGCGACGCGGGGCCGCGTTGCCCGGGGGTACCCCGTTGTCGGGCGTGACGATCCGGCGCAGCGCCGGGCTATGCCTGAGCGTTTCGGTCGCGTGCGTGGCGTGGCTGGTGGCCGGGCTCGGCTTGACCCTCGTCGCGCTCGCCGCGGCCGTCGCGTGCCCGGCCGGTGTCCACGCGCTCGGCCGCCGGCGGTCTGGCCGGCTGCCCGAGGGGAAGCCCAGACAACGGGTGCGAGCCGACTTGGTCACGGCTCCGGTCGCGGTACTGTCGTGGGCCCTGGCCGCCGCCGTCGACCTCGGCGCCCGCGCGGCCCGGGTGATCCACTCGGGAGGATCTCTGCACCCGCTTCGCGGCGCTCGCACGGTCGCACTCGCCGGCGGTCATCTGGTGGCTCCGTGGGGAACGGTGGTCGACGTGCTCGTCGCCGGAGCGCTGATCAGCTCCCTGTTCGTGGCCCGCGCGCTTCGCCGCCGCCTGCCGCTCGAGGCCGGCGGCCCGCACGAGGCGCTCGAGCGCGCGCGGGGGATCGTCGAGGGATATGGCGCGGACTCGCTGTCGCCGTTCATCTTGCGGCCGGATAAGAGCTTCGAGTTCGCGGGCGGAAGCGTGCTCGCCTATCGCGTGATCGGCGAGACCGCGGTCGTATCGGGTGATCCCGTCGGCCCCGACTCGGCGGCCGGCATCGTGCTGGCTCAGTTCGTCGGCCGTGCCCGCCGGGCCGGCGTTCAGGTCGTGCTCTACGGAGCCTCCGAGCGGCATCTGCCGGCGTATCGAGCCGTCGGTCTCCGTGCCCTGCGCGTCGGCGAGGAGGCGGTCGTGGACCCGAGCGGGTTCACGCTCGAAGGCCGGCCGGCTCGCAAGCTGCGCCAGTCCGTGCGCCGCGTCCAGCGCCGCGGCTGGCAGATCACGATCCACGAGGGGCGGCAGATCGACTGCCGCTTGGAAGGCGAGATCGAGGCCGTCGAGGCCGCCTGGCGGGCAGAGCACCCGCACATGCTCGGGTTCGCCATGAGCATGGGCGAGTTCGAGATGTGCGTGCGACCTGGCGACGTCTATGTGCTTGGCCGGTCGCCGGAGGGCCGACTCCAGGCCGTGATGCGCTTCCTGGCTCACCGGGGGAAGCTGTCGCTCGACACGATGCGCCGGGTCGGCGAGACCCCAAACGGGCTCAACGAGGCGCTGGTCTGCGCCGTGCTCGAGTTCGCGCGGGAAAGTGGCGTGACCGAGGTCAGCCTCAACTACGCGGGCCTCGCACACCTCGTTCGCCGCGCCCCTGCTGGCGCTCGGCTGTCGAGGGCGCTCACCGACGCCCTGATGAAGCCGTTCCGGGCCCGCTTCCAGATGGACCGGCTCGTGCGGTTCAACGAAAAGTTCTCACCGGACTGGCGGCCCCGCTACCTCGTCTACGAGTCGCGCGCGGCGCTCCCCAGAACCGTGCTGCGCGTGCTTCAGGCCGAGGGTTACGTCCCGCGGCGGCGCGCGGAACGCCGCGCGCGCGGTCTTGAGTCGTGGCGCGCACCGGCCTCGTCGACCCAGATCCAAGGGGGAACGAGCCGATGAGGAAGGTGACGGTGCGGATCGCGGTGACGCTCGCCGCGGCCGTGATCACAGTCACGGGACTGTCCGGCGCGTACAGCTACGGTCGCGACTACTCGCTGCACCGCGGCTTCACGACGCTCGTGCAGCTGCGTCGGGCGGGGACCGGCCGCCTCGAGGCGGTCAGGTTCTACGCGGCGGCGCTCCGCCGCGACGCGGACTACGTGGTCTATCTCCCGCCGCATTACAGCCCTCGCCACCGCTACCCGGTGTATTACCTCCTGCACGGGATGCCGGGCCAGCCGAAGGTGTTCATCGACATCGCGAACATGGACATCAGGCTCGACAATCAGCTCAGCCTCGGCCGCGCCCGGCCGCTGATCCTCGTCTATCCCGACGGCCGGATCGACGGCAGCGTCTTCTCCGACTCCGAATGGGCCGACACCCCATCGGGCCACTTCGAGAGCTATGTGATCGAGGTGATGCACGACGTGGATCACCGCTTCGCGACGCTTCCGAATCGCGCCGACCGCGTGATCGCCGGGTTCTCCGCCGGCGCCTATGGCGCGATCAACATCGCACTGCATCACCCCGCCGACTTCGCGAACGTACAGACCTGGTCGGGTTACTTCGCCCAGACGCCGACCGGCGTGTTCGCGCACGCGAGCCGAGCGAGCCTCACGTACAACACCCCGATCGACTACGTCGGCCGCCTCGGGCGCGCGCTCGCGCGGTATCCGCTCCGCGTCTTCATGTTTATCGGGCGTGACGACGGCGACAGCCGCGAGCAGCCGGCGATGGCGCAGGCGCTGCGCGCCCGCGGAGTTCAGGTGCAGGCCCAGACGTACGCGGGAGGCCACGACTGGTCGGTCTGGTACCCGCGCCTCAACCAGATGCTCGATCTGGCCTCGCAGGACATGGCCCATCCGCTGCGTGCCCCACGCTATGTTCCCGGCCGCCGCGAGGCACCACCGCTCGCGCCCGGCTTCGAGCGCGCCGCCGCGATCCCCGCGCAGGGACATCGGCATCGTCTGCCCGAGTGGCAGCTGGTGGGCGCGTTGCTGCTCGCGCTGGTCTCGGCGGCGGTCATCAACCTCGGCTTCGTGCTGCAGCATCGCGGCCACTCGCACGCGCTCGCGGAGGGTCGCCTCAGTCTCCCGGGCGGGTTTCGCGAGCGGTCGTGGCTGATTGGACAGGGCGTCGGCTGGGTCGGCTTCGCCGGGCAGATCGTCGCAGTCGCGTTGGCCCCGCTGACCATCGTGCAGGCGTTCAGCGCGGGCAGCCTCGCGCTGTCGGTCCCGCTCGCCGCGCACGTCTTGGGTCATCGGCTGCGTCGGCGCCAGCTCGTGGCCATCGGGATCATCGCGTTGAGCTTGGTTTCGCTGCCGATCGGCTTCGGCGGGCGGCACGGTCACCTGCACGCGGGGCTGCTGATCGCGACCATGATGGCCGTGATGCTGGCTGCGAGCCTGCTCGCGCCGGTGATCGGTGCGGCCGGACGGGCGGTCGTCGCCGGAGCGTTCTACGGCGCTGCTGACGCCGCGATCAAGGGCACCGCGGTCACGCTGCACGGACACAGCGGCGCCGGGTTCGCGGCGGGGTGGGTGATCCTTGCCGGACTGTGCACGTTCGGCGGCTTCCTCGCGTTTCAGGCCGCGCTCCGCGCCGGCGATGCCGTCCGGCCGCTGTCCCTGATGAACGCGTTCACGGCGGTCACCGCCGTCGGCCTCGGCGTGGCCGCATTCGGAGAGTCTCTCGGCACCACTTCGGTCGCGGCGGCCGCCCATCTCGCGTCGATCGCCCTGGTGATCGCGTGCGTGCGGCCGCTCGCGGGCGCGCAGCAGCGTCTCGTCGACGGGGAACCGAAGCCAGGGCCGGGCGGTATCGCCGGGGGTCGAGACGGCGTCGCCGTCAAACCCGTCGCGTCCCGCCTGAAGCGCGTGCCCTACGCGGTGGCCGGAGCCATACTCGGCGGGGTCGCGCTCTTATCCGCCTCGCTGGTCGCGCTCGGTCTTCTCTACCAGCTGCGCGAGCTCGGATGGCTCGCGATCGGACCTCGCGTCCCGGATGCGCTGCCGCTTCTCCAACTGGCCGGCTTTGACCGACAGCCGCTCGCCCGCGTGGTCGCCGTGTGTGCGCTCGCCGGCGCGCTTCTCGGCATGGCGCTGATTCGGATCGACCGGAGGCGGCGGGTGGTGATCGTCGCGTTCCTCGTGGCGTCCCTGCTGCTGCTCGGCTCGGATGTCTCTTACGCGCTCACGCGCAACCTTCGGCTCGAACCGGTTCTCCTCAACCGGACACCTCCCCTCGGTCCGTGGCTCGAAGCGCTCATCCTCGCCGCGGCGTGTGCCGTCCCGGGGCGAATCAGTGCCGCCCGCCTGCGAGCGCACGCGCCGAGGATCCTGCGAACCTCCGCGAGGCTCCGCGCCCGCCCGGTCCTCGCGGCGTCGATGGCCGGCGCCGTCGCCGTCGCCGGAGCGGCCGTGCTCCTGCCGAGCACCTACGCGGGCGCTGAACCGACGCACGCCCGCGACACGAAGGAGGCAGCGCTGCCACCGGCGTTCGCGCCGGTAAGGCCCCGCTCGAGCCCCCTCACCATCCGCGCGTACTCACAGGCCTCCGCGGGGCGCCTGGTCACGATTTACTTCTACTCACAGGCGCTCCACAAGAAGACCGACTACCTGGTGTACGTGCCCGACCAGTACAAGGTGTCGCACCCCCTGCCCGTGTTCTACATGTTGCACGGCATGCCGGGTCGCCCGCTCGCGTTCACCGTGAACGCCAGCGTGGAGACAAAACTCGAGGCACTGATCCGGGAGCACCTCGCCTCGCCCATGATCCTGGTCTTCCCGGACGGCCGGATCGACGGAAACACGCAGTCGGACTCTGAATGGGCCAACACCCCCTCTGGCCAGTTCGAGAGCTACGTCGTGAACGTGATTCACGACGTCGACCGGCGGTTCGCGACCCGCCGGTGCCGGCAGGACCGAGCGATCGCGGGCCTGTCCGCGGGCGCGTACGGCGCGGCCAACATCGGCCTGCACCAGGTCGCCCTGCTCGGTCTGATCCAGGTGTGGTCGGGTTACTTCATCGAGACTCACAACGGCGTGTTCGCGCACGCCTCGCGGTCGCAAACGGCGTACAACAGCCCGCTCGATTACGTGTGGACGATGAAGCGCGAGCTCCAGAAGTACCCGTTGCACGTGTTCCTATACGTCGGCGTTGACGACTCCGACCGCGACCAGATCTACCCGATGTACGACGCGCTCGGGGACGTCGGCGCGGACGTTCAATACGCGATCTACCCGGGCGGTCACAGCTGGGCCCTGTGGTCGGGACGGATCGACCAGATGCTGATCATGGCCAGCCACGACTTCGGCACTCGCACGACCCGACACGCCTCACCTGGCCGGTCAAGCGGGACCAGGGAGTGGCCCGCCACAGGATCCGATGACGCCTCCTGCTAGCGCAAACCTCGAGATGGCACACGCAGGGGCCGGCCATGACGTTCCGGGCGGGTCTGCGAACCCAAGCGCCGTCATGGCCGTACTGCGGGCGACCAAATAAAACGCTCTCGCCCGTGGAGGAGCTTGTTCTCATGTCGATGATGTCGGACCTGATTTGGGTGCTGCAGCCGGTGAGCCTCCGGTGGAGCCGCCTCCGCGCGGCGCGTCTGTCGATGACCCGAACGCCGTCTATGCGTTGGGCAGCAGCAGTGGTGAGAGTGCCCGCTTGCAGCGTCAGGCCTCGGAACTCGCTCCGGATAGCGCGGTGGTGCTTGACCGGGTTCGCCTGCGGCCAGGTGACAGCGCGATCGATCTTGGCTGCGGGCCGCGTGGCGTCATCGATCTGCTGGCCGAGCGGGTCGCGCCGGGCGGGCGGGTCGTTGGACTTGACGCCGACCCAGCGCACGTGGCGATGGCATCTGAATTCGCCGCGAGCCAGGGTCTGAGCGGCGTCGAGATCCTGTGCGGCGACGCGCGCCAAACTGGCCTTGAGTCGGGTTCGTTCGATCTGGTTCATGCCCGGACGCTGCTGATCACGGTTCCTGAGCCAGCAGAGGTTCTTGCGGAGATGGTCCGGCTGGCGCGCCCGGGAGGATGGGTCGCCGGCCTTGAGCCAGACACCGAGGCCGCGATCTGCCACCCGCCCCCTCCCGCCTTCGATCGGCTGTGCGAGATCTTCACCGTCGCGTTCTCCCGCAACGGCGCCGACCCGCATTTCGGCCGCCGGGTGGCTTCGCTCTATCGCGCGGCGGGGCTCCAGGAGATAACCGTGGAGGTCCGAGCAGGGGTGTATCCGGCCGGGCACTCGCGCCGGACGATCCGGGCCGATCTCGTGCGCAGTATGCGCCCACAGATCATCGAGATGGGACTCGCCGACCAGCACGAACTTGACGAGCTCGACACCGCGGCGCGTACGCACTTCGAGGACCCCGACGTTCTCGTGATGCCAGCTCTGCACTTCCTCGCCTGGGGTCGTAAGCCGGCGTCCGCCTGATAGGGAAATCACGCAGGTCGCCCGCAGAGGGGAATCCGTCGCGACGCGAGCGCTCATCGATGGCCGCTGCGATCGACATCGCGTAGCGGCCTCGGAGCGAAAGGCGGATGGACGAGCGCAAGGGGGATAACGCGCAGTTCGTCGAGAGGCTGGTGACGCGCGATGGCTTCACCCTCCATGAGGGCCTGCGGGCGCTGGCCGAGCACGTCACGGAGCGCGATCGTGCAGACGCCGAGTGGGGGCTGCTGGTCATCGAGTTCCGCGTTCACGCAGCCCGTAACCCTGAGCTGAACCGGCGCTACGGGGAGGTGCACGAACGGACCGTGGCCGGGGTCGCCGGCGTCGTGGCCAGGATCTACGATCGCGCCATCGCGCAGATCAGCGAGGATGCCGCCCGCACCGTGTTTAGCGGAGTGGGCGTCTAGGCCGCCCCCGCAGTCGCAACGGTCGCGTGAGCGAGCGTCCGCCCAGAAGACGGCTCCTACGCTGGGACGCGGGCATCGGTCTCCACTATCTCCTCGGCAGCGTGCTGATCGAATTGGAAGCTGGCGTCGGTGACCCCGTCTACGATGCCGGCGAAGCGTGTGAACGGCTTGTCCTCCTGGAGCGAGAGCTCGGGAAGACGCGTCAGCGCCTCCCGGAGAAGGATCCTCGTTTCCAGACGGGAGAGATCGCCGCCCAGGCAGAAATGTCGGCCCCACCCGAGTGCCACATGGCGGTTTGGCCACCGTTGCGGGTCGAACTCGTTTGGGCTCGATTGGGTCACGCCACCGTTGACTGCCTCGTCCCGGTTGGCGGCGGCGAACCAGACGTTCAGAACGCTGCCGGCCGGAACCGTCAGCTCGCCGAACTGCGAGTCGTTGAGAAC